>Ga0068872_10001481_pt1 | contig 18926 bp, 13 predicted proteins | sample NOAtaG_7_FD_66441 | JGI IMG/M metagenome (GOLD analysis project Ga0068872, IMG submission 66441) | Freshwater lake microbial communities from Lake Erie, under a cyanobacterial bloom - NOAA_Erie_Diel1S_2200h metaG | ecosystem: Environmental > Aquatic > Freshwater > Lake | place: USA: Ohio, Lake...
CCGCGAGCGGGAGCGCCGCGAGCGGGAGCGCCGCGAGCGGGAGCGCAGTGAGGAGGAGCAGCGAAGGGAGGCGGAGCAACATCGTCGTCTCCTGACGGGTCAGGGAAGGCGCAGGCGGACGCCCGTCGTGAGCGTCGCGCCCGAGAGGTCGAGGGGGGCAAAGCCGCGGAAGTCGCGGCCGAGGCGGGCATTGCCGACCAGCGCGCGCACCTGCGTCGTCACGGCGAGGAAGGGATTCACCGACACGTCCACTCCGGCGCCGGCGAAGCCGAGCAGCCCCACGCCGCTCGACTCGTAGTCGTCGAAGAAGATCGCGTTGCCGTCGGCGAAGTCCACGAAGTCGCCGCGCTGGCGGATCCGGTACCAACTGGCCCCCCCGCCGGCGACGACGAACGGCACCACGGCCGAGGGGAGCCACGCGTGGCGCCCGATGCGCTCGCCGTCGGGCAGCAGGTTGAGCCGCACGCCGAGCGTGACCGGCAGCCGCTGCAGCTCGGTGCGCTGGCGGATGGGGGCGCGCCGATCGTTCTCGAGCTGTTCCTCGAAGCGCCGGTATTCGGAGTCGGCACCGCGCGCGAGCCAGTCCACGCTCAGCTGCCACTCCCACCGCTCGCTGACCGTTCGCGAGAGGTCCACGCCCCATGCCGCCCCGGCGAGCTTGCGCCGGTCGAGCGTCAGCTGGTCGGTGGTGAACGACCAGAAGTCGCTGCGGACCGCGGGGGCCTGCAGCCCCCCGCGCAGGGTAACGGCGACGGGCGGCATGCGGAACAGGTAGCCGTCGCCCGCCTGCGCCGGGGCGGGGCGTCCCGGAACGAGCGCGGCGAGCGCCACGACGCCCGCGATCATGCGGGCGGGGCGTGGGGAACGGCTGCGCGTGCGCGTCGCGTCCATGCGGTGGGTCGGGCCGGGCGGTGCCGGCCCGCGCAGCGCGGTGCTGGCGGGCCGTTGGCGGTGCTACCGCCGGGTGTGCATCCGGGTTCCACGGCGAGCCCTCAGTCGAGCCACCCCTTCCGGCGATACCACCACAACTGCAGTCCCGCGATCGTCACCATGGCCGCGAGCACCGACGGGTAGCCCAGCCGCGACTTGAGCTCCGGCATGTGCTCGAAGTTCATCCCGTACACGCTGGCCAGCAGCGTCAGCGGCAGGAAGACCGTGCTCATGACCGTCAGCACCCGGAGCCGCTGGTTGGCGCGCTCCTGCAGCGTGGCCGAGTAGAGGGCGCGCAGCCCCTCGAGCCGGCGCTCGATGCGCTTGAGGCCGAACTGGTAGCGCTCGAGCGTCCGCGTCACCTCGGCGACGTGCTCGCGGTCCACCGCGGTCCGGAACGCCTGCGACTCGAGCTGCGGCAGGAGCGAGACGGCGAGCAGGTGGTCCTCGCAGACGGTGCTCAGCAGGTCCACGCGGCGCATGAGGTCGGCGATGTCCTCGAGCTTGACCGCGTCCGGTCCCTCGTCGAGCTGCCGCGCCAGCGCGTCCACGTCGCTTCGCGACCGCACGTACAGCCGCAGGTCCTCGGCCGAGAACTCCTCGAGGATCTCGAGCACGAGGCCGGTCGAGCTGGTGCCGGCGGGCATCGCGTGCACGAGCATCTGCTCGAGCTGCTCGAGCCGCGGCATCGGCCGGCGGTGGTGCGTGACGATCACGCTCGGCAGCGCCACGACGTTGATGAACCGGTGCTCCTCGTCCGACAGTGCCGCCGGCACCGGGATGCGCAGCCATGCCGCGTCCCGCTCGGCGTGCGCGTCGGAGATGCGCGCCTCGAAGTCGGTCGCGAGCTCGACGAGACCCGGCGGCGTCCCGAGCGCCTCGAGCGTCTGCCGCAGGTCAACGGGCGACGGCGTCTGCACGTCCACCCACCGGACGGTGGCGTCGCCCACCCAGACGCGCGTCGGCGCCTCGTCGGGGAGCGGCACGAAGTCCATGCCGTTCGCGAGCTGCCAGCACCGTACGCCCGGCGGCCGGTCGCCGATCGCGTCGGTCGGCGTTGCCGCGGGCGGCACGGGGAGGATGGCGCTCGACACGCGTCGGGTCCGGCGGCGTCCGGGCATGCCGTGAAGTTACGTCCTCGCGCGACGGATCGGGGTTGCGCGTGATGCCTCGCCGCCCGAGTTTGGAGCATCGCGCGCCCGGGCCGGCGGCATCGTCGTGTCGGCGCGTCACGCTTCGCCTCCATCACGTGCCCCGCCGGACGCCCCCCAGCAGCATCTCGCTCGCGACCCTCCGGCGGTATCAGGCCGCGGACCATGACGCGTGGGCGTTCGGCGGCACCGCGATCGCCGCCTTCGGCTACACTGCGGTGGCGGTCCTCGCGTGGGCGACCGAGGTGCCCCGCGACCCGGCTCACGCGTGGCTGCTGACCGCCGCGGCCGCGGCCTGCTGGTTCGGCCTGCTCATGGTACGGACCGGCCGGTCGTTCGGCGGTGCCGCGATCGCCTGCGCCGCCCTGTGGCTCGAAGTGCACGCGTCGCTGGCGATGGCGCGCCAGTTCCCGTCGGCGGGACTCATCGCGGCGCCCGTGCTCGGCATCGCCGCTTCGCTTCTGTTCGGCTCCCGGGTGGCGCTGGGCTCGACGCTCCTGTCCGTTGCGATCACGACGCCGCTCTACCTCGTCTCCCCGGCCCTGCGCGAGACGGGCCTGCAGGGCGAGCAGGTGTTCTGGCTCGGAGTGCACGCGGCCGTCTCGCTTGCCGTCTGGGGGCTCATGCGGGTGAGTCTCCACGCCATGCACCGGCTCGTGCGCACGGTCGAGCAGCGCGAGCAGGACTTCGCGATGCTCGCGCAGCAGGCACCGGACGGCCTGCTGCGCATCTCGCACGACGGCATCGTGCGGGCATCGAACCAGTCCGCCCGCGCGCTGCTGGGCCTGCGGCCCTCGGCCGTGGCCGGGGCGCCCTCCCTGCGGGACCTGCTCGTCCGCGCGAGGGTGGACGACGCGCCGGCCGCGGCCGAGCAGGCGAAGTGCCCGGACGGCCCCGCGAGCGACTCCAGCCCGCTCCGCTGGCGCCTCCCCGGGCCCGACGGCACGCGCACGCTCGAAGTCCTGCGGCGCACCATGCCGTCGGGTGACTGGCTGCTGAGCCTGCGCGACGTCACCGCCCAGCTCGAGGCCGTGCACGAGGAGCTCGAGGCGGCTGCGCGCCGCGCCCATGCCCAGCGGCTCGAGTCGCTCGGCCAGTTCGCCGGCGGCATCGCGCACGACTTCAACAACCTGCTCCACGCCTTCGGCGGCCTGCTGCAGCTGACCCGCGCCGAACGCGACCCCGGGGTCCGCGCGAAACTGCTGGGCGAACTCGAGGCCACGCAGGCGCGCGGCGCCGCGCTCACCCGCCAGCTGCTCGCCTTCGCGCGCCGCGACGACGTGCATCCCACGGTACTCGACCTGTCGGAGCTCGTGCAGCGGAGCCTGCAGCTGCTCGGCCGCGTCGCCGACGACGCGGTGACGTTGCGCGCCGAGGTGGGGCCGCCGGCCTGGGTGCGCGCCGACGCGACCCACCTCGAGCAGGTGCTCGTGAACCTCGTCGCCAATGCGCGCGACGCGATGCCCGACGGCGGCACGTGCACCGTGACCGTCACCGCGACGGACGACGCCGTCCGGCTGGTCGTGGAGGACACCGGTCAGGGCATGGACGAAGCCACCCGGGCGCGGGCGGTCGAGCCCTTCTTCACGACCAAACCGCGCGCCCGCGGTACGGGACTCGGGCTCGCCACGGTGCACGGCATCATCGAGCAGGCCGGCGGGTTGCTCACGATCGACTCGACCCCTGGCAAGGGGACGCGCGTCACCATCGAGCTGCCGGCCGCGCCGGCTCCGGCGGTCCAGCACGAACGGGCGCCGGAGGCCCCGCCTTCCGCGCTCGCGCCTCGCGCCCCGTTGCTCGTGGCCGACGACGACGACACCGTTCGGCACACCATCGCGCGCCTCCTGCGGCGCGCCGGTTTCACGGTGCACGCCGTCGCCGACGGCCGCGAGGCGCTCGCCGCCCTGGAGGAACGGCCGGGGCACTTCGGGCTGGTGCTCACCGACGTGATGATGCCGGGCATGGGCGGCAAGGTGCTCGCCGCGGAGATCCGCGCGCGCTGGCCGGACCTCCCCGTGCTCTTCATGACCGGCTACATCCAGCAGCGCTTCGACGACATCCCCGACTTCGAGCCGGCCCGCGACCTGATCACGAAGCCGTTCAGCGTGGACGCGCTCGTCGCGCGGGTCGCCGAACGGCTGCAGGACCGCGCCTCGGTCGGCTGAGGCCGGCGCCCGTCAGGGCTCGAACGTCCCGCGTCGCACGGGAATCCCGTCCCGCACGTGCCACGCCCCGCGCGCCATGACGTCGCGCGGCCGGCCTGCGGCGTCGAGCCGCACCAGGTCGGCGTCCATGCCGACTTCGAGGCGCCCCTTCGCCGGCAGCCGCAGCGTGTCGGCGACGTTCTCCGTGAACGCCGGCAGCACGTGCGCCAGCGGCCACCCACGGGCGAGCAGCGTCGCCAGAGTCTCTGCCAGCGCCCGCGACGTCCCCACGCCGTAACGCACGACGCGCCCCTCGGCGTCGAAGACCGGCAGGCAGCCGCCCCCGTCGGAGCTCACGGTCACGAGGTGCGGCGGGGCGTCGCTCTCGAGGTAGCGCACGAGCGCGTCGGCCGCCGACCACGCGTCCTCGCCGTCGGCCACCGGGAAGTCGGTGATGTCCACCGGCACGCCGTCGCGCGCCACGTCGAGCGCCTCGTCGAACAGCGCGCGGCGGCGGTTCACGTGCGTCGGCTGCCAGGTGCGCGCCGGCAGTTCGGTCTCGTGCCGCGCGCGCCGCACGAACTCGAGCCCGCGCGCCCCGTCACCCACGTGCAGGTGCACGAGCCCCGCCTTGCCCGTCATGAGCCCCGCGACGTGCGCGTCGGCGCCCAGCCGCACCAGTTCGTCGAACGTCGGCTGGCTCGAGCGATGGTCGGCGATCGCCACCTCGCCCACCCCGATGATGCGGTCCACGTGCACGAGGTCGCCGCGCACCGAGCCGGTGAGCGTCACCGGCGGCACGTGGTAGCCGCCCGTATGGCACCAGGCGGAGAGCCCCTGCGCCACGAGCCCGCGCGCGGTCGCCACGAGCTCGCCGGTCGTGCGCACGACGTCGTCGGTGCCCAGTACGCCGATCGCGGTCGTCACCCCGCCGAGCGTGTAGGCCGTCAGCGGCGGCGGTGGCACGCGACTGTCGTAGCCCGCCTCGCCGCCCCCCCCGGTCAGGTGCACGTGGCCGTCGATCAGTCCGGGGATCACACGGGCCCCTTCGGCATCCACCCGCTCGACGGCGAGCGCCGCGGGAAGCACCAGCCGTTCGTGCCCGATCCACGCGATCCGTTCGCCGGCCACCAGCACGTGACCGATGCCCAGCGGCTCGGGAGAGTAGAGGTCCGCGTTCTCCAGCAGCACGAGGGGGGACGCCATGTGGCCAATGTTAGCCGCGCCCCCGGGCGGCCGTTAGCTTTGGCGCATGCCCGCCCGTCCGCGCACCGAGGGCGCCGTCCGGGGTCACATCATCCCGATCGGCGGCAAGCTCTCGTCCCCGGCGATCCTCGATCGCTTCCTCGCCCTGAGCGGCGGCGGGGCCTCGCGCATCGCGATCATCCCGACCGCGTCGAGCGAGCCGGACATGGGCACCTACTGGGAGCGCGAGTTCACCCGCCGCGGCGCGGGCCACGCCAAGGCGCTCGGCTTCGAGCGCCGCAGCGACTGCGACGACCGCGACTGGCTCGAATGGCTCGCCGCCGCCGACGGCATCTTCCTGACGGGCGGCAACCAGCTCAAGCTGACCACGACGCTCGGCGGCACATCGGTGGCCAAGCTCATCCGCAGCCGCAACGCGCACGGGGTGCACGTCGCGGGCACGTCGGCCGGCGCCGCCTTCCTGAGCGAGCACATGATCGCCTACGGCGACGAGGGCTCCACCCCGCGCGCCGGCATGGTCACGATGTGCGCCGGCCTCGGGCTCACCAACCGCTTCATCTTCGACCAGCACTTCCGCCAGCGCGACCGCCTCGGCCGGCTGCTCACCGCCCTCGCCTACAACCCGTTCGCCATCGGCCTCGGCGTGGACGAGGACACCGCCGCCTTCATCGGCCCGGACGAGACGGTCGAGGTCGTCGGCAGCGGCGCCGTGACGGTGGTGGACTGCGCCGACGTCGAGTTCTCGTCCATCGCCGAGGCGACCCCGGGCGACGCCGTGACCTTCGTCGGCGTCCGGACCCACGTCCTCGGGCGCGGCGCGCGCTTCAACCTGCACACCCGGCGCGTGGACCCCGCGGTCGAAGCGCTCTTCCACGACTGACGCCCTCCCGGAGCCGAGATGCGGATCCTCGACCGGAACGTTTACGGCGGCCCCAGCCACTACGCGCACTTCCCGGTCATCCGGCTCGTGCTCGACCTGGGGCTTCTCGAGGGCTGGCCCACCGCGCGACTGGGCAAGGACTTCGTCGATGGCCTCCTCGCCGCGCTCCCCGGGCTCTCCGAGCACGGCTGCTCCTACGGCGAGCCGGGCGGCTTCATCCGCCGCATGACCGAGGGCGAGGGCACCTGGCTCGGCCACGTGCTCGAGCACGTCGCGATCGAGCTGCAGAACGTCGCCGGGGTCGGCGTGACGTTCGGCAAGACGCGCGAGGCCTCGCGACCCGGCACGTACGACGTCGTCTTCGAGTACGAGAACGAGGAGGTCGGCCTCGAGGCCGCCGACGTCGCGATCGCCCTCGTGGACGCGCTCCTGCCGGCCGCGCTGCGCGACCCCGGCGCCGCGCCGTTCGACTGGGCCGAGCGCCGCGACGCGTTCATCCGCTTCGCGCAGCGGCGCGCGCTCGGTCCCTCGACGGCGAGTCTCGTCATGGCGGCCGAGGCGCGCGGCATCCCGTGGCTCCGGCTCAACGAGTTCTCGCTCATCCAGCTCGGCTGGGGCTGCCGGCAGCAGCGCATCCAGGCGACCATCACGGGCCGCACCTCGCACATCGCCGTCGAGCTCGCGAGCGACAAGGAAGAGACCAACCGCATCCTCTCGCGCCTCGGGCTCCCGGTCCCCAGGCAGGCGCTCGTGCAGTCGGCCGACCGCGCCGTACGCGCGGCCGAGCGCATCGGCTACCCGGTCGTCACCAAGCCCTACGACGGCAACCACGGGCGCGGCGTCTCGATCGACCTCCGGACGCCCGACGAAGTCCGCGCCGGCTTCGCCCGCGCCGCCGAGCACGCCCGCAGCGTCATCGTCGAAAGCTGCATCACCGGCTTCGACCACCGGCTGCTCGTCGTCAACGGCGCGCTCGTGGCCGCCTCGCGCCGCGAGCCGGGCAAGGTGGTCGGCGACGGCACGCACACGGTCGCGCAGCTGGTGGCGATCGTGAACCAGGACCCGCGGCGCGGCATCGGGCACGAGAAGGTGCTCACGCAGCTCGAGCTCGACGAGCAGGCGCTGGGCATCCTCGCCAAGCGCGGCCTGACGCCCGCGAGCGTCCTTCCCGCCGGCGAGACGCTCCACCTGCGCCTCACCGCCAACCTCAGTACCGGCGGCACCGCGACCGACGTCACCGACGTCATCCATCCCGACAACGTCGAGATGGCCGTGCGCGCCATCCAGGCGATCGGCCTCGACGTGGGGGGCGTGGACTTCCTCACCCCCGACATCACGCGGAGCCACAAGGAGATCGGCGGCGCGATCTGCGAGGTGAACGCCGCGCCCGGCTTCCGCATGCACATGGCGCCGAGCGAGGGGCGCCCGCGCGACGTCGCCGGCGCGGTGATCGACATGCTCTTCCCGCCCGGCTCGCCCTCGACGATCCCGGTCGCGGCCGTCACCGGCACCAACGGCAAGACGACCACCGCGCGCATGCTCGCGCACATCCACAAGCTCGCCGGCCGGCGCGTCGGGCTGACGACCACCGACGGCGTGTACATCGACGGCCAGCGCACCGTCGAGGGCGACATGACCGGCCCCACCTCGGCGCGGATCGTGCTCGCCGATCCGATGGTCGAGGTCGCGGTGCTCGAGACCGCGCGCGGCGGTCTGCTGCGCGCCGGGCTCGCCATGCGCCACGTGGACGTCGCCGCGGTGCTCAACGTGCAGCCCGACCACCTCGGGCAGAAGGGCGTGGACACCCTCGAGCACCTCGCCGAGGTCAAGCGCACCGTGGTCGAGGTGGCGACCAACACCGCCGTGCTCAACGCCGACGACCCGCTCACCCTCCGGATGGCGGCCTACTCCGAGGCGAAGCACGTCTGCTACGTGACCCTCCACGCCGACCACGCGATCGTCCGCGAGCACGTCCGCGCCGGCGGCCGCGCCGTCGCGCTCGAGGCGGGCGTCAACGGGCAGATGATCACCATCTACGACAAGGGGGCGCACATCCCCCTGTTGTGGACGCACCTCATCCCCGCCACGCTCGAAGGCAAGGCCACGTTCAACGTGCAGAACGCCATGTTCGCCGCCGCGATGGCGTTCGCGATGGGCGTCCGGCTCGAGGACATCCGCCACGGCCTGCGCACCTTCGACAGCACCTTCTTCCAGGCCCCGGGCCGCCTGAACGTCTTCGACGAGCATCCCTTCCGCGTGCTCTTCGACTACGGCCACAACGCGCACGCGGTGGACGCCCTCTGCACGCTCGCCACGCGGCTCGACGTCAAGGGACGCCGCCTGTGCGTCCTGAGCGCCCCCGGCGACCGGCGCGACGAGGACATCGTCGCCATCGGCGTCGCCGCCGCGCGCGCCGGTTTCGACCACTACATCTGCCGCCGGGACGACCCCGCCCGCGGCCGCGGCGAGGACGAGGTCCCGCGCATGCTCGCCGCGGCCCTCCAGGCGCACGGCGTCGAGGCGTCGCGCATCTCGGTGGTCGTGGACGAACAGCTCGCCATCCAGGCCGGCCTCGCGATGGCGGCGCCCGGCGACCTGCTGCTCGTCTTCGCCGACAACCTCGCCCGCGGCTGGAAGCAGATCGTGCACTTCAAGCCCGAGCGCACCGTCTCCGACGTCCCGCCCCCCAAGCCCAGCCGCGCCGTGCCGCGCCAGGACGTGCGCGACGTCGCCCCCGCCGACGACCCGGCACCGGCCGCCGCCGCACCGCCCGCGCCGATCACGCCCCGCGGCGACACCGAGGACCTCGTGCTCGTCCGCGAGGCCCGCGGCGTCATCGTCGCCCGCGAGGAGAACGACTGACGTGGGTACCGCCGGCGTGCCCGGGCCGGCGGCGACGGACGCCATCCCCGAGTTTCCGTCGCCGCGCATCGCCGACTCGCGGCGGCTCATGGGACCGCATCTCCACGCCGCCGTCGAAGGCGCGGTGCTCGACGTCGTCCTCCCCGCCGACGCTGCGCAGGCCGCGGCGCTGCTCGACGCCTGGTGCGCCCGCGTGCGCGAGCTCTCGGCGCGACTCGGCTGGCCCGAGCCCGAGGTCGTCGTCCGGCGGCAGGCCCACGAGGCGAGCTGCTTCGCCAGCGCGCCGGCGGACCGGCTCATGGCTGCCACCGAACGCGGCGAGCTCGCGTGGACGTGGGCCGAGGCCGATGTCGGCGAGCGGGCCGAGTTCGATACCGTCGCCGCCGTGGCACGCGTCCGTGCGGTCGCCGAGCCCGAGGTCGCGGCGCGACGCCACCTTCCCGCCGTGCTGGCCGAGGCGGCCCGTCGCGGCCTGACGGTGACGTACGACGACGACTCGTGCGCCGTCGGCTCGGGCGACGGCGCACGCACGTACGCATGGGCCGACCTGCCCGCGCCGGCCGACCTCCCGTGGGCCGCGCTGCACGACGTCCCCGTCGCGCTCGTCACCGGCAGCAACGGCAAGACGACCACCGTCCGCCTGCTCGCGGCCATGTGGCGCGCTGCCGGCCGCGTGCCCGGCTGGTGCAGCACCACCGGCGTGCAGATCGGCGAGCACGTCATCACCGAGGGTGACTGGTCGGGACCCGCCGGCGCGCGCGCGGTGCTGCGCGACCCGCGCGTGCAGGCGGCGGTGCTCGAGACGGCGCGGGGCGGCATCCTGCGGCGCGGGCTCGCGACGCGCCGTGCCGACGTCGCCGTCATCACCAACCTGCAGGCCGACCACCTCGGCGAGTACGGCATCGCGACACTCGAAGCGCTGGGCGCGGTGAAGGCGGTGACGGCGCGGGCCCTCGTCCCCCGCGGCGCGCTGGTGCTCAACGCCGAGGACCCGGCGCTCGTGGCGCTCGCGCCGACGCTCGGCGCGCCGGTGGCGTGGTTCGCGCTCGACCCGGCGGCCGTCGCCGCGCCGCCGGCCGGCGTGACCGCGCGCGGTGCCTGCGTCGTGCGCGACAGCGTCGTCGAGTGGCGCGACGCCGAGGGCGGCGTCACCCCCCTCGCGCTGGTCGCCGACGTGCCGATCGCCTTCGGCGGCGCCGCGCCGCACATGGTGGCCAACGCGTGCGCGGCGGCGGCGGCGGCGATGGTCCTGGGGATCCCTGTCGCGGCCGTCCGCGCCGCGCTCCGCGCGTTCGGCGCGAACGCCGGCGACAACCCCGGCCGGCTGACGGTGCACCGGCTGCCCGGCGGCGTGACCGCCCTCGTGGACTACGCGCACAACCCCGCGGGCGTCGCCACGCTCGGGCCGGTGGTCGCGCGGCTCGGCGGCGCGCGCAAGCTGATCGTCCTCGGCCAGGCGGGCAACCGCGACGACGAGGCCGTGCGCGGCCTCGTGCGCGCCGCGTGGGCCACCGGCCCCTACGACCGCGTGATCATCAAGGACCTGCCGATGCACCGCAAGGGGCGCCGGCCGGGCGAGATGACGGCGCTGATCGCCGACGAGCTCGCGCGGCTCGGCGTTCCCGCGGCGGCGGTGCAGGTGTCGCCGAGCGAGCGCGCCGCGGTCGAGGCCGCGGTGGCGTGGGGCACCCCCGGCGACCTGCTGGTCCTGCCGCTCCATGCGCAGGCGACCGAGCTCTCGGCGTGGCTCGCCGGGCTCGCGGGTGCATCTTAGGGAACGTCCCCATCCGGCACCCGCCGGCACGACGGCGACGGCCCGATCATCCCCCACGGAGTGCCCATGCCGCGACCGCTCGTCCTGAAGGCGATCAACCTGCTCGTGCTCGTCGCGGTGATCGGGCTCAACGGCCTGGCGGCGACCGGCAGGATGAGCGGCGACTCGATCGGGTCGCTCGCCAACCGGTACCGCTCGCTCTTCCTCCCTGCGAACCGCGTCTTCGCCATCTGGAGCGTGATCTACCTCGGGCTCGTCGCGTGCGCGGCGTACCAGTGGCTGCCGACGGAGGGGGCGCGGCGCGCCGTCGAGCGGCTGGGATGGTGGTGGCTCGCAGCCGGCGTGCTCAACGTCGCGTGGATCACGCTCTTCAGCTTCCGCCGCTTCGGGCCGGCGCTGCTGGTGATGCTGGCCTTCCTCGCCGCGCTCGTCGTCACCGCCGAGCGCCTGCGCGCCGCCCCGTACGCCCCGGTCTGGCACGAGCGGCTGTTCGTGGTGTGGCCCTTCGACCTCTACCTCGCGTGGATCAGCGTCGCGGTCATCTCGAACACCTTCCAGTATGCGCACGTGACCGGCTTCGACGGCTTCGGGATCTCGGAGACCGCCTGGAGCGTCACCCTGATGGCGGTCGCGACGGGGCTCGGCGCGTTCATGGCGTGGTCGCGCGGGATGTGGCTCTTCCCCGTCGTGGTGGCGTGGGCCGTGTACGGGATCGGCACGCGGTACGCGGACCTCCCGCTCATCGCCGGCGCGGCGCGGACGTTCGCGGGCGTCGGCCTCGTGCTCGGCTCGGCGGGCTGGCTGCTGGGATTGCGGCGCGTGGCGGGCGCGCTGCCGTGACGCCCGACGGGCGGTCGCCGGTGCCGAGCCGGCGCTAGGTGCCGCCCGGCGCCGCCCGGCGCGCGGCGCGCGTCCACGCTGCGTACGCGGGCAGCCCGAGCAGCACGACGCAGAGCCCGAGCAGCGAGCGCGACGGCTGCTCGAGGATCGTGTTCCCCACGATGACCGCCGCCGCGAGGACGAACAGCGCGGGAGTCACCGGATACCCGGGAACGCGGAAGGGGCGCTCGGCCGCCGGGCGCGAGCGACGCAGGGCGATCACCGCCGCCGCCCCGAGCCCGTAGAAGATCCAGCCGATGAAGACCACGTACGTGAGCAACTGCTCGAACGTCCCGGTCGCGGCGAGAACGGCCGCCCACGCGCAGCTGGAGACGATCGCCACCGCCGGCGTGCCGAACCGCGGATGGATCTCGGAGAGCCGGCGGAAGAACACGCCGTCGCGCGCCATCGCGAAATACACGCGCGGCAACGCGGTCACGCCGGCGTGCGCGGCGCTGTACATGGCCAGCACGATCGCCAGCGTCACGGCGCTCCCCGCCCCGGCGCCGAGGACCGCGGTCACCGCGTCGCCGGCGACGCGTTCCGACGCCGCCATGCGGGCCGTCCCCAGCGCGGCGTGGTAGCCGGCGACCGACAGCAGGTAGAGCGCGATCAGGGTGACCGTCCCCGCGACGAGCGCGAAGGGGATCGTGCGCTGCGGATCCTTCGCGTCGCCGGCGAGAAAGGTGACGTACTGCCAGCCCTCGTACGCCCACAGGACGGCGATCACCGCGAGGCCGACGCCCGAGACGGTGACCGCCGGGCCCGCCGGGACGCCGGCAACCGGGGCGCCGGCAACCGGTGCCGTCGCGGCGGCCGACCCGCCACCGTCGCCGAGCAGGAGCAGGAGGCCGCTCATGACGAGGATCGCGAGCACCTTGAGCCACGTGGTGACGTTCTGCACCGCCGCGCTCTCCCGCGTGCCGCGCACGTTGATCGCCGCCATGACGACGATCAGTGCCACGGCGATCACCTGCCGCTGCGGGCCGGTCAGCGCCGCGAAGTGCGTGAGCTGGCCGGCTGCGGCGACGGCCAGCGTCGCGACCGTGCCCGAGCCGATCACGAAGAACAGCGTCCACCCGTAGAGGAACGCGGGGAAGGCCCCGAACGCCTCGCGGATGTACGCGTAGAGGCCGCCGGCCCTCGGGTTCATCCCGCCGAGTTCGGCGTACGAGAGCGCGCCCATGAGACTCAGGAGCCCGCCCACGCACCAGACGAGGACCGAGACGGGCACCGACTCGCCGCTCTGGCGCAGCACGGACGCGGGCACCAGGAAGATGCCGGAGCCGATGACGTTGCCGACGAGCATCAGCGTGAGGTCGCGGCGGCCGAGGGTGGGGCGCAGGTTGTCGGTCATGCGCGAACATAGCGCCGCGAGACGGGGGCGGCATCGTCCGCCTCGGGGCCTCCCGCGTTCCGCCCATGTCCTTCGCCTTCTCCTTGGCCATCGTCCGCCCGGCCGGCCGCACCTTCGCCGAGGGGAGCCGCCAGCTCGGCGACGGACGGCGAGCGGGTGACGGAGGCCGGGGTCCCGGCGACCGGTCCGGTCGAGATCGACCGCGACGTCGGCCCCACACTGCCCCTCGGCGCGGCCGGTGCGACTGGCCCGGCGGAGCGGCGGCGGGTATCCTGCCGATTCGTTCCCGTTCCCACCCACGCCCGCCCCGACGCCGATGACGCCCAAGGCCACCCCCGACTACCAGGACGCCGACCTCGTCCTGCGGCTCTACGAGATGCGCCGCGAACCCGTCATGCGCGAGTCGCGCCAGGCGCTCATCCGGGGGTGGAGCCCGACGGCGCTCGAGGAATGCATGGCGGTGACGGTGCCGAGCCATCCGCTCAACGCGGCGTTCCGCCAGTGCACGAGCTACTGGGAGATGGCGTACGGGATGGCGAGGCACGGCATCGTCCACGCCGACTACCTGATGGAGAGCAACGGCGAAGGGCTGCTGCTGTACTCGCGCGCAGAACCCTGGCTGGCCGAGCTGCGGGAGAAGGCGGGTCCCTTCGCCTTCGCGAACGCCGAGTGGGTGGCGACGCAGTGCGAGCGCGGCCGGCTCGCGGCGGCGCGGTTCCGCGCGCGCCAGCAGGCGGCGATGGCGGCGAAGGGGGCGTAGCCAGCGCAGGGTGACGGGCGTCGAACGGACCGACGCGCGGTTGTGGCACCTCCGCCCCCGTGACATGTTGGCGCATCCTTCACCGGGACTCGCCCCATGCACGGCTTGATGATGGACGTGCCGCTCTCGATCCCCCTGATCGCGCGGCGTGCCCTCACCCTCTACGGTTCCCGCCCGATCGTGAGCCGGCGGCCCGACCGGTCGCTGCACCGCTCGACCTACCACGAGGTGCTCGGCCGGTCCGCCCGCCTCGCGCGCGCCCTCCGGCGGCTCGGCGTGAAGCCGGGCGACCGCGTCGCCACGCTCGCGTGGAACCATGCGCGGCACCTCGAGGCGTACTTCGCGATCCCGTCCATCGGCGCGGTGCTGCACACGCTGAACCTGCGCCTGCATCCCGACGACATCACCTACATCGCCACCCACGCCGAGGACCAGGTCGTCCTCGTGGACAAGGTGCTCTGGCCGCTCTGGGAACAGTGCACGGGGCGCGTCGCCGCGCGGCACGTCGTGGTCATGAGCGACGACGGCATCGTGCCGCCGGGCACGCTCGATTACGAGACGCTCGTCGCGGGCGAGGACGACGGCTTCGCGTGGGACGATCTCCCCGAGCAGACGGCCGCGGCGATGTGCTACACGTCGGGGACGACGGGACGGCCCAAGGGCGTCGTCTATTCGCACCGCTCGATGACGCTGCACGCCCTCGGCGCCGGCATGGTGCACGTCACCGGCCTGAGCGAGCGCGACACGGTGCTGCCCGTCGTCCCGATGTTCCATGTCAACGCGTGGGGGCTGCCCTACGCGTGCGGCATGTTCGGCGCGGCGCAGGTCTTCCCGGGCCCGCACCTGGACCCGGCCTCCCTGCTCGGGCTGCTGGCGGACGAGCGGGTGACGCTCACCGCAGGGGTGCCGACGATCTGGCTGGGGATCCTTCAGGCGCTCGACGCGGAGCCGGGCCGGTACGACCTCTCGCGCCTGCGCGCGATGCTCGTCGGCGGCTCGGCGGCTCCCTCGGCGATGATCCGGGGCTTCCGCCAGCGGCACGGGCTGCACGTGCTCCACCTCTGGGGGATGACGGAGACCTCGCCGATCGGGACGGCCGCCTTCCTGTCGCCCGCCCTGCTCGACGCCGACGAGACGACGCAGGACGCCTACCGCGCGAAGCAGGGCCGCGCCGCCCCGCTCGTGGAGATCCGCGGCCGCAGCGCGCAGGGGCTCATCCCGTGGGACGGGACGACGATGGGCGAGCTCGAGGTGCGCGGCGCGTGGGTGGCGCGGCAGTACTACGGCGCGGACGGTCCGGATGATCGCTTCACCGCTGACGGCTGGTTCCGGACCGGCGACATCGTGACGATCGACCATGAGGGCAACATGACGATCCAGGACCGCGCGAAGGACCTCGTGAAGTCCGGCGGCGAGTGGATCAGCTCGGTGGCGCTGGAGGGGGCGCTCATGGGGCATCCCGACGTGGCGGAGGCGGCGGTGGTGGCGGTGCCGCATGCGAAGTGGGACGAGCGCCCGCTGGCGGTGGTGGTGATGAAGCCCGGGCGGACGTTCGACGAGGCAGCGCTGCGCGGCTTGCTCGAGGGGATGTTCGCGAAGTGGTGGGTGCCCGATGCGATCCTGCCGGCGGACGCGATCCCGAAGACGAGCGCGGGGAAGTTCCTCAAGAGCGCGCTGCGCGAGCAGCACCGGGCGCACTACGGCGTGGCGGACGAGTCCGCGCGCGGCGGGTGACGCAAAGGTCGTCGGCCCTCGGCGCGGCTCTCGTCGCGGCCTTCGGCACAGCCCTCGTCGCGGTCGCCGCCGTGATGCCGGCGGCGGCGCAGGCGACTTCCGGGTTCACCGTCGTCCAGGACGACTGGGAACTGGTGTGCGACAACACGCGCACGTGCCGCGCGGCGGGGTATCATCCGTTCGGCGGGACGTCGCGCGTCTCGGTGCTGCTCGTGCGCGCAGGCGGACCCCGGACGACGGTGACGGGACACGTGCGGCTCGGGGAGTCGGACGATGAAGCCGACACGGCGGCGGCGTGGCCGGCGCGCCTCGCCCTGCGCATCGGCGAGCGACACATCGGGACGATCACCTTGCGCGCGAACGGGGCGACCGACCTCCCCGGACCGCTCGTCTCGGCGCTCGTCGCGGCCCTTGCGCGGCGGGAGGGGGACGCCGCCGAGGTGACGTGGGTCTCGGCGGACGCGTCGCCGCGCCCGCCGTGGGGGCTGTCGTCACGCGGTGCGGTCGAGGTGCTGGCGGCGATGGATGCGCATCAGGGTCGGATCGGGACGCCGGGCGCACTCGTGGCCCCGGGGACGCGCGACGAAGGGCTGGTGCCGCCGGCGCGCCCCGCACCGATCCTGGTCGCGGCGCGCGTACCGATCACAACGACCGCCGACCGGGCACTGGGACGCCGCAAACCGGCGGCGATGCTGCGGGCGATGCGCGACGCGATGCGGCGACGCGGAGCGGACGTGGGGCAATGCGAGGACCTCGACGACCCGAACCAGCGTGACGTGGCGTGGGACGTCTGGCGGCTGTCGGCGACCCGCCTCGCGGTGACGACGCCCTGTTGGCTCGCGGCCTACAATTCGGGGTCGGGGCTGTGGGTGGTCACGGACCGGCCACCGTACCGCGCCACGTTCGTCACCAACGGTGCGACCGAGTGGAAGGGGCCCGAGGCGTGGAGCGAGCAGCGCGGCCGCGGCGTCGGCGACTGCCTGAGCCGCACGCAGTGGACGTGGGACGGCCGCCGCTTCGTGCTCGCCCGCGACGAGACCACGGGCCTGTGCCGTGAGGTCGCGGCCGGCGGCACGTGGTCGCTGCCGACGTGGGTCACGCGCGACGAACGATGAGCGGCAAAGCGAGATCCGGAAGGACGGGACCCAACCCATACACCAGCTGCCCGTCAGGGGGCGCGAGGCCTGCATGCTCTCGTTGACCGAGAAGAAGCTGTCGCCGGAGACCCGGAGCCGCCTCGCCGCGTCGGCAGCGTGGCACGGGTCGCTGACGCGGCTGCGGCTCGAGCTCGTGGCGAAGGCGACCGGCGTCTTCCTCGTGCTGCTGCTGATCGTCGGCGGCATCACGGTGCTCGGGTTCTGGCGGTTCGATGCGCTGCACGACCTCGAGCGGCGGATGCCGGTCCTCGTCTGGCCGCTCGGATTCCTGTGTTGCTACGTGGTCGTCATTGCGGTGTGGGACAGCCGGACCTCGCACGAGGCGCTGCTCGAGCAGCAGGCGTTCGCCCGGGCCGTCCTCGACGAGGGCCGCGAGGTGGAGGCGACCATCGACTTCGACGCGACGAGCTTCGCGCTCCCCCACGAACACGGCACGCTCTACTTCGCCGATGACGGCGAGGGTGGGACGGTCGTGCTCGACGTCTCGACCATCGCGGACGATCCGCGGGAAGGCCAGGCGCTGGAATCGCGCGTGGCGAGCCGCTGGCGGCTGGAGTACGCGGGTGGCCGCGTGCACAAGGCCCGCTTCTCGGGGAAGCGCATCGAGATCCGGCGCATCGAGGGGCTGGATGACGGCGCCGAGGCGCTGCCGCACGCGCTGCTCGAGGCACTCGGGTTCCCGTCCGATCGGCAGGACCTCGCCCGGCTGCCGCTGCCGGTGCAGGAAGCCGAACGCCGGGTGCGCGCCCTGCTGCAGGAAGGCCCTCGCGCCGGCTGAACCCCCCGCGTCGTCACTTGTACGGCACCAGTGCGCGGGGCACAATACCGCATGCGCGCGATCACCCGGGACGCCGACGCGGCCCCCGAGCACCACGACGACCTGCTGATCCTGCGCGTCGGACCCCACCTGATGCGCGACGCGCGACGCCCGCACGACACGCCGGCGCTTCGGCACCTCGCGCGCCTCGAGGCCCGCGGTCACCTGCACGGCGTGTACGCGATGGACGGCGGGTCGCTGGGCGGGTCGCTGGGCGGTTCGCTGGGCGGTTCGCACGCGCAGGTCGTGCGGGCGCTGCGCCGCGCGCATCGCCATCACCGGACCGGCGAGGCGCATCGCGGCATCGTGATGGTCCACCTGAAGCACGCGCGGCACCGCGAGGCGCTCCACGACCTCCTGCGCGACGACCCCCATGTCGAGTGGGCCGAGCGCGTGCCGATGCGGTTCATCGCCGGGTCGGAGATCCGGCTCCCCGCGCCGCGCGGCTGGCACCACGCGGCCGTCCGCCTCGAAGAGGCGCGCGCCCTGCCGGGCTTCCGCGAGCCGCGCCGCATCCGGGTCGGCGTCATCGACACCGGAGTGGATGCCGGACACCCGGCTCTGCGCGGACGCATCGCCCGGTACGTGCATCGGATCGGCCCCTACCACGCGGGACCGGAGGATGTCGTCGGCCACGGCACGCACGTCTGCGGCATCATCGCCGCGGGCGCGAACGACATGGGCGCGGCGGGGATGTGCCGACCCCGCCTGTTCGCGTGGAAGGTCTTCAGCACGGACACCTACCTCGCCGGCGGACCGGACGCGGCGCAGCGCCACTACCTCGTGGACGCGATCGCGTATCGCGCGGCGCTGCACGACGCGCTCGCGGCGCGGCTCGACGTGCTCAACCTCAGTCTCGGCGGGACGGGTCGCCCGGACCCCCACGAGGCGGCGCTCCTCGCACGGCTCCAGGCGAGCGGCACGACCATCGTCGCGGCGATGGGCAACAGCATCGCGCAGCGACGCCGGCCGTCGTATCCTGCCGCGTCGCCGGGCGTGGTCGCGGTCGGCGCGGTGGATCGCGACGGCGAGGTCGCCGACTTCTCGTGCATCGGACGCCACATCGCCCTGTGCGCCCCCGGGGTGGAGATCTGGTCCACCCTCCCGCGGCAGCCCGGCACCTTCGGCTACGGCGTCACCCCCTCGGGACGCCGCGCCGCCGGCCCCAGCGGGCTCGAGCGCAACGTCCGCTACGATGGATGGCTCGGCACGAGCATGGCCTGCCCGCAGGTGACCGCCGCCGTCGCGATGCTCGTCGGGATGCACGGCCCCATG
>Ga0068872_10001489_pt1 | contig 18894 bp, 16 predicted proteins | sample NOAtaG_7_FD_66441 | JGI IMG/M metagenome (GOLD analysis project Ga0068872, IMG submission 66441) | Freshwater lake microbial communities from Lake Erie, under a cyanobacterial bloom - NOAA_Erie_Diel1S_2200h metaG | ecosystem: Environmental > Aquatic > Freshwater > Lake | place: USA: Ohio, Lake...
GCAGAACAAACTCCAAAAGCACTTTTACTAAATACGGTTGTGCTACTAATTGCAGGATCGTAATACATATTAAGATTGATACGATACTCTAATTTTTTACCGCTAACAGGAGCAGGTAATATATTAATTGTAGGTCGTCCAAAATAATCATACAAAACGCTTTGTGCTATTGATTTTTCATCGGTATTTAAGCGTGCAATAGATTGGCGCGAAAAGCCCATGGCGTCGGTAAAATTAACACCCGTGCCCGCACGGCCTGTCTCAGCAAATGTTTTTACACTACTCCAGTTAAAAAGATCACCGTTAAACGGTGACACTGCTTCAGTAAATGTTCCCGCGCCTGAAATGACACCTGAAGCAGGAGCACCAAACCAGGCACCTTCAGTACGTATATTTACAGCGCTTCTGCCAATTGGGCGAACCCGATAAATAATGGTTCCACTTTCGTAGGTTAAAGGAATCCTGAAGTAATTAAAAGGAGTTACAATACGGGTTGCATCATAATTAAAATCATATTTTTGGTTGGTTTGAACAGACATGAATGTGTAATTGTCTACGTAGGTGTATTCCAACTCGTACTCTTCGGCACCTAACACATTGTTCCAGCGAATTTCAAGTTCTTGGTTTGTTGAATTGGTTGCATCGGAAACATCGCCAGAAGCAAACGTAGTAGAAAAATTAAAGGTATAAGCTTTTGCCGTGCTAACATTGGTTTCGATATAAACATCTGGTTGAGAATAAGGAGTATTGCAGCTTGAACACGGTGTATTAAGCCCACATGACTTAATACTCATGTTAAATACTTTTATTTTGTAGGCGTTTGGATATATAATTTGAGCCTTGTCTTTATAACGCGTGAGTTCCTGAGGATTATAGTTAATAGTTAATTGCTGATTTACGAAAGTTGTAACCACTAAATTGGCGTCAGTAATCTCAATATCAAAAGTGGCGCAAATAGTAAAAGGAGATAAATGCACGATATGTTTTTCCTCATCAAGCCCAAGCTCTACGATGCCTCGATTAGTAAGGATGTTAAGTCCGGTTGTCCAACCGGCGCTTCCTGTAAACTTATCGTCTTCCGTTTGTATGAAAGCGCTTTGAACGAGGTTATTGGCATACACCCTGCTACTTCGCGTTTCATCGCCGGCAAATAACTGACCCGAAACCGAAGTAATGAATAGTATAATAAAGAGTTTAAAGCGATTTGCCATAAATTTTTAATTAATTAGGATTGATAAATTGATAAGAAGCATATTTCTTTTGAGCTACCATCTTACCTTGTTTATTAAGGGTGATGTAATTTGATTCACTGAAACTATTTTGGTTTAGCACTGGGCTAGTAGTGTAGTTGGAGTAAACAACTTTGAGTGTTACCAAATGTGGTTTATTATCAACTTGCTCAAAATATCTTGGGCTACTATAAAAAAATGTAACAGACTCAAACATCTTAACCTTCTTGTCGATGACTACTATTACTTTATCAATAGCATCGTTAGGTTTAAATACTAGCTCATAAGTTACCTTATTACCAATAACGCTTAGTTTCTTTATCGTCTTATAATTAGCCGAAGAAGAATCAATACCACCTAAAATTGTTTGATACAGATCGGGCCTTGCACTTGCTGAAGATGTGGCGGTGGCTTTTTTCTTTATAACAGCCATCATTTTCATTTTATCATCCACCATAATCTGGTATTGATCGTTCTCTAACATTTCTGAGCCAAGACTTTGTTTTACATAAATTTTATCATTTGATTTAAGAATGTTCGCACTAGCGTCTTGAAAAGGTTTTGAAAGATCATGATCCAAATACATTTTGTAATTTAACTGTACCGAATAGCCTTTGGCGTCATTAAAAGCCTTGGCAATCGTTAAAACATCTTCTTTATACACCTGTGACTTAACACAGGTAGATATTAAACAAATTAACGAGATATATAAACTCAGAATTCTTTTCATGTCTATCTATTTTAATACGCCTTTGCGTGTTTCCTGTACAGTTAAAATGCCATTTAATGTTTCCTTTTTCTTTCTTACAACCATTCCTTCATTATCATACTCAATAAATGTGGCATAATTTCTATCATCTAATTGAGCCATAACTCTGTACTTTATGTTATCATAAACAGTACATGTCATGCTAGAGTTAAACGGCTGGATTCTGAAATCATCAAGATAAAAATCTGAGTTAGCGCTTATTGTTAACTCAAACTTTGAATTAGTCCAAAATGCAGGAGCACTGCTGGCTGGTGGAATGGTAAACTCAAAATCAAGTTTTTGCCAACCGTTTATGTTGCCCGATTTATTTACAGGATTGCCAATAGTTATAGGCACATTGTTTGGCCCACCTACACTTAGGAAATGTTTAAGATTACCCGCTAGAGAAATGTTTGAAGAATAATCATGCGCTTGTGTTGGCCCTCCTCCTTTTACCCACATGGACAAAATGTATTTTTTACCCAGGGTGCCTCCGTTAAGATTAAGCTTACTTAAATTAAGCACAGAGGTTTGACAGCCACTATAAGCATCACCGTTATACGGAAATGGATTTACACGATATGCGTCGTAAATAAGTTTTACATTATTTCCATTTACAAAACTTAAACTGCTCCTTCCTGTGTGGGAGGTATTTGCGACAATTGTAGGCGGCGAAGTTGAGTTAAGCATTTGATCATGAAAATCCATGTAATCGTTATTAACCAAATTTGTTGCATCAATAGAGTTAAGCGCCCCATAATTCACGTAATCTTCAAAACTATCAAATCCTACTTCTTCATACTTTGCATTGCTGGCGCTCAAAGCCGGCAAGGTGTGGTTGAAGCTGTATTTTTGACAGGATGGTAATAAGATGGCATTTTCGCTTTCCACCAATTGGCCGTAAGGTGAGTAGTATTTATTGTTGTTCATTTTTTGCCAGTTTGTTGCACCTGATTGTGCCCATTTTCCGGAAGTAAATTTCCAATACGGTGTGAACTCGCTATAGATTCCGTCTTGTTTTGCTTGAGGTTGAGTTAAGCTATAACTACGAACACTTTTGTAAGCATAACTTGTGGTTGGCCTAAGTGTGGAGTTAAAACCAGTTACAACAAAGTTGAACATAGTAGTTGAATAGGATGGGCTGGTGTTGGTATACTTGTGGCTAGATGCGTTATCGTCTATAAACATACCAGAAGCAGAACAAAACTCCTGCACACTAGTGTTCAAAATTTTTGTGGCGGTTGTAAATGTTATACCACTGCTCAAAGGGTTATTAAGAGAGCTCACACTACCCATACTTTGATACAAGTTGTTTTGATTAGCAGGTTTAATCATTTTAATTACATAATCACCACCCGAAAGTGTTGGATAATTGATGCTGTTTAAAATAACTCCATGTTGATCTACCAAATACCAGGGCTCCGGAGTTCCGAAAAAATACAGATCTGGCTGCACCCAAAAACGACCACCAATTTGCGAACCATCGCTTGCCTTCAACACTCGAACTTCGTCTCCATTATCAAATAATAAAGGGTTGGTAATAGCGCTCTTTTTTAATTTACCTGTGGCAACATCCCATATAATATTTGCGTCAGATAGAGGGCAAAGGAGCTCAATATTATCTCTACTATATTTATGACCAAGGCGAGGATATACCCAATGCGCTGGGTAGCTAAAATTATAAACATTCTGATCATAATTATCGGTGGTTTTTGTAAGAACTACATCGCCGGTTAATTTATCCCACAATAAATTTTGAGTGGTGGTTTTTGATTTGTTATCAAACTGTTCTACCCTATCAATAACACCATATTGCTGAACTACTTTGGTAAGTGTAGCCTGGCGCATACCAAAACGTTGCTGACCAGTTACAGGATTTGTATTAATATTAGGCAAACCTGGCAACCATGCTGGAATTGCAGGGGTTACATATGGTGGTGTTGGAGTAACAAGAAAGAATAATTTCAAGCCCATCTCGAATACAAAGTTTGTACCTGCTGTATTTGTTTCCGAAATATTTTCGCCGGTGTCCATGGTAATATCAATATCCTTGCACATATTCACACTCTGTACCTGATTGAACTGATTGATTGTAGGAAGTGTTGTGATAAGTTGTTTAGTGCCGTTTACAGAGCCGCTCGCTTTATAAAAATAACGCGTTCCGGAAATAGGGGTTGCTAAGTTATCTTCGCCATAGGCCGAAATGGCTTTTAACTTACCATGCATATCATTCATTTTTAATGCATGACCTTGAGCTGCATGAAAAATTTTATATAAATTATTCAGAACAATGTAATCGGCAATTGGTTCGTTTTGAGCTACTTCTTTATCTACATCGGTTGAGGCAAACGTAATGGGGAATTCTTTAGCAGTAAAGAATTCGTATTCGGTTTTACCAATACCACATGTTTCTGGTGGTGATGGATTTTCTGGATCAGCCAAAGTAGTAACTGTTACTTTTGAGTACCCCACAATAGGGGCAGGATACATCATTTCTCCATATGGTAATTCCTGGAATAAATGATCGTTAGGCGCCATCTGTTTTTGAATGGTAAACTTTATTGGTTTACGTAGGCTTATTTCGTCGCCTCCATAAATAGGTTCATACATTGCAACTCCGCTACTGATGATGTACTTTCCTTCTTTAGTGCTGTAATTATAAGCCTGTCCATAGCTTGTTTTGCTTTCGGCAGTGCCCGTCATCACGTCCCATCTATCCGAAGTGGTTATTGATTTAACGCGATGTCCTCCACCAAGTTTATGCTTAAAAGGAACGTATGCTCTAACAAATGACTTTTGAGGCATGAACTCAGTACAAAAATCCTTATCGTAAAAACGTTTGTTTGGTTTACCAGATTGTGCGTTCATCATATCAGCCTTGGCAACACCCATACCCACTTTGGCATTTTTAAACTCATCTAACGGCTTGTGATTGGTATTACCCATACTGGCTGGCTCTGATCCCGGGTAGGCAATGGCAGGAAGGTAATTGCGAAGAAGATCCCAGCCTGCAATAGTTACAGGGCAAACATCTTCCGAATCCCACGCCAGTTCTTTCTTAACGCGCACATAAGCGTATCGGTAACAAGTAACACCTGTACCATCAACATAGGTATTGTTTGATTGGTTCTTATCAAATACTCCCGCATCTTCCACTAAAGCATAACCTGGAATATATTCAAAGTGATTCTTTTTTAACCCAAACGCCTTTTTAGGATCGGCTAATTTTGTAAATACCTTAAAGTATAAATCACTGTTAGTTTTAAACACATTTGTTTTTACAAAATTTGTTGCTACCGATTGAATGCTGAAAGATCCTGTAACCGGAATGCCTCGATGCATATTTTGAAGATCAAGTATAAAAAAGTTGGATTCTTTAAAATTTGTATTTGGAGTTCCATATGTACCTTGAACACTCACAGAGGGATTAACAGGATCGTTAACTATATTATAAAGACTCACCATTTGGCCCGCCTGTTCATTTTGCACATAGCCATAGTCATCACTTTCATAATTTATTTTTATAATAGAGCCGCTTGGTGTTTGAATCTCATTTAAGTTCCATGCACCAGCGTAAGCATCAGCTAATGATTTATCTTGTAGCGCATACGGATATTCCATGTTGTTCATAAACGCACCATTGCTCGCAGTTGTTTGTCCGCTTATTGCATTCATCACATTTGGCATGTATGTTCCCCAACGATCAACCGCACGCGGATTGTAGTTGTAATTGTTGCCATAGTTAAAAACGTATGGGGTTAGTGATGATTTTTGCGAGTCCTCATATGAGAAATAAACTTTTTTTAGGGTAAGTTTACCACGAGTTTGGTTGTATGTACCATCAAATTCGCTATTGAACGTACCTGGACACAAACTGTAATCATATTCAAAGCGAATTGTTTTTAAAGGTTTAGTTGCCGATACAAAACCACCGTTTGCAAGCACATCGCTTTTAGAAAATAATTTAATAGCGTCTAACTTTTGATTTAGACCATTGGCTTGTCCACCATGCTCGTCTACTACTCCTGATTGATCTAAACGATCAGAGGTTTCGAAAATAGCAATGAAATCTTTTGTTTCAATAGAATGAAGAAAGTAATTTTCTCTTATACCGAATTCATAAAAACCTCGGTCGTCCAAATTATCCGATAACATTGCGGGATCATAGTTTGCCTGGCTTTCTGTGCTGGTTAAATTACCACCATTGCTTGGCCAATTTGATCCTCCGTCGTTGCCCGCGCCGACCGGTAATGGATAAGGCTCCCTCCATCCGTAGTTATCGTTTTTAAAATAATTGAATTTTGTAAATGATCCTAGATCATCATAAGTGGGCCCATCACCTTCTACATCCACATAATCTTCGGAGACTATAGTGGTTAATAATAAATTATTTACAAAGGCAGGAGTAAGATCTTCTTTGTAAAGATTATCGCGACCTCTGAAATTTTTGTTGATCTCTTTACCACCGGAAGTTTTATCATAACCAACCAATTGATAGGGCTGAGATTTATTGAGTGGCGCATCGGTAAAATTAGTAGTTGGCCAACCATTTTGTAAAAAAGCAGCTTCTGTTCTATCAGAAGCATTGAACATCACTTTTTTCTTGTGAAGATTATATACCGGTATGCCATAAATGTAAGTTGAACCATTTGTACCTGTGACGCTTATTTCAGAAAGGTGGTGGCCAATAGGTTTATTTGTGAGAGAAAGGTAACTTTTTTGCGTGCGTGAGTTATTTGTTGAAGCAGCATTTATCAATTTTGTAGCGCCATTTACAACCGGATAAGAACTAGAGTTGCTAGCATCAATTTTTGTATAAAGACTATATGTAGGCTGATATCCATACTTAGAAGCCTGCTCCCCTGTTAAACTTTTAATGTGATTGTTTCTGGCATCTCTGTTTTGTCTGGTTCCAGCCGCAAGAGGACTAAACGCATGATAATCCAAACCAACTTTATTTAAAATCGGAGCAATGGGTCCATCACCACCTACCGCTCCATCATACGAAGGGTCACGAGCCGTAATCTCACCCATACTTTTGAAATAATATTTTTCGTAGAATCTATTTGTGGCAACTTTAATGTCTTTTGTTGTGTAAGCAAAATTTGGCTCAAGCATTGTTTGCCATTTACCACTATAACCTGTATTATACATTTTAGAATCATCTGCTTGAACATGTGCAATAAAAATTCCACCCAATTCTTTTCCATTATGCTTATTATCGGTAGCAGTAGTTACATAATTATCATGAACAGTTCCGTTATCACTGCGGCAGGTTCTGAAACTGGTTGCCATACCCTGCGCTGTAGCGCTGAAAATGTCGTAAGTTTGATTGGCCATTGATAAATTTGGTGTCTCATCCATAATAGGACCATCCTTAAAGCGATTAAAATCCATGAGGGCATCCTCGTCGGCATTTTCAGCATACATATATCCATAAGATGGTACCATTTTTACGCTGTCTCTCATTCCCATTCTATTGTAAAAAGCCTTGTAACCTAGAAGTAATCCTCCATCGATAGTTAAAGGCGGAACTGGAATGGCATTCACGTAAAAGGATATGTTTCCCCATAAACCCGCTTTAACCGAACTGCCAAAACCGCTTCCAATCATATCATAAGACATACGAGGAGAATAAGAAATTGAACCAACAGGAAGAGAACTGGAACGCGTTGTGCCTACGCCAAAACTCACATCTTTAAAAGCAACACCGACAGAGGCTGAAGAAAAATATGATTTTGTCATAGCGCCGCTGCGAGTATTTATAGTTGTTCCCTGTCCTTGAGAAACAGATGCGCTTACACCAATATTCCCTTTACCATAACTTACACCAACGCCGGTTGAATAGTTCTCACTTAAAGAACCACCATCCTGTGAACTCACAGAAGTTCCCACGCCCTTTGTTGTAGATTCGTTGGCGCCAAATCCTAATGCGTTGGCACTTCGTGAAACAGTGAGATGGGCGTCTCTTTCGGTTTCTAAACCAAAGCCTTTATAGTTATTATAGCTAAGAACAACAGCACCATTAGCGCCTACCTTCGCTCCAACTCCAGCATTATCAAAACTAACATTTCCTCCCAACCATGCGGCATACTGAAATCCGGCACCCATTGAAATCTGAGGCTTGATGTGTGTTTTTGACTTAACAATTTCGCCATTAAAATCATCAGGTAAGCCTTTAACCATTCTGTTAATTACACCAGGGTTCATACTCCACCCTAGGCCAACCCAACTTGCTTCACTTTCAATGTTTTGGCCAGCATGATATGAAAGATTCAAAGGATAACCATCAACATCCATCAAAGGAATATTGTATTTAAAATCTCCGGTAAACAGATCAACCATTTCCGAAGATCCAGCGGGCTCAAAATTTGTGAACTCTGGCTGCTGTGGGCCGGAAGTTAATGCCATTGCCATTGTTGGAGATATTACTTCGAATAATAGGTTTATAACCATAAAAAAAGCGAAGTACCTGTAATATTTTTGCTTAATCATCATAGTTTTAGCTTTGGTAAATTAGTAAGTGCTTCCTCCGTAAAATAAAATTTCAAAGGGCCGTTATTAAAAATCCGATCATTGTAAATTAAGGTTAAATCTTTTTTTAAACTGTCAAGTCCACTAAAACCAACAGAAATGCGCACCACTGGTTCAATTCCATTTGAGGATTCGATATGTGCTATACGCGCCGGTATGGTGTCGGTTCCAAGTAATAATTTAAAATCATCTACAAGCGCTGTATTAGCATACGACACCAGGGCATTGTAATCTTCTTTATTATAAATAAGTTTTTTAATTTCTGAATTACCATCAGAATCAGACAAGGTGAAAACAAAATTTGTCTTCCCATTAAACTGCTTTACATTATCTAGTAACTCATGTTTCTTTATAACATCAGCCTTAAGCATATTTATCGCTATCATTTGTGGCAACTCTATTTTCGAAGAGTATTTGACTTTGTTAAACGTTAATTCTTGTATGTACCCATTCTCCGGGATGTTTACAAAGTTGTTGAACTCCAAAATTGTCATGTTAGATCCATGCTTGGAACAAGCACACGTGAACACAACCAATAATATATATTTAATTAGTTTCATCAGTTTTTTTCAAGGCCACTATAGCGGTGATTGATATACTTTATTACGTCATCGGTAACATCCAGTTCTGAATCCGCATGCATAATGAAGCCCTGGCCATTAGCTCCAAGAATGAAAGTATAAGAGTTCATCTTACCGTAATCAGTTATGTATTTATTCATTTGATTCCAAACTTTTGACTCGTTGTCGGCAGACAGTTCGGCAACTTCTTTTTCGATCTGTTGTTGTCGAAGATAAAAAGCTTGCTCCATTGACGTAAGCGTTGATAAATTTTCAGCGTTTTCCATTTTGCTTTCCTTTACCTCCATTGTTTTTAATTGAAGGGCTTGATATAAGGAGTCCGAGACTAGCTTGCCATCCTTTATTCTACGCTCAACTACTTTCCCTAATTCTTTTGCAAGTGAAAACTCCTGATATACTTTTCCCATATCTATATAAACAAGATCTCTTTTCTTATCCACAAGAGAAACCGTAAGTCCAGATAAACCGGACACTAAAGCCAAGCCCAAAACTATATTTCGTAGCATACTATTTTTTAAATTTTAAATACAATTTTTCGTTTTTTTCATTTATGAGTTCTAATGTATAGTAAGCTCCAGATGAAAACGTTGCACTTGAAACATCGAGGTAATATCTATTGTCGCCAGAATTCACAACCAAACTGCTCGCTATGTTACCCGCTGTATTTGATGCAACAACATTGTTTGTTTTATCGTAAACCCTATAAACGAGACCAGTTTGGGCATACTGACCATCAAATTCAAAAAGGAGCTTATCATTAAAAGGAATGTAATAACCTCCATCAGGCAACTTATTTAAAAAAGCATAAGGTTTAGCAATAACTGTTATCGTTTTTGTAGCCACACAACCATAAAAATCAGTTACCGTTAATGTATAATTTAGCGATACCTGCGGATTCACTTGTGTGTTTTGCTGAGTATTTGTAAAAGGATTCTGAAAAAACATATTTGGCGTCCAAACATAGCTGTATGGTGGAGTGCCTCCGATAATACTTCCACTCAAACTTACTGGGTCAGGCATTGCAAAATAAATAACTGGTGCATTAGAAATATTTGCCGTATTTGCGGAAACCGTTATCATATAGGTGTTACTGTATACACAGGAAGTATATGTAACTGAAACAGTATAGATGGTTGTTGATAGTGGTGTAAATGTTTGACAATCTCCAGTTAGATTTCCAGGGCTCCATACATAATTGCTAGAGCTAACACCTTGTACAGGTGCTGTTAGAAGTATAGGATTATTGTTTGAGTCGAATGTGTAGTAATATGCTCCAAACTGAGCACAAACGTTTAGAGGTGTGCCAGCGCAAATAGTTGGATTTGGTGGAGAGAAAACGGAGCCAAGAAACTTATAAAGTTTTGGACAATTAACCACAGGAGGATTTCCATTTCCTGGTCCAACAGCTTTGGCACCCCAAACAACTGTTGCCGCTATGCGCGTTGTACTCGAAACAGCATCAAATCCGAACCCGATGTTACTTGTTGTACTCGTTAAGCTCGCATCATAAATAAATAACTTGTTTTTTAAATGGCCGCCACTGTTGCTCGAAGTGTGGGTTATTATGATTCGTGGAAATAAGAGTGTGTCAGTTCCACTAGTAACTCCATTTATAGTTGCCGAACTAGCACTGTTATAGTAGTTTTTAGTTAGAATTACGCTTTCGGTAGCTGTGTTGATGGTAGCAATATTACTAAAGGTATTAGCAATAAGTATACTTTTATTGTTATTTAAACGAGCGGCTGAATTTGTAAGAAGTAAATCATTATTACATTTAATCACATTATTATTAGTAATAGTACCACCCGTAGCAGTTAGGTTGTTAGGAGTAATTGTCCCTGAATTTAAAATTAAACCAAGTTGACTAACCAAGTTTTGAGTAATGAGTATTCGTCCGGTATTATTTAAAGTATTTGTTGCCCGTGAAAGAGTCATTGAAGTGCTAATATTAAAATTGTTGGTTGCTCCAATGTAATTGTTTACAAATACCCTTCCAGCTGTATAACTTGCATTAACAGCGCGGGCGTCAATTCGTCCATAATTATTTATTGTAACAGTTGATGCAGAAGATCCTGCTGAAATCATATTTAAATCCTTAGTTAACAAAATTGTTCCATAGTTGGTAATTGATTTAACACCTGTAGACTCCAAACTAAGAATATCCGAAACGGTTACAGTACCATTGGATTGAACAGTCATTGCGAAACTCCCGGTTTTCACAGTAAACAAACCGTTAACGGTTAGGCTTGAATTTAGTGTGGGGGCCATGCCTGATGTTGTGTTGCCAATTTCAAAGTTTAAAGCACCCTGATTTTTAGTAATGTTTGATGTAAAAGTAGCTGATGCCCCTTCGTAAATAATAATATTCATTATTCTGGCCGCATTATTAGCTGAAAAAGTGAAGGCGCCCATGTTAAAAATAGAACCCGTATAATTGTGTGCATTAATTGTTCCCGTGATAATAGGAGACAAATTACCCGCATTGAATACACCGTAATTACGAAAAGTTCCGTTTCTAAAATTAATTATAGATACGGTTCCACTATTGCAAATAGTCCCACCGTTTAAAACCAAGGTTCCTGTATAGTTTAAACCTGAAGCAACACACAATGTTTGACCGGAGGCTGCTGTGTAACTGGCTACACCATTGGCAACGTTAGTTGTACAACCTGAACACTGAGCATAAAAATAGCCTCCAAACAAAAAAGCTAAAGCCAAAGTAAAAAATATCTTAAGTCTTACGATCCTCTGCATAACGTTTATTTAATTTGTATTTATAACTGAATTATTTGTTATAGAGCCTGAGCTTACATGGGAACAATTGATGACGTTATTATTAATAAAACTTCCTCCGTTATTACTAATGCTTCCTGATATATTTATAAAGCCAAGGTTAGTTATGCTACTTCCATTATTAATAAACTCTCCAGCAACATTTATAACTGAACTTTCAAGCACTGTAATACTTGTACCTGATGAAGTAATAAGAGATGATGATAAAGTAATATTTCCTGAATTAATTATTGTTCCTGAGAGAATTGATATTTCTGAAGGATTAAGGAACCCTTTGTTACAAATCAAACCACCGCTAAGCACTATTTTACCAAAAACACTCCCTGCAGAATCAATACATAATGTTTGTCCTGTAGATACAGTATAAGTTGAAAAATCAGAGTCGTTGACGTGAATATTACAAGTATTACAATCCTGAGCTTTAAGCAGACCTATTAAAAATAAAAATATGATTACTATCCTCATTTGCTAAATTTTAATTATTAGATGAATAAATTGGTGAGCTAATTCCAGAGAGATCTGTAGTCGTTATTTGAAATGTATAAGTGCCCGTATCAAGATACTGTGGCGCATTAATATAAACTGTAGAACCATCAATTCGGAAAAGCATCCTTCCATTATTTGCTTTGTCGGATTTAGTGTTCACAATATTGTATGAAGCCTGACTTTCTATTGCGCCGCTGGCGTTAACAATTTTATATGATATTTCTTTAACCTGCGTAACATCTACAAGATTAAAAATTATCGAAGCAACTTTTTTTTGGGATGCAGTTGCTGAGGCTAATGAAGCCGAAGCCACTGTAGATTGCTGAACACTCTTATAATTGATCGTAACGCTTGAAATTGTTGGATGATTCGTTTGTGAAAAACCACATATAGAAACGACAAACATTATGATAATCAGCTTAATTTTACTTGACATATTAATTTATTTTAGAGCTAATTCAATTTATTTCTGTACAAGATTAACTTAAAATAACAGTGAGATTTTTTCCTGTGAACTGAAAGCTCGGATGATAAAAACAATAACTCAATGAAAATCAAGAGGGTTAATACAAAGCACCTAGTAGGCAAAACTATGCGTTCGCATAGGTACAACTATCGAAGTTATGAGGTATCTTGAACTTGTGAAATCGTGCACTTTAAACAGAATCATTTAATAAACAAACGATCTTATGAAAGCTAAAATAAAGATCATGGTTGCCGAAGACCATGAATTAGTTAGAAAAGGGTTTATTAGTCTAATTCAAGAATTAAAAAACGCTGAAGTAATTGATGAGGCTGCCAATGGAAAAGAGCTTCTTAATAAATTAAAGATCAAGATTCCCGACCTTATATTAATGGACTATCGAATGCCCATTATGGACGGACGCGAAGCCATGCAGATCGTTAAAGCCAAATATCCTGAAGTTAAAGTAATCATGATGAGCGTACATGATGATAACGATCTTATACTGGATCTGGTTGCTAAAGGAGCAAACAGTTTTATATCTAAAGCTGCAACTTCTGAAAATCTTTATAATTCAATCATTAGAACCTACAACGAAGGTCATTTTTTTGATTCAAAGATCTCTCAATTACTTGTAAATGGCATCATCAGTCAAAGAGGTAGCTCCGACAAGATCAAAAAGGAAACTCTTTCTGATAGAGAGGTTACTGTTTTACGAGAAATTTGTAATGGAAGTACAAATAAGGCCATATCCGAACGTTTATATATTTCTTCAAGCACTGTTAACTTTCATAAAATGAATATTTACAAAAAAACCAATTGCAATAAAGTTGTAGACCTTGTTCGCTATGCCTACAAAAATGGTTTCATTCGGGTGTAGAAAGCTAAATTTCTAAAGCAATGGCATACTTACCAAATAAATATTATAAAACACCAATAGATAAGCAGCTAATGGTACTTCCTTCTTTTGTGAAAGCAAATAATGCACAACTAATGATACTGTAAACACTATTGCGAAAAAAGAAACCACCTTGTCCGGTTCAAGGGTACAGCCTACCGCAAAAAAAAGGATCACATCACCCCAGCCAATTTTTGTATTTACTATCGATTCTTTCCCCTTACCACGTAAATAAAAATAAAGCTTCAACACCAAATAACTCAGTAAAAAATAAAAGGTACTAAAAGCCGTATTTAAAATCAATTGATCGTAAGTGTTTGGCAGAATATATTTAAAGAATATTAAAACAATAAATACCAAACAAAGAAGTAAATTAATTCTTCTTGACCTAAAATCCTGATAAATTATAATTGAGGAAATGAGCGCAACACATATGAGTAGAAAAAAATCCAATGTTTAATCCTTTGTGATTTCTTTTATCTCTTCGTCGTGCGTTACCTGCCAAACGTTCAATTGACCATCTTGATCAAAATCAGTGACAGAGATTGCTTTGGCCACAAATGATTTATTGCTGGCTTCCGTGATCTCAATTTTATAATTAGCCTTCCCATCCTGTGTTACGAGTTTTGATTGCTCAAAACCAATATCATCTATGCTGGAGGAATACTTGGAGTTGATATAAAAATAGTTCTTCTCCAAGTTTAACACATGCTTTAATTGCATTTGCGCCTCCATAGACTTTGTTCGTCCAATTAAAGGCATAAGTTTTGGTACTGCCATCGAAAGGAGAATTCCTATTAAGGCTAACACTAAAAGTAATTCTATTAAGGTCATACCTTTTACTTTGTAGTTGCAGATCTTTTTCATTTTATTTTTCATTCTCGTCATTTTAAAATTTTTATTCCTTTCCTCCCCCGTCTTTTGCTTCGCAAAATCCACCCCCTCATGAAGGAGGGGGATGGGTTAAAAACTCCCCGTACTCATTTCAAACATCGGTAAATACATGGCAACCAATATAAAACCCACAAAAAGCCCAAGTATAATAATAAATAAGGGCTCAATTAATTTCCCTAAAACTGCCTGCTGATGTTCTATTTCTGCGGAATACTGCTTGTGCAGTTTTTCAAATATGATTTCAGGAGCATTTACCTCCTCGCTTAATTTTATTAAGGCCACAAGTTTTGTTGGAAAAATAGTATGTTTAGCCAAACTCTCGTTGAGCGATTTCCCTTCATTCACTACTTCTTTTTTCACATCCTCTAAGGCTATTTCCATTGGATAATACTCTATCATATTCCTTACAAGTTCCAAAGCATCATTGATCATTACCCTAGCTCCTACCAATAATTTCATACTTTGACAAAAACGTGCCAAATATATTTTTTGGATCAATTTATTAATAACAGGTACTTTTAAGAAAAAATGAGAAGTAAACTGCCGATACCAACTCTTTTTCGATTGCGTTTTATGAAGGCAAAAAATCCTCCTACCACAACTAATACCGTTTAAAGCATCACATCACTCTTATTACTCAAGCGGATCAAAAATTGTGTTATCGCAGGAAGCTCACCACCAGTTTGCGTAAATACATCACTAAATATTGGTACTACATATGCCAGCATAAAATAAACGATCAAAACTGCTAAACACATTACAACTACAGGATAGGTTAAAACACCAACTATTTGCCTTTTTAGCTGAATGCTTCCTTTGTAAAATAAGCCTAACTCTATAAGTACTTCAGGAAGCTTTCCAGATTCCTCGCCGATCTTAATACTCTGAACTTCATATTTACTAAAAATTCGTGTGTGTTCTCCTACAGCTTCGTAAATACTCTTTCCATTTATTATTTCATTCTTAATTTGTTCCAGAAGTCGTTTATGTTTTTTATCCTGTACATCTTCTTCAATTATTTCAAATGCCTTTTTAATATCTACACCAGTGGAAAGTAAAAGTCCCAGTTCCGAATAAAAGGCCTCCTTTTCTTTGGCTCCAAACTTTTTCTCAAAAAAGGAGATCTCCGCATTCAAAATATCGCTAATGCTTTTTGTTCCGCTTGATTTTTCTGCGGTTAATGGCAGCTTTTTAAGTTCAGAATATTTTGAAAGATCTATACTTGTCATTGCCCTTGCTCTAACTTTAATTTTACCGAAGCGTCGTAGTGTTTCGTAAACGACAAAGAAAATTTCTGTTTACTAAACTCTATTTCAAATCTCATTTTGTGCACAAGCTGTTTCACAGTTGAATTTTCGCTCATTTGCTCATACTCTCTCGTTATAAGTTTAGGTTCAAAATGAAATGTATCGCATACTTGATTATTTCTGAGCAAAACGGCATTCTTTAAAAACTCAAGATCTATAAATGAACTATCGCGCTTGATCTTAAAGTGATTTCCTTCTCCTTCTAATATCCATTCTGAATACAGCATTTCATGATCCATTCGTTCCTTGAAGATTGTATACTCCTGTAAAAAACGATTTTGATCCTTGTACGAAAAAAACAACTTCTGAACATAACTCAACGTTCCATAAGCAAACATAATAACCATAGAGGTAAGGGCCATGGTTATTATTACCTCTGCCAGCGTAAAGCCATCTAACTTATGTGTAAACAAACTCATTTGCCTTTATAAATCACTTGCTCTAATTCGTGTATCTTTTTTTTATTTCCGTCGAATACTAAAACCTTTACATTAATACAATCCGGATAATTTCCGCACATACTTATGGTTCGATTCACGGTAAATTCTTCTACTTTAAAACTTCCATCGGTTAATTCCTTACTATCAGTAGCGTTTTTAATATAAAGTTCGGCAAGTTCAACTGCTTTTATCTTAAAAAATGTTAAGCTGCTCTTTTGAATGTTTAAATAAATTACAGTTGCAAGGGCTGAGCAAAATGCAAGAATGGCCATGGCTATCAACACTTCAATAATGCTGCTCCCCTTTACACTGTATTTAAATATCTTCTTCATCCGCCTAAATTCTTGCTTAGTAATAAACTTCCGTTTTTATTGCAAACAGACGGCACTGACAATATATGTGAATATTTAGCCGGATTGATCTCGCAGGCCATCATATGGTTTTCGTAAACAGCAGAAGGGGTTTTAAGTAACAGCCTGCCACAAAAAACATTTGCATTCAGCTTTCCTTCCAAATGTAAGTAATCCGAAGAATAAACATAGCCATTAACTTCACTTGTTGCATTGAGTTTAATAAAAACATCCGATCCTTCATCACTATTGCTGCTAAAAGCGACCATACCTCCATTAAAAATACTTTTCTCACCTATGATGATACAGCTTAACAACTTGTTGTTATCGCTCGGTTTTAAAACAAAAGAACTCGGAAATTCAAAAACATTTTCTTTCTCGCAAATAATACTGTCACTTGCAATAACATGAACCGAACCTTTAAATCCATGCTTAAACCTTACTTTTTTTGCTATAATTAATACATTTTCAAAATGACAGCTACTATCTACACTTATTTCATTAGCCCCAACGATCTTAATATTATTTTTTAACGTGAGTCCGCTAAGTTTCCCTGATGCTTCTATGACAACAGTTCTAAATTTAAATGAATGAGCTATGTAATTTGAAAATGCAGAGACCAAACTATCGTTTGATGTAATTAATTGGTCTTGTTGGAAAGAAATACCCTTACTAAAAGATTCATCTATAGAAGGGATCTGCATAGGTGACTTTTTAATGTAAGCATTGTTATTGCCATTACCTGAGTAACTTTGGCCTTCAATAAAAGCAGGTTTTATTCCCGCGGATGATAAATAACAGTTAGCTTTAAAAACCACTTGGCCTGTTAAACCCAAGGGTCGATTATTTTCGGCAACAACTAATCCGGTATCTGAACTCATCGTAGATCCATATAATCTAACATGACTCAAAAATTGATGGCGATTTTTAGTTTCAGTGCCAATTAAATAATATGCTCCCCAATAACTACGTTTTATTTTTATTGAATCATCGTTATTTTCGTTCTTGATCCATCGGTTATTTTTATCCTCAGTAAAATAATCGGATTGAGCTATTTGCAAGGCACTCTTTAAATTAGAATACAACTGAGAACTGCCTACGTAATTTGTAATTTGGCGTTGATTAAACTTGGCCAGTAAAATAAACATAGATAATAAAACAGAAATAACGATCCCAACCATCATTGAAATGTAAAGAGCTCCACCCTTTACTCGGGCTTTTATCAAAGATCTCAGCTTAAATTTCATCATCACACTTCCGTTACCTTATCGCTTTCATAATCTTCTGATTTTTTCTTCTTTGGCAACTTCTCTTTTTTTGGTTTAGGTTCCTTTTTCTTCTCTTCTTTTGGGTTCTTTATCTTTTTAACTTTTTGTTCCTTCTTTACTTTTACTTTCTTTAAAATCACCGTTCCCTCTTTATATCGCTTTTTTTCTAGTACTTTTCCATTGATATCATAGGTATAAAACCTTCCGTGCAGTTTATCGTTTTTAAAATTCCCCTTTGCCATTAACTTACCGTCGTCGTTAAATATACAGTACGTCCCATTTTTTGTGCCATCCTTCCAAGTGATCGATTCGCTGATGTTACCGTTATTGTACCAGTATTTCCATTTACTATTTTTTAAGCCATACTTTATTTCGCCTTTTTCTTTGAGTTGGTTGTTTAAATAAAAACTTCTATACGTGCCATGAATTAGTTTACCATCAAATCCACCCTTAGTTTCCATTATTTTTTGATGTTCATACCACATGTAGGTAAGATCGGTTTTGGGCTCAAAGTTTTTCGTATGATTTAAAATCTGAGTTTTAACCGTGTAATTTGGAAAATTAACCGTTACATTAAAAGATTTGATCTTGTAAGGTTCGGTAAACGACTGAGCGCAGAAACCTAAAACAGATAATAAAGCAATATTTAAAAATAAACCTCTCATTTAACCCTCTAAGTTATTCCGAAAAACACTAAAAAACACCTATGCGAACGCATAGGTTTTAGTTGGTGAACTTGCTTATCTTAAAATTCAGGGTAGGGATTTATTCAACATTCCATGTAGTGATGGATAACTCAAAAAACTATAAACCCTAAATAGTGATGGCTTAAATAATTATACCTGCCCTATAAAGTCATGATTGCTAGGCTAATTTCTAGAAAAATCACTAGTTCAAAAAATG
>Ga0068872_10001490_pt1 | contig 18891 bp, 13 predicted proteins | sample NOAtaG_7_FD_66441 | JGI IMG/M metagenome (GOLD analysis project Ga0068872, IMG submission 66441) | Freshwater lake microbial communities from Lake Erie, under a cyanobacterial bloom - NOAA_Erie_Diel1S_2200h metaG | ecosystem: Environmental > Aquatic > Freshwater > Lake | place: USA: Ohio, Lake...
GAGCTGCGCCCGGAACAGGTGATCGACATCCTGAACAAGACAGGTGAAGCGATGCCGGATCGTCCGGGCGCCGTGGTGGTCAACCCGAGAGGGGCGATGGAGGCCATCGGTTGGCGCGATCGATCGAAGTGATGCGTCAACGCCACGCAGCTCCCGGCCGCACCCTGACGGAGGGCCGGAATCCAAGCTCCTCGGCGCTGGCGCCGGGGGGCTTTGTTTTGCCGATCGCTCTTCGCCAGAGAGTTCGTGCGCGGAGAGGCAGCAGTTCATCGCCCTGATCCTTTCACCAAGCCGGCGGCAAGCTGTCTGCTGGCTTCTTCATGGCGTCGTGCATCGTGCCCTCGAGTTGCCGATTGCGTTCACGCAAAGACGTGCAGCGCCTGACATGCGATCCAGCGACCGGGAAGTTCCTATGGCGTGATCGGTGTACATGGAGCGGAATCAACTCGTTCAGGGGGACACAGTGACAGGGCGCAGTCGGCGATTGCGCGTTCGTCGTTAAGCGCGCTGTTTGCCGCGCTGCCGCACGAGGGTGCGGACGAAAAACAGACTCTTCAAGAATGCTGTCTTTGAGAAAGGTGTACGCATGAATCGTGAGATCTTGGCGGTTGTGGCGATGAGCGTTGGCGTGGTCGTGGCGACGGAGAGCGCGGAGGCGCAGTCGATCCGCGTCTTTTCCAGTCTTTCCGGCGTGACGGCCTCCAATGCGAATGGCATCAGCAAAGACGGATCGACCGTCGTGGGCTTGAGCGACGGGGACTTGCCTCGCGCGACGCGGCAGGTCTCGGGTGGGGGTGTCGAGAACCTTGGAGCGCTTTCCGCAACGGGGTTTTCGACGGCATCCGGAGTGAGCGGCGATGGCTCGGTCGTCGTTGGATGGGCAGCCACCTTCGGTGGAGAGAACGATCGTGCGGTCCGCTGGACTTCGAGCGGCGGGCTGCAGTCCCTCGGCGTGCTTTCCGGCGACTCCTCGTCGGTCGCGTGGGGCGTGAGCGGCGACGGCTCGACCATCGTCGGACAGAGCTTCGGCAACCAGTCGCGTGCCTTTCGGTGGACTTCAGGAGGCGGAATGCAGGCGCTCGGGCTTCTCTCTCCCCTCGCGACCGGTTCACAGGCGGTGAGCGCGAGCGACGATGGGTCGACGATCGTCGGCTCCATCTATGGGCCGCTCTACGGCGGGCAGGCCGTTCGCTGGACATCGAGTGGAGTCGAGGGCCTCGGCTTTCTTGCGGGCTTCGACAGGTCGTACGCGTACGGCGTGAGCGGCGATGGCCTGAAGATCGTTGGCCAGAGCTCGCTTGAAAACTCGGATATCGCGCGCGCGTTCCTCTGGAGCGGCAACTCGATGCAGGACCTTGGCGTGCTTGCTGGACAGACCTCGAGCATCGCGGTCCAGGTGAGCGACGATGGAAGCACCGTGGTCGGGTATTGCACGGACGCGGACTTCAACATCACGGCGATGATCTGGCAGTCCGGCGTCGGCATGACCTCGCTCAGCGATGCACTCCTGTCGCGCGGCGTCGATCTCACCGGTTGGGACAAGCTCGAGTCGGCGCTCGACATCTCGGCGGACGGCCGGTTCATCGTCGGCAACGGGGTGTTCAACGGCGAGAACCGTGGATTCGTAGTGGATCTCGGCATGCCGGTTCCCGCGCCTGGCGCGCTCGGCCTGCTTGGCCTCGCCGCAGCGGTCGGCGGCCGTCGCCGACGCTGAGTCGGGCGACACTCGGTGTCCGATCGTTGCCGCCCCTCCTTGGCGACACAACCCTCCCTGCCCGGCCGCTTTGGTGCGACCGGGCAGGGAGCTTTCCTCGTCAGCCCAGAGGCAAACTCTGGTTGGCGAGAGACTCGCGAGGTGGAGTCGGCGTCCGGCGCGCGGCAGTGTCCAGTCTTCGCGTGCTTCGACGGCGTGCCCGAGGGGATCGCTCGCGACAGGACTCGCCTAGGCTCTGTCTGACGGATACGCTGGGCTTCAACCCGCCCGGCATCCCGGCTGGCCATGATCCAAGTACGTCGGGTTCAACTCGCTGTATCGCGTGGTTGGATCATTGGGGATACAGCATCGTTTCCCCTCCTTGCCATCCGGGCGCCGCCGCGGATTTCGGGCCCTCAGCGATCCTTCAGACAGAGCCTAGCTTGGTGTTCGCGGAGTCAGGCGAGGCCTCGCTGTAGTCCGATCGGGGTATCCGCTTCAGTTCTTGACCAATCTGATCGCTGCAATCGGATACGTCGATCGAGGTGGGATTGATCGCGGGTGTAATCCGCGCGTCGTTGCGAGTCATCACCAAGAAAAGCGCGCGCAGCGGCGCCGTGCGTTCTTTGCGTTCAATCCTCGAGCGTGAAGCCGCTGTGGGCGACCAAAGTCCACCACCACCGGCCGTTGGGCCGGATCCACCACGCTTGCCCCCGTGACCTCAGCCGTTCGCGGGGGCGAGTTTTTCAAGGCGATTGCTCAAGCGACGGCGCGCCGTCCGAGTGGAGTCTGATAGCGATCGTTCGTCCCCATGCGCATCGAGCCCACCTTGCGATCAGCGCGCATGAGTCTTGACACACAGGAGTCGTCTCTCTATCTTTCACCCTGCGTATCACGAGTCCCGAGAAGGCCTCTTCTCTCGGGCGGCAACCGAGTCCTGCGACGAGCGCAGGAACGCGGTGCCGAGGCCAGCGTCTCGCGCGGTGCGTGCACCAGGCGAGAACGAACGATGCGGCGAAAAACCCGAGATTTCTCGGGCAAATCGCAAATCCGCGACGACGGTCGTCGCGACGCTTCTGTTCCGCTGCCACTGTGACCTCGCTTCGGTTCCTGAAAGGACCGTTGCATGTCATCGTCGACAGATCCATTCGTCCCATCTTGTCCGCAACCAGCCTCCGCCAGCGCGCCCCCCGTGCGTGCGGCGACGCGCGCAGTGCACGGCCGTGTGCCCCGCCGCGGGCACGGCGCACCGCTTCTCGCACCGATCGTGCAGGGCGCCACCTTCGTACAGGAGGAGCCGGGAGCTGCGTGCGCCCACACCTACTCGCGCGCGTCGAATCCAACCGTCGCCGAGCTCGAGGATCGCCTCGGCGCGTTCGAGGACGCGGTGCCGGCGCTCGCGTTTGCGTCGGGGCTCGCGGCAACCCAGGTTCTGGCACTCTCGTGTCTTTCCGCGGGCGATCACGCCGTCGTCGGTGCAGCGAGCTACGGCGGCACGGTGCGCCTGTTCGCGCAGATCCTCGCGCCGCTTGGGATCCGGACGAGTTTCGTCGATGCGTCCGATGCGAGCGCGGTCGCGGCTGCGATCGAGCCGCGCACGCGCCTCGTTCTGATCGAGACGCCGGCGAACCCCGCGCTGTCGCTCGCGGATATTGCCGCGATTGCGGCCGTGACGCGCGGCTCGGGCGCGCTGCTTGCGGTCGACAACACCTTCCTCACCGCAGCGATCCAGCGACCGCTCGATCTCGGAGCCGATGTGACGCTCTACTCGACAACCAAGTGGATCGAGGGACATCATGCGACGATCGGCGGCGCGCTCGTGACGCGCGACGAGGAGTTGCGCACGCGGCTTGCGTTCCTGCGCAAGAGTCTCGGCTGCATCCAGGCGCCGTTCGATGCGTGGCTGACGCTCCAAGGGCTTAAGACGCTGGGGCTCCGCATGGAGGCGCACAGCGAGGCGGCGCTGCGTGTCGCGCGCGCGGTGCAGGGGCATCGAGCGCTTTCGCGCGTCATCTATCCCGGGCTTGACGGCTTTCCCCAGCGCGAACTCGCGCTTCGGCAGCATCGCGGTGGACATGGCGGAATCGTCACGGTCGAACTCGCGGGTGGACGCGTGGCGGCGACGGCCTTTGCGCGCGCGCTTCGCATCGCGACCCTCGCCGAGAGCCTCGGCGGCGTCGAGACGCTCGCGACGCATCCCGAGACGATGACGCACGGCGATGTGCCGCCCGCGCAGCGCGCGGCGACGGGCATCACGCCGGGGCTCGTGCGGCTGTCGATTGGACTGGAGGATCTGGACGATCTGATCGACGACATCATCCGTGCGCTCGATGTCGCACACGATGTCGCGCGCGATGTCGCATATGGGGCTGCGCCGACGGCGGCGGGGGAGGTGGCGAATGTCGGTTGAACTCTCGACGTTCTCCACTCGCCCGTCCGAACGCCGCACGATCGTGCTCAAGTTCGGCGGCTCGGTGCTCGCGCGCGAAGACGACATCGCCTCCGCCGTGCACGAGTGCTACCGCTGGGTGCGCGAGGGCTGGTCTGTCGTCGCCGTCGTCAGTGCGATCGGCGATACGACCGACCGCCTCGTCGCGGCGGCCTCGTCGTACGGCCACGAGTCGCCGCATGCAGCCGCTGCGCTCGTGGCGACGGGCGAGACGGTGAGCGCCGCACACCTCTGGCTCGGATGCGATCGCGCGGGAATCGATGCGGTGGCGGCTGACCCGCGCGAGATCGGCCTGCGCGTCGACGGGCCCGCGACCGACGCACGTCCCGTGTCGGTCGACGAGATTGCGCTGCGCGCGCTGCTGCACCGACACGCGGTGGTCGTAGTGCCCGGCTTCTTTGGAGTCGATGACGTCGGCCGAATCGCACTCCTCGGCCGCGGTGGAAGCGATCTCACCGCCGTGCTCGTTGCGCACGCGCTTGGCGCACGGTGCCGGCTGGTGAAGGATGTACCCGGCCTCTTCGAGCACGACCCGGCGCGGCCCGGGCCGTTTGCGCGTCGCTACGCCACGATCACCTTTCCCGACGCAGAGCGCATCGACGGCGCGATCCTCCAGCGGAAGGCGCTCGCATACGCCATGCAGCATGCGTTCCCGTTCGAGGTCGGCGCCGCCGCGCAGGCCGAGGCGACGCTCGTCGGTGCCCAGGAGACGCGGTTCGCAGGCGAGCGCGTGCACGCGCGGCTTCGCGTCGCGCTGCTTGGGTTTGGCGTGGTGGGTCGCGGGGTCTGGCAGCATCTCGCACGCCAGCGCCACGGATTTGAAGTCGTCGGCGCTGCAGTGCGCTCGCCCAAGCGGCACTCGGACGCGATCGCGCCGCACCTGCTCAAGCGCGACGCCGTCGCGCTCGCAGCTGAGGACACGAGCGACGTCGTCGTCGAGGCGATCGGCGGATTGACGGTTGCGCGCGCCGCGGTGGAGGCCGCGCTGCGCCGGGGCGCCGATGTGGTGACCGCGAACAAGACGTTGCTTGCGCACCATGGCGCCGAGCTCGCGCAGATCGCGCAAGAGAGCGGCGCGCGCATCTACGCGTCGGCTGCCGTCGGCGGGGCAGCGCCCATGCTCGAGACGGCCGCGCGGCTTCGCGACCAAGGGGTCGCGCGCGTCGAGGCCGTGCTGAACGGCACCACGAACTTCGTGCTCGGTGCGCAGGCGCGCGGGGTCTCGTTCGACGACGCAGTCGCCGAGGCGCAGGCGCTTGGCTTCGCCGAGAGCGATCCGAGCGCGGATCTTTCTGGCGCCGACGCGGAGGAGAAGCTGCGGATCCTCTGCCGCGTCGCGTTCGGATGCGATCCAGATCTCTGCACGACGCGCGGGCTCGACCGGCACGCGGCGGTGCACGATTCCGAGCGTCTGGTCGCGCGTGCCATCTTGATCGATGGATCGCTCGTCGCCAGCATCGCGGTCGAGCCGCTGCGGCCGACGCATCCGCTGCTTTTGGCGCAGGGCGTCTGGAACCGGGCCGTGTTCACCTTGCACTCGGGAGAATCCGTGCAGGTCGCAGGCAAGGGAGCGGGGCGGTTTCCGACGGCGGAGGCCGTGCTCGCCGATCTCTTCGACGTGCGCCGCGCGCGCGCCGAGCGACGGCACGCCGAGCGCCAGCAGGCGCAGGTCGCCGGAGGTGTCGCATGAGCGCTCTTGGACGGCACACGGCGCTCGCGCCCGCGAGCGGCTCACGCGACGATCCGTGGCGCGCGAGTTCTCCGCCGATCTACCAGACGGCGACCTTCGAGCAGGAGAGTGCCGCGGGATTCGGCGCGTTCGACTACGCGCGCAGCGGCAACCCGACGCGCGAGACGCTCGAGAGGCACTGCGCGAGGCTCGAGGGCGCACACGGGGCGTTCGCGTTCGCGAGCGGCGTCGCTGCGATCACCGCGGTCGCGCGCCTCGTGCGCACGGGCGAGCGGATCGTCGCGCACACCGGGCTCTACGGCGGAACGCAGCGGCTCTTGTCGCGGCTCGCCGAAGAACGCGGCGTCGAGATCGCGTGGATCGATCTCGTCGATGGCGACCCGGCGCCCGCCGTGCGTGGCGCGCGGCTCGTGCTCGTCGAAAGCCTGACGAATCCGCTCTGGCGCGCGCCCGATCTTCGCGCGCTTGCAGCGGCGTGCGCAGGTGCTGGCGCATGGTTCGCGGTCGACGCCACCGCGACGAGTCCGTGGCTTCAGAAGCCGGTCGAACTCGGCGCCGACCTCGTGATCCACTCGGCCACGAAGCTGCTGTCAGGGCACGCCGATGTCACCGCGGGCATCGTCGCCGTACGCGATGTCACGCTTGCGGAGCGGCTTGCGTTCATTCAGAACTCGGAAGGCGCCGTGCTCGGGCCGTTTGACAGCTGGCTGCTCCTGCGCGGCATGCGCACGCTCGGCATAAGGCTCGACCGGCAGCAGCAGACCGCGAGCGCCCTGGCCCATTGGCTCGCGGCGCGCGAGGACATCGTCCGCGTGCATCATCCGTCGCTCCCGACGCACGCGGATTTCGCGCGCCACGCGGCGCAGGCGCGCGGCCCCGGTGTCGTCGTCAGCTTCGAGACCGGCGACGAGGCGCGTTCGCTCGCGCTCGTCGAGCGCCTCGAGCGCTTCGCGATCACCGTCAGCTTCGGGTCGGTCGACTCGACCGCCAGCGTGCCGTGCCGCATGTCGCACGCATCGGTTCCCGCACCGCTTCGTCATGTCGCCATGCCGCCACGCGATCTCGTGCGCCTCTCGATCGGGCTCGAGGATTTCGCCGACCTGGCGGAGGATCTCGCGGGCGCGCTCGACAGCAGCAATGCTGGGTGCAAAGGCGTCGCCCGCCCCGGCGTGCACGGGAGGCTTCGGTGAGACATCGGAAAGGCCACCGGATTCGCAGTGTTACCAGTCTCGGTCCGCCGCGATCTGTCGTGGCAGAAACCGCAAGTCCGTTCGAAAGCCGCCGATCAAGTCTACGAAGAGTTCCGACTGGTCGATGATCCAATCAGGAGTTTGCGATGATCCGCGAGTTCGACTTTGATGCGCCCGGCCTTCTGCCGGTTCTCGAGAGTGCCAATGCGATGGAGGTGTTCCAGCACCTTCGGATGAAGGGCGAGCCGTTGACGGTTGCAACGCTCTCTCAACTGTCGGCAAAGACAGACGCAGCGATCCAGGAGCAGCTCGATCTCCTCTGTGCGGCGGGTCTCGTGGAGAGCATTCGCGCGAGCCGGCTTCATCGTCAGACTCGCTACCGCCCATGCGCGGATAGGGTTCGTGTTCGCGCGAACTTGGCCGATCCGCAGGTCACGGCGCGAGTTACCGCGCTGACGCAGGAGGAGCAGGATCGTATCAGGCGGTACATCAATTCATGCGAGTCGGCGGACCCAAACGCCCGTCCGCAGTGGCGGTACTTCGGCATCTTCCTTCCCGTCATGTCGAGCGACGACTTGGCCGAACTCTATTCGCGCGTAGGCATGGTGACGAGCTTCTTGGCGACGCTCGAGAAGCGCGAGCAGGAGAAGGGCCAGACAGCGTCCGCCGCGGGGATTTCCGCGCCGAGAAGGCAGCACGCCGTGTCGTTGGACGTCCATCCGCTGAACCGCTTCATCCCGGCTTCGCCGACGATCGAGTTCATCGGGACCGACTCGCATTCATCCGATTCGACCGCTGGCCTGCAGGCAACCGAATCGCTCGCCCCGCGCGAAAAGCAGATCGCTCGACTTCTCGCCGAGGGGCTCAACCGTCCACGAATCGCGAAGTCGCTTGGACTCTCTCCGCACACCGTGTGCACGGTCTCGGCGCGCATCTATCGGAAGCTTCGCGTGCGGAACCGCGCGGAGCTCGCGAAGGTCATTCTGGGACAACGGCGTGACGAGCCCGCGGCTGACCATGACATCAGCCCGACTTGACGATGGGAGCCCGTGTTGTCCGCCGTGCGACGCGGACTCAGGCAGAAGGGGGGCGTCTACGCGTACCGACGCCTTGTTTCCCTGGGAGTAGCGCGTGGCATGACGGAGATGCAGGGCATCTGATCAGGTGATTCGCCGCGAGACCGTGCGGGCACGCGGGTGCAGGCTTTCATGACCATGAGATCGGACTTCGTGGGCGGACGTCAGGTCGGAGATGGAGCGGTCGTATCTGCGAGCCATGCTCAAGCGGGAAGTTCCTCAGACGGCCTCGCGTCGAGATCGACCGTGGCGTGGCCTCGCGCCACCACGAGCATGCCTGCTCCGACAGTGGCGTTGGACTGCGGGTCGATGGCGATCAGCGAGCCTGTGGTGCGATTGTGCGCGTAGGCATCGAACGCGATCTCGCTCGCGAGCCGGAGTTCGACGCACCCGATCTCGTTCAACTCGAGCTTGTCCGTGGTCGTATCCGCGGAACCATGGTTCAAGTCGATCCGATGCCGTATGGCCGTGACTCGGGCTGCGACCGTCCGCGTGCAGTGCTTGACGAGAATCTGCCGACCGGGCTGGAGCGCGTTGCGATGCATCCAGATCATGTTGGCGATGACTTCCGAGCCGAGTTGCGGCGAGGTGTATCCGGGTCGGGTCTCGGCAACGAGAAGATCGCCGCGCGAGACATCAATGTCGTCCTCAAGGACGATCGCTGCGGACTGCGATGCCCTGATCGCGTCGACATCCTCGGATCCGATGTGCAGGCGGGCGATACGGCTGGCCGCTCCACTCGGCAGCGCCACGATCCTGTCGCCGACACGAAGAGATCCCGAGGCAAGCCTGCCTGCATAGCCTCGATAGTCGTGCGACCGATGTCCGTTGGCACGGATGACGAACTGCACGGGAAACCGCGGTGGGGCAAGGATTGGCGACTCGGCGTCGGGCAGGCTCTCGAGAAGCCCGAGGAGGGAAGGCCCCGCGTGCCAGGGCATCCGTTCCGAGTGTCCGACGACGTTGTCGCCATGAAGCGCGGAGATCGGAAGAAACGCGATGGATGCACGCTCGGCGAGCGAGCTGAGTCCATCCGGCCGTGCGACGGCCGCGAAGTCGAGGAACTCTCTCCGAACCCGCGCGAGATGCTCGGCGCAATGGCCCACGAGGTCCATCTTGTTCACGCAGACGACGAGGTGGCGGATCCCGAGCAGCGACGCGATGCAGGCATGTCGGCGCGTCTGCTCGACGACGCCTTGACGCGCATCGACGAGCAGGATCGCGGCATCGGCCGTGCTTGCGCCCGTCGCCATGTTGCGCGTGTACTGCACATGCCCGGGCGTGTCGGCCAGGATGAAGCGCCGCTTCTCCGTGGAAAACGCGCGATATGCGACATCGATCGTGATTCCTTGCTCGCGCTCCGCACGGAGTCCATCGGTGAGCAGCGACAGGTCGAGTTGCTCGCTCCTTCGGGCTGCGCTCGCCCGCCGAACCGCGTCGAGGTGGTCGGAATGCACGCTCTGGGTCTCGTGCAGGAGCCGCCCGATGAGGGTCGACTTGCCGTCGTCCACCGAGCCGCAGGTGATCACGCGCAGGATTCCGCAGCTGCGCGCGGGGCTCGATGGTGCAAGCGGGGCCCCAGAGGCCGCAGGGACGGGGAATGGAGTTGCGACGGGAGTCTGTGCGTGCATTTCAGAAATACCCCTCTCGCTTGCGGTCCTCCATGGCGGAGTCGCTTGTGGTGTCGTCGAGCCGTGCGTCGCGTTCGCTTGTCGTCGCGGTGCGAGTCTCGCGGATGATGTCGTCGGCGTTGGCGGCGTCGCTCTCGATCGCGGCGGTGCAGGTCATGTCGCCGACGGTCCGGAACCGCACGTTGAGTCGATGGATGGTTTCGCCTGCCGCTGCAGGCAGCAGGCGGGAAACAGGGCAGAATTTCCCTGCACGAATCACGACGTCGCGCCTGTGGGAAAAGTAGATGGAGGGAAGTTCGAGCGAGCGCGTCGCGACGTAGCTCCAGACATCGAGTTCGGTCCAGTTCGAGATCGGGAACGCGCGTATGTGCTCGCCACCCCCTTCGCTGGCGGCGGAGGCGAGCATCGGGCGGCGGATGCGGCCGTTGTAGAGCGACCACAGCTCGGGGCGCTGGTCCTTCGGATCCCATCGGCCTGAATCGCTTCGAAACGAGAAGATCCGCTCCTTGGCCCGAGCCTTCTCTTCGTCGCGCCGCGCGCCGCCGAAGAGCGCGTCGAATCGAAACTCGCGGATGGCGCCGAGGAGCGTCGGAATCTGCGCGAGGTTCCTGCTGGCCGTCGGGTCTTCGTCGGGCGGGAGAAGCCCCGCACCGATCGCGTCGTCCACGGTCCGCACGATCAGCCGCTCGCCAAGCGAGGCGACGAGCCTGTCGCGGAACTCGATCACCTCGGGAAAGTTGTGGCCGGTGTCGATGTGCAGGATCGGAAACGGAAGCCTGGCGGGCCAAAACGCCCGCGTCGCGAGGTGCAGCATCACCACCGAATCCTTTCCGCCGCTGAAAAGGAGCGCAGGCCGTTCGAACTCGGCGGCGACCTCGCGGATGATGTGGATGGATTCCGCCTCGAGGGCGTCGACGTCTGCATGGTTGGCTGTGTGCGTGGTGCTCATATTCCTGCTCCGCTGTCGAACATCCGGTGATCCTTCGGCGCGACGAAGACTCGGTCGCCGCGTGCGACGCTGGTTCCCCGATGCCGTTCATGCGACAGCTCGACCATGAGCCTTGTTCCATCCTCGCCCCGCAGGTCGATGCGCACGACGGGTCCGGCGGCGTTGACATGCAGCACCGTGCCCGCGACGGCACCGCTTCCCGCGAGGGTTGCATCGCGCCAGAGATCCATCTCATGTGGCCTCACATACAGCGGCCGCGGGGCGCCAACTGCACCGCCATCGAGGGGAATGCGCGGGGCCGGAAGGATGTTGACCCGGCCGAGGAGCGAGCAGACGAACGCGTTCGCGGGGAAGTGATAGACCTCGGCAGGGGGGCCGCTCTGCTCGATGCGCCCCTTGTTGAGAACCACCACGCGGTCCGCGACCTCAAGGGCCTCCTCCTGGTCGTGGGTCACCAGCACGCTCGTCACGTCGAACTCGTCGTGCATCCTGCGCAGCCAGTTCCGAAGTTCTGCGCGAACGTTCGCATCGAGCGCGCCGAAGGGTTCGTCGAGCAGAAGCACCCTTGGTTCGAGTGCAAGTGCGCGTGCGAGGGCGATGCGCTGCCGCTGGCCTCCTGAGAGCTGCGCAGGGTAGCGCTCGGCGTAGCCAGTCATCTGCACCAGCGAGAGCAGCCGGTCGACCCGGTCCTTGATTGCGATGTTGCTCGGGCGAAGCGCGCGCGGGCGCACCCTGAGGCCAAACGCGACGTTCTCGAACACGGTCATGTGCCGGAAGAGCGCGTAATGCTGGAAGACGAATCCGATGCCGCGCTCGCGCACATGGCGGTGCGTGACATCCTCGCCGAAGAACGAGATCGATCCCTCGTCGGGAGGCTCAAGCCCTGCGATCACGCGGAGCAAGGAGGTCTTGCCGGAGCCTGACGGCCCGAGGATCGCGGTCAGTTCGCCTGTCTCGATCCGGAGCGAGACGTCATCGAGGGCCGTGAAATGGCCGAATCGCTTGGAGATGTTCCGTACTTCGATCGACATGGTCCGTCCTCGTTCAGTGATGACCGCCACGCCGGTGGAGTTCACGCGCCTGAAGGGCGTGACGGATGCCGACGGAGACGATGGTGAAGGCGACAAGCAGCGCGGCGAGCGATGCGGCGGAGTCGAACCGGTACTCGCCATACAGCGACTCGATCAGCAGCGGCACGGTCTCCGTCTGTCCCGAGATGTGCCCGGACACCACCCAGACGGCGCCGAACTCGCCGATGGCACGAGCCGCACAGAGGACGGAACCATAGAGCAGCCCCCAGCGGATGTTGGGCAGCGTGACGCGGAGGAAGGTGCTCCAGCCCGATGCGCCGAGCGAGAGCGCGGCTTCCTCCTCGTGCCGTGACTGGGACTCCATCAGCGGGATCAGCTCGCGTGCGACCAGCGGCACGGTCACGAAGGCCGTCGCGAGGACGATTCCCGGAAGCGCGAAGATGACATCGATTCCCACCGTCGCAAGCGTGGGTCCGAGCCAGCCTCTCGCGCCGAGGAGTAGGACGAGCGACAGACCGACGATGACCGGGGAGACCGTGAGGGGAAGGTCGATGAGTGCCGCAAGGACAGCCTTGCCTCTCCACTCGAACTTGGCGATCGACCAGGCCGCGGCGATGCCGAACACGATGCTCAGCGGCACGGCGATCGCCGCGGTCACTGCGGTTCGGCCGAACGCGGACGCGACATGCGGTTCCTTGAGGATCTCGATCAGCGTGCCGACTCCCGATCGGAACGCCTCCGCGGCGACGGCCAGGAGCGGAAGCGCGACCATCACGAGAAGAAAGAGCGCCGAGAGGCCGATGAGCAGCGCGCGAACGATGCCGTTGCCCGAGGTGCCGGCGGCATGTGCGCGCGCGCGCGGCGACTCGCGCGGATGGGCCGCTGACGCGGGGAGGGTGCGGGGAATGGATGCTGAATCGGGCATGAGGGTCATGTCGCGCAGGCATGGAGACGGAAGGTCCGATGCCTCCCGTCGCGAGCTCGGTCTGCGTGTCAGGCGGCGTGGCGTCTCCGTGACCAGGCCTGCAGCGCGTTGACGGTCAGCAGCACGAGGAGCGAGAGGAGCAGCAGCCCCATGGCGACGCTTGCGGCGGCTTGCTCGTCGTGCTCCTCGAGTCGGGTCATGATGAGGAGCGGCGCGATCTCGCTTCCTCCCTGCATGTTGCTCGAGATGAAGATGATGGATCCATACTCGCCGACCGCTTTCGCAAACGACAGCGCGAGTCCCGTGAGGATCGCTGGGAAGACGATCGGAAGCACCACGGTGCGGAAAGTCGTCCATGCGCTTGCTCCGAGCGATGCGGCGGCCTCCTCGAGCTCTGGCTCCAGGTCTTCGATGACGGGCATCACGATCCGGACGCTGAACGGAAGGCTTACGAGCAGCATGGCCATGAGCACGCCCGTGTTCGTATAGGCGACGCTGATGCCAAGCTTGCCGAGCAGTCGGCCGAGCATGTGATCCTGCGAGTAGACGGCCGTGAGCGCGATGCCGGCGACCGCGGTTGGAAGCGCAAGGGGAAGGTCAACCAGGGCGTCGAGCAGGCCTCTGCCCGGAAATCGATAGCGTGCGAGCGCCCACGCCACGATGAAGCCGAACGTCGCGTTGATGGCGGCGGCTGAGAGCGCGCCGACGATGCTCAGCCGGTAGGCGGCGAGCGTTCGATCCTTCGAGACCTCCGACCAGAATCCGCCGACGCCCTCGGAGGTGGCGGTCACCGCGACCGCGGCGAGCGGAAGGAGGACGAGAAGCCCGAGGTAGGTCGTCGCATACCCCGTCGCCAGGCGGAAGCCCGGCAGGATGCTGTCGCGGCTCGGGCGGATCATCGCGCACTCTCCGCGCGGGCGGCCATGGCGGCATCGAGGGTGCCGTCGGGTGCGAAGTGACGTCGGTGCACGGAGGCCCAGTCGCCGAACCGCTCCTCGAGGGTGAACTGCCGGATCGCGGGGAATCGGTCGCGGGATTCCGCCGCGACGAGCGGACTCCGTGGTCGGAATCCATGGGCGGCGACGATTCGCTGTGCCTCATCCGTGTAGAGGAACGCAAGGTACTCGCGCGCAAGAGCCGCCGTGCCGCGCTTGTCGGCGACACGGTCGACCACTGCGACGCAAGGTTCCGCGACGATGCTCACCGAGGGGTAGACGAGCTCGAGCTTCCGGTCCTTGAACTCGCTCCTGACGAGATGCGCGTCGCTCTCCCATCCGACGAGCACGTCGCCGACGCCCCGCTGCACGAAGGTGTTCGTCGCACTGCGTGCACCCGTATCCATCACGGCGACATTCGAAAGGAGTCGCTGCATGAACGCGGCCGCTTCGCGATCCCGCGCGGCGGCGTCGCCCGTCGCCTGTTCGGCGGCGAATCCCCATGCGGCGAGATAGCTCCAGCGCGCGCCGCCCGAGGTCTTGGGATTCGGAAAGACAAGCTGCACGCCCGGCCGCGCGAGATCGCTCCAGTCCCTGATCCCCTTCGGATTTCCCTCGCGCACGAGGAACACGATCGTGGAGGTCATTGGCGATGCGCCGTGGGGGAACTTGTCGCGCCAGCCGGCGGAGATGCGGCCGCTTGACTCCGAGATCGTGTCGATGTCGTAGGCGAGCGCAAGCGACACGACATCCGCCTCGAGGCCGTCGATCACCGCGCGGGCCTGCTTGCCCGAGCCGCCGTGCGACTGCCTGATGTCGATCCTTGCCGGCGCCTCCGCGGCGGACGAGTCGGCGGAGGTGCCCGCGCGCCGCTCCGCGAACGCCGTGTTGATGGCGGCGAAGAGTTCGCGCGTCGGGTCGAACGACACGTGGAGGAGGACGGTCGCCGGGGGCGCGGTGTCGCGGGTGATGAGGATCATCGCGAACCATGCCGCAAGGGCAGCGATCGGAATCGAGAGCAGGCTGCGTGGAATGTTCATGTGAGTTGATCGTTGCGATGACGGCTATCATGGTCGGGGTCGGGCGCGGCAGCGGTTTCAAGAGCAGCGTGCGTCGACTTCGCCCGCACGATGTCGGGGTGAGCGAGGCTGCGCGCGCATGCACCGATGGTCGCGTCGACCGTTGCATCGTCATGGGCAAGCGAGACAAACCATGACTCGTGGGCGCTCGGCGGGAGATGCACGCCGTTGTCGAGCATCGCATGGAAGAACCTTGCGTAGGCGCGCTCGGCGACCGGAGGAAGCGGATGCGTTCCATCGAACCGCGCGACATCGAGAAAGAGCGTGAGCATGGATCCGACGCGCTGCACGCAGCCGATGCGTCGGGCCGCTCGCAAGGCGTCTTCGATTCCCCGCGCGAGTCGCGCCGACACGGCATCGAGCCGGGCATAGGCCTCGTCGTCGAGCAGCGCGAGCGTCGCGAGGCCAGCAGCCATGGTCGCCGGATTGCCAGAGAATGTCCCCGCTTGGTAGACGCGTCCCTCGGGCGCGAGCAAAGCCATGATCTCGCGCCGTCCTCCGTATGCGCCGACCGGCAATCCGCCGCCGATGATCTTTCCGAACGTGGTGAGGTCGGGCCGGACGCCGACAAGCGCCTGCGCGCCGCCACGCGCGACGCGGAAGCCTGTCATCACCTCGTCGAAGATCAACACGGCGCCGATGTCGTCCGCGTAGCTGCGAAGGGCCTGCAGGAATCCATCGAAGGGCCGGACAAGCCCCATGTTGCCCGCGATCGGCTCGACGAGGATCGCCGCGATGTCCGCTCGGTGTCGCGTCACGAGCGACTCCACCGAGCTCAGGTCGTTGTAGCGTGCAATCAAGGTGTCCGCTGCTGCGCCCGCGGTGACGCCCGCGGAGTCGGGAATCGCAAGCGTCGCCAGGCCCGATCCCGCCTTCGCCAGCAGTCCGTCGCTGTGGCCGTGGTAGCAGCCCTCGAACTTCACGATTCTCCGACGCCCCGTCGCCGCACGTGCGAGACGCACGGCGCTCATCACGGCCTCGGTGCCGGAGTTCACCATGCGGACGCGCTCGACCGACGGCACGCGCGCGATGATCTCCTCCGCGAGCGCGACCTCGAGCGGCGAGTTCACTCCGAAGCTCAGGCCGTCGCGTGCGGCGCGCGTCACGGCCTCGACGACGGCGGGGTGCGCGTGTCCGACAATTGCGGCGCCCCACGAGCCGATATAGTCGATGTACTGGACGCCATCGACGTCGACGAGCAGGCTCCCAGCGGCGCGCCCCATGACGCGAGGCGTGCCGCCGACGCTCTTGAACGCGCGCACGGGCGAGTTGACGCCGCCAACGAGCACCCGCTCGGCTCTCCGAAACTCTTGAGCGGAGCGGCTCATGGAGATCGCCTCCTGCCTGCTGTGGAACCCTGCTCGAGCCAGCGGGCCGCCTCCGTCGCCCAGTACGACACGATCATGTCGGCGCCCGCGCGCTTGATGACGGTGAGCGATTCCAGGGCGGCGCTTCGCCTGTCAAGCCATCCGCGTTCAGCGGCCGCCGCGATCATCGCGTACTCGCCGCTGACCTGATACGCGGCGATCGCCAGCTCGGGCATCGCCGTCCGAAGGCGTGCGATCACGTCGAGCGAGGGCCCCGCAGGCTTGACCATGATGGCGTCCGCGCCCTCGCGGACATCCTCACGCGCTTCCGCAAGCGCCTCGCGCGCGTTCGCCGGGTCGATCTGGTGCGAGCGTCGGTCGCCGGAGGCTGGCGCCGAGGCAGCGGCATCGCGGAACGGGCCGTACAGCGTGGAGGCGTACTTGACCGCATACGACAGGATGCCCACCTGCCCGAAGCCACCTACATCGAGCGCTTCGCGGATCGTGCGCACCGTGCCGTCGAACATCCCGCTCGGCGCCACGAGATCGGCGCCTGCCGCAGCATGCGCGACAGCGGTCCTTCCCAGCACCTCGAGCGTCCGGCGGTCGAGCCCAGATGTGCCCGCAGCGACCCCGCAGTGTCCGTGCGTGGTGTACTGGCAGAGGCAGACATCGGTCGCGACGGCCAGGTCAGGACTTCGTCGCTTGATCGACTCGACCGCGCGCGGGACGATGCCCCGTGGATCGCGGGCGGCACCTCCGCACTGGTCCTTCACGCGCGGAATGCCGAAGATCAGGACCCCGCGGACCCCGGAGGCGGCGATCTCGTCGACCATCGGTCCCAGTTCCCGCAGCGAAACCCGATTGACGCCGGGCAGGGACGGCACCGGGCCGGCGTCGCGTTCAGCTTCAGCGACGAAGATCGGCTGAACGAGGTCCTCTGGAGCAAGGTGCGTCTCGCGGCGCAGGCTCCGCAGCGCGTCCGTTCGGCGAAGCCGCGTGAGCACGCGGAACGAGGGGTGGCGTCCGTCCGTCATCGGCGCGCTCCCTCGGGTTCCGCGGCGGCTTCCTCCTGAGTGGCGAAGAACCTGTCAAGGTCGTCGATCAGCCCCGCGTCCGTGTGCTCCGACGCCACCACTGCGGAGGTGAACCCGAGTTCGTGCACCTTCGCCGCGGTCGTCGGGCCGATGCATGCGATGGCGATGCCATCGCGGAGGAGACCCGCTCGGACCGCGCTCTCCGCCGCGGAGGGGCTGTAGAGCAGAATCGCGTGTGCCTGCTTCCTCGCTTCGAGCAGCGGCTCGGAAGCGGGTTGCGTGAGCATGGTTTCGTAGACGACGAGTTCGTCGACAGCGAACCCCCGCGAGCGCAGGCCCTCGCGGATCTCGTCGCGGGCGAGCGTTCCACATGGAAAGAGCACGCGATCGTTGCGCGGATCGCTTTCCGCCGCGATGGCATCGATGAGCCGGGAGGCGCGGTGCACCGACGGCACGAGATCGGGCGCGATTCCGATCGCATGAAGCTCGTCGGCAGTCCTCGGCCCGACCGCAGCGATGCTTGAGTGCGCGAATGACCTCGCGTCGCGATTGAGTTCGCGCAGAAGACGCCAGAATCCGCGGACCGCGTGCAGCGAGGTGAAGACGGTCCAGCGATGCCGCCGCGAGAGCGCGGAGAGGTCGTCGGGTCTGCGCGGAACCACGCGGATCAACGGGCAGTTGATGACGGAGGCGCCGCGCGACCGTAGTTCGGCGATCAGGCCGGGCGAGGCGGACGGAGGTCGCGTCACCACGATGCGCTTGCCACGAAGCGGCCCGCATGGTCGCATCGCGGCATCGCTCCACGGTGCGGAGGTGTCGCCCACGACGAAGACAGCGGGCGCGCGAAGGCCCGCCTGCTCGGCTGCATCGGCGATGGTTCCGAGCGTGCCGAACACATGGCGTTGCGTCGGGAGCGTTCCGTCCTGGACGACCGTCGCAGGCGTCGTCGGCGCGCGTCCCGCCTCGATCAATCCGCGAGCGATCTCGCGAATCTCCGAGCGCGCCATGAGGAACGAGACCGTGTCGATCCCGGCAAGGGCGCGATAGTCGAGCGGGACTCTCTCGGTTCCGCCGGCAGACTGCGGAGTCGCGATCGCGAATGTCCGGGCAACGCCCCGCGCGGTCACGGGAACTCCAACCGCAGCAGGCGCAGCGATCGCGCTTGTGACGCCCGGCACGAGCTCGCAGGGGACTTCGTTCTCGAGGCAATGCCGGAGCTCCTCATGCCCACGCCCGAACACGTACGGATCTCCGCCCTTCAGCCGGACGACCCGGTGCCCACGCCGCGCGTGCTCGACGAGCAACGCGTTGATGTCTTCCTGCGGAAGCGTGTGGTTGCCGGGCGCCTTGCCTACATCGATCCGCTGGGCATGCGGCGGCGCCTCGTCCAGGAGCGTGACATCGAGCAGGCGGTCATGCAGGATCACATCTGCCTCCCGTAGCAGGCGTTGGCCTCGGACGGTCAGAAGCCCTGGGTCGCCGGGGCCGGCGCCGACCAGCGCGACAGAGCCGCGCGACAGACGTTGCCCCGATGAACTGGACGAGACATCGAGCGATCGGATGATCTCGTCGGCGACCTCGCCCGCAAGCGCCAAGGGATCGGACCCTCGCTTCACGGCATCGACGGCGATGCGGCCGTCGGTCGACAGTGCGCGACCTCGAAGCTCGATGTCCGTTCCCGCGGTCGCGACCGCCGCTGCGATCAGCCCTGTCCGCTCCATGAGCGACTTGCTCAAGGCGCGCTCTGCCAGCACGGCAAGTCGCGTCGGACGATCATCGATCGTCCCGGCGGCTGCGCGAACGTCGGCGTCCGATGCCCGTATCTGCAGCACAATCGCGCCTTGGCCGGCCTCGGGCATCATGTCTTCATGGGAGAAGCGCTCGCTGATCGCATCGGAT
>Ga0068872_10001496_pt1 | contig 18856 bp, 16 predicted proteins | sample NOAtaG_7_FD_66441 | JGI IMG/M metagenome (GOLD analysis project Ga0068872, IMG submission 66441) | Freshwater lake microbial communities from Lake Erie, under a cyanobacterial bloom - NOAA_Erie_Diel1S_2200h metaG | ecosystem: Environmental > Aquatic > Freshwater > Lake | place: USA: Ohio, Lake...
CCCGCCATCTCTATTCCGCCTTCCGCGCCCTCTCCGCCGCGCGCGACGCGCGCGGGACGCTCGACCTCGACATGCAGGAGCGCGCCGTTTCGCTCGGCCCCGATGGCGCGATCGCCTCGATCTCGCCGCGCCGTCGCCTCGACGCGCATCGCCTGATCGAGGAGTTCATGATCCTCGCCAACGTCGCGGCGGCGGAGACGCTGGAGCGGCGGAACCTCGGCTGCCTCTACCGCGTGCACGACCAGCCGAGCCCCGAGCGGCTCGACGCCCTGCGCGAGAGCCTGGCCACGCTCGGCTACAGGCTGGCGAAGGGACAGGCGCCGCGGCCGGCGCTGCTGCGCGACGTCCTGCGCTGGGCCGAGGGCAAGCCCTTCGCGCCGATGGTCTCGGACCTCGTCCTGCGCAGCCAGGCGCTCGCGGTCTACAGCCCGGACAACCTCGGCCATTTCGGCCTCGCCCTGCCGCGCTACGCGCATTTCACCTCGCCGATCCGCCGCTACGCCGACCTCGTCGTGCATCGCGCGCTGGTCCACGCCTTCGGCCTCGGCGCGGGCGCCGCCGCCGCGGCGCACGCGGACCTCGTCCTGTCCGGCGAACGCGTGTCGCGCGCCGAGCGCCGCGCCCAGGCCGCCGAGCGCGCGGCGATGGAGCGATATGTCGCGGCCTTCCTCGCCGCGCGGGTCGGGGCGACCTTCGAGGGCAGGATCTCCGGCCTGCACCGCGCGGGGATCTTCGTCACCCTGACCGAGAGCGGCGCCGAGGGGCTCGTGCCGATGTCCAGCCTGCCTGGGCGCTGGCGGCTGCACCCCGCCGGGCATGCCCTCGAGGGCCCGGGCAGGCTCGCCCTCGCCGACCGGGTCCTCGTGCGCCTGGCGGAGACCTCCCCCGTCACGGGCATGCTGCGCCTCGAACTCGAGGACGTGCCCGCGCCCGCCCTGGGCGGCCGCGAGCCGCGGCGGCCGCAGCGCGGCACGAAGCGCCCGGGCTACCGCCAGCACGCCCGGCGGCGGCGGTAATGATGCATTGCGGAAAATTCAGGATTCATCGACGCGGGAAGCGGTAGTCTCCGCGTCCATCATGGATGGCCAGCCGGAACGAGTCGCGGAAGGCAGCGAGGCGCCGAAGGGCTCCTGGTCGCGGTCGCTGTGGCGTGGCTTCCGCAACCGCTGCCCGCGCTGCGACGGGCACGGCATGCGCGAGGGCTTCCTGCGGCTGCGCCCCGCCTGCGCGCATTGCGGCCTCGCCTTCTCCGAGTTCCGCGCCGACGACGCGCCGCCCTACTTCACCATCTTCGCCGTCGGCCACGTCGTCGTGCCCGCGGTGCTCCTGGTCGAGCGCAACTGGGCGCCGCCGCTCTGGGCGCAGGCGCTGGCGTGGATCCCGATAACCCTCGTGCTCACCCTCCTCCTCCTGCCGCGCATCAAGGGCGCGGTGATCGGCGCCCACTGGGCGGCCGGCATCCGGGGGTGACGCCGGTGACGCGCGCGCGCCATCGCCTCCTGCCCTGCATCGCGCTCGTCGCGCTGCTCGGGTCCTGCGTGGGCGCCGGCTCGCGCGACGAGCGCGAGGCCGAGCAGGCGGCGCAGCGCTCGCGCCGCGTCATCGCTGCCGCGCTCGACCACGTGCAGGAGCGCTACGTGCGCGGCATCGACATGGGCGACCTGGTGTCGAGCGGCCTCGCGGGCGTGGCGCGCACGGACGCGACCATCGAGTTCCGCCGCAATGGCGCCGAGCTCGCGGTCCTGCGCCGGGGCGAGACGGAGGCACGCCTGCCCGTCGACCCCGCCGCCGGCGGCAAGGGATGGGCGGCCGCGGCGTGGCGCGCGATCGACGAGGCGCGCATGCGCTCCAGCGCGATCCGTGAGCTCGACGCGGACCAGACGAGCAAGGCCTTCCTCGAGGCGATGGCCAAGGGCCTCGATCCCTACTCGCGCTACACGACGCCCGAGTCCGCGCGCGAGGAACGCGCGCAGCGGGAAGGCTTCGGCGGCGTGGGGATCGTCATCGACGCCGAGGGCGGCGAAGTGCGGGTCGTCACCGTCATGGACGACACGCCGGCATCGCGCGCGGGGTTGCGCAGCGACGACCGCATCCTTTCGATCGACGGGAAGTCCACGGCGGGGCTGACGGCGCGCGAGGCGGTCCGCCGCCTGCGCGGCCCGGTCGGCGCGCCCGTCGAGGTCGAGATCGGCAGGCCATCGGGCGGAAGCACGCTGCGCGTGTCTCTGGTGCGATCGCACATCGTGCCCCAGACCGTGTCCTATCGCCGGGCGGGGGATGCCGCCCATATCCGCGTCACGGGCTTCAACCCGAGGACGACCGAGGCCCTCGCCGACGCCGTCCGCCGCGCCGAGCGCGAGATCGGCCCGCGCATCTCCGGCGTGATCCTCGACCTGCGCAACAACTTCGGCGGCTACCTCGACCAGTCGATCTACGTGTCCGACCTGTTCCTGCCGGAGGGCACGATCGTCAGCACGCGCGGCCGCCACCGCAGCGTCAGCCAGGAAAGCTGGGCCCGGCGCGGCGACATCGGCGAGCGGTTCCCGCTGGTGGTGCTGATCAACGGCAATTCCGCCTCGGCCTCGGAGATCGTCGCGGCGGCGCTGCAGGACAACGGGCGTGCGGTCGTCGTGGGCACGACGTCCTTCGGCAAGGGCTCGGTGCAGTCGATCCTGCCGCTGCCCAACGACGGCGAGCTCGTCCTCACCTCGGCGCGCTTCCATGCGCCGTCGGGCTACGCGCTCGCGGAGCTGGGCGTCCTGCCCCATCTCTGCACGAGCGGCGGCCGCGACGCGCCGACCGTCATCCTCGAGAACCTGCGCAGCGGCCGCTACGCCGACCAGGCCGCGGCCGCGCGCTGGCGCAACGTGTCGCCCGACGATGGCGAGGGTCGCCGCAGGCTCCGGGCCGCCGCCTGCCCGAGCGACACCGCGGAGCGCGACAGCGACCTGGAGCTCGCCCGCAGCCTCCTGGCCGACCGCAGCCTCCACGCCCTCGCCCTCGGCAGCACCCCAGCCGTCGCCAACGTCCCCAGGCGCTGAGCACCGGGACGCGGCGCCTCGCTTGACAGCGTGGCCGCCGCTTGTATGTTCGCGCGCTCGTCCGTTCCACCACAGCGACCCGAGGCCGTCATGGCAAAGTCCAAGCAGACCCTCATCAAGATGGTGAGCACCGCCGACTCCGGATACTTCTACGTCACGACGAAGAATCCGAAGAAGACGACCGAGAAGCTGACCCTCAAGAAGTTCGACCCCGTCGCGCGCAAGCACGTCGACTTCAAGGAATCCAAGATCAAGTAACTCCGGGCCGCAGGGCCGGGAGACTCGGAAAAGGCGGCGGGTCCATGGCCCGCCGCCTTTTTCCATGCGCGCGCGCCGGGAACGCCTCGCCCTAGGAGCGGCGCTCCGGCTGGACTCCCGCCGCCGACGCCACGCGGTTGCGGCCGGCGCGCTTGGCCGCGTAGAGCGCCTCGTCGGCGCGCCGCAGGGCTTCCTCGGGCCTGTCCTCCGGCCCCGCGATCACGCTCACGCCCACGCTGACCGTGACCCCGAGCTCGAGGCCGGGCGGGCCCGAGGGCGGGCGCAGCGGCGAACCGGCGATGACCCGGCGCAGGCGCTCGGCGACCATCAGCGCCACCTCCTGGCCGGCATCCGGCATCGCCACCAGGAACTCCTCGCCGCCCCAGCGCGCGATGCTGTCGAAGTTGCGGACGTTCTGCTGGATGCGGTGGCCGACATGGCGGATCACGTCGTCGCCGACCGCGTGGCCATGCGTGTCGTTGATCCGCTTGAAGCGGTCGACGTCGATCATGAGGATGCCCACGCGCTTGCCCGACTGCACCGCGCTGGCGGCGAGCGACTCGAGGTGGCGGGCGAGGTAGCGGCGATTGTGGAGGCCGGTGAGGCTGTCGGTGATCGACGCGGCGACGCTCTGCTGGAGCGAGGCGCGCAGCCGGTCCTGGTAGCGGCGGCGGCGGATCTGCGTCCTGACCCGCGCGAGCAGCTCGTTGCGGTCGGCCGGCTGGACGAGGCAGTCGGTGACGCCGATGTCGAGGGCGCGTGCAAGGCGCTGCGGCTCGGAGGTCCCCATGATCGCGAGGATCGGCAGCCCCCGCGTCGTCTCCTGCCCGCGGATGCGTGCGCAGAGGCGCAGCGCGTCGACGCCAGCGACATCCATGCCGACGATGGCGAGGTCGAAGTCGCCGCGCGCGAGCTCGTGCAGCGCCGCGTCGGGATCCGTCTCGACGACGACGTCGTCGCGATCGACCGAGAGGATCGAGCGGATTCGATCCACCTGCGCCCGCTCGTCGTGGAACAGCAGGATCCTGGCGTCGTCGGCGGCCTCGTTCACCGCCGCCGGCACCGTGTCCTGGACATCCAGCAGCTGGTTGGTCGTGTGGCGCAGGCGCCACTCGTCGGCCAGCATCTTCAGCCGCACGAGCGAGCGCACGCGCGCATAGAGCGCGACGTCGTTGACCGGCTTGGTGAGGAAGTCGTCGGCGCCCGCCTCCAGGCCGCGCACCCGCTCCTCCGCCTCCGACAGCGCGGTGAGCATCACCACCGGGACATGGGACGTCCGCGGGTCCGACTTGAGGCGGCGACAGCACTCGAAGCCGTCCATGCCGGGCATCATCACGTCGAGGAGCACGATGTCGGGCGGCCGCTGGGAGGCCGTCTGGATCGCCTCGTCCCCGCTCGAGGCGGTCTGGACCTCGAAATACTCGGCCGACAGGCGCGCCTCGAGCAGCTTCACGTTCGGCTGCAGGTCGTCGACGACGAGGACACGGGCTGTCATGGCGCTTCGTCCGGCGGGCCCGGGTGGCTCAGCCCAGGAAGTTGCCGACCGTCTCGAGGAAGCGGGCCACGGAGATCGGCTTGGCGATGTAGGCCTCGCAACCTCCCTGCCGGATCTTCTCCTCGTCCCCCTTCATGGCGAAGGCGGTCACGGCGATCACGGGGATCGAGGACAGGTCCGGGTCCTCCTTGAGCCACTTGGTGACCTCCAGCCCCGAGATCTCGGGCAGCTGGATGTCCATGAGGATCAGGTCGGGCCGATGCTGCCGGGCGAGCTTCATGGCCTCCAGCCCGTCCTTGGTCTGCAGCGTCCCGTAGCCATGCGCCTCGAGCAGGTCGTTGAACAGCTTCATGTTCAGGTCGTTGTCCTCGACGATCAGGACCGTCTTGGTCATGCCGGGCGCCTTTTCTGGTGCTGGTGCGGGGCCGGTCCCTGACCGGCTCCTTGCAGACTCGCTGATAGAATCATACCCCTTTCCTTAAGGTTCGGTAACCCGAGGGACATCGCATGCGGATCGACCCTGGACTGCGCATCGGCGTCGACCTCGGCGGCACGAAGATCGAGGCGGTCGCGCTGGGCCCGGACGGCGCGCAGCTCTTCCGGCGGCGCCGTCCGACCCCGCGCGGCGCCTACCTGCCGATCATGGAGGCGATCGCCGGGCTGGTGCGCGAGGCGGAGGCCGCGCTCGGCGCGCGCGCGAGCGTCGGCGTCGGCATCCCCGGCACGATCTCGCCCGCCACGGGCCTGGTGAAGAACGCGAACTCGACCGAGCTGATCGGCCACCCGCTCCATCGGGACCTGGGCGCGCTGCTCGATCGCGAGGTGCGGGTCGCCAACGATGCCGACTGCTTCGCGCTGTCGGAAGCCGTCGACGGCGCCGGGCGCGGCGCGCGCAGCGTGTTCGCCGTGATCCTCGGCACGGGGGTCGGCGGCGGCATCGTGCACGCGGGGATCCCGGTGACGGGGCCGAACAGCATCGCCGGCGAGTGGGGCCACAACCCCATGCCCTGGCCCCGGGACGACGAGCGGCCGGGACCGCGCTGCTACTGCGGCCTCGATGGCTGCATCGAGACGTTCCTCTGCGGCCCGGCCTTCGCGCGCGACCATGCGGCGCGGGCCGGCGCGAGCGCGACCGCCCCGGAGATCGCGGCCGCCGCGGCGCGCGGAGAGGCCGTCGCGCGCGAGAGCCTGGAGCGCTACGCCGACAGGCTGGCGCGCGCGCTCGCCACGGTGGTCAACATCCTCGACCCCGAGGTCGTGGTGCTCGGCGGCGGCATGTCGCAGGTGGAGGCGCTCTACACGCTCGTGCCCGAGCGCTGGGGACGATGGATCTTCAGCGACGAGGTCGCCACGCGGCTGCTCCCGCCCGTCCACGGCGACTCCTCAGGGGTGCGCGGCGCCGCCTGGCTCTGGCCGGCGACCTGACGCGGGCCGCCGTCGCCGGTCAGCAGCGCGGGCGCGGGATCTCCTCGAGCCTGTCGAGCACGCCCCTGATCGTGAATTCCGGGTACTCGAACCGGAAATCGATCGCCACGCCGTTCTCGAACAGGCGCATCGAGCTCTCGTACTCGGGCTCGGCGCCGCGCCGGTCGTCCATGCGGAAATAGGCCATGCGCACCGGCCAGGAGCGGCCGGCGAGCAACGTGGCGTCGACCCCGGAAGCGGGGCGCGCCGGGCGCGCCGCGCCCGGCGGGGCGGCCGTGCCGAGCAGGGCGTTCACCTCGTAGGCGCCATCCACGGCCGAGCCGTCGAAGACCGGCCGCATGACGATCCGCTCCCCGGCCCGCGCGCGGGAGATCAGGTGGATCGTGTGCAGCGTCGGGAAGATCGTCCCCGGCGGCAGCTCGATCACTTCCTCCTCGGGCTGCGTGAAGACGACCTTGCCGCCCTTCCCGTTCCCGGCGAGCACCGCGCGGCCGCGTATGTCCTCGACCACCTCGCCCTCGCTCGAGCTGCGCATGGTGAAGCGCATCGTGTTGCCGTCCGAGGCCTCCCAGCTGGAGAAGGAGATGTCGGTCTCGATCGTGTCGCCGTCCTGGTCCTGGACGGTGAAGCGCATGCGCTGGGACAGCGTCCAGCCGTCGCAGGTCTCCTGCAGCTCCACGGTGAGCGCACCCTCGATCCCGGCCACCGCGGCGGCGCGCGCGACGCCGAGGCCGAGCACGTAGGCGGCGCGATGCGAGGCGAGCACGATCTCCTGGGCCAGGGCCCCGGGCCCGGCGCCGAAGCACATCGCGAGCGCCAGCGCCCCGCCGATCATCCGCCTCGCCATCGCCGTCGTCGTCCTTCCCTTGCCGCGCCCGCGCGCGACGCCACTATGGCAGCCGCGCGCGCAAGCGAACATAGTCCGCCAAGGCTTATATCCCATGCCCCTCCTCCTCCCCCGCGTCGTCGCGCCAGGCACCGCGCGCACAAGGCTCCACGAGGCCTCCGCGCCGCCCGGCGACTGGGCGGTCGCCGGCGCGTTCCGCTACGCGCATCGCGACCCCGCGGGCCTCGTCGGCCGCGAGGCCGCCGCCTTCTCGTCGAGCTGGCTCGGGATCATGAGCTTCGCGCCGGCCCTGCGCGTCGAGGTCGCGGAGATCGCCCCCGCGGCGCTGGAGGATGCCGCGCGGCTGCTGGCGGCGCGCATCCTCGACGCCTGGCCCGACGCGACGCCCGCGCAGGCCGTGGACGCGGCCCTCGAGGAGGTCGAGTTCGCGCTGGCGCTCTGCGCGCATCCGCGAGGGACCATCCTCGAGTTGCGGCGCGAGTTCGGCGAGCAGGGGCTGGTGGAGCGCGCCAGCGTCGTCTCGGCCCCGCGCGGCGGCGGCTGAGCGCCCGGCCTCAGCCCTTCCTGCGCTCCGGCGGCAGGTCGAGGCGGATGTGCAGTTCCTTGAGGCGCGACGGATCGACGCCATTTGGCGCCTGCATCAGCAGGTCCATCGCCTGCTGGTTCATCGGGAAGGCCACGATCTCGCGGATGTTCGGCTCGTCCGCCAGGAGCATCACGATGCGGTCGATGCCCGGGGCCGAGCCGCCATGCGGCGGCGCGCCGAACTTGAACGCGTTGAGCATGCCGCCGAAGCGCGCCTCGACCTCCTCGCGGCCATAGCCTGCGATCGAGAACGCCTTGTACATGATCTCCGGCAGGTGGTTGCGGATCGCGCCGGAGGAGAGCTCCACGCCGTTGCAGACGATGTCGTACTGGAACGCCTTGATCTTCAGCGGGTCCATCGTCTCGAGCGCCTGCAGGCCACCCTGCGGCATCGAGAACGGGTTGTGGCTGAACTCGACCTTCCCCGTCTCCTCGTCGAGCTCGTACATCGGGAAGTCGACGATCCAGCAGAACCGGAAGGAGTTCTTCTCGAGCAAGTCGAGCTCCTCGCCCAGCCGCTTGCGCGCGGCGCCCGCGAGCTTCGCGGCGGCGCCGGCCTTGCGGTCGGCCGAGAAGAACACGGCGTCGCCGTCGCCGACGCCCGCCAGCGCCTTCAGGCGCTCGAGGCGCGGCGCGTCGAGGAACTTCGCGATCGGGCCCTTCGCGGCACCACCCTCGAAGACGATGTAGCCCATGCCCGGCGCGCCCTGCTCCTGGGCCCAGGCGTTCATCTTGTCGAAGAAGCTGCGCGGCCTCTCGGCGGTGCGCGGGGCCGGGATGGCGCGCACGACGCCGCCCGCCGCCACGATCTTCGCGAAGACGGCGAAGTCGGAGCCGGCGAACACCTCGCCCACGTCGGCGATCACGAGCGGGTTGCGCAGGTCGGGCTTGTCGACGCCGTACTTGAGCATGGCGTCGTCGAAGGTGATCCGCGGGAACGGCGGCGGGGTCACCGAGCGGCCGCGGGCGAACTCGTGGAACACGCCCGACAGGACCGGCTCGATCGCAGCGAAGACGTCCTCCTGCGTGACGAAGCTCATCTCGAAGTCGAGCTGGTAGAACTCGCCCGGGCTGCGGTCGGCGCGCGCGTCCTCGTCGCGGAAGCAGGGCGCGATCTGGAAGTAGCGGTCGAAGCCGGAGACCATCAGCAGCTGCTTGAACTGCTGCGGCGCCTGCGGCAGGGCGTAGAACTTGCCGGGATGCATGCGCGACGGCACCAGGAAGTCGCGCGCGCCCTCGGGGCTCGACGAGGTCAGGATCGGCGTCTGGAACTCGGTGAAGCCCTGCTCGATCATCCTGCGGCGGATCGACGCGATCACCTGCGAGCGCAGCACGATGTTGGCGTGCAGGCGCTCCTTGCGCAGGTCGAGGAAGCGGTACTTGAGGCGCATGTCCTCCGGGTAGTCGCCTTCCTGCGCGACCTGGAAGGGCAGCATGTCCGCCGCCGACTGGAGGGTGAATTCCTGGACCTGGATCTCGATCTCGCCCGTGGCGAGGCGCGCGTTCGCGGTCTCGGCGGAGCGCGCCACGACCTTGCCGGTCACGGTGACGACGCTCTCGGGCCGCGCCTGCTCGATCGACGCGAAGATCGGGCTCGACGTGTCGACCACGCACTGGGTGACGCCGTAGTGGTCCCGGAGGTCGACGAAGAGGAGGTTGCCGTGGTCGCGCTTGCGATGGACCCAGCCGGAGAGCCGGACGGTCTCGCCGACCTGCGCAAGGCGCAGCTGGCCGCAGTTATGGGTCCGATAGGCGTGCATGGCTCCGCTCCCGCGCCGAAAACGGCGCGAAAAGCACATAATGGACCGTGACCTGTCAAGCCGCCGCCCCGCCCGGGCGCCGGAAGGCTGGCGCCTGTGGCCTTCTGCCGCTAGAACCCCTTGGACCAAATGACCGTCATCGCCGATTCAGCCTCCCTGGCAGAGTTCTGCGCCCGCCTCGCCGGCGCCGACTTCATCACCGTCGACACGGAATTCATGCGCGAGCGGACCTTCTGGCCCCAGCTCTGCCTGATCCAGGTCGCCGGCCCCGACGTCGCCTCGACGATCGATCCGCTCGCTCCCGGGATCGACCTCAAGCCGTTGCTGGACCTGCTCTACGACCCGCGGCTGCTGAAGGTCTTCCATGCGGCGCGGCAGGACCTCGAGATCTTCTTCCACATGACCGGCGCGGTCCCGCACCCGCTCTTCGACACGCAGGTCGCGGCGATGGTCTGCGGCTATGGCGAGGCGGCGAGCTACGAGACGCTGGCGAGCCAGCTGGCCAAGGCCCGCATCGACAAGTCGGCGCGCTTCACCGACTGGTCGCAGCGCCCGCTCTCCGACCGCCAGGTCGAGTACGCGCTGGCCGACGTCACCCACCTGCGGCAGGTCTACGCCGCCCTCGCCCGGCGCCTCACGGCCACGGGCCGCGCCGGATGGCTCGGCGAGGAGATGGCGACCCTCATGGACCCCGCGACCTACCGCCTCGATCCGGAGACGGCGTGGATGCGCTTCAAGCCGAAGAACCCCAAGCCCCGCTACCTCGCGGTGCTGAAGGAGGTGGCGGCCTGGCGCGAGCGCGAGGCGCAGAAGCGCGACATCCCGCGCAACCGCATCATCCGCGACGAGAGCGTCGTCGAGATCGCCGCGCATCCGCCTCGCACCCTCGACGACATGTCGCGCCTGCGCGGCATGTCCAAGGGCTTCGCGGAGGGCCGCCTCGGCCAGGACCTGCTGAACGCCATCGAGCGCGGCATCGCCCTGCCCGACGCCCAGATCCCGCGCATCGACCCGACGCCGGAACTGCCCGGCGGCCTCGGCGCGACCGTCGACCTGCTCAAGGTCCTGCTGAAGATGAAGTGCGAGGCCGCGGGCGTCGCGCAGAAGCTGGTCGCGACCACCGCCGACCTCGAGCTCGTCGCGGCCGACGACGGCGCGGACGTCGCCGCCCTGAAGGGCTGGCGGCGCGAGCTCTTCGGGCGCGCGGCGATCGACCTCAAGCATGGCCGGCTCGCGCTGGGCCTCGACGGGCGCCGGCCGAAGATCATGGACGTGGCGCAGGGCAATCCGGCGCCGTGAGCGCCCCGCCGGCCCCGTATGTCCCGCCGAGCACGCTGGACCCGGTGGTCCGCGCGCTCACCTACCCCTACCCCGCCCCGGCGCACGACTACCTGTTCCGCGACGGCCACGCCGAGCCGGTGGCGGCGCTCGCGCCGCGCGACCGCGCGGGCCGCGTGCCCGTGCTCGCGATCGGCTCCAACCGCGCGCCCGAGCAGTTGCAGCGCAAGTTCGCCGACATGCCCGGCACGGAGATCGCCGTCGAGCGCGTGCGCCTGCCAGGCTTCGACGTCGTGCACTCCGCGCATCTCTCGGGCTACGCGGCCCTCGCGGCGACGCTGCTGCAGTCCCCGGGCGTGGTGGCCGAGGTCAGCATCACGTGGCTCCCGCCGGGGCTGATGGACCGGATGCACGCGACGGAGGGCATCGGCACGCACTACGACTTCGTCGCGTTCGAGGGCGTCGGCATCGAGGCGCTCACGGGCGGCCGCGTGGCGGGCGCCCATGGCTATGTCTGCCGGATGGGCGCGCTGGACTTCGGCGACGGGCCGCGCGGCCTGTCCGCGATCTCCGCGACCGGGCGCACCCGCCCCGCGCTCGACCAGCGCGCGGCGCAGGCGCATCTCGTCGCGCGCCTCGGCCTGTCGATGCCCGTCGAGGCTTTCGTGCGCGAGAACGCCGCCGACGCGGCGCTGCGCGCGGCGCGCGAGGCGCGCCTCGCGCCAGGCGCGATCCATTTCGCGTCGCCCCTGGCGCGGGTGGTCGAGGACCTGTCGGCGCCGCTCAGCGACGCCCTGCGCTCCTGATCCGGATCCGCGGCGCGCGCCCCATCGCCCGCGCCAGCGCGTCGAGCCGCCGCTCCACGGCCTCGCCGATCATCGGGCGCATGGCGGCGGTGGTGGCGAGCTCGACCGTGCCGCGGTCCATGCCAAGGCGCACGAGGTCGAGCACCGCGGGGGCGCCTGCTGAAAGCGTGTAGGCCAGGCGCAGCGCGAGGCCCAGCACCTGCGCCTGGCGCACATCCTCCTCGCCGAGCAGCTGGCGCGCGGGGCGCGTCACCGCGGCGTCGGCGCGCCCCTCGTAGCGCGCGTGGATCGCAAGCGCGACGAAGGCGCGGGCCGGATGGTCGATGCCCGTGAACGGGATGCGCAGCGTGCGCAGGAAGGCGATCTCGGCGCGGTAGTCGGGATGCTCGCGCCAGGCGATGTCCGACAGGTCGCACGCCGCCAGCCGCAGCCGCGCGCCCGCGGCGGCGCCGCGCCGGAAGAGCGGCGCGATCCAGCCCATCAGCGACTGGCCGTCGACGGCGAAGCGCGCGCTGGTCCGCGCGATGTCGGCGCAGGCCTCGATGAGCGGGTCGCGTCGCCGCTCCGCGGCCGGCAGCTTGTTGAAGACGAATCCCTCGCGCAGCCCGGTGGCGGCGAAGACGAGCTCGTCCGGGCGCGACGCGCGGAGAACGCGCGCGAGCACCAGGGCCGCGAGGGGCAGCGTGTCGATGCGCTTGCGCGGGACGTCGCTCACGCGCTCGAGGGAATCCCGGCTGAGCCGCGAGACGAGGTCGCAGAACTCCTCCGCCGCGGCGCGCCGCAGCGTGTAGTGGTGGATGACGTGCAGCGGGTACGCGGCATGCGCCATGTGCACGCGCGCGAGCGCGCGCCACGCACCGCCGACGGCGTAGAACCTGCGGCCGCGGACCTGGCCCAGCCAGTCCAGCGCCGCGAGCTGCTCGTCGACGAGGGCGGCGACCTTGTCCCGGCCGCCGACGTCGCGCAGGCGCAGCGGGCCCAGCGGCAGCGTCGCGTGCGCGCCGACACGCGCGCCCGTGACGCGCACGAGCTCGAGGCTGCCGCCACCGAGGTCGCCCGCGAGTCCGTCGGCGTCGGGGATGCCGGCCGCGACGCCCATCGCGGACAGCCGCGCCTCCTCCGCGCCGGACAGGATCTGGATCCCGCGGCCGATGCGCTGCTCGGCGGCGCGCACGAACTCCGCGCCGTTGCGCGCGTCGCGAACGGCCGCGGTGGCGATGAAGGAGAGGTCCTCGACGCCCATCGCCATCGCGAGGCCTGCGAAGCGCTGCAGGTTCTCGAGCGCGAGCGCGACGCCTGCGGGATCGAGTTCGCCGGTCCGCTGCAGCCCACGCCCCAGCCCGCAGAGGATCTTCTCGTTGAAGACCGGCTGGGGCGCGCGCCTTGCCGCGTCGAAGACCACGAGGCGGATGGAGTTGGAGCCGATGTCGACGACGCCGACGGGGCCGCCGGCGCGCGGCGCGCGGGCCGTCATCCGGCGGCCCTTGGCGGCGCGCGCCTTGCCCCGCGCCGCTGCGACGAGCCGCGCCCGGACAGGCTCGGGTTCGTCATGAAGAACTCGTGGGCGCTGAAGCACCCCGGCGCATCGGGTGGTGGCGCGTAGGTGCCGTCGGGCCTCATCGTCCAGGAACTGCGCTCGTCGCGCAGGTTGGCGGCCATGATCTGGTCCTGCACCTGCTCGTGGACGGTCGGGTTCTCCACCGGGATCAGCGTCTCCACCCGCCACGACAGGTTGCGCGGCATCCAGTCCGCGGAGGAGACGAAGACCCGCGACGCCGGATGCGGAAGGCCCTTGCCGGCGCCGAAGCAGACGATGCGGCTGTGCTCGAGGAAGCGGCCGATGATCGACTTCACCCGGATGTTCTCTGACAGGCCCGGGACGCTCGCGCGCAGGCCGCAGACGCCGCGCACGACGAGATCGATGCGCACGCCCGCCGCGCTGGCGCGGTACAGGGCGTCGATCACCTCGTTGTCGACGAGCGAGTTCATCTTCGCCCAGATCGCCGCGGGCCGGCCGGCACGCGCGTGGTCGATCTCCTCCTCGATCAGCCTCAGCAGGGTCGGCCGCAGCGTCAGCGGCGCGAAGCTGATCTTCTCCATCGCGTCGGGCCGCGCGTAGCCGGTGATGTAGTTGAAGAGCCTGCTGGCGTCGCGGCACAGCGCCGGGTCGCAGGAGAAGAACGACAGGTCGGTGTAGATGCGCGCCGTGACCGGGTGGTAGTTGCCCGTGCCGAAATGCACGTAGGAGCGCATGCCCGTGGCCTCGCGCCGCACGACCAGCGAGATCTTCGCGTGCGTCTTCAGGCGGATGAAGCCGTAGACGACCTGCACGCCCGCGCGCTCCAGGTCGCGCGCCCAGCGGATGTTGCGCTCCTCGTCGAAGCGCGCCTTGAGCTCGACCAGCGCCGTGACCGACTTGCCGGCCTCGGCAGCCTCGATCAGCGCGCGCACGATCGGGGAGTTGTCCGAGGTACGGTAGAGAGTCTGCTTGATCGCGACGACGTCCGGGTCGATCGCCGCCTGGCGCACGAACTGCACCACCACGTCGAAGCTCTCGTAGGGATGGTGGACGACGATGTCCTTCTCGCGGATCGCCGCGAAGCAGTCGCCGCCGAAGTCCCGGATGCGCTGCGGAAAGCGCGGCGCGTAGGTCGGGAAGAGGAGGTCGGCGCGGCTCTCGACGACGAGCTGCGCCGCGTCCTGCAGGCCAAGCGGGCCATCGAGGCGGAAGACGTCGTCGGCGCTGGCCTTGAGGCCGCTGCGCACGAACTCCAGCACCTCCTCCGGCATGCTGCCAGAGACCTCGAGGCGGATGACGACGCCGCGCCGGCGGCGCTTGAGCGCGCTCTCGAAGGTGCGCACCAGGTCCTCGGCCTCCTCGTCGATCTCCACCTCGCTGTCGCGCAGCAGGCGGAAGGCGCCATGCGCGCGCACCTCGAAGCCCGGGAAGAGCCGGTCGAGGAACAGGCGCACGAGGTCCTCGAGCGGGATGAAGCGGATCCGCGGTCCCGGCAAGCGCACGAAGCGGTCGGCCTGGGCGGGCAGCGGCAGCAGGGCATTGAGCGTCGAGCCATCGGCCGGGCGGGCGAGCTGCAGGGCGAGGCCGAAGCCCTTGTTGAGCAGGAATGGGAACGGATGCGCAGGGTCGATCGCCAGCGGCGTCAGCACCGGGAACACCGCCTCGAGGAAATGCTGCTCGACCCAGGCCCGCTCCTCGTCGCTCAGATCGGCGGGCTCGATCACCGCGATGCCCTGCTGGCGCAACTCGGGCAGCAGCGCCGCCCAGCAGAGATGCTGGTCGCGCATCAGGGCGTCGGCGCGGCGATGGATCTCGTCGAGCTGCTCGGCCGGCGTCAGCCCGTCGAGGCTCGGCACCTTCACGCCCGCGGCCTGCTGCCCGCGCAGGCCGGCGACGCGGACCATGTAGAACTCGTCGAGGTTGCCGGCCGAGATCGACAGGAAGCGCACGCGCTCGAGGAGCGGATGCCCCGGGCCAGTGGCCTGGGCGAGGACCCGCTCGTTGAAGGCGAGCCAGGACAGCTCGCGGTTGACGTAGCGCGCGCCGTCCGCGACCTGGGCCGAGGGACCGGCATGCGCGTCGCTGGAATGGTCCACCGGCCCTCCCTCTCGCACCTGCGCGGGCGCGCCTATACCACGCCCCGCTTCGGGCGGGCTATCGTCCGGGCGCCGGGCCGACGGCGCCCCTTCCACCGGAGACGTCATTGAAGGACCTGCTCCTCTTCCGCCACGCGAAGGCCAAGCCCGCCCTGCCCGGCCAGGACGACCGGGACAGGCGGCTCGGCGGCCGCGGCCGCGAGGCAGCCCTCGCGATGTCGATGTGGATGCGCGACGCGGGCTGGCGCCCGGGCCTCGTGCTGTTCTCGACCGCCGTGCGCACGCGACAGACCGCGGCCATGGCGCTGATGGTGCTTCCGGCGGACCGGCTCGCCGGCGAGGACGGGCTCTACCTCGCGGACGCGCGGGCGCTGCGCGCGCGCGTCGCCGCGATCGACCCGGCGGTCGATGCGGCCATGATCGTCGGGCACAATCCCGGCCTCGAGGACCTCGCGCGTTCCCTGGTGCCGGCGGGACCGCGGGGAGAGGCCTCGATCGAGCCGCGCATGGCGACGGGCGCGGTCGCGTGGTTCCGCTCGCCCTCCAGCGACTGGCGCGGATTCTTCGCGGCCGGCACGGGCCTCGTCGCCGCCATGGCACCCGAGGATCTCGGCCAGCCGCGCGGGCGCTGACGCCTGGCGGCTCATTTCCAGAAGGCCCTCGTGCCGCGGAATTCCTCCCACGGGCCCGGCAGCCTCTCGATGCAGTCGGACTCGCGCGCCGCGCACCAGCCGAGCACCAGGGCCACGCCGTTCTGGATCGCCGGGTCCCTGCCCGCCCGGCCGCGCGACAGCCGCGCGACCAGAAGGCGCGTCGATGCCGCGTCGTTGATCGTCCCCAGAAGTCCCTGCACCCGGGACAGCGCCTCGACCTGCCTGCGCGCGCCGCGGCCCGGGAAGAGGTCGCGGAAGAATTCCGCCGCGTAGCGGAGCTTCTTCGCCCGCAGCCGGAGCTCGTGCAGGTCCTCGACCGGCATCCCCTTGATCCCGCGCCCGTCGCGCAGCAGCTTCCGGTGCAGGCGCCTGAGCACGCGCCGGGCGAGGTCGCGCGCTGGCATGTCGAAGCGCGCGCCCGCGGCCTCCTTCCAGCCGCCGCCCTCGATCCAGGCCTCGAGGGGAAGGATGGCATCGGCGAAGGCAGGTCCCTCGAGCATGGCGCGCACGCGCGCACGCGCCACGACGCGCGCGCGCCTGCCGGCCGCCTCCACGGCATCGAGGCCCGGGTGGCGCCCCGCGCGCCCGCGCGTGGCCGGCAGCATCTCGTCGAGGAAGACGTCGAGCTCGCGGGCCGGGTCGCAGCGCCGCGCGACCCCCCGCAGCGACGCGGCCATGCGCCGGCGCGTCGCCGCCGGCATCGCGTCGGAAAAGACCGAGAAGGCCGAGCGCAGGCGCCGCAGCGCGACGCGGAACTGGTGCACCCCCTCCGGGTCGTCGCTCCGCTCGATCGCCGCGGCGTTGGCCCGCAGCTGCGCGAGGCAGTTGCGCGCGATCGCGGCGAAGGCCGGTCCGACCGCGACATCGCGCTCGAGCCGCGGGCGCGAGGCGCGCACGGGCGCGGGCGGGCGTCCCGACAGCAGGAGATGCGCGCGCGCCGACTTCGGCAGCACCTGCAGCGACAGCGGCACGACGGCGCGGAGTTGCGCGGCCACCGCGAAGAGGTCGGCGACCTCGCCCTCGCGCAGCTCGACCTCGATCTCCAGGATCGCCTCCCGGGCGTCACCGGCGCGGATCTCGCCCTCGTCGATGGCGAGCTCGAGCAGCGAGCCGCCATGGCGCAGCGGGATGGCGCGCCGGCGGAAATCCGTCTCGAAGACCGGGAGGAGGCGATCGCCGAGATCCGCGTCGGACGCGAGTTCCGCCGGCAGCGCGCCCGCGGGCAGCAGCGAAAGGTCTGGTCGCGCACCCGCGATGGTCGCCTCCCATTCGCCGCGGGAGATCGCGGCCTCGTCCATGCGCGGCGCCGTCTTCAGCGTCTGGACGCGCCGGCGACCCGTGCCGCGCAGGCGCAGCACCGCCCCGGCGGCGCGCAGCGCGAGGTCGGGCGTGTCGTGGTAGCTGGAGACGAGGCGCCGCAGCCTGTCGGGGCCGGCGCGCAGCTGCGCGAGCGCAGGCGACGCGAGCAGCACGGGCAGGTCGGCCGCCGCGACGCGCAGGGCCAGCTCGACTTCCCGTTCCCTTCCGCTCGCCGCCATCGATCACCTGCCTGGGACGCGGCAGAGACTATGGGCTGGGCGATGGGACCGGCAAACCGATGGTGCTAAGAGCTTGACGCCGCAGGACCCGACGCGCCGTCCTGCATCGCCATCGACGGCGAAGGGACATGAAAGGATCACTGGACTTGCGCGACGATCCGTCACCCGCGCTTCTCGCCGAGGCCCTCGCGGGCCTGCCCGCGCGCCCTGGCGCGGGCCATGGGATCCTCGTCCTCGACGCGACGCGCGCGATCGTCGCGGCCTGCGCATCCGCCGCGGGCGAGCTCGTCGCGATCCAGCCGTGGAAGCCGCATTTCGACGCGCTCGCGCAGGCCGGCGTCGCGGCGAGGCCGCGGCTCGAGGACGGGGATCGCGGCTTCGCCGTCGCGCTACTCGCGCTGGGCCGCAACCGGGCCCGCAACCTCGCGCGCCTCGCGCAGGCCGTCGCGTGCGTGGCGCCGGGCGGCTGGATCGTCGCCGCGGGCGCGAACGCGCTGGGCGCCGCGCGCTACGCGAAGCTGGCTGGCGCCACGCGGACGATCGCGCGCCATCGAGGGCGCGCATTCGCCCTCGCGCGCGAGGACGCGCCCGCGCCGGCGGTGCGCGCGGAATGGCTTGCCGCGGGCGCGGCGCGGCGCCACGACGCGACCGGGCATGTCTCGGCGCCGGGCGCCTTCGCCTGGGACAGGATCGATCCGGGATCGCGGCTCCTCGCCGCCGCGCTGCCCACCGACATCGCCGGCGAGGCCGCCGACCTGGGCGCGGGCTGGGGCTACCTGTCCGCGCATCTCGCCGCGACCTGCCCGTCGCTGCGCGGCATCGACCTGCACGAGGCCGACCATGACGCGCTCGACGCGGCGCGCGCGAACCTCGCGGGGGCGGCGTCGCGCCTCGCGATCGGGTTCCACTGGAGCGACGTCGCGGGCGGCCTCGGCGGGCGTCGCTACGACGCCATCGTCTCCAACCTGCCCTTCCACGACACGCATGGCGCGGATCCCGGGATCGGCATCGCCTTCATCCGCGCCGCGGCGCGCGCGTTGCGACCGCAGGGCCGGTTCTGGTTGGTCGCCAACCGGCACCTGCCCTACGAGCGCGCGCTGTCCGCCGCCTTCGCGAGGGTGGCGCCGGTCGGCGAGGCCGAGGGCTACAAGATCCTCGTGGCCTCCGCGCCTCAGAACGTGCCGGGATAGGCGCCGCCGTCCAGCACCACGTTCTGGCCCGTGAAGTAGCTGGCCTGCGCCGAGCACATGAAGGCGCAGAACTCGCCGAACTCCTCGGCGGTGCCGTAGCGCCGCGCGGGATTGTCGAGCTTGCGCTTCTCGAACAGCGCCTGCGCGTCCTCCCCCGTCTTGCGCGCGAGCGCGGCGAAGGTCGAGCGCAGCCGGTCGGTCTCGAACGGGCCGGGCAGCAGGTTGTTGATCGTGACGTTGGCGTGGACGAGCTGGCGCGCGAGGCCGGCGACGAAGCCGGTCAGGCCGGCGCGCGCGCCGTTCGACAGGCCGAGATGCGGGATCGGCGCCTTGACCGAGGTCGACGTGATGTTGACGACGCGCCC
>Ga0068872_10001498_pt1 | contig 18851 bp, 14 predicted proteins | sample NOAtaG_7_FD_66441 | JGI IMG/M metagenome (GOLD analysis project Ga0068872, IMG submission 66441) | Freshwater lake microbial communities from Lake Erie, under a cyanobacterial bloom - NOAA_Erie_Diel1S_2200h metaG | ecosystem: Environmental > Aquatic > Freshwater > Lake | place: USA: Ohio, Lake...
AGGTAGGACCGGGTGCGTTCGGGCTGGGGATCGGGGTCGGCCACCAGGGCGTCGATGAGCATGCGGATGGAGGTCATGGGCGTCCGCAGTTCGTGGGAGACGGTGGTCAGGAAGTCATGCCGCACCTCCGCCAGCCGGACGCGCTGCAGGAAGCGGCGGATCGCCAGGAAGGTCAGCACCGCGCCCAGCAGCACCGCACTGGCCGCCGAGGCGACCTGGAAGGCGGCCTGCCTCCGGGCCACCCGAGCCTGGGAGGCCGTGGCCGCCGAGGCGTCCAGCCGCAGGTCCCAACCCGGCAACACCGGCCCGAGGGATGCCTGCAGCGCACCCGGGGTCTCGCCCGGCGCCTGGGCCCGGGCTTGGGGAACCGTCGCAGGCTCGGCGGCCTGGGAGACCAGTCGAGCCTGGTACCCGAGGGGCTCGAGCGATTGGTTGATGTGCGCCTCCAACTCTCGGTGAAACCGTTCTCGGCGATGCAGCCACACCACGCCCCCGCCCGGCGCCGGCAGCAACCACACGGCCTCGCCGGGCGCGTCGTCGGAGGGCCGCACCGTGACGGAGGTCGGCCGATCGCGGAGTGGATGGCCGGGGAGGGCTTGCGCGACCCCCAGCCCCAGCACCTCGGCCGGCCCGGTGGGCAACTCTTCGGTCGAACCAAGCTTCCGGAGCTCATGCCAGAGGAACAACCGCTGGCTGGCGGGCATGAGCGGGGCGCCATGCCGGACGACCCGCGCCGCCAGCGCCTCGAGCGTCGGCCTGAACCGGGGATCTTCCGGGGACATCTGCCGGAGGGCGGCCAACTGGATGCCCGGAAGGTACAGGCGCCCGGACGGGGAACGGCTTCCCTCCAGCCGCTGATCGATGAACTCGGCGGCCAACCCAAGGTACGCATCGCTCATCGGGCGGGTGAGCAGACGCTGGTGGAAGGCGCCCACCAAGGCCTCGGCCCGAACGTCCGCCTCGGGCGGGTTGAGCGATCCGATGGCCGGCGCTGGATAGAGCGGGGCGCCGTCGGCCGCCAGCACCAGCAGGCTGTCGGGAACGGGAAGGCGATCAGGGAGCCGAGGGACCCGATGAATCGCGTCGCCTGTGCCACCCCGCGGCGTCGGCGGAGCCCCCTCGCCCAGCAGGGACCGGAAGATGGCCGCGGCCTCCGGGGCCGACACCGGGGGACGCTCACCCGCCCGGGCGGCACAGGCCTCCAGGTCGGCCTCGAGGGTTTGCAGGGCCTCCTGGAGGCGGAAACGGTGCAAGGCCTGGAGTTCCTGGGAACCGTCGCGGCGATCCCGGTCGAGGGCCCGGATCGTCGTCCAGACCAGGGCCACGGTGGGCAACGCAACGGCCAAACCGATCGCCAGCAGCGACAGGAACAACTCACCCCGCGGCTGGAGTCGCAGTCCGAGGGAGGCGGGTGACAGGGAGAACGGCACGGGTTCGGTGGAGGGGTTTGATGGCCTAGGACCGTGCGGCTCAGAGTTCGTAAGGCTTGAGGAGTTGGCGGGCCCGCGGGAGGTCTCCCGCTCGGAGCGTGGCGAGGACCGCCCTCCAATCCTCGGCCCACCGCCGGAGCCTCTGCCGCCCGGGCGCATCCGGGTCTGAGAAGGCCGGAACCGACGGGGTGGCGCCCCGGCCGGCCCCCCACTGCGCCTCGATCTCGCGCAACCGGACGAGGGCCTCCGACAGGAACGCCTGGGGATCGGCGCCGTTTTCGGGCGACTCGATGGCGTGAAGGGCCTCCTCGATGCGGGTGAGGACCGACACCAGCGCAGGCCGGACCTCCTCGGGGAAATCGGACAACCCCGGCACATGCAGGGTGAAGGCCCCGAAGGCGCGATTGAGGGTCCGGGTCGACTGGAACCAAACAGCCCGGGCCTCGGCGAATCGGCCCACGGAGGCCCGGGCCGCCACCGCCGCCATGGATTCCTCGACCAGCCCGAGATAACTCGCGGTGAGCGATTCACGGCCGGCACGCACAACCGGCTCGGCCCATCGGGCGGCACGACCCGCCTGGTGCCGAACCTCGGCCGCATCCTGGGCCAACAGCGCCCGGGCCAACCGATCCCGACACTCGAGGATCGCGGCATTGGCGTCGTCCGGGGCGGCGAGGGACACCCGGTCGAGCATCCAGGCGCGGCCCTTGCCCCGGGTCCAGGCCACGTTCTGCGACATGGTGCGCGGACCCGCCGGGTCGGACGGCAGCGAGGTGTCCAGGGAGGTCTCGAGCGATTCGAGGGCCGCGAGGGTGCGGTCGGCCGACTGGAGGTCTTCGCCCGTGAGTTGCCGGCGCATCATCCGAAGCGCTCCCACCGCCTCGCCGATGGCCTCCCGCGCGGCATGAGTCTCCGAGTGGGTCAGCGCGGCATCCAGCACCAGCGCCAGGTCGCCCAGGAACAGCCGCTCGTCGCGGAACCAGCTGCGGTCCGAAGGGTTCGATTCCGGGGACAGGAGCAGGAGGTTGTGGGAGGCCTTCTGGGCGAAGGGCTCGGCGTCGGGGAATTCGCGGACCACCTGGAGGAAGCGCGCGACCGCCGGAGTGAAGTTGCCCTTCATCGAGTAGCAGATCCCCAGGCGGTGCAGGGCCTCGACACGGATGCGGTCGGGGAGGGCCGGCCGCTCCAGCAGCTGCTCATGGATGCGGATGGCCCCGTTGTAGTGGCCGGAAACCTCCTCACGCCAGGCGCCCTCCTCGAGGGCCATCTGCAGGGGCAGTGAATTCGTCGACGGGCTCTCCCCATGCAGTGCCCGCAGGAGCCCCAGGCACCCGACCAGCCAGGCAACCCAGGCAACCCATCGATGACGGCGGACGGGAGGGACGAACCCCCAAGGCAGGACGCGGGATGGGTCTTGCGGATCCTTGGGCCGGGAACACCCGGACACCGCAGGTCGAGGATCGGGAACCGGTCGATCCCGCACGTCTGGGCCGTCGCCGTTTCGGTTCATCATCGGATCGGATGGCACCCTGTGCCGCCGATGTTACCGGGCGATGACGGCCACGCAATTTCCCCCGCACGGGGATTCTCCAGCGTTCGCGCTGGCCAGCCGCACACCGGCAACCGATCCTGAAGGCACGATGCCCCCCCGGAGAAGCCTGAACCCGTGCCTGGCCGCCTGCCTGACCCTCTGCCTGTCGAACCTCGCGCCGGGCCTCGCGGCCGCCGGGCTGACCCTGTCGTCGCCCCTCGGACACCAGGTCCTCCAACGGCATTCGATGGACCGTGGGACCGTGCCCCTGGAGGGAACGGACGGATCGAACGACGACGGCACGATCCACCTCGAGACCCGCTTCGTCGCCGACGGCCGACCGGGTCCCTGGCAACGGATCGACGCCCCCACCGTGAAGGGGAGGTTCCGGTGCCGCATCGAGATGCCCGCGGGCGGATGGTTCCGCCTCGAGGTGCGGCGGCTCGGGCGCGGACCCGGCCAGGCTCATGAGGTGGTCGTGGACGAGGCCCGGATCGAGCCCGTCGGCATGGGCGAGGTGTTCGTCGTCGCCGGGCAATCCAACTCGGCCAACCATGGCGAGGAACGCCAAGCGCCCCGGTCTGGAACCGTCTCGACCTTCGATGGCACCCGGTGGCGACCCGCCCACGACCCCCAACCTGGCGCGAGCGGCGACGGGGGCAGCTTCCTGCCGCCCTTCGGCGATGCGCTGTCGCGCCGATTGGGGGTCCCCGTCGGCCTGGTCGCCTGCGGCATCGGCGCCACCAGCGTGCGCGAATGGTTGCCGAAGGGCTCCCGCTTCCCGAATCCGCCCACGCTGACCCACCGCGTCCGCCGGCTCGACTCGGGACAATGGGAGAGCGATGGCGCCGCCTTCGAGGGACTGGTTCGACGCATGGAGCCGTTGGGCCCGGGGGGATTCCGGGCGGTGCTCTGGCACCAGGGCGAGAGCGACGCCAACCAGGCCGACGCTTCGCGCACCCTCGCAGGCCCCCTCTACCGGGAGTTCCTGGGCCGGGTCATCCGCGAGTCGCGCCAACGCATCGGCTGGGAACCGCCGTGGTTCGTGGCCCAGGTGAGCTACCACGTTCCCGGCGACGAAGCCTCGGCGGAGATCCGGGCCGCGCAGGCCGCCCTGTGGCGCGACGGCCTCGCCCTCGAGGGGCCCGATTCCGATGCCCTCAAGGGGGCGCTGCGGGACTCCGGCGGCAAGGGGGTCCATTTCAGCGGGCCCGGCCTGCGGGAGCATGGCCTTCGCTGGGCTGAAAAGGTCGGCGGCTGGATCCAGTCGCCCCCGGCCCACCGGAACCCGACGGCTCGGTAGCGCTCCCGGCCACCTCCGACCGGGGCAGCGGGGCCCGCGGGCCGCCGGGAAGTTTTCCTTGATGCCCGGGTCGGCGCCTTGGGACCGTGCGATCCCATGAAGTACATCTTCGTCACGGGCGGCGTCGTGAGTTCCCTCGGCAAGGGCCTCACCGCGGCGGCGCTCGGCACCCTGCTGGAGAACCGCGGCCTCACCGTCGCGCTCCAGAAGTTCGACCCCTACCTGAACGTCGACCCGGGCACCATGAGCCCGTACCAGCATGGCGAGGTGTATGTGCTGGACGACGGGGCGGAGACCGACCTGGACCTCGGCCACTACGAGCGCTTCACGAACACCAAGCTGAGCCGCGCCAACGCGACCACCAGCGGGCAGGTCTACGAGCAGGTGCTCAAGAACGAGCGCGACGGGGTCTACCTGGGCAAGACCGTGCAGGTGATCCCGCACGTGACCGACGAGATCCAGAGGCGCATCACCGACCTGGCGGCCCGGTCGGGCGCCGACGTCCTGATCACCGAGATCGGCGGCACCGTGGGCGACATCGAAGGGCTTCCCTTCCTCGAGGCCATCCGCGAGTTCGCGCAGGAGGCCGGCCCGGGCAACGTCTGCTTCATCCACGTGACCTACGTGCCCTTCATCAAGGCCGCCGGCGAACTGAAGACCAAGCCCACGCAGCAGAGCGTGGCCAAGCTGCGGGAGATCGGCATCGCCCCGCACGTGCTGGTGGCCCGCTGCGAGCAGCCGCTCGGCCAGGAGGTCCGCAGCAAGCTCTCGATGTTCTGCAACGTGCCGTTCAACGCGGTGATCGAGGAGAAGGACGTCGACCACACGATCTACGAGGTGCCGCTGATGCTGCAGCGCGAGCACATGGACGACCTGGTCTGCCAGACGCTCCAGCTCAACCTGCCCCCGGCCAACATGGCCCACTGGCAGGACATCATCCGCCGGCTCATCGCGCCGCAACACCGCGTGTGCATCGGCGTGGTGGGCAAGTACGTCGAGCTGCAGGACGCCTACAAGTCGGTGTACGAGTCCCTCAAGCACGCCGGCATCGCCACCGACGCCGGGGTGCAGATCGTCCAGATCGAGGCGGAGGACCTCGAGGGCGACGATCCGGCCAAGAAGCTCAAGGACCTCGGGGGCATCCTGGTGCCCGGCGGCTTCGGCGACCGGGGCATCGAGGGCAAGATCCGCGCCGCCCGGTATGCCCGGGAGGCGGGCATCCCGTACCTGGGCCTGTGCCTGGGCATGCAGATCGCCACGATCGAGTTCGCCCGCAACGTGCTGGGCCTGGCCGGGGCCAACTCCACCGAGTTCGCCGAGGGCACGCCGCACCCGGTCATCCACCTGCAGGAGACCCAGCGTCACGTGAAGCGCAAGGGTGGCTCGATGCGGCTGGGCGCCCAGGAATGCGCCCTGAAGCCCGGCTCGCTGGCCCACAAGCTCTACGGCAAGGACATGGTGCTGGAGCGCCACCGGCACCGCTACGAGTTCAACAACGCCTACCGCGAGGCCTTCGAGAAGGCCGGGTTCATCATCGGCGGGGCCACGCCGGACAACCAGCTGGTGGAGATGATCGAGATCCCCTCGCACCCGTTCTTCATCGCCACCCAGTCGCACCCGGAGTTCCTGAGCAAGCCCAACCGGCCGCACCCGCTGTTCGTCGGATTCATCAAGGCCGCCCACGAGCGCCTGCACCGACGGGCCCTCTGACCGCCGACCGGAAAGCCGCCCACGAGCGGGGGCCCCGGGGCGCGCCCAAGGGCATTCCGGTTCCGGAACCCAGGATCCCTAGAACCGGGTGTCGGGCTTCTTGAGGTCCAGTTTCCGGATCCAGACGTTGCGGTAACGCACGTCGTGGCCCTCGTTCTGGAGCTTGAGGCCGCCCGGGGTGTCGGTGATGCCCTTGCCGCCGTCGTTGCCGCCGTCGATCCCGGAATTGGGACCGCCCCAGACCTGCTGGATGGTGACGTTGGTGTGGACGAGCTGGCCGTTGAAGTACATCGAGACCAGGGGCTTCTCGACGAGCTTGCCGTCCTTGAACCGCGCGGCGCGGAAGGTGATGTCGTAGGCGTTCCACTTCCCGGTGCCGTTGTAGGCGTGGTAGGGCGAGGGCGTCTCGTTGATGACCGCGGCCATGCCGTGCGGGGTCTTGTCGCCGTCGAGCACCTGGATCTCGTAGCGGTTCTGCAGGTACACGCCGCTGTTGCCGCTGGGCTTGGCCACCCGGAACTCCACATGCACGCGGCAGTCGCGGAATTCCTGGATCGTCACCAGGTCGGACGTTCCGAACTTGCCCCCGTCGCCCGCCCGGTCGTCGGTCATCATCACCGTGCCCCGGTCGACCGGATCCTCCACGATGGGCCACTTGACGGGCAGCGACGACTTGAAGCCCGGGCCCTTCCAGTAGGTCCACTTCGAGTGGAGCATCTCCTTGGACCCGTCGAAAAGCACCTCGGCTCCCTTCTCGGGCTTGGCCCCCACGCCGATGTGGGGTGACGGGGAGGCCCCGAAGGCCGTCAGGAGGGATGCGGTCAGGAGGGCGAGGACGGCGGGGGATTTCCGGGCGTTCATGTCGGGAGGCGGGGAGGTTTTCGGCGGCCACCTTCCTTCGACCGGCCGACCGGAGTCAACCGCCGCCGGAATGCACCGCACCGCGGCGCCTTGCGCCCCACGCCGCGCCTCGCGCACTCTGGGAGCCTCATGAGCGGGGAATTCTCCGATGCCGACCTGGTGCTGCTGGGACACGGTTCCACGCTGAACCCCGATTCGGCCGCCACCACCCACCAGCACGCCGCCGAACTGCGCCGCCGCGGCGACTTCGCCCGCGTGCTCACCGGATTCTGGAAGGAGCATCCGGCCTTCTGCGGGGTGCTGCGCGGGGTCCACAGCCGGCGGGTGTTCGTGGTGCCCCTCTTCATCAGCGAGGGCTACTTCACCGAGGAGGTGATCCCGCGGGAGCTGGGCCTGGCCTCCCCGGGACAGTCGGAATTTCCCCGGGTGCAGGACCGCGACGGCCGCCGGGTGCACTACGGCGGGCCGGTCGGGACGCATCCGCGCATGGCCGAGGTGATCGTCGCACGTGCGCTGGAGGCGGTGGGTTCCGGGCCCGACGCGCCGTCACCGGCCGACACCTCCCTGTTCGTCGCCGGCCACGGCACGGGCAACAACGAGAACTCCCGGCGGGCCATCGAGGACCAGGTGCTGCGCCTGCGGGAACTTGGCCGGTACCGGGACGTCCACCCGGTCTTCATGGAGGAGGATCCGCGCATCGCCGACGCGCATGGCCTGGCCCGGACCCCGAACCTGGTGGTGGTGCCCTTCTTCATGAGCGACGGACTGCACAGCCACGAGGACATCCCGGTCCTGCTCGGCGCACCGCCCGAGGTCGTCCGCGAGCGCTTCCTCCGGGGCGAACCCACCTGGCTCAACCCCACCGTTCTCCACGGCCACCGGGTCTGGTACGGCCGCTGCGTCGGCACCGCGCCGATGGTGGCCGACGTGGTGATGGAACGGGTGCGGGAAATCGCCGCATCGGCCCCCCGGTGAACACCGCCCCGCCCGGACCCGGGCCCGAGGCCGGCCCTTTGCCCGGGGCCGCCCGTGGGCTAGGCTGTCCGACCATGAAGCGGTTCCCGACATCGGCGCTCCTGCTCGCGATCCTGGCCCTGGTCCCCCTGCTGCCGGGTTGCGGGCCCCAGACCGGCCAACCGGCCGTGGCGGCAGGCTCCGCCACGACCGAGACACCGCGCGAGTACCCGGTCACGGGAGTCGTCCGCCGGGTCGAGCCCGAGCGACGGTCGGTCGTGGTGAAGCACGAGGAGATCCCCGGATTCATGCCCGCCATGACCATGCCCTTCGACGTCAAGGACGCGAAGGAGCTGTCCGGCCTCAAGGCGGGCGACCGGATCGCCTTCCGCATGCTGGTCACGACCAACGACGGGTGGATCGACACCATCCGGGTGGTCGGCACCGAGACCAACGCGCCCGCGCCGGAGCCGTCTCCGGTGCGCCTCACCTCGTCGGTCCCGCTGCTCGAGGCCGGGGCGGCGCTGCCCGACTACACGCTGACCAACGAGCTGGGGAAGGTCATCCGCCTGTCGGACTTCCGGGGCAAGGTGCTGGCCTTCACCTTCATCTTCACCCGGTGCCCCTACCCCGATTTCTGCCCGCGCATGACCGACCTCTTCGCGCGCACCCAGAAGGCGCTGGCGGACCAGTCGGATGCACCCAGGAACCTCAAGTTCCTGTCCATCTCCTTCGACCCGCAGAACGACACGCCCGACCTCCTGCGGGCCTACGCCGAGCGGTACGCCTACGATCCGGCGCAATGGAGCCTCGCCACCGGGGCCTGGGACCAGCTCGAGCCGCTGACCGGGAACTTCGGGCTCCTCTTCGGCCGCGACGTGCCCCCGGAGAAGATGGAGCACAACCTGCGGACGGTGGTGGTGCGTCCCTCGGGCCGCATCCACGCCATCCTGCCCAGCAACGAATGGTCGGCCGACGACCTGATCCGAGAGATCCGGGCCGCGGCCGAGGCGGAGGCCCCGGGCCGCGGCCGCTGAACGGGCCTACTTCTTCCTGCCGAACTTCCGGGCGGCCGGGGCCTTGAGGCGCTTGAACTCCTTCGTGAGGTTCGTGAGCGAGGCCTCCACGCCCATGCGCTCGAGGGAGCTGGCGCCCACGAAACCCACGGCATCGGTGTGCTTCATCACGCGGTCGGCGTCGGCCGGCGTGTTGATGGGGCCGCCATGGCAGAGGAAGAAGATGTCCTTCCGCACGCGCGAGGCGGCGTCGATGATCTCCTGGGTGCGCTGGAGGGTGAAGTCCCAGCTCACCACGGCCTTCTGGACGCCGATGCTGCCGCCGACCGTGGTGCCGACGTGGGCGATGATGGCGTCGGCCCCCGACTTGGCCATCTCCACGGCCTCCTCGGGCGACCCGACGTAGACGATGGAGAAGAGGTCCATCTTCCGCGCCAGGGCGACCATCTCGTACTCCTTCGTCACGCTCATGCCGGTCTCCTCGAGCACGCCGCGGAAGTGGCCGTCGACGATGGTGTGGGTGGGGAAGTTGTTCACGCCGCTGAAGCCCATCTCCTTCACCTTGCCCAGCCAGTGCCACATGCGGCGGCGCGGGTCGGTGGCGTGCACGCCGCAGATCACCGGCACCTCCTCGACGACCGGGAGCACCTCGTACTCGCCGATCTCCATGGCGATGGCGTTGGCGTCGCCGTAGGCCATCATGCCGCAGGTCGAACCATGGCCCATCATGCGGAAGCGGCCGGAGTTGTAGATGATGATCAGGTCGGCCCCGCCCTTCTCGATGAACTTGGCGCTGATGCCGGTGCCGGCGCCGGCGGCGATCACCGCGTCGCCCTTCTTGATGGTGTCCATCAGGCGCTCGCGGACTTCCTTGCGGGTGTAGGGGTTTCCTTTGCCGGTCCAGGGATTGGGCATGGTCTGTCGGGATTGATGAATGTTCGGGCGCCAACGGAGCCATCGAAGCGGACGGGCGTCAATGCCCGGCCCGACGGCGCCCCGCGACGGCGCCCAGGGTGCCAACGGCAGGCTCGCCCCGCGGCCCGGGAGGGCGCAGGATCCCGGCCGATGAGCCGCATCGAATCCAAGCTGGCCGAACTCGGCCTGACCCTGCCCGCCCCGCCGCCCCCCGGGGGCAACTACCTGCCCTTCCGCGTCGAGGGCAAGACCCTGTACCTGCCCGGTGCCATCCCCAGCCGGGAGGGCAAAATCCAGTTCGCCGGCAAGGTGGGTGACGAACTCACCATCGAGCAGGGCTACGAGTCGGCCCGGTTGTGCGCCCTCAACCTGCTGGCCTGCGCGAAGCTGGCCCTGGGCGACCTGGACCGCATCGACCACGTGATCTCCGTCAGCGGCTTCGTGAACTGCGTGGCCGGGTTCCCCGACAGCCCCAAGGTCATCAATGGCGCCAGCGACCTGCTGGTGGCCCTCATGGGCGACGACGGCCGCCATGTGCGCGCAGCGGTGGGCGTGGCAGGCCTTCCAGCCAACTCCGCCACCGAGGTGCAGATGATCGCCGCCCTGAAGTGAGGCCCGGAGGCTCCCCCGGGGTGCGTCCGGCCGGGGGAGAAATCACCCCCAAGGCTCAGCGCGGGAACTGCTCGGCCATCGAGATGGCCCGCCGCATGGCCTTCGACTTGTTGACCGTCTCGTCGAACTCGGCCTCGGGGTCGGAGTCGTTGACCCAGCCACCGCCGGCCTGCACATGGGCAACGCCATCCTTCACCAGCGCCGTGCGGATGGTGATGCAGTGGTCGGCGTTCCCGTTGAAGCCGAAGTAACCCACGCAGCCGCCATAGGGCCCCCGGGTCGTCCCCTCGAGCTCGGCGATGATCTGCATGGCACGGATCTTCGGCGCACCGCTCAGGGTGCCCGCCGGGAAGGTGGTGCGCATCAGGTCGAAGGCGCTGCGGTCGCCCGACAGGCGGCCGTTGACCTGCGAGACGATGTGCATCACGTGGCTGTAGCGCTCGATGACCATCAGGTCCCTCACGGCCACGCTGCCGAAGTCGCACACCCGGCCGATGTCGTTCCGCGCCAGGTCCACGAGCATGACGTGCTCGGCCCGCTCCTTGGGGTCGGCCAGGAGTTCCTTCTCCAGGGCGAGGTCCTCGGCCTCGGTGGCCCCGCGGCGGCGGGTGCCGGCGATGGGCCGGATCTCCACGGCCCGGTCCTCGCAGCGCACATGCAGCTCGGGAGAGGCCCCCACCAGGGCGAAGCCCTCCAGCTCGAGCAGGAACATGTAGGGCGACGGGTTGATCGAGCGGACGGCCCGGTAGATCTCCATCGGCGAGGCCTTCACCGGGGCGCTGAAGCGCTGGGAGCCCACCACCTGGATGATGTCACCCGAGCGGATGAACTGCTGGGACCGGACGACGTTGGCCAGGAACTGCTCGCGCGCGGTGTTGGAGACGAAGGGGGCGTCGGGGGCCGCGGGCTCGAGGGTGACCGCGCGGCTCTCCAAGGGTTGTTCCAGGAGGGCCACCAGCCGGTCGATCTCGGAAACGGCGTCCTCGTAGGCGGCGGCGGGGTCGCCCCCGGCGGGCACCACGGCATGGACGATCACCGTCAGCGTCTGGGCCACGCGGTCGAAGACGAGCACCTGGTCGGCGATGAGGAAATACAGCGTGGGGGTGCCCAGCTCGTCCTTGGGGGGACGCGGGACCACGGGCTCGACGTCGTGGATGAACTCGTAGCCGATGAAGCCCACCGCCCCGCCGGTGAAGCGGGGCATGCCGGGGACCGGGACGGGAACGAACCCCGAGAGCACCGACTCGACCACGGCAAGGCCGTCGCGGACGACCTTCTCGCCGGGCGCACCCGCATGCGGGGAGACCCGGTAGGCGTCGACCACCCGACCCTGTTCGATGACTTCCACCCGGTCGGCGGTCTGGCGGATCACCGACCGCGGCCCGCAGCCCACGAACGAGTACCGGCCCAGGTGCTCGCCGCCCTCGACCGACTCGAAGAGGAACGATTCGCCCTGACCCCGCAGCTTCTGGTAGGCGGACAGGGGGGTTTCGAAGTCCGCGAGCAGGCGGCGGGCGACCGGGATGCAATTGCCCCGGCGGGCCAGCGCCGCGAACTCTTCTCGGGTCGGCGTGTCCATGACGGGGGGATCGTAGGCCAAAACCCGGACCGACCAGAAGCCCGAAGCACGCCCCGCGCAGAAACTGCGGCGGAAACTGCTGGCCCCGGAACCATGCCTCGGGTTGTCTCTGCCCCCAGATGCCCTCGTCCGAGGCCCAATCCCCCGGGGACGCCCCGCTGCCGCGCCAGATCGAGTGCCTGGGGACGCCGCTGACGGTGACCGATCACCCCGGAGCCCTGGCGTTGTGCCGGCATCTGGCCTCCGGACCGTTCCCGGCCGCCGTCGAGTTCTGCAACACCCAGATCGTGACCATGCGCCGGTCCGACCCGGAGTACCGGGAGACCAGCCGGTGCTTCGACCGCTTCATCCCCGACAGCACCCCCCTGCTCTGGCTGCTCAACCGGGGCGGGGCGGGACTGAAAGACCGGGTGTACGGGCCGGCCTTCCTCCGTCATGCGCTGACGCACAGCCCGCCCGACCTGACCCATTACCTGCTCGGCGGCTCGGAGGCCTGCGGACGGGCGCTGGCCGAACGCTTCACCGGCCGCAACCCCGGTCTCCGGATCGTGGGCTCCTTCCACGGCCGGTGCGATGCCGGGGGATTCCTCGGCGCGGACGACGGTCGGGTGCTGGAGGAGCTGCGCCGGCTCCGGCCCGACTTCGTCTGGGTGGGCCTGGGAACGCCGAAGCAGCAGCGCTGGATCGCCCGGGTCAAGCCGCTGCTGGAGCACGGGGTGCTCCTCTCGGTGGGCCAGGCCTTCGACGTGAACGCGGGCCTGAGACCGGACGCCCCGGAATGGATGCAACGCCTCGGGCTCACCTGGCTGCACCGCCTGGCCTCGGAGCCCCGTCGGCTGGCCGGCCGGTACCTGAAGCACAACTCCCAGTTCCTGGCCTACCTGCTGTGGGACGCCCTGCGCGGCAGGGTCTTCGCGGCCGGGCATGCCGGGGCACCGGGGGCCGATCCCGAGGTCAAGGCCGGCGGACCCCGATGACGGACTCGGCGCGCAGCAGGCGCGCGGAGGCCGTCCGGCAAAGGCCCAGGAACGTCTCCTCGGCCAGGGTCAGCCGCCGGGCGCGCCAATGGAGGGCACCCCAGTCCCGCCGGGCACTCCGGAGACCCAGAGGCAAGGCGACCAGCGATCCCTCCCTGAGTTCGGACTCGGCGACCCAGGGGGCGATGATTCCCACACCGAGGTTGATCTTCACCAGTTCCTTGAGCGCCTCGAAGCTGCCCATCTCGATCACGGAATTGAGGGTGACGCCCTCGCTGCGAAAGTGGGTGTCGACGATGCGCCAGGTCAGGCTGTGTTTGCCGTAGATCACCATGCTCTGGCGGGGGATCTCGGCCGCCGGCACCGAGCCCGCCCGGGCCCAGGGATGGCTCGGCGAGGCGATGAAGATCAATTCGTCCGAGAACAGGGGGGCGAACCGGAGGCGATCCTCGGACTTGTGCTCCAGCGTCAGGGCAAGATCGGCCCGGTTGGCCTCGATCATCCCGACGGCCACGGCGGAGTCGGCGACCTCCACGCTGATGAGGCTCTGGGGGAAGCTGTCCTTGAACTCCCTCAGCACATTGGGCAGCAGGTAGGCGCACAGGGCCGCCGGGGCGACGATCCGCAACCGGCCGGTCCCCCACTTGCCCAGGCGCTCGAGCCCGGCGCGCGCGAGGGACATCTCCTCAAGCACCCGCTCCGCATGGACCAGCAGCTGCTCACCGGCCTGGGTCAGGGAGACCTTCTTGCCCACCCGGTCCAAAAGGCGACACCCCACGTCCGTCTCCAGAGACTTCATGGAATGGCTGACCGCCGACTGGGTGAGGAACAGCTCGCGGGCCGTCTGCGTGAAACTCCCGGTCCGCGCGAGGATCGAGAACGCGTGGAGTTGCCGGCTGTCGAGGGGAGCGTTCATGCGGGGGGCGGACTGATCCGACCCGTGACTCCCTGGAAGCAGGTGGCGGGCCGTTCTGTCGTCGCACCGCCACGCCGCCTGGTCCGGGGCGAACAAAACCGGCCAGGCGTCTGACGGGGTGCCGTCCCCGGGGCTATCTCTGGGTGAGGCCCTGGAACCGGTCGGTCCGGAAGGGCGAGGCCGGCAGGCCGCCTCCGTTGACCAGGTTCACCACCGGGAAGTCGTCCCAGCCATACCGCACCTGGATCGGATGCGGCACCTGCGGCGAGCTCAGGCGCACGCTGGAGCCCGAGATCTCCGACGCCGTGGCCCAGTGCCAGACGCCGTCGGGACCGGCGAGGGCGAAGCCCGTCGGGGCGGCCCCGTCGGAGGTCTTGAGGCCCGCGGAATGGTTGAAGTTCAGGATCACGGTCGAACCGGACCGCCCCATGGAGGCGTAGGTCGGGCCGCTCGATTCGACCTTCTGGCCATAGGCGATGGTCTGGGCCAGCAGCGCCAGTCGCGCCCCCACCGGGGCCTTCCGGGCGGGGTGGATGTCGTCCTTGTCACCGGCATCGGTGATCACGGCGACCCCGACACGGGGCAGCGTCCTGGCCACGTGGTTCTGGGCCTCGCGCAGTTCGGCCCAGTCGCTCTCGACCGGCTTGGCGGTGATGTCGGCGATCGACCGCTTGCGGTTCTTGTCCCACGGGGCCAGCTGGACGGCCAGGAAGGGGAAGTCGCCCTGGTTCCAGTCACATCGCCAGTTGCGGATCATGTCGGCGAAGAGGCTGCGGTACTGCCAGGCTCGGCCGGCGTTGGACTCGCCCTGGTACCAGATGGCGCCGGCGATGGCATAGGGCATGAGCGGCCGGAGCATGCCGTTGTAGAGCTCCGACGGGCGCCACGGGGCCCACGGGGCTCCCTGGTTGAATTTCTCGCCCTTGGCCTCGGCCGCGGCCTTGGCGGCGCGCCACTTCGACATCGCCGCCTCATGCGCCTTCAGGGACGGCACGTAGGGCTCGAGGATGTCGCGGGCGTAGAGGTGGTTGTCCTCCAGGGTGTCCTCGCTCATCCAGACCTCCGCCGGGGAACCGCCCCAGCTGGTGTGGATCAGCCCCACGGGAACGCCGAGGGCCGGCTGCAGGTCGCGGCCGAAGTAGTAGCCCACGGCCGAGAACCGGCGGACGGCCTCGGGCGAGGCCGCTCCCCAGGCGTGGGGGGCGTGGTCCAGCTCGGTCTGCGGCACCGGGGAACGCCGCTTGGTGACGGTGAAGAGGCGAAGGTTCGGGTTGGCGCTGGCCGCGATGTCGGCCGCCGGCTCGAAACTGGCCGACAATGGCCACTCCATGTTGGACTGCCCCGAGCAGACCCACACCTCGCCGACCACCACGTCGGTCAGCACCACGGTGGTCCGGCCCTGCACGCGGAGGGTGCGGCCCTCGGCCGAGGCCTGGAGCGGCCTGAGCCGCACCGACCAGCGGCCGTCCCGGGCCTCGGTGGACACGCTCTGTCCGGCGAATTCCACGGTCACCTTCTCCCCATCGGCAGCCCGACCCCAGATCGGCACCGGCCTCCCCGCCTGGAGGACCGCGTGGTCGGTGAAGATCCCATGCAGGGAGACGTCGGCACGGGCTCGGACCTGTCCCAAGGCCAGGACGGCCAGGGCGGCGACAAGGGGGAAGGGGAAACGCATCGGCGTGAGTTGAACCGCAGCATGCCCCTCCCGGTCAACGCAGGAGTTGCCGGGCTGGCCGACAGGAAGGCCAGGCCCATCGACCGTCTCCCGGGCCGGGAAATCCCGGCATCGCCCAAGGACCTCGGCCGACCCCCGACCGGGGCGCCGGGGTGGGCTTCGGCCCCACCGGGACAATTGAAGGGTTGCGGCTGGATCGGTGCCGGAGGAACCTCAGGTCAGGATCATGACACGAGCCCCACATCGCCCCGGAAGCGGACTTTGGGTCCGGAGCCTGGCCTGGCTCGGGTTGGTGGCCTACCTCGGCGGCATGGGCTGGTTCATGACCCTGTGCACGGCGGCGCTGGCGGTGGTCGACGGGGAGCACTCGGTGCGCATCGAATCCCGGCCCCAGGGGTTCTTCGTGATCCTCGGACATGACCGGTTGTCCCAGCGGCCCGGGCCTTCCCATTCCCACCACTCCCACGACTGGATCGCCGATCTGCTCACCTCGATGGCCTCGGAATCGCTGACCGCCGGCGGCGACCATGTCATCGACCTGGACCGGGATCCGGGCCTGGCCGCCCGGTCGGGCGAGGCGTCGATCCGGGGCCCGGGCCTCCGGAATCCGGCCACGTCGGAATCCTCCCCGGCTCCGTTGCCGTCGGTCGCCCCCTCCCGCCGGCCCTACCGACAGGCGCCCATCGCGGTCCGCTCGGCCCTGTCCCCGTCCCTGCGCGTCGGTCGCACGCACGTCATCCGCTGCTGAAATCTCGGGGAGAGGCGCCCCCTGCGGGCGCCGCCCGGGGCGGCTCCCTGTCGCTCTGGTCCTCCACGCCTCGCAGCGCGTCTCCCCGGGGCCTCCGTCCAGGGAGACCCGCCCTTCCTGCCGGCCTCGATCCACCGAGTCGATTCCCGGGGCCCGTTTCCAGATCGGTGATGTCATTCCTCATTCCCATGAACCCGTCGTTTTTCCCTCTGTTCCGTTCCCTGGCCGGGATCGGCGCCCCGGTGGCGCTGACCCTCATCGCCACCGCCGCCATCGCGGAGAAACCGGCCGCCGAAGCCACCCCGGAGGCCCTGGTCGCCGAGGCGCTCGGCCACAACGCCGAGCTCGGCTTCTACCAGTCCCAGCTGGATGGGGCCCGGGCCGTCGGCCGGGTGGCGGGGCGCCTGGATCTCCCGAAGGCCGAATTCCAGGCCGGGCAGATCCGCAGCAGGAACCTGGACCAGTCCCTGGCCGGGGAAGGCGCCATGTGGGCGGCCTCCGTCCGGCAGAGCTTCGAATGGCCCGGCCGGCTGGGGCTGCGCAAGGCCATCGCCAACCAGGATGTCGCCCTGGCGACGCTGGGGCTCGAGGCCTTCCGGCGGGAATTGTCGGGCAAGGTCCGCGAGAACGCCCTCGGCCTGGCCGGTGCCGAGGAGAAGGCCCGGGTGGCCGAGGCCGTGGCGGAGCGCTTCCGGGCCCTCCGCGAGGTGCTCGTCCAGCGCGACCCCGCGGGCATCGCTCCCCAGCTCGAGGTGCGCATCCTCGAGGCGACCGAATTGACCCTGCGGCGTCGGGCCTCGGAGTTCGCCCTCGCGGTGGATGCCGAGCGGACGCGGCTCAACCTGCTCCGCGGAGCGGCCCTCGATGCGCCGTTGCGGGTGAAAAGCCTGCCGCCGGAGTTGCCCACATGCCCTCCCCTGGAGCGGCTGATGGCGGCGGCCAACACCAACAACTTCGAGCTCCGGACGCGCGCGGCCGAACTGGCCCAGCAGGGGTTCCGGGTGGACCTGGCCCGCCATGAACGGTGGCCCGCCTTCGAGGTGGGCCCGATGACCATGGGCCAGGACGGCAGCACCCTCGACCGCATCGTCGGCGTCGGCGTGGCCTTCCCGCTGCCGCTCTGGCAGCCGCGCACGGCCAACATCGCCGCCGCCGAGGCCCGCCGGCAGCAGGCCTCGGCGCTGCTGGCCGCCGCCCGGCGCGAGGTGGAGCGTCGGGTGGTCACCGCCGCCCGGGGCTACGATTCCCGGCTCGCCGAATTGTCCCGCTGGCGGGCGGACGTGGTGGCCCAGTTCGAGTCGGCGGCGGACCTGGCCGACCGGCACTACCGGCTGGGGGCCGTGCCGGCCACGACCTACGTCGAGCTCCAGAAGCAGTACCTCGACGCCGTGGAGGCCCACCTCGACACCCGCCGCGAGGCCCTGGGCGCCTTGGTCGAGCTGGAGCAGGCCACCGGGCTGGACCTGGCCCGTCGGTCCGACCCGGCCGGCCGCCCGGTTTCCGCCCCGTCCCCGACCACCCCGCCGACGGCCCCTGCCGCCTCGGCGTCCACCCCCGCACCCGCACGCCCATGATCGACCGCATCCTGGAATTCTCCCTGCGCCAGCGGGCGGTCGTCCTGCTGGCGACGGCGGCCTTGCTGGCCCTGGGCCTCTGGTCGGCGCGCGAGCTGCCCATCGATGCGGTGCCGGACATCACGCAGCCGCAGGTGCAGATCAACACGCGGGTGCCGACCCTCGCGCCCGAGGAGGCCGAGGTGCTGGTGACGCGCGTGCTCGAGCAGGAGCTGGCCGGGCTGCCACAGCTGCACGAACTGCGCTCGCTGACCAAGCACGGCCTGTCGCAGGTCACCCTGCAGTTCGACGACGGGGTGGACGTGTACCGGTGCCGCCAACTGGTGGCCGAGCGCATCCAGTCGGTGCGGGACCGGCTGCCGGCGGGGGCCGATCCGGCGCTGGCACCCATCTCCACCGGGCTGGGCGAGATCTTCTACTACACGCTGGCCTGGCGGGCTGACGCCACCCACCGCCCAACCGACGCCTTCCAGCGCCTGCTGGAGCTCGAGGAGACGCAGGAATACATCGCCAAACCGTTCCTGCGTTCCACGCCGGGCGTCGCCGAGATCAACACCATCGGGGGCTTCCGACGGCAGATCGTCATCCAACCCGACCCGGAGAGGCTGCACGCGGCCAACCTGACCTTCGCCGAGCTGGCCGAGACCATCCGGCGCAACACCGAGAACACCGGAGGCGGCGTCATCCATCGCGGCGGGCGGCAACTGGTCTTCCGGGCCGCCACCAAGCCCACCTCGCTCGAGGAGATCGGCAACCTGCCGGTGAAGTATGCCGGGGCGGTCCAACCCCTGAGGGTCCGCGACCTGGCCGAGGTGCGCATCGATGCCGCACCCCGCACCGGCGCCGCCACCGAGAATGGCGAGGAGACCGTGCTGGGCACCGTGATGATGCTCATGGGCGAGAACAGCCGCATCGTCGCCCATCGGGTGGGGCTCCGGATCGCGGACCTGCAGGGACGCCTGCCACGGGGGGTCGAGGTCCGGGTGGTCTACGACCGGTCCAACCTCGTCGACCGGACCGTCGGCACCGTGAAGCGCAACCTGACCGAGG
>Ga0068872_10001503_pt1 | contig 18830 bp, 15 predicted proteins | sample NOAtaG_7_FD_66441 | JGI IMG/M metagenome (GOLD analysis project Ga0068872, IMG submission 66441) | Freshwater lake microbial communities from Lake Erie, under a cyanobacterial bloom - NOAA_Erie_Diel1S_2200h metaG | ecosystem: Environmental > Aquatic > Freshwater > Lake | place: USA: Ohio, Lake...
GCTGCGATGAAGCGAAGTGTTCGAAGGAATGTATGGAAGCATGCAAAGCAGGGCATTGCGAAAAGGAAGCTGGCTGTAAAGGCGAAGAACATGGAGATCACCATGGAGATGCTCACGCTGGAGAAGCCGTAAGTCATGAAGCTGCTGTTGATACAACGGCTGTTTCTACGTCGCGTATTGAAGCCACAGATTCTTCTGTAACAAAAACAGAACATAAAGAAGAAGCCCATCATTAATACAGACACTTTTATTGGTGTTGAATGAAGATGAAGAAAATGAATATTAATAAGAGAGCACCTCAAAGAGGTGCTTTTTTGTTTTTTACTATTTTTATTTCTTTTATTCTTTACAATTGTAATAATACTACTGAAAAAGATAGCGTGGTAAAGAACCAATTGGTGAAAAAACCGGAGGATGTTACCAAAACAACGCTCATCTCTTATAAGGAGATCTTGAAAAAAAACACCGGCGATACTTTGCTCATTTATGACGGTGACACATTATTGGCATTTCCGTTTTTTGAGCGCTTAAAAAGAGGGCAAGATGTTCTTTTCTTTGAAAAAGGTAAACTCACACCTTTAGGTGATAGCATGGTTTATTTTGTTCGAAACGCAAGGCATTACGGTTTGTATTCTCAAGATTATCACGCTCGAAAGCTTGACAGCATTTTGCCAAAAACTTATGATAAAGCATCTGAGTCCTATTACTCCGGCTTCATTGCCCAAGCTGAGGTATTGCTTACCGATGCTTATTTAAAATTTGGAGCCCACCTAAATAAAGGTCGATTCAACCCTGATACCGCTTTAATAGAATGGAAGCCAAGCAAGCTTGATACAAATTGGCTAAGTATTTTGAAGCTAGGAATAGATAGCAATTGCGTGCGCCGAGCTTTTGATTCGTTAGAGCCCAGGCACGAAGGTTATCAGTTCTTGAAATACGCCTTCTTAAATTACGTTAGAGAAAATGAAACAAAGGATTGGGATTCGGTATCGTTCTTTAATTTAAAAGACACTACTATTTTCCTTCAACAATTAAAAACCAGATTAACTGCCACAGGCGATTATGTAGATAGTTTGAAAGTAAATGACAGTTTGAAATTAGCAAAGGCATTAAAAAAGTTTCAAAAACGCATGAATCTTGATCCTGACGGAAAGATGGGGAAATACACAAAGCAAGCGTTGCAGTTGAGCAAGGAGAGTACTATTCGTCAAATGGAAATGGCCCTAGAGCGTTGGCGTTGGGAACCAAAAAAATACCCCGAGAAGTATGCCATGGTAAATATCCCCTCTGCAAACATCAGGGTTTATGAATGGTGGAAGAAGAAGAAACAAGATACTTTAGTTTTGCTAAGTAATGTTGTGGTTGGAAAACCGGAAACCCCCACGCCATTATTGCAAAGCAAGATAAATTACATCACTATTTATCCTTACTGGAATGTACCTTTCACCATCGCCTGGAAAGAGATCTTGCCAATGGTACAACGTGATACAGGTTATTTGCGTCGAAAGAATTTTGAAGTAATAGGAGCGAATGGGCAAGTAGTGACCAATATTGGAAAATTGAATTGGAAAAGATATAATAAGGAATATTTACCGATTCGATTTCGTCAGCGTATTGGCGATGATAATAGTTTAGGCGTTTGCAAATTCAATTTCAATAATAAATATGGCGTTTATTTACACGACACCAATAGCAAGCGTTATTTCAAAACATTTTACAGGTATCAAAGTCATGGATGTATACGCTTAGATAAATATTATGAGATGGCTCGGTTTTTGATCCGTGAAGACACTTTAAAGATACCATATGACACATTGGATGAATGGTTAAAAAGGCCGGTTCAGCAAAAGATAACACCTAAAAAACCTATACCTATTTATGTACGCTATTATACTGCGCAAACAGACAGTGATAAGAATTTGCGATTTTTTATAGATGTATATCGTAAAGACGAGTATATGATCAAGAAATTGTACAGAAGGAACTAAGCGTTTCTTTTAAGCGTTGCGCTCAATGATGTTGATCTCGTAGTTTAACATGATCTTGTAATCTTCACCGGCTTCTTTAATTTCCTCATCATCTTTTTCGTAATACCAGTTAATGGTAGCGTTAAGCGCTATTAATTTAATGAAGAACTTCGAAAGTAATTTTGAAGCTACGGTATTAAAATAGTCTAGACGTAATCCTACAGTTAAATTTTGATCAGTTCTATTTGCCGCAAATTCTTCCGTCCAACGGTTTAAACGGTCGAAAAAATCAATTGGATTTTCAGCTACAATTTTTCCGTCAAGGTCCAAAGTTCCGTTTTTAAGGTCGAAAATGGCCTGTGGGGTTACATCTGTTTTTGTGATAACTATTTTACCTGAGGTATCGATGGGATAAAAGTAAGGATTTTTAAAAGAAAAACAATTATCTTTTTAATTTTCTATCACGCGATCTTTGATCTTAGTGGCCGGATTGCCTCTATAAATCCCATAGGGCTCAAGGCTGTTTGAAGCAACTGAGCTTACACTTAATACAGCGTGAGAGCCCACGGTAACGCCTTGGCAAACAAGCGATTTTGCGCCCAGCCAAGCTCCATCCTCGATACTAATTTCTTTTACCATGAGTTCAAAATTGCTTTTGCTGAAATTATGATTTCCACTCATGATCATGGCGCCCTGCGAGATGCAAACATTAGAGCCTATTTTTACTTTTCCAAGATTATCGATCCACACATTTTCACCTATCCAAACGTTATCGCCAATTTCTAAATTCCAAGGGTATTTTACCGATACATGTGGTTTAATTACCAATCCTTTTCCGATCTTGGCACCAAATACTTTTAACCAAAAACGTTTTGGTCGCATAAAAGGCATTGACCCTTTAAGTATAAAAACATTTATAAAATACCAAAGTGTGCGACTGATCACATTCCCTCCGGGATCAAAAGAGGAGTTGTTGAATTTTGAAAGATCTGTTTTAGCGTTTCCCATTAAATAGTTGGATATACTTTTGGTTTATCAAAGATAAATTTATTTTCTTATTAATATAATTTAAAGCTGCTTCACTGTGTTTATTGTAATCAGCATTGTTCATTGCAGCGCACTCTTCAATGGTTTTAATGAAATTTCCTTTAGTATCAAGATTCAAAGCAAAACCGGCCTCATTTTTTTCTACATCATTCCAAGGAGTTTGATCGCTTATGATCACAGGGCACGAACTCATCAAACTTTCAACAATGGAGTGACCAAAATTCTCGTTAGTAGTTGGTAAAAAAAGATAATGATGTTGCGCGATCGTTCTTTGTACTTCATGAAATGGAAGCTCTCCTTTATAATATACTTTTATATGACCCGGAAGTTCTTTTATTTGTTGTAGGCATTCATTCCAATATGCTACATCTTCAATGTTCCCATAAATGGTATATTCTACCACATATTTTTCAACTTTGCTTAACACCTCTAATGCAAAATGCAAATTTTTTACTTTTGAAATGCGCGATAAATAAAAAAGTGAGATATGTCCCGGTTTTTTTTCTTTCTCGGTTTTTAAAGGCGTTGCATTATTTACATTCTCTAAAACAGTGATGTGTGCTTTAGGATAAAATTGTTTGATATCACTTTCTTCCTGAGCATTTGTAGCGTGGAAGTGAATATTCTTATAAAAATTCTTGGCTTTTGAAAGTGTGATATAGATCCTCTTTTTTAAAGATTTTATATGTAAAGCACCTTTGCCAAGCATTCCTCTTGGCGCCAGAACAACCTCTGAGTTTAATTCACCTTGGTTTTTAAGTTGCACAATAAAAATAGAGAACCAATAACTCCAAAAACTGTTGAGGTAAACAACATCACTGTTTACTTCTAACAGTAATTTTTTCAAGTTCTCTTTGCTTAAATGATCTTTAGAAAAATAAAAATAATTGACGTCTTCTTTACGGATCCATTCATTTGCTTTTATGCCTTTATATTCTTCGTTAGAGCCAAGATCTTGATTGGTGGTGATCAGATAAATATCAAATTCACTTTTTAATAAGGCTATAAGCGAATATATGGAACGAACAGGTCCTCCAGCTTTTGTGCCCGGTAAATACCAATCAATTAATATGCTTAGTTTTTTCTTACTCAACTTATATCGATGTTGTTCTTATCTATCCAATCATTTAAAACTACCAAATGCCAAACCCTCGACCAAGTAACCAAAGGATCATCATTTAAAAAACGATCCCATAAACTTTTTGCAGCATTAGGTTTTAAAATTCCTTTTGCATCTAGTTTAGTGATGTTGTTGTCGCAAAAACTTTTCAATTCATTCTTAAGCCAATGCTGCCAGGGCAGAGTAAAGCCCATTTTAGGACGATTCACTATTTCGTTTGGTAAAAGATCGCCCATGCTATCTACCAGTAATTTTTTTGGTGTTGTAGGATATTTTTGCTCGTCGTTAATACCTAAAGCAAATTCTACAAGGTTATGATCCAAAAACGGTTCACGCACTTCTAACGCAACTGCCATGCTCATTTGGTCGGTATCGCGTAATAACACGTTTTGGAGGTATGTTTTAATCTCCATGCACGAAATAGCACTCAATATTTTTTTATCGTTGATCTTTATAGCAGAAGCATTGGCAGCCACCGTTTGTGACGCATTGTTTTGTTTTACAAGAGCATTAAGTTCTTTGTTTGTGAATACACTGCGGCTAAGAGGATAAATATTCTTTAGTGCGTGATCGTTTAAGTTCAATATCTCTGCAATTTTTTCGTTACCAACTGATCTCTTTTTATTTTTGATCATAACACCACCCATTTTTAACGCAATTCCGGGCATTACCTTTAGCAACCATTTTTCTTGCAATTCTTTTAGGCGCTTAAAATTCTCATAGCCTGCAAATAATTCATCACCACCAATTCCGCTTAAGGCCATTGTAATTCCTGCATTTTTTGTAGCTTTTGAAACAATAAAAGTATTGGGGCCATCTCCGCTAGGATGATCCATGGCATCTAGGGCATTAGGTAATTCTTTTAAAAAATCATTAGGCGTTAATTTGATCTCGTGATGTTTGGTGTCGTATTTTTTGGCGATGATCTGGGCGTATGTTGATTCAGAGAATTCACTTTCGTCAAATGATATATTGAATGTATTTATTTTTTCGCTCGAAACTTTACTCATTAAGGCTACAACAATACTCGAATCAATTCCCCCTGATAAAAATGCGCCAAAAGGCACATCGCTTACTAAACGACGTTGTACTGAAGCGCTTAAGAGGTCAAATACTTTGTTACAATTCTCTTTATAGCTGAGTTCATTTTTTTGCTGTACATAATACTCAGGTTTCCAGTACTCGGTTATGGTTGCTTTAGCATTGGTGTATTCTAAATAATGTCCTGGCAATAATTGTTTGATCCCTTTTACAATAGTATTTGGGGCATGTACGGTTTGGTATTGAATATATTCAGAGATCAAGTCTGAATTTAATTTGAATGTTTTGAAACCGCTATGTAGGATCGGTCTTACTTCACTCGAAAACACAAACAGGTTCTCGGTATAATGGTAGTAAAAAGGTTTTACGCCCATTCTGTCGCGTGCCACAAATATATTTCCGGTTTCGGTATTGTAAATTGCAAATGCAAACATGCCATTGAGGTAATTCACACATTGATTTCCCCATCGCAAATAGGCCGCTAGAATTACTTCGGTATCGCTGTTGGTTTGGAAAAAATAGGTGGAATGTCCACTGCCTTGAGCGGCGCGTTGTAATTCAAGTTTTAGTTCGCGATAATTATAAATTTCTCCGTTAAAAACGATCACCAGTTTTTTGTCTTGCGAAAAAAATGGTTGGTTGGCGCTTTCACTTAGATCAATGATCGATAAGCGGCGGTGACCAAGCGTGGTGTTCTTATCAGAAAAAATGCCATCGTTATTAGGGCCACGATGTTTTAAGCGATCGTTCATTTTGCGAACGATGGTTTCTCTATCTTGCTGCGAGTGTTGCGTTGATATAAAACCGTTAATGCCGCACATATTACATGCCTATGGATTTCAGGAATTGTTTATCGGCCAACATTTTTTTAAGCCCCTCTTCAATACTGATGAGCTTTTTGTTCAGTATTGCTTTCATTTTTGTATTATCGGGCTGCCTGCGCGTCATATCTCCTTCTTTTAAAGGCGGTAGGTGAATGATCTTTGATTTAGATCCGGTTAATTTGATGATGAGTTCTGCCAATTCCTTAATGCTTGTTAGTTCATCATTTCCTAAATTGATCACATCGTTTTTTATCAATCCTTTTTCAAAAATGTTACTGATGGTCTCAATATTATCATCAATATAAGTGAATGTGCGTGTTTGCGATCCATCTCCGTATAAAGTAATGTCTTCTCCCTTTAATGCCGCAGCAATAAATTTTGCTGTAACAAAATCAGTGCTTTGTTGAGGCCCATAGGTATTAAAGAAACGAAATATGGTATAATCTAATCCGTATTCTTGCTGGTAACTCCTAAAGAAACACTCGCCAAGATTTTTTACAACTGCATATGGCACGCGAGAGTTAAGCGGTGTTCTGTGTTCGTTTTGCGGTAATTCAACCGGTTCGCCATATACTTCCGAAGAGGATGAATAGAAAACGCGTTTTACAGAAGAATTTTTGGATAGGTTTAAAATATTCTTTATCCCGTCAATATCGTTCAAAACGCTGATTGGGTTTTCCTGAGTTCTTATAACGCCAACTACAGCTGCCAAGTGAAACACAAAATCAAAATTAAAGGAATAGAATACCGAATCAATTTCATTCAGGTTATTCACATTCGCCTTTACAAATTTGAAATTTTCTTCATCAAGTTTGGGTAATTTTTCAATGGAGCCGGTACTTAGATCATCTATAACAACTACAAAGTGAAATTTATTTGAGATGAGTTTTTTTACAAGAGCACTTCCAATGTTTCCGGCACCTCCGGTTACAAGTATTTTAAGTTTATACGCCATGTACGAGTTTCAATAAACTTTGTTTCCAAATTTCAGGGGTGATCTTTGCGCTTAATTTTACGCTTTCTTCACCCATGGCAAACAAGTCCTTATCTGCTAAAGATAGCATTTTTTTTAATGCCGTTTTGAGAGATATCTTGTTATTAGGCTCTACTAAAAAACCGTTCTTGCCTTCATTTACAAATACTTCTGTAGCGCCAACTTTTGGAGTGCTAATAATTGGAAAACCCGCCGTGGCAAATTCATGCAAGGCAACACCCCATGGCTCAAAAAAACTTGGTAAAATAAAAACGCCGGTTTGTTGTATGGTTGGTAAAAGATCTTTTGGCTGAATGAATCCTAAATGTTTTATTTTAGGATGAGAAATTGGATCAATGGGCCCTTTACCAACGCACCATAATTCCCATTCGTTAGGTGATTCATTTTGAATTTCAATAAAACTTTCCCAAAGAAGATCAATTCCTTTTTCGTGAACATAACGTCCAACAAATATCAAGCGTTTTGGAAATTGTTTTTGCTTTTGATTTTTTGTTTGATCGTAATAGCCGGCGTATAATTTGTGATCGCAACAATATACATTTAATGATATATTCGCTTCTTTAAAGCCTAACTTCTTTGCAAATACTTTTTGGCTAGCGCCGGGCACAAACGCAGAACTTATATAACGCTTTAAATTTAGTTTAAAATAAATGGCACCTAGTATTTGTTTTAGTGAACCGGTGTATTGATTGTCAAAACCCATTATCACGTTTTTCAGACGTAATTGTTTGATGGTTTTTAAATAAGGCTTGTGCATCCAGCCCGAAACATAAGTAAGATCGGGCACAAAAGTTTTTATAGAATGGATAAATTCCTCTTGCGAAATTTTTTCGCGTTCGATCACCGTAATGTTTTTGTGAAGATCGCTAAAATCAAAAGGTGCAACAGGATTTACCTTTTTCATATAAAGCAAGATCGTACAATCCGAGGTTTCTGCAAGATGGTTGAGACAGGTTAAAAAATAACTTGCTAATTCTTCATATAAAACAAGAAATTTCATGTTTGCGAAAGCCGATCAAATAATGTTTACTTCTCTCTCGAGCTGTACTCCAAATTTATCAAATACTTTGCTGAGTACATAATCAGATAATTGGTAGATGTTTTGCCCTGTGGTATTGTTCTTATTCACTAAAACCAAGGCCTGTTTGTTGTGTACCGCGGCTCCATTCATCTCAAATCCCTTTAAACCGCTTTGTTCGATAAGCCAACCGGCAGCTAATTTATAATTACCGTTCTCTAATGGATATGCAACTAAAGCATCAAAATCTTTTTTCAGGCTCTGGTACTTTTCGGCGCTCACTTCAGGGTTTTTGAAAAAACTTCCGGCATTACCGATTTCTTTTGGATCGGGTAATTTACTTTGACGAATAGCGATCACTGCATTCGAAACATCTTTAATGCTTGGTTTTTCAATGCCCATTTTTTTGAGCTCGTCGTTTATAGCGCCGTAATGTGTGCTTAATTGATGATCCTTTGATAATTTAAAACTTACATCTACAATAAGGTAACGGTTTTTGTACTTACGTTTAAAAACACTTTCACGATAACCAAAATCACACTCTTCTTTTGAAAATGTTCTCATGGTTCCCGAAGTAAGATCAAAAGCACTTAATTCATGAAATACATCTTTTATTTCTACACCATATGCTCCAATATTTTGCATAGGACTTGCGCCAACGCAGCCCGGTATCAATGATAAATTTTCAATCCCACCTAATCCTTTATCAATACAAAACATCACAAACTCATGCCAATTCTCACCTGCGCCTGCTTTTACAATGTTTTCTTTCGCGTTAACGATCTCAATTCCTTTGATGTTGTTCTTTATCACTAAGCCATTAAAATCTTTGGTAAAAAGAATATTGCTTCCACCACCCAAAATGAGTTTTTCATTGCTTGAATAAATGGGATCTTTAAATAATAACTCGAGGTCTTTTACGTTATTAATTTCAATGAAGTATGTAGCGAAGGCTTCTAAACCAAAGGTATTAAAGGCTTTTAAGCTTTTATGTTCTTCAAAACGCATTCGCATAAAATTATAAATAATATTACGGCTTTAATTTTCTATCTTTACTCCAATATCAACAAACTCTTTGTTTACAACTCAAAATAAGCGCGTTACAGTAAGCGTTATCAACGATCTAAGCAGTGATAATCGTGTAAAAAAGACCTGCAATGAGTTCGTGGCAATGGGTTTTAAGGTTACGCTTATTGGAAGGGAGTTGCCTTCGTCGACACCTATCAAAAACTGGAATTTTGACACCAAACGCATGAAACTGCTCTTTAAAAAAGGAGTTCTGTTCTACGCATTCTTTAATTTTCGTTTGTTCTTCTATCTTTTATTCAAAAAAAGTGATGTGCTTTACGCAAATGACCTTGATACATTATTACCAAATTATCTGGTTTCAAAATTAAAAGGCACTAAACTGATCTACGATAGTCATGAGATATTTTGTGAAGTTCCCGAATTGCAAGAAACTCCTTTCAAGAAAAGAATTTGGGAAAGGCTAGAGAAAAGGATCGTTCCGAAATTAAAATACTGCATTACCGTTAATCAAAGTATTGCTAATTATTTTAAAAAGAAATACGGAACTGAATTTAAAGTGGTGCGTAATATTCCGGCGGAAGTGAATGGACAGCCAATTAAAGACAGATCAGAACTTGGCATTAAACCCGGGATCAAAATGATAGTCTTACAAGGCGCGGGCATTAATATTCAACGAGGCGCTGAAGAATTAGTGATGGCAATGAAGTTTTTGGAGGGCGCGCAATTATTTGTTATTGGAGGAGGAGATGTGTGGAATAAATTAGAGCAATTAGTAAAAGAAAATAAGTTAGAGGATAAAGTGAAACTGATCAAAAGAATACCAAAAGAAGAATTGGCGAATTATACGTTCAACGCGGATCTTGGAATTTCTATTGACAAGGACACGAACTTGAATTACAGTTATAGTTTACCAAATAAGATCTTTGATTATATACACGCAGAAGTTCCAATATTGGCATCTAAATTAATTGAGATAGAATCTCTCATCTCGAAATTTAATATTGGTGCATTTATTACGAGTCACGAACCCGAGCATATTGCCGAACGAATAGGGTGGATGCTTCACTCGCCCGACTATAAGCTATGGAAGAGCAATTTAAAGCAAGCAAAAAAAGCACTTACCTGGGAAGAAGAAAGAAAAGTATTGATTAACTTAGTACACTCTATGAACTAATGGAATTTTCTGCACAACAAATAGCGGCACTTGTAAATGGCGAAGTAGAAGGCGATGAGAATTCTACCGTTAATAACCTTTCAAAAATAGAGGAAGGTAAACCAAAGACCTTATCCTTTTTAGGAAACGCCAAATACGAACATTTTATCTATGATACTGAAGCGAGTATTGTTATTGTATATAAGAATTTTATTGCGCATAAGCCTTTAAAAAATTCTGTTACACTTATTCGTGTAAACGATCCTCGTGAGAGTTTTGCGAAACTTTTGGAAATGTATAATCAGATAAAGAATAACAAAGTTGGAATTGAGCAACCAAGTTATATTTCAAATTCAGCAAAGCTTGGATCATCATGTTATATTGGGGCGTTTGTTTATTTGGGCGATCGTGTTGTGATCGGAAATAATGTAAAGATATTTCCAAACACAGTGATTGGTGATGGATGCAGTATCGGAGATAATACCATTATTTATGGAGGCGCGAAGATATATGCTGATACAAAAATTGGTAAAGAATGTACCATTCATGCAGGAGCGGTTTTAGGAGCTGATGGTTTTGGATTTACGCCAAACACAGAGAATAATTACAGTAAAGTACCACAAATTGGAAACGTGATCATTGAAGATAATGTTGAAATTGGTGCAAACACATGTATTGATAGAGCAACTTTAGGATCTACCATCATTCGCAAGGGTGTAAAGTTGGATAATTTAATTCAGGTAGCCCATAATTGCGAGATAGGCGAGAATACGGTTTTGGCCGGATGCGTGGCCATTGCAGGCTCCACAAAAATTGGAAAAAATTGTTTGATAGGAGGGCAAGTTGGAATTGCGGGACATATTACGATAGCAGATGGTGTAAAAATTGCAGCACAGAGTGGAATAGGAAGCAGTGTGGAAAAAGAAAATGATGTGCTTCAAGGTTCTCCGGCCTTTTCGGTAGGTGATTACAGAAGAAGTTACGTGTTGTTTAGAAGCTTACCTAAATTGAACGATAAAATGAACGAGATTCTTAAGAAATTAAAACCGTAAATTAGCTCCATGAAGATCGATATTTTAGCCATAGGAGTTCACCCGGATGATGTAGAACTTTCTTGCACCGGAACTATTTTGAAGCATATTGCTTTGGGTAAAAAAGTAGCGATACTTGATCTTACCTTGGGCGAACTAGGAACACGCGGAAACGCTGAATTGCGAACAAAAGAAGCAATGGCCTCTGCAAAGATCCAAGGTGTTGCATTTAGAAAGCAATTACAATTAAAAGATGGTTTTTTTGAGAATAATGAAGCAAGTCAACGCGCCATTATTGAAGTGATCCGTGAATGTCAACCCGAAATTGTTTTGTGTAATGCCATTAGTGATCGTCATCCCGATCATGGAAGATCAGCTCAATTAACTGCGGATGCGTGTTTCTATTCCGGATTATCAAAAATTGAAACAACTCAAAACGGCATAAAGCAAAATTGTTGGAGACCAAAAGCGGTTTATCATTACATACAAGATCAGTACATTAAACCTGATTTTGTTATTGATGTTACTGAATTCAGAGATAAAAAACATGAAGCCATAAGAGCGTTCGCATCTCAGTTTTATGATCCAAATTCAAAAGAGCCTGAAACTCCAATTTCAGGAAAAGAATTTTTGGATTATGTAGATGCAAAAATGATGATCTGTGGGCGCGCCATAGGGGTGAAATATGCTGAAGGCTTTACCGTGTCGCGCTATATTGGCGTGAAAGATCTTTTTGATCTTTTATAGAATTAGGCAAAGTATTTTTTATTCAAACGGTAACCTTTTCCTTTTTGCGATTGTATGATCTTTTTTCCAAACACCTGCCTTATATTATAAATGTGAACATCTATAGTTCTTTTCTTCGCAACGTTCTCATCATTCCAAACTGAAATAGCTAATTCTTTTTTGCTGAAAAATTTATTCTGGTTCTGATGTAGAAGCAGAAGGATCTTAAATTCTTTTTTAGGAAGTTCATATTTGGTGTTATTCCTAATAACTAAATACTCATCCTCATTCACGATCAATTCATTGGAGTTGCTTGCAAGCCTAGCTTCAGTTTTAACTCGTTTTATAAGTGCTTTTAAAAGGAGTTCCATTAATACAGGCGTGGTTTGATAATTTACAAATGAATCAACACCGCTATTAAATGCGAGTTCTAGTAAAAAATCATCATGCTTATCAGAGTAAATAACTAAAAAAGGTTTTTGACCATGCACTGCAATAAGCGTTTCTTTGGTAATGGCAATGCCGTCCATTGGAACAACGTCAAGGCTAATAACGATCACGTCAAAATGAGTGGTGGATAGATTTTGAAAATATTCATCTTCATTTTTTACTATGATAAGATTTGGAAATATTTTCTTTAAGTGATCAATAGTTTTAAATATTGATGACAGTTGATTGTCATAAAGTAAAATATGATTATTTAAAACACTTGTTGCCAATGGAGCAACGAATGTCTTTAAGAGTATTTAATTTAACACTAATAGAATGTTAACTAAACATTATTCTTTAAACTATTTGCTAAAGTAGGTCTTAACCTTAATGCTACTTAGGTTAAGCAAGCTGATGATATGGAATGTTTTTTTTGCGAATTTGGATGGATTCTTCGCTTGCTTTGATGTAGAATCGGTTTTAAAGTCTTTGTATTTAGAATACCACTTCAGTGTTTGTTTAATGGTCTTTCTATCTACGATCTTTTTTAGTTCCGGTTTAATTGTAGTTGCGTTCAAGATCTTCTCCACTTCTTTAGTTGGATATAAGGGCTTACGAGCAGGTTTGTTTTTGAATATGCGGTAGTGAGCACTTAGTACTAGGTTGTCTATCACGGTTTTACCACTAGTAATGGCATGAGAGTAATTCTTCAGTTCAATGGAATCTTTGATGGTATCTATACCTTTTAATGTTCTCTTGTCGGTCATAAAAAAAACGCCCACTAATATAAGTGGGCGTTCTTGATTTTAAAAGGTTTTATTAATGATTAACAATTAACTTAACGGTTTCTTTACTTAAACCGTTGTTGATTGTTACAAAGTAAACACCATTACTTAACTCGTTGGTATTGATGTTTATCCAGTTTTCACCTAAAGTTAAAGCCTGAGCCTCAACAGGTACAGAAACCACTTTACCGGTAATATCTGATAAAGTAACGCTTAATACTGAAGTTGAAGTAGAATTAACTTTTAAAATACTCATATTAGAAGTTGGGTTAGGGAATAACACAATATTTCCAATTGATGAATTATTAGCTTCTTTTATTGATGCGTTAACACAAGTTGAACTAACCACTGAATTCACTACGCTTTGATTTCCATTTGCATCAGTAACCAATAAAGTAATTGTGTGAGTACCTGCAGTAGTAATAGTAAATGAAGGATTAGGAGTCATCGTGTTTGAAATGATAACACCTGCTGAAACACTCCACGACATTGAGCAATAACCCGAAGATAATGTGCTAGTTGCAGTAAAGTTAGAAGGAATAGTTATCGTTCCATCACCAATACAAATTGTAGAAGGAATTCCAGCTACCAAATTGTTTGAAGCAAACGTTCCTGTAACACCAGCCAGAACTGCATCAGTGAAGCTTACATTAGATAATGCTAATGAACCTACTGAAGGACGATAATCAGGTGCAAGATAGTTGTAAGGTGTAACAAGGATTGAACTTGCATTCACAAGCTTTCCTAAAGTATCATTAGCATTAGCAATAACAAAAGTGTTCGTGTTGATAATGTTAGCTGTACCTTGTTCAGTTGCGCGAACGCCATAACCTGCAAGAATGTTGTTTTTAAATTTTAATAATCCTGCGTTTGTATTATTTTCACAAGCTGAACCGTCAATAAATAAACCACGGGTAGCCTGATCTGTAAGAATAGAGTTGTAAATTTTCAATTCTGAATTTCTACGAATACGTGTACGAGTACGGTGACCACTAGCGTAAGTTGCCGTTGAAACACCTCTTAATGGCCCAATACAAGTCATATTACAAAAAATACCTCTTGTTTTTGGTGTAGCGGCAGTTCCAGTTGGATCATTATCAGATTCAAAGAATTCAGAAGTTGAGATTGAAGGATTGTCAGCAAGTTGTGGGTCGCGAACAGCTAAGCCCCATTGCACATTACCACTCCAACCGTAATCTGTATCAAAATCATCATCAATATTACGGTAAGACACCAAGTGTTTTGCGTTTACAGTACCAGCAAACCATTCAAATGCATCATCATTGTTATAAGAAACTTGAATAAAATCAAGTACGGTTGCACGACCAACACCGCCCATTGTTAGACCATTAATTTCTTGATTTGGCTGGAATTGTTGTCCAGAATATTCGATACGTATATACTGTAATGACCCTGAGTTATCATTATCATCTGGAGTTGTTCCACCGCCGTACTCAGTATCTACAGAGATAGGTAAACCTTCAATATTACCGATACCACCTGAGTTGTTGTTAGTAGCTTTACCCAATAGAATTATTCCACCCCAATCGCCTAAACCTCTTAATCCTGGCGCTTGATCTGAAGTAAATACAATTGGCTGTGCTGCTGTTCCGTTTGCAATCAGTTGAGATCCTTTTGTTATAATTAATGCAGATTGAGCAGTGGCTTTAGAACCAAGAACTGTAACGCCTGGTTGAATTGTAAGAACTGCATTGTTCTTAACGTAAATTGGACCTTGTATTAATACTGTTTGTCCTGTACTCCATGTTGCGCTTGCAGTAATGTTTGTATTAACAGTTACAGTTGCTACAGGATATATTTTGTTTTGCGGATCCCACTCAGTCCATGTGTTTGTCCACATTGGTGTGGGAGCTGGAGCAAACGCGCCACGATAACACGTTTTTGTAAAGAATGGCGTTTGTGCCAAAGCCGTTGTAAGGCTTAAAACGCTTAAAGCTGATAATAAAATTTTTTTCATTTGATTTGGTTTAAATTAATAGAGCAAAACTACTATAGATACATTGTTTACTCTTTAACTTAAAGTTATCAAAAACAAAATGTTGTGTTAACTGAACGTTACGATTTTAAAATTTAAATCCAATTACAAAGGAATATGTTGTTCCATAATTTCTGGTGAAGTTAACATAATCAACTTTGGAGTTGTATGCATTGCTTTTTCTGCTTGTTCCTTTATAATAATAAACAAGATCCTGATGTAATAGATCTCTTACGTTAAACCTGATCTCTAATTTATTCTTGAGAAAAGATTTTGTTAATTGAAGATCCACTACAGTACGAGGATTTTCCCATCTGTTAGGAATAATATTACTACCAACAATATATAATCTATGACCAATTCTATTTAACATTGTAGAAACACTGAAATTACGTTTATTATCAACGTATGATATACCGGTGTTAATAATGTATGGAGCTTGGCCTTGCATTGGTCTAAATGCGGGTACACCATCGTCAATTCCTTTAACATTTACTTCAGAATTGATGAAAGAAAGATTGGAGAATAAACTAAGATTGTTTAAAAATTCACTAGAGTCTTTTTTCAAAATAGCTCCTAAGTTAACTCGGTATTCTAGCTCAGTTCCGTATACTTTGGCGGAGTTTGCGTTTTTGTAGTATACTTGAATTGCATTGCCGGCGAGCATGTAACGTTCAATAGGATTTTGAAGATTCTTGTAAAATCCTGAAACTGTGAACAGCTGCCCTCTTCCCGGGTATATTTCAAATCTTACATCAAAATTATGGATCTCGCAACGTTTCAAATTTGGATTTCCCGCATTTGATAAACGTGTTTCAGGGTCGTACCAATTTGCGCCCGCTAATTCTCTAAATTCTGGCCTGTTAAGTGTTTTGTAATATGCTAATCTTACACCTAATTTCTCGGATATGTTATAAATAAAATTAACTGAAGGAAGTAGATCTTTAATTGTATTCTCCACATAGATAGAGTCAAACTTAACATAATCAACAACAAGTTTTTGATAGTAACTTTCAAATCTTACACCACTAATTACTCTTATTTTATCACTTATCTTAACTTCGTTCATAAAGTACGTGGCGTATAGTTTTGAAAGTGCAAAATAGTTATCATCAATTTTAGAGTCCTCAACCAGTTTAAATCCTCCTAATCCATTAGGTGTAACACTCATATTTTGCTGTGCGAATATTTGGTCTTCCGGCAAATACAGAAGGCTATCACTAAAAAATATTGGATTACCTCCTACAAATGATGAATATTGTGATAATCCAAAACGCCTCATGTCGAATTGCCTTTTTCTGTCTTGATAGAATCCACCAATCTTTATATCAATTTTCAGTTTTTCATTTAGTTTAAATAGCCTCGAAACATCAAATTTTGAACTTACGATGGTTTCGTTCAGTTCAGAGAAAATTCTGTAGCCAGCATAATCAGGCCCTACTGATGAGGAGTTGGGAACATAAGCTTTATAAACTGTATCTTTTAAATTAGGGCCATCTGCTGGATCGTATGGTTGAAAGTCTTCATACTTGCCATAGGCTGAGAAACGAAGGTTTGGCACAGTTCTTTTTATTGTACTAAAATTGCCATTGAAGTTTATTTTTATTTTTGCCGCAGGAATGAAGTGATCGCTGTTTAGTTGAGAGGAAATAATTCTATTGGATGAAAAGTATCTTGTATTGATCCTGTCGAGAATAAGGTTTTGCTCATTAAAATTATTTGTACCATTTGTGGTTATAAATTTATTGTCGGCAGAACCGCTAGCCAAGTTTTTTAAACTTATCGAATTGTTTTCGTTTAACTTACAAGATATATTTAAGAGAGCGCCGCTTGATGTTAATGTTTGGTTTACCCTATTAATGTATTCTTGTTCTTTTGGCTTTATAACCGCATTTTCACCACTTATGCTCAACTCTTCATACTCCGTTCGTTTTAAGCTGTATAAATTTTGCGTACTATAATAATTTAAACTAAACAAAACACCCAAAAAATCCTTTTCCTTTCTTTTGAAATTATACCCTGTTGCAAATTGAGCGCTTAAGTTTGGGTCGAATTTTGATTTTTCATATCCCCAGTCATTTGTAAAGTAAGTGGCCATTCTTCCTTGCTGTGGTGTGGCTATCCATGTTCCTCTATCCGCTACAGACGGAATTTCGGAAGGCATTTTTCTTGAACCGTCATCAAAACCAAATCGATCATATTTTCCACCTTTATAAATTGTTTTTTCTTTACCTGTTGCAATTGTGTTGTAGCCAAGTCCGGTACTAAAGGAAACAAAGTTCTTTTCAGGAATGCTCTTTGTATTAACCATAACAATTCCTCCGGCAAATTCAGATGGCATATCAGGCGTAGCAGTTTTAATTACAATAATGTTATCTAACATATTTGCGGGGAATAGATCAAAGGCAAACGCTTTTTTATCAGGTTCGGTACTTGGTAATGGAGAGTTGTTTAAGTAAGAAGCATTATATCTTTCATTTACACCTCTAATCACAACAAATTTATCATCTTGAATTGTTACACCGCTTACGCGTTTAAGTACGTCACTTGTATTTCTATCGGGCGAACGTTTTATTGTTTCAGCGCTAATGCCATCACTTACGCTGGCATTGTTTTTTTGTTGTAAAACTAAAGCTGTATTATTTTCTTTATTTAAAGTCACAACCACTTCTACTTCCTGAAGATCTTTGGATGTTGAAGGGGCTAATTGAATAGAAACCTCTGTTACATCGTTTGCCAAAACGTTCACATCAGTAATTTTTTTCGTATCATACGAAATGTAACTCACAACTAGTGTAATCTTTCCGGTCGGAACGTTGTTTATGGAAAATTTTCCATCAAAATCAGCCACACTTCCTTTGCCGGTACCTTCAACTACCACCATTGCACCAGGTAAAGTTTCTCCTGTTTTAGAATCTAAAATGGTTCCGGAAATTCGGCCTGATTGAGAATAGCCAAGATTAAGCGCGAAAAGAGTAATTAGGATGAAGATTAGTTTGTTCATGAAACGTATTTTCCTGCAAAAAAACCACATGTTCATTACTTTCACCTAAAGTTTATGTTACCAAAAAGTTAATTTTCTTTACATACCTTTAGTGTTAATTTAATGATTTATTAACTTGCAAACCTTCTGTAATTAGGTAACTTTGGCGTGTATTATGAGTTCTAACTATAAAATACTTCTTGTTGATGATGAACCGGATATTGTTGAGTTTCTGGGTTACAACTTAAAGAAGGAAGGGTATACTGTATTTTCTGCAAATAACGGAAAAGATGCGATTGACATCGCAAAAAAAGAACATCCACATTTGATCATTCTCGATGTAATGATGCCGGATATGGATGGTATTGAAACCTGCAGAGAAATTCGTGATGTTAAAGAGATAAAAGATGTGTTGATCGCTTTTCTTACAGCGCGCAGCGAAGATTATACACAAATAGCCGGCTTTGAGGTTGGGGCCGACGATTACATTACCAAGCCAATTAAGCCGCGTGTTTTTATGAGTAGAGTAAAGGCTTTACTTCGTAGATTGCAATCTAATACTTCCACTGAAACAAGTGTTGCCTTTGGTGATGTAAGGATCGATAAAGAAAAACACATGATCTACAAAGGTGATCTTGAGATCAATCTTCCAAAAAAGGAATTTAAATTGTTTTCTTTGTTAAGTAG
>Ga0068872_10001505_pt1 | contig 18820 bp, 18 predicted proteins | sample NOAtaG_7_FD_66441 | JGI IMG/M metagenome (GOLD analysis project Ga0068872, IMG submission 66441) | Freshwater lake microbial communities from Lake Erie, under a cyanobacterial bloom - NOAA_Erie_Diel1S_2200h metaG | ecosystem: Environmental > Aquatic > Freshwater > Lake | place: USA: Ohio, Lake...
GAGCCACGCCGCGAGGCGCTGGTCGAGGGCGTCGCGGCGCTCGCCGCGCGCGGCGACCACGTCGACGCGCTGCGTGACGAGGACCAGGGTCACGCGACGACCTCGACGCGCCGGTTGGCGCAGTCGACGTCCAGCCGGCGCGCCTTCGACCATTTCCCGAACAGCACCTCGCCGGCGCCGATCACCGCCGGCAGGCCGAGTTCGTTGGCGCGGATCGCCATGTGGGAGTTGGCGCCGCCATAGGCGGTGACGAGGCCGGCTATGGGATGCGCGAACAGCCAGTCGAACCCGGGATCGGCGCTCGGGATCAGGACAATGCTGCCGGCCAGCCGCTCGCGCTGCTCGTGCGTGCAGACGCCGGCGACGACGCGGCGCTGCGTGACGTAGTTGGGCTCGCCGGGCAGGCGCTCGAACTCCCACGCGTCGCGCGCGGCGGCGACCAGCGGCGGCAGCGCGACCTGGTTCGTGGTCGCGTGGCGCCGCGCACCCTGCTCGATGCTGCGCGCGAGGATGTCGCGCCGGTCGCAGGCGGAGGCATGCATCTCGTAGAAGGCGCCGACATGCGCGAAGGAAATCTCCTCGGTCGGGAAGCCGAGGCGCGCCCCGGTCTCGCGCATCAGCGCAAGCGCGTCGCTGAGGTTCCGCGTGAAGACGAACTTGGCGTATTCGCGCAGCTCGATGCCCGCCTGCAGGAAGTCGAACAGCCCCACCACGTCGTGCTCCAGCCCGTGCTCCTGGAGCAGGCGGCTGATCTCGCGCATCTGCGGCAGCGACAGCGCGAATTGCGGCGGCGCCTCGTGCGCAGCCGTCCGGGCCTGCGCCCCGGCTCCGAAATACAGTTCCGGCGCCTCGTCGTAGCGGGGCGACAGGATGTCGTAGGTGCCCGGCCGCAGGTGGCCGTAGCGCGCGAGGAATGTGCTGCGGTCGAGCGCCGCGAGGTCGCGCGGCAGCTGGCTGCTGACCGTGTCGAGGCTGCGCATGAAGCGGTCGTAGTCGTCCTGGCTCAGCACGCCCGAGGCGACGAGCGAGCGCAGCATCTGCACGGCGATGAAGCCGGCGCGCGCGAGGCCGGCGAAGGGCAGCGTGCCGTAGCGCTTGCAGTCCTCGAGCAGCCAGTAGATGCGCGACACCGGGTCGAGGGACGACGCCATCAGCTGGTCGCGCCTGGCCTGCAGCGTGTCGAGGCGCGCGCGATCCTCGCGCCAGAGGCCCGTCTTGCCGTGGATGACGCGGTTGGTGAGGTGCCGCAGGCTGTCCACCAGGCGCGCGCACTCGTCCGCCGAGAACCCGGCCTCGCGCAGCGAGGCGATGCGTTGCGGCAGGTCGAGCGTGTAGCACGAGAAGACGACCTCGAACTCGACCTTGTCGTGCAGGTGCGGCGTCGCGAGAAGCCGCTCGATGTAGTGGTCGACGAGCCGGTCGGCGAGGCTGCCCTCGATGTCGCGCGGGATGAACGAGTTGAAGCTCACGCGCACGTCGATGTAGGGCAGGCCGTGGAAGTGCAGCATCAGCGGGAAGCTGCGGAGGTTCTTGTAGCCGTAGTTGTTGCGCTGGTAGGCCCAGATCGAGTCGGTGACGAGCTCGCGGTACAGCGACAGGGCGAGCGGGCGCGGGCGCACGCCGATGATCTCCGCGGGGTTCCAGTCCGGCATCACGCCGTACACGGTGCGGCGGCCATGCAGGAACGGATGCGGGCCGATGCCCGTGGCGACCTTCTGCGCGACGTCGCCGAGCAGCAGCGCGTGCGCCTGCGGCTCCGCGACGGGCGCGCGCAGGACGAGCTGGCGCACCTGGAGGATCCAGGTCCGGCCGTCGGCCGTGATCGCGAACTCGACGTCGAGCGGCATGCCCGGGAAGAGCGCCTCCAGCTCGTCGAGCGCCTCGAGCAGCGCCGCGAAGCGCGGCGGCGGCGCGAACGGCGCGCGTGCATGGCGCACCAGCGTGCGTCCGCCGCGCCCGCCGGTGACGGCGGCGGTATCGTCGCCGTCGGCGTAGTTGACGATGCGATAGGGGGCGTTGGTCGCCGGGTCGACGCCGAAGAGCACGCCGGAGCACGCGACGTCCGCGAGCATCGGCTGGACCAGGACCTGGTCGCGCGCGCCTGGCGCGCCGTAGGAGGCGATCACCTCGTCGACCGCGCCCCGCAGGGCCTGCGCGCCGCGCACGTCCTGGATCGAGAGGAACCGCCCGGCCATCGAGCCCTCGGCGCGGTCCTCGGCCAGCGCGCTCGAGCGCACGATGAGCGGCGCGTCCGGCCACGTGGCGAGGATGCGGCGAAGGACGGCGTCCTCGTCCGCGCGCCACTCCGCCACCGTGAAGTGGTCGAGCGGCAGGATCCCGGCCTTGCGCAGCAGCGGCCGCAGCCGCTCCAGCGTCTCCGCCTTCGTGCCCGGGCGGAGCGATTGCCTGGCCGCGCTGGGCTCCGGCATCTGCACGGCGCGATCCTCCGGCATGGTCAGGCGATCCGCTGCGCGACCCATGCGCGCGTGGTGTAGGGCACGTCGATGGCATCGACGGACAGGCCGCGCAGGTAGCGCTCGACCTCGTCGACGATCGCGTGGAAGCGCGGGCCCGCCTGGCGCTCGAGCGTGGCGTGCGAGCGCCAGGCCTCCACGACGTCCGCGATCGCCTGGCGATGGAGGATGCGGCCCTCGACGGCCGTCACGTTTCCGAACAGCCCGCTGCGGGCGATGACCTCGCTCTGGTCCTCGCGCCGCGTGCCGTAGCCGTAGCCGGCGATCTCGCGGTGGAAGATGCCCTCGATCTCCTTCTGGACCGGGTCATCGAGGTCGCGGTGGTTCCACATGCAGGTGAACCAGCGCCCGGGGCGCAGGATGCGATGGGTCTCCTTCATCACCAGCGCGCGGTCGGCGACGTTGAAGGAGGAGCCGAACGACACGAAGTCGAACGCGCCATCGGGCTGGCCCGTGCGCTCGGAGATCGCCTCGACCCAGCGCACGTTGGGCATGGCCACGGTGCGCGCCATCCCGTTCCTGCGCATCGCGTCGTTGGGCTCGATGGCGACGACGTCCAGCCGCCAGGCCGCGAGATGCAGCGTGAGGTGGCCGACGCCGGCGCCGATGTCGCACGCGTCCATGCCCGGCTCGATCCCGGCGATGCGGCGTATCGCGACGAGCGCGTCCGCGGCGTAGTCCGGGCGCTTGAGGTACGCATCCGCGAGGGCGGTGTAGTCCCATTCGGTCTTCATGGCGTCCTTGTCCTGCCGGTCCGGGCGTGGAGCAAAATGCGGTCCGCGATCGCCTCCGGGCCTTCGCCCGGGGCATGGTCGACGACGATGTCCGGCGCGAGGGGCTCGTCGATGGCGAGGTCGACGCCGGCGACGTTCGCGATCTCGCCGGCGCGCGCGCGCGCGTAGATGCGCTTGGGGTCGCGGGACTCCAGCACGTGCATCGGCACGCGCAGGTACACCTCGACATATCCGGGCAGGTTGCGCCGGTTCCATCCATGGACCTCGCGGAACAGCGAGATCGTCGCGATGGCGACGTCGACCCCCTGCCGCGCGACCAGGCCGCACAGCCGCGCATAGCGCATGGCGAGGCCGAGCCGCTCGTCGCGCGTATGCAGCTGCGCGGCGTCCATCACCTCGCGCAGCTCGTCGCCGTCGAGCATCACGACGGCGCGCCCCTCCGCGCGCAGGGCCGCGACCAGCGCGCGGCACGTCGTGCTCTTTCCGGCGCCGGACAGGCCGGTGATCCAGAAGACCCGTCCGGCGGGCGCTGCCTGCGTCGCGGTCATGCCGTCGCCGCGCCGCCGAGCGCGATCCCACCGGACCGCACGCCGCAGGCGGGGCCGTCGAAGATGCCCGCCATGGACGCGAGCTGCTGGCGGAAGCCGAGCGTGTCCGGCTGCTTCGCCATCTCCCCGGCCGAGAGGCCGAGATGCCGCGCGAACTCCAGCTCCAGGTCGAGGAAATGCCGCGTGACCAGCGCCTCGACCAGCGCCGCGGGCGCGGCTTCCGACATGTCGTAGCCGAGGCGCGTGCCGAGCCCTCGGAACAGCGCGGCGAAGAAGGCGCGGTCCTTGGCGCCGAGGCGGTAGCCGGCCGGCACCGCGCTCGGCGCCGCGAAACCGCGGATCCCGGGGTTCCGCCGCGTCGGCGGCGAATGGTACGCGCGCCCCATGTAGGTGGAGGACAGCAGCGCGTCGTCGAAGGGCAGCCCCGCGAAGCCGCAGATCGCGTGCAGCACCTCGTGGGGCGCCTTCTTCAGGTCCTCGAAGCGGACCGCGAGGGAGCCCTCGTCGAGATAGGGCTGCCCCGCCTGCAGCGCGAGCATGCCCCCGACGATGTTGTAGAACTTGAGCAGGCGGCTGCGCCGGACCGGCTCGCGGATGAGCAGGGCGTTGACGCAGGACTCGATGTTCTCGACCGGGCCGCGGGCGAGGAACAGGACCTTGCGCTCCGGAAGGCTGTCGACGATGGCCGCGGAATAGGTGGGCACGAGCGCGTGCAGCTGCAGGAAGCCGCGCGGCCGTGTCCTGCCCAGCACGCAGAGGTCGAATGCGTCGTGCATCGCCTCGCACAGCCGCAGCAGCGGCGCCTGGTCCTGCCGCGCGGCTATGCTTGCGCGCGCATGGCCGAGGAAGGCGCGCTCGTCGATCGAGGCCACCTCGTCGCCCGCCTCGCCGAGCCGGTCGAGGCCGGCGTCCTCGCGGAAGGTGGGCGAGTTGAAGTAGTGCGCGAAGCGCGTCGCGAGGAATCCCGCCTGGTCGTCGGGTCCCGCCGCCAGCACCGCGGGCGACTGCGCCGCCTCGCCCAGCACGCCATAGGGCGCGGTCCCCGGGATGGACGACAGCAGTGGATGCCCGTCGAAGAGGCTGTGCAGGAACAGCGAGCCGCAGCGCCCGAACAGGGTCAGGACGACGTAGGGCCGCCTTGGATGTTCATCCGCCATCGCCAGCCTCCCAGCCTCGCGTCGCGCGGCCCCGTCCTGGCCGCGCCGCACGCGCGCGCCCGCAGGGCGAGACGGCTTGTCGCACGGAATGGTTAATGCGCGATTTCCGGTCCGGCGGGCGGCGCGCGACGCCGGGTCCTCAGCGCGCGGCGAGGAAGACGAGGAGGAAGAAGGCGAGGCCCAGGCCGGCGATGACGAGGAAGCCGACCAGGGCGAGGCCGGCCAGCGCGCCGACGAGGGCGCGGAACGCGGGCACCATCACGAAGGCGCCGACGACGATGCAGGCGACGAGGAACCACTCCATCGCGGCCGCCTCCGCCCGCGTCCCTCAGCCCGCCGCGAATTCGCGGCGGAACCCGCCGAGCTTCTCGGCCAGGTACTGCGCGAAGTCGTGGTTCGGCCGCTCGAGATGGCTGAGCGGGCCCGGGCGCGCGTCGCCGGCCAGCACGCCGCGATAGACGCGCTCGGTGCAGGCCTTGTCCTCGTCGTTGACCTTGTCGAGCAGCGCCTTCACGCGCGCGAAATCCGCCTGCGCCTCGGGCGCCTCGACGAATTCCGGCGCCATGCCGCCGCCGAAGACCACGCGCACGCGCCCGGTGCCCTCGGGATGCAGCGACAGGTACCAGAAATAGCCCGGCGTCAGCGTCACCAGCATCGCCGGGTAGACCGCGAGCAGGAAGGTCGTGCGCCGCCGGTCGCCCTTCATGCGCGTGTTGGAGGGATGCGCGAGCGCGATGCGCAGCGAATCGTCCTTCAGGATCGTGTGGTAGTTGAAGGCGGGCAGCCCCGGTGGGCAGTCCATCTCCTCGAGCCTCGAGAGCCTGCCGATCGTGCCGGCGTGGCAGCGCGGCAGGTGGTAGCTCTCCATGAAGTTCTCGGCGAGGATCTTCCAGTTGGTGTCCCAGGAGAACGTCTCGCGGAAGGTCTCGGTGTAGCGCTCGAGGCCGTAGTCCTCGATCAGGCCGTGCACGCCGGCGAGGCGCTCGGCCACCGGAGGCGCGTCCTTGTCCAGCGTCACCATGATCCAGCCCAGCCATTCCTCGCAGCGCAGCGGCGGCAGCGCGATCTCCTCGCGCCGGAAGCAGGCGTTGCGCTCCATCGCGGGCGCCGCGGCGAGCCTGCCGTCGAGGTCGTAGGTCCAGGCATGGTAGGGGCAGACGATGCGCGGCGCGTTGCCCTTGCCCTCGAGCAGCGTCGACATGCGGTGCCGGCACACGTTCGACATCGCGCGCAGCGCGCCGTCGCGCCCGCGCACCACCAGCACCGGCTGGCCGGCGATCTCGCCGGCGACGTAGTCCCCCGGCTTCGCGAGCGACGAGGCGCGGCCGAGCATGATCCACTCGCGCGCGAAGATCGCGTCGAGCTCGCGGCGCAGGAATTCCGGGCAGGTATAGGCCGAGGCCGGCATCGCGCGGGCGCGCTCGAAGGGGACCGCGGCGCTGGCGAGGAGCTCGGCGACGGAGGGCGGGACGTCCATGGCGCCTCCAGCCTAGCCGCGATCGGCGGCCGGTTTCGAGCCTGGAGCGAGCAGGCCGAGCGCGAGCGCGCATCCCGCGGCGATCGCCAGCGCGCCCGCGAGCTGCGCCATCGTGAGGCGTTCGCCGAGGACGGCCCAGCCGAAGGCCGCCGCCACGACCGGCACCGCGAACTCGACGCTGATCGCGCGCGTCGCGCCGATCGAGGCGACGAGGCCGAAATAGACGACGTAGGTGAGCGCGCTCATCACCCCGCCCAGGACCAGGAGCGCGGCGACGTCGCCGGCGTCCGGGATCGCGGGCACGGGCACCAGCAGGAGCAGCGGCAGCGTCATCCCCCCGCCCGCGAGGAAGGCGCCGGCGGTGATGTCCCAGGGATCGGCGCCGCGCAGCGCGCGGCTGGCGTAGCAGCTGCCGAAGGCGGCGCAGAAGGAGCCCGCCAGCGCGGCGGCGCAGCCCAGCGCGAAGCTGGCGCCCGGCTCGATCGCGGGGAACCCCACGAGCAGCACGATGCCGCCGACGCCCAGCGCGAGCCCCGCGGCGGTGGCGCGGGTCGGCCGCTCGATCCCCCAGAGCCAGCCGATCGCCATCGAGAAGAGCGGGATCGTCGCGACGAGGATCGCGGTCATCGCGGTGCCGATGCGCGGCGCGCCGAAGGACAGGCCGAGGAGCTGTCCCGCCACCGTGGTCGCGCCGACGACCGCGAAGCGGCCCCAGCCGGCGCGCAGCCGCAGCCGGCGCCCGAGCACGGCTGCCGCGGCGAGCAGCGCCACGCTCGCGACGAGGGCGCGGAAGGCGACCGCGCCGACCAGGCCGAAGGCCGCCTCGACGCGCAGCACGAGCGCGAAGGACAGGCCCCAGGCGATCGCGAGGAACGCGTAGCCGGCGGCGTCGCGCGGGCTCATGGCGCCGCGCGCTCCCGCGCGCGCGCGCGCATGGCCTCGCGCGCCAGCAGGATGCCGGCCAGCGCGATGGTCGCGCCGCCGAGGATGGTCGCGAGGTCGGGCTGCTCGCCGAAGGCGACGAAGCCGAGCACGACGGCCCAGAGCAGGCCCGCGTAGCCGAAGGGCGCGGTCAGCGAGACCGGCGAGAGCGTCAGCGCGCGGATCACGAGGAAATGCGTCACGCCGCACATCGCGCCATGGACGAGCATGATCGCGGCGTGCAGCGGCGTCGGCCAGGTCCAGAAGAAGGGCGCGACGCAGGCCGCGAGCAGGAAGCCCACGAGGCTCGAATGGAAGAGGCTGGTGACCGCCGGGTCGGCGGCCGCGGCGCGCTTGGTCGCCACCTGGTAGATGGCGTAGCTCGCGGCCGAGGCGATCGGCAGGGCCACCGCCCAGCCGAAGACCTCCGGCGCCGGACGCAGCACGACCACGACGCCCGCGAAGCCGAGCAGCACCCAGAGCCAGTGGCGCAGCCCGACCCGCTCGCCCAGCAGCGGCACCGCGATGGCGGCGGCGATGAGCGGCGAGGTCTGGCCGAGCACGACGGAGGTCGCGAGCGGCAGCGCGGCGAGCGCGGCGACGAAGAGCCCGCTGGCGAGGATCATCGACAGGCCCCGCAGCAGGTGCAGGCCCGGCACGCGCGTCGACACGATCGCGCGCAGCCCCACCCACGGCGCCAGCGCCAGCATCGCGAGCGTCTGCGCGGCGAAGCGCACGCACACGACCTGCGGCGCGGAATAGTGCTGCGCCAGCCATTTCGCGGTGGCGTCGAGCGTGCTGCCCAGGGTCACGGCGACCAGCATGAGGCCGATCCCGAGCAGCGGGTGCGAGGGCCGTTCGGCCATGGGCCGCGCTCAGCGCCGGCGCGGCGCGGCAGGCTTCGACGGATCGACCGTGCCCGGCCGCCCCGTGTAGGGGTTCACGTTCCCCCGCGTCGACCAGTTGTTGGCCTTCGTGCCGTCCGGCTTCGTCTGCTGGCTGGGGGGGACGTAGACGCCGTTGCGGGTGACGTAGCCGCGTCGCTGGGTGCTGGCCTGCGCCGAGGCCTCTGCGAGCGGCGCCGCGCAGGCGAGCGCGAGCGCGGTGGCGAGGAGGAAGGGGCGCGTGGAGCGGGGCCCGTGGCGTCTCATGCGCGCCATCCTAGCGCGGGCCCGGCGTCGATGTCGCGCGCCGCGCCGGTGGCGCCTGCCTCGCGCGCGGGCAGCCGCGGGCGGCGCGCTTGCCCGACCTTGGTCCATGCTGCACTCTCCCCGGCCGACGAATCCGGGCAGCCAGGCCCGAACCGGACAGGGAGCCAGACATGACGAAGATCACCAGGCGCCTCGCAGGCGGGGCGCTGCTCGCGGCCACCATCGCGCTCGGGGCCTTGCCGGCGCCGGCGCAGACGGCCGTCAAGTTCACGCTCGACTGGGTCTTCCAGGGCCCGACCTCGCCCTTCCTCGTCGCGCTCGACAAGGGCTACTACAAGGCCGAGGGCCTCGACGTCACGATGGACCCGGGGCAGGGCTCGGCGGGCGCGATGCAGCGCGTCGCCACCGGCGCCTACCAGCTCGGCTTCGCCGACGTGAACTCGCTCATCGAGTACAACGCGAAGAACGCGGGCAAGGAGATCCTCTGCGTCTTCATCGCGTACGACTTCCCGCCCTTCGGCGTCTACGCGCTGAAGAAGAGCGGCATCAAGGGCCCGAAGGACCTCGAGGGCAAGAAGCTCGGCGCGCCGGTCTTCGACGCCTCGTTCCGCCTCTTCCCCGCCTTCGCGAAGAAGACCGGGATCGACCGCGCCAGGGTCGAGTCGGTGAACCTGACGCCGCAGCTGCGCGAGCAGAGCCTCGTGCAGGGCTCGGTCGACTTCATCTCCGGCCACTACTTCTCGTCGATCCTCGACCTCAAGGCGCGCAACGTCGGCATCGACGACATCGTCGCGATGACCTACTCCGACGCCGGCATGGACGTGTACGGCAACGGCATCATCGTCTCGCCGGAGTTCGCGGCCGCGAACCCCGCCGCCGTCACCGGCTTCATCCGCGCCACGGTCAAGGCCTGGCGCGAGGTGGTCGCGACGCCCGCCACCGGCATCGCCGCCGCGAAGAAGCGCGACCCGCTCATCAACGAGGCGCTTGAGGCCGAGCGCCTCGCCATGTCGCTGCGCATGAACGTGCTCACGCCCTGGGTGAAGGCCAACGGCATGGGCGACGTCGACCCGGCGCGCTTCGCGCGCTCGGTGAAGGACGTCGCCGAGGCGTTCAACCTTCCCTCCGCGCCCGAGCCGGACAAGGTCTTCACGTCGCGCTTCCTGCCGCCGAAGGCGGAGAGGATGATCGCGCCGTGACCACGGCGGCCGCTTCCGACGGGCCGCTCGTCGAGCTGCGCGCCGTCAGCCTCGCCTACGGGCGGGGCGAGGGCGCGACGCTCGCGCTGGCCGACGCGACGATCTCGATCCGCAAGGGCGAGTTCATCGCGGTGGTCGGCCCGTCGGGCTGCGGCAAGTCCACCCTGATGAAGCTGGTCACCGGCCTGCTGCCGGCGACCTCGGGCGAGGTGGTCGTCCACGGCGAGAAGGTCGTGCGCCCGATAAAGGGCGTCGGCATGGCGTTCCAGAACCCGACGCTGATGCCCTGGCGCACGACCCTCGACAACGTGCTGCTGCCGCTCGAGGTGGTCGAGCCGCACAAGCGCCAGTTCCGCGCCCGCAAGGCCGAGTACGCCGAGAAGGCGCGCGCGCTCCTCGCGTCGGTGGGGCTCGGCGGCTTCGCCGACAAGTATCCCTGGCAGCTCTCGGGCGGCATGCAGCAGCGCTCCAACCTCTGCCGCGCGCTGGTCCACGAGCCCGAGATCATGATGCTCGACGAGCCCTTCGGCGCGCTCGACGCCTTCACGCGCGAGGAGCTCTGGGGCGTGATGCAGAACCTCTGGCTGGAGCGCAGGTTCACCGCCGTGCTGGTCACCCACGACCTGCGCGAGGCGGTCTACCTCGCCGACACGGTCTACGTGATGAGCCGTCGCCCGGGGCGCGTCGTGATGGTCCGGCCGATCGACCTGCCGCGGCCGCGCACGCTGGCCAGCACCTTCGAGCCCGCCTTCGTGGACATCGTCCACGAGCTGCGCGACCGCATCCACCAGGAATACGCGTGATGACCGAGAGCCAGAGCCGCCTGCTCCAGGCCGCGATGCCGTGGCTCGTCATGGCCGTGTTCCTGCTCGCCTGGGAGGCCTCCTGCGTCGCCTTCTCGATCCAGGAGATCATCCTGCCGCGGCCGTCGCGGATCATGGCCGTCTCGGTCGAGCGCTTCGACATCCTGCTGCGCTTCTGCCTCGAGACGCTGTGGACGACGCTGCTGGGCTTCGCGCTGGCGATCGGCTGCGGCCTCGTGCTCGGCCTCGCGATCGGCGCGTCGCCCTTCGTCTATGCCGGCCTCTACCCGCTGCTGATCGCCTTCAACGCGATCCCCAAGGTCGCGATCGTGCCGATCCTGATGATCTGGCTGGGCGTCGGCGCGACGCCCGCGATCATCACGGCCTTCGTGATCTCGTTCTTCCCGATCGTGGTCAACGTGGCCACCGGCCTCGCGACGATCGAGCCGGAGATGCGCGACGTGATGCGCTCGCTCGGCGCGACGCGCTACGAGATCCTGACCAAGGTCGGCATCCCGCGCGCCATGCCCTACCTCTTCGGCAGCCTCAAGGTCGCGATCACGCTCGCCTTCATCGGCTCGGTGATCTCGGAGACGGTGGGCGGCAACCGCGGCATCGGCTTCCTGATGCTCTCGGCCGGGGCGCGCAACGACGCGGCCACGACCTTCGCCGGCCTCTTCGCGATCGCGATCATGGGCATCCTCATGTACGCGCTCTGCGCGGTGGTCGAGCGGCGCATGACGCGCTGGGCCTTCCGCGGCGAGATGATCGGCTGAGGCCTCGCCGACCGGCGAAGGCGGCTAGCCCTCGAACTCCGCGGCGAGCCGCGCGAGCGCGGGGTCTGGCGCGGCATAGCTGACGATCGCGACGTCGAGGCCGAGGCCGCGCGCGAGGTCGAGCGCGCGGCGCATCGCGCCATGGATCCATCGCTGGTCGTTGCCGAAGGCGCCGCCGCCGAGGCTCGTCAGCAGGACGCGGGGCGAGCCGCCGCGCGAAGCGGACAGCGCGGCCGCGAGCAGCGTCGCCTCGTAGGCCGCCTCGAGGACGAGCGTCGCGAAGTCGCGCCAGGCCGAAGCCGGATGCGCGCCATAGGCGACGGGCAGGGCGGAGCAGAAGGCCTGGCTGACCATCGGCCGGTCCGGTCCGGGATGGTCCGTCACCTCGACGTCGTGGTGCAGGCCGATCGCGAGCCGCGCGCGCAGCGCGTCGATGCCTGCCTCGTCGAGGCGCCGCAGCAGGCCGGAGATCGCGGCGAGGCCGTCGCGCGTGCACAGCGCGTAGCCGTTGCGCATCTCCCAGAGCCGGCCCTGCTCCATGCCCGTCGCGGCGGCGAGCGCCGCCCCAAGCCCGGCAAGCGCGTCGAGCTGGCGCGTGGCGGCCTGCCCGCGCTCGCCACCGAGCGGGACGAGGTAGTTGCGGAAGATCGTCGCCGCGCCCGCGGCGATCGCGCAGGCCGGGCCCTGGGTGCGGTCCTGCGCGTAGCGCGCCACGCCGTCCTCCGGCGTCACGTCGGGCCCGACCATCTCCAGCAGGTTGAACTGCGAGGCGACCTGGAACAGCGCGCCCGCGTTCGCGGGCTCGCGATGCAGGGCGCGCGCGTCGCCGCGCAGGATCGCCACGCGCGTGGCGCCGCGCGGCGCGGTCGTCGCCGACAGCCGCGCGCGCAGCTCGCCAAGCGTCGGCATCTCCAGCCGCCCCGCGCCGTGGCTCGCGCCGCTCACGCGCGAGACCAGCCGCTCGCCGCGCATCTCCAGGAGCGCGCGCGTCTCCTCCCAGCCGCGTTCACGGAAGCCGACGAGCGTCTCGAACCAGTCCCTGGCCATCCTCATGCCCTTTCGCCGCGGGGCGCGCGCTGCGCCGAGAGTCCCGCGTCCCATTCCGGGCTGTCGCCGAAGCGCGGGACGAGGAAGTCGATGAAGCTCCGGACCTTCGCGGAGAGGTGCCGGCCCTGCGGGCGCACCGCGTGGATCGCGATCGGCGGCGCCTCGTGGCGCGGCAGGACGCGGCGCAGGCGGCCCTCGGCGAGGTCGCGGCCGACGATGAAGCTCGGCAGCACGACGATGCCCGCGCCGTGCAGCGCCGCGACGCGCAGCGCGTCGCCGTTGTTGGCGTGGAGCCGGCCGCGCACGCGCACCTCGCTCTCGTCCCCGCCGGGGCCGACGAAGCGCCACGCGTCGCGCACGGGCGCGTAGGTGTAGCCAAGGCATTCGTGCCCGGCGAGGTCGGCCGGTGCCTTCGGCACGCCGGCGCGGCGCAGGTAGGACGGCGCGGCGCAGGCGACCAGCCGGCAGGGCGCGAGCCGGCGCGCGACAAGCGAGCTCGGCGCGAGCCTGCCGATGCGGATGGCGAGGTCGTAGCCCTCCTCGACGAGGTCGACCATGCGGTCGTTGAGCGCGAGCTCGATCGATACCTGCGGATGCGTCGCCATGTAGGCCGCGACCGCCTCGGCGAGGTGCAGCGTGCCGAAGGAGACCGGCGCGTTGACGCGCAGCCGGCCCGAGGGCCGCGCCTGCAACGCGCCGACCATGCCTTCCGCGGCGGCGAGCTCGGCCAGGATCGCGACGCAGCGCTCGTGGTAGACGCGGCCCGCCTCGGTCGGCGCGACGCGGCGCGTGGTGCGGTCGAGGAGTCGCGCGCCGAGATGCGCCTCGAGGTCCTGGACGTGCCGGCTGGCCATGGCGCGCGAGATGCCGAGCGCGCGGGCCGCCGCGACGAAGCTCCCGCGCTCGACCACCGCCGCGAAGGCGCGCATTGCCACGATCCTGTCCATCCCCGGGCCTCCTGTCCGCGGCGCGCGGGGTAGCAGCCCCCGGCGCGATTGGTCAACGATGCGCAACAATCCGTTGCGCCGCGGGTGGATTGGAGCCGCGCGCCCGCCCGGCCATGTTCGCGGCCCTCAGGAACAGCACGCGCAGGAGCACGCCCATGGCCACCACCATCCTCCATGTCGATTCGAGCCCGCTTGGCGAGGCCTCGGCCTCGCGTCGCCTGACCGCGGACATCGTCGCCGCGCTGCGCGCCGCCGCTCCGGGCGCGCGCGTGCTGCGCCGCGACCTCGTCGCCGCGCCGCTCGGGCATCTCTCGGGCACGACGCTGCAGGGCTGGGGCGCCGCCGACATCGCCGCCCTCGCGCCCGAGGCGCGCGCGGAGGCGGAGCTGTCCGAGGCCTTGCTCGCGGAGTTCCTCGCCGCCGACACGCTGGTGATCGGCGCGCCGATGTACAATTTCTCCATCCCCTCGCAGCTCAAGGCCTGGATCGACCGCGTCGTGCGCGCGGGGCGGACCTTCCGCTACGGCGACAAGGGCCCGGTCGGGCTCGCGACGGGCAAGCGCGCCATCGTCGCCTCCTCGCGCGGCGGCGCCTATTCGGGCGACGCCGGGCGCCAGGCGCTCGACCACCAGGAGGCCTACCTGAGAACGGTGCTTGGCTTCGTCGGCATCGCCGACGTGGCGGTGGTGCGCGCCGAGGGCCTCGCGATGGGAGAGGCGGCGCGCGCGGCGGCGCTGGCCGCGGCGGCGCGGGACATCGCCGGCCTTGCGCCGGCGGCGGCCTGACCGGGGCGCCCCGATGATCGAGGCGCGTCCCTTCGCGGGGCTCGGCGGCGCGGACCATGGCTGGCTGCGCGCGCGCCACCACTTCTCCTTCGCCGGCTACAGCGACCCGGCGCGCATGGGCTGGGGCCGGCTGCGCGTGTGGAACGACGACGAGATCGCGCCGGGCACCGGCTTCGACCCGCATCCGCATCGCGACATGGAGATCGTGACCTATGTGCGCGAGGGCGCGATCACCCATCGCGACCATCTCGGCAACGAGGGCCGGACCATCGCCGGCGACGTGCAGGTGATGTCGGCGGGCACGGGCATCGTGCACGCCGAGTACAACCTCGAGCCCGTGACGACGCGCATCTTCCAGCTCTGGATCCTGCCGGACCGTCGCGGCGCCGCCCCGTCCTGGGGCACGCGCAGCTTCCCGCGCGCGGGACGCGAGGCGCGCTTCGAGGTCCTTGCCTCCGGCAGGCCCGGCGACGCGTCCACGGGCGCGCTGGCGATCAACGCCGACGCGGCCGTGCTCGCGGCGACGCTGCCGGCGGGCGGCGCGCTGCGCCATGCGCTCGCGCCGGGGCGCATGGCCTATCTCGTCGTGGCCCGGGGCGCGGCGCGCGCGAACGGCGTGGCGATGGGCGCGCGCGATGGCGCCGCCATCTCCGGCGAGGACATGCTCGCGATCGAGGCCGGCGCGGACGCGGAGCTCGTGCTGGTGGACGTCGCCGCGGCGTGAGCCGCGCGCGCGCCGCCGCGGCGCGCTAGGATCGCCGCCATGAGGATCTGCATCCATGGCGCCGGCGCGATCGGCGGGACGATGGCCGCGCGGCTCGCGCGCGCCGGGCGCGACGTCGTGGCCGTGGCGCGCGGCGCGCATCTCGAGGCGATGCGCGCGCATGGCCTGCTCTTCCGCGAGCGGCCCGGCGCCGAGCCCGTGCGCGTCGACCTGCGCTGCGCCGCGACGGCCGCTGAGGCGGGGCCCTTCGACCTCGTCGTCTGCACGGCGAAGGCGCATGCGCTGCCGGCGATGGCGGACGACCTCGCCGCCGCGCTGGCGCCCGGTGGCGCCGTGGCCTTCGCGGTGAACGGCGTGCCCTGGTGGTTCTTCCATGGCATCGGCGGCCCCCACGAGGGCGCCGTCGTCGAGGCGGTCGATCCGGGCGGCGTGCTGGCGCGGCGGCTGGGCGCGCGCCACGCGATCGGCGCCGTCGTGTACTTCCTCGCCGAGCTCGAGGCGCCGGGCCTCGTCGCCCAGCATGGCGGCGGCCGCCTCGTGCTGGGCGAGCCGGACGGAACGATGTCGCCGCGCCTCGCCGCCGCCGCCGCCGCGCTCGACGCGCCGGGCTGGACGATCGGGACGACGCCGCGCATCCGCGACGAGGTCGCCGCGAAGTTCATGGGCAACGCGACCAGCAACCCGCTCTGCGCGCTGCTGCGCGTGCCGATCGGCCGGGTCTTCCGCGACCCCGTGCTCTCCGCCCTTGGCGAGAAGGTGATGCGCGAGGCGCGCGCCGTCGCCGAGGCCCATGGCGCCCGCATCGTGCAGTCGGTGGAGGAGCGCCTCGCGCTCTACCGCGACGGGCCGCTCGCGGCCTTCCGCACCTCGACGCTGCTCGACGTCGACCGGGGCAGGGCGCTCGAGGTCGACGCGCTGCTGCTCGCGGTCGCCGAGATCGGCCGCCGCGCGGGCGTGCCGACGCCCACGATCGACCTCGTCTACGCGATGCTGCGCGCGATGGCGGAGGGGACCGGCCTGTATCCGGGCGCGCCGGCCGCCGCCGCGACTGCCACAGGGGGTGCGTGATGCACGAATACGAATCGATGCCGCCGATCTACGTCACCTACCTCAACCGCTTCGACGTCGAGGCGCTGGCGATGACGGACGACGAGATCCTCGCGGCGATCGAGGCGCAGCTCGCCGCGCAGGGGCGCGGCGAGGCGGTGATCGAGCCGCGCATGCACCTCGAGCCGGGCGTCGCGCACGGGCACTTCAACGTGCTGCGCGGCTCGATGGGCGGCGCGGTGGACGCCGCCGGCGTGAAGGTCGTCTCCGACTTCCACGACAACTACCTGCACAGGCTGCCCTCGGAGCTTGCGATCCTGCTGCTGATGGACCGCCGGACCGGGGTGCCGAAGGCCATCGTCGACGCCTCGATGATCACCGACATGCGCACCGGTGCCGTCACCGCGATCGGCGCGCGGTACCTCGCGCGGCGGGGCTCGAAGGTGCTCGGCCATGTCGGCGCGCGCGGCACGGCCTACTGGAACGTGCGGCTGATGGACCGGATCTTCGACTTCGACGAGATCCGCGTGCACTCGCGCCGGCCCGAGAGCCGCGAGGCCTTCGCCGCGCGGCTCGAGCGCGACCTCGGCAAGCGCGTGGTGGTGACGCAGGACTGGGAGAGCTGCGTGCGCGGCGCCGACATCGTGGTCGAGGCCTCGCGCCTCGTCGAGCCACGGCCGCTGCTGCGCGCGGAATGGATCGCGAAGGGCGCGCTCGTCATGCCCTACGGCACGGTGAGCGCGGTCGACGTCGGCGTGGCGGACATCGCCGACAAGTTCCTGATGGACGATTTCGGCCAGGCGCGCGCGGGGCGCTTCGGCGCGCTGAGGCCGATGTTCGAGTGCGGCAAGCTGCACGAGGGCCGCTTCCACGCCGAGCTCGGCCAGGTCGTCGCCGGGCTCCGGCCGGGGCGCGAGCGCGACGACGAGACCATCCTGTTCTGGCATCGCGGCCTGTCGCTGTCCGACATCGCGCTCGGCCACGCGATGCTGGAGAAGGCCGCGGCGCTGGGCATCGGCCAGCGCCTGCGCTTCGCCTGAGGGCGCGCGCGGCGCCTCGCCCCGCGCGCCCGCCGCCGGTCAGGCGGTGGCGACGTAGCCGTCGCGCCGCGGGTCGCAGCCGCCGGTCATCGCGCCGCTGCGCGGGTCGATGACGATGCCGTGCATGCCGCCGACCGTCATGGTCCAGGGCACGTAGGACTCGGCCGCGTGGCCGCGCGCGTTCAGCGCCTCGACCACCTCGGGGCGCACGCGGCCCTCGACCTGCACGCGCCGCCCGTCCCAGAGCCGCGCGCGCGGCGCCTCGATCGCGTCCTGGATCTGCAGCCCGTAGTCGACGAGCTGCACCATCGTCTGCGTCTGGGTCTGGCAGATGCCGTAGCTGCCGGGCGTGCCGAGCGCGAGCACCGGGCGGCCATCGCGCGTGCCGATCGTCGGCGCGGTGGGCAGCGCCAGCGGACCGCCGGGCCGCATGTAGTTCGTGCCCTTCGGGTTGACCTCGCCCCAGTACAGGAAGTTGTTGAGGCACACGCCCGTGCCCGGCACGACGACGCCGCAGCCGAAGGTGGCGCCGAGGCTCTGGGTGACGCACACGACGTTGCCCTCGCGGTCGGCGGCGGAGAAGGAGGTCGTGTGCTCCTTGCGCTCGTCGATCGGGCGCGCCTCGATCCACTGCTCGGTCGGGCCGTCGACCGGCTTGCCGTCGGCGACGCGCTTGCGCAGCTTCGCCACGAAGCGCTCCGAGAGCATCTCCTTCAGCTTGCGCGGGTCGGGGTTGTTGTGCGCGATGCGCACGCCCGCGGCGACGCGGATCGCGCGCCAGACGAGGTCGAGGTGGTCGACGCCGTTGCGCTCCAGCCGCGCGACGTCGAAGCCGTCGAGGATGCGCAGCGTCAGCAGGTACTGGAACCCCTCGCAGGGCGGCGGCAGCGTGTGGATCGCCATGCCGCGATACTCGGCGACGATCGGGTCGAGCCATTGCGGGCGGACCGCCTCGAGGTCGCGATGCGTGAGGCAGCCGCCGAGCTTGCGCACGTGGCGGATGAGCGCCTTGCCCAGCTCGCCGCGATAGAGGTGGTCCGGGCCCTCGGCCGCGATCGCCTCGTAGGTGCGCGCGAGGTCGGGCTGCCTGAGCACGTCGCCGGCCTTCACCGCGCCCTTGCCGAAGGCGTAGGTGCGGTTCCAGTCCCCGTAGAACGCCTTGTACTTCGGCAGGTCGGCGGCAGCCTCCATGAACTTGTATTCGCCGAACTCCGTGAGGACCATGCCGTCGCGCGCGATCGCGATGGCCGGCGCGAACACGTCCTTGAGCTGCTTGCGGCCATGGGCGCGCACGAGCTCGCACCAGCCCGCGAGGTTGCCCGGCGTGCCGCAGGCGAGCGGGCCGCGCGCGAGGTCCTCGCGCCGCGCGAAGCGCTCGATCGGCAGCTCGAAGGGCACGCGCGTGACGAAGTCGAGCGTGCGCACGCGCTTCTCCTTCGCGACATAGGCCGTCGCCTGGCCCATGCCCGCGAGGCCCGACATGAAGGGCTCGGCGACGTTGAGCGCGGCCGCGGTCGCGGCGATCGCGTCGAAGGCGTTGCCGCCCTCGCGCAGGACCTGCGCACCGGCCTGCGCGGCCAGCGGATGGGCCGCGGCGACGACGCCGTGGACAGATGCGATGCGAGGACGCTTGCCGTTCATGGTGTTCCCCCCGGGGATGGCCTGGCGATGGCGGATCTGAATATGCGCGCCGGGACGGCGCAAGGCCCTCGTCGCGGCGCGGGCCTTCCGGATGCCCGTCCGGCGCGCTAGCGTCGCAACCGCGCAATTCGCAGGAGACCGGGATGAAACGCCGCTTCCTCATGGGCGCGGGCGCCGCGCTGGCCGCCACGTCCTTCGCCGCCAGGGCCCAGCATTCCGGCCATGGCCCGGCGCTGCGGCCCGCGCCGTCCTCCCCGCATCCCTTCCACAACCTCTTCCAGGGCGGCGCGCCGCACCACCTGACGCCGGACCAGCGCGCCCAGCGCGTCTCGGGAAGCCCGGCGCCCGC
>Ga0068872_10001506_pt1 | contig 18814 bp, 19 predicted proteins | sample NOAtaG_7_FD_66441 | JGI IMG/M metagenome (GOLD analysis project Ga0068872, IMG submission 66441) | Freshwater lake microbial communities from Lake Erie, under a cyanobacterial bloom - NOAA_Erie_Diel1S_2200h metaG | ecosystem: Environmental > Aquatic > Freshwater > Lake | place: USA: Ohio, Lake...
AAAAACAATCCATTGGTCCCGGATTTGCACCGCAGCTATTTAGAATGAAATATAATTGCTCGTGTAATTTAGCATCGTTCATTACCAAAGCACCCATTACAACGTCGCTGTGTCCGCCCAAATATTTTGTAACCGAATGCATTACAATATCTGCACCCAACGCTAATGGATTTTGTAAATACGGAGAAGCAAATGTATTATCTACTGCCAAAATAATATTGTTTGCTTTTGCAATTTTGCTGCACGCTTCAATATCGACGATCTGCATTGTTGGATTTGTAGGCGTTTCGGCCCAGATCAATTTGGTATTCTTGTTCACATATTTAGAAATATTCTCAGCATTACTTAAATTGATAAAATGAAATTTGATGCCGTAGTTCTCGAATATTTTTGTGAACATGCGGTAACTTCCGCCGTAAAGATCATCTCCCGTGATCACTTCATCGCCCGGACGTAATAATTTCATTACAGCATCCGTTGCACCCATACCGCTGGCAAAGCAAATAGCATGTTTACCGTTTTCTAAGGCAGCAATATTTTTTTGCAGAGCCTCACGCGTTGGATTTTTCCCACGCGCATAACCGTAACCCTTGTTTTTTCCGGGCGACTCTTGCACATAGGTACTTGTTTGATAGATCGGAGTCATAATAGCTCCGGTAGTTGGGTCTGCTTCTGCACCGGCATGAATTGCCTTGGTGCCAAATTTATATTTTGAATAGTCGCTCATGGTAATGGTAGGTGTTACTTTTTTGATATGGTTTCAAATTGCTTTAGCCAAATGATGCACTCCTCTTTTGTTGCAAAAAAGCGAGTTGGTTTGGTTGGTTTCATTAACTTAATAAAGAAATTAGCTAATAATTTTTCGGCCATGGTGCTTGAAATAAAGGCAATTGCCGAGCAGTGCTTCATAACCTCTTCACTACCGCTAAATTCTCGCGCTTCACGATCTTGGTTGGTAAATGTGCCACCTGAAATTAAAATAGGGGCAACCTCCCAAGGTGAATTTTGACGCGACGCTAAAAATACATTCCTTACGGTTTCAAGGTCGAGATGGTCATCATCGTACTCCACATGAATGATATGTTCCTTCATGAAAGTGATCTTGCCTCCTTTAACCGATACTCTTTTATCTAAAATCTTATCTTCAGACATTTAGGTCAAAATTAGAAATTAATTGCTTGACAAGTTGTGAAAATCAAAAATAAAACAAAAAAGCCGCTAAATTTAGCGGCTTTTTCAAGTAAAATATGTTGCTTTTAAAGTTTGATCTTTTCTTTGTGTTTTTTTACCTGAGTTTTTAGTGCCTCACAAGCTAAGTCGGTAGCCTCTTCAAACGAAGCGCATTGTTTCTTGGCAAAGAACTCATGGCCTTTACCATGCATTTTAATCTCCGCAATTTTATTTGAAGCATCATTGCTTTTGTCTAATCTTAAAATAATTTCACTGTTGATGATACCATCATAAAAGGTGTTTAGTTTTTCTACTTTTTGGTTTACAAATCCTAAAAGTTTTTTGTCGGCATCAAAGTGCACTGATTGAATTTTGATCGTCATTTGTTCCTCCTTTTTTTTGTGTTAGTTAATTTCTTTAGGGAGAAGCGAGCTTTGCTCTGCTTTACCATTAATTTCCTGATCTTGGGTGTGCTTGTAAATACGTTTTTTTAAGCTTTTCTATTGTGTTGTGTGTGTAAATTTGAGTAGCTGATAAATTTGCATGGCCTAGCAATTCTTTAACGGCATTAATATTGGCGCCGTTATTAAGTAAATGTGTGGCAAAGGTGTGTCGCAATACGTGTGGACTTCTTTTATGCAGTGTGGTAACCAAGGAGAGGTATTTTTTTACAATAGTATAAACCTGAGATGCGCTTAAAGGTTTATTTTTCTCGGTTACAAACATAAATTCGTTGGTTAAGCCCTTATCTCTTTTTACGGTAACAAAGGTTTCTAGGTTACGCTTTAGTTCAATATTAACGGGAATTATTCGCTCTTTATTTCGTTTGCCTAAAACCTTAATTTCTGAGTTAAAAATATCTACATCGTTGGTTTTTAAACCGGTTAATTCTGAGCGTCTTATGCCTGTTTGATAAAGTAGATCTAGAATGAGTTTTGACTGAATACCTTTATACGAATCGTCAAATTTAAGGTCTTTTAACAGCTTATCCATGTTGGCCTCTTCCACAAAAACCGGAAGTTTTTTGGGAGTGCGTGGACCCTGAACCTTTGAGATGGTGTTTACTTTAATAAGATCTTGTTGTAGGCAATATTTGTAGAAGGCCTTTAGGCAAGATAATTTTCGATTGGCAGTGCGAGGAGAATTTTTTTCGTCAATCAATTTAGCAATAAAGCCTCGCGCATGCTGGTGGTTAGCTTTGGTGATGTCTTTTACTCCGCACTCCTCTGAAAGAAAAAGCGTGAATTGATCAAGGTCGTTTTGATAAGATATAATTGTGTGACTGCTGAGCTTTTTTACCTTTTTCAAGTAATTCAAAAAGTCTTTTATTGCACTCTCATTAGCCGCCATAAAACAAAAAATCCTAAACCGAATTTAAACATTCAGCTTAGGATTTTCAGAAATTTCTTTTAAAAGATATTATTTATCTAAAGTTCCTTCTTGTAATTTTTGCTTGTACACCGCTTTGATGATCTCTTCGCGACGACGAACTGAAGGTTTAGTGAATTGCTTACGAACGCGTAATTGTTTTACAACTCCGGTTTTCTCGAACTTCTTTTTGTATTTCTTTAAGGCTTTCTCGATAGTATCGCCTTCTTTTATCTGTACAATTAACATCTTACTTTTTTATAGTTTTTGAGGGGCAAATATAGTGAAAATTTTATGATTCCAAATCCTTTTTTGGCAAAATAATTAGGCCGTTTGCTCTACGGCAAAGAGCTCGGTAAGCTTTTTAACAACAAAATCGATCTCTTCCTTGGTATTATGCTTACAAAAGCTAAATCTTACAGAGGGGCGATCCATATCGGCGCCAATCCCTCTCAAAACGTGGCTACCCTGGTTACTTCCGCTTGTGCAAGCACTGCCTCCACTGGCATAAATTCCGGCTATATCCAGGTTAAAAAGCAGCATTTCGGCATTTGGGTGCTTTGGAAAGCAACAGTTTAGTACGGTGTAAAGCGATTTGGATGGTTCAGTTTCCCCATTAAATGTGATGCCGGGAATTGAATCCTTCAGTTTTTGCATCATATAGGCCTTTAAGCCCGAAATATAAGCGATATGCTCGTCCATTTCGTTGTAGCAGATCTCTAAAGCCTTGGCCAACCCAATGATCCCATACACATTCTCGGTGCCTCCGCGCATATTGCGTTCCTGAGAACCCCCATTAATAAACGGATCAATTTTTACTGTGTGATTGATATATAAGAACCCAACACCTTTTGGACCATGAAATTTATGAGCGGCGCAGGCAATGAAGTGAACCTTTATATCTTTTAGGTCAATTGGATAATGTCCAATGGTTTGCACTGTATCGCTATGAAAAAATGCATTATATTTTGCGCACAATTCACCAACTTCTTTTATAGGTAAAAGTGTTCCAATTTCATTGTTGGCATGCATTAGCGACACCAATGTGCGAGGATTATTTTTTAGTAACTCTTCCAGATGGTTCAGGTCAACATTTCCTTTTTTGTCGATGTTAACCCACGATACTTTTACCTTTCCTTTTTTCTCTAAAACGCTTACTGTATGCTCCACCGCATGATGCTCGATTTTACTTGAGATGATGTGTGTAATATTATGATTTTCAATAGTTTGAACTATAGCTGTATTATCAGCTTCTGTACCGCCGGAAGTAAAAAATATCTCGGCAGGCGTTACATTTAAAAGCTTAGCAACCGTTTTACGAGCCCCTTCAATTAAGCTACGCACTTTTCTACCCGAACCATGAATGGAGGATGGATTTCCAAATTCATCACGCATCACAGGGATCATTGCTTCCAATACGGATTCGTCCAATTTTGTTGTTGCGGCGTTATCTAAATAAACTTTCATTTCTGGTTGAATAGATGTTTTTGTTGCACAAATTTACGAATAAATATTAGGTTTTTTAGAGGCAGAAACCGCAAAGGACCTTTGGTCCTCGCAAAGGAGGCGCAGAGGACGCAAAGCTCACCAATACTCGAAAGAAGGCAAAGACGCCTTTGGCGTTACGCCAAGAATTGGTAATTCTTTGCGAAGTGCTTTAGCATCTTTGCCTTCTTATTTTTTTGCGGTTAGTTGATCCTTAGCGACCTTTGCGCCTTCTTTGCGATGTGCTTTAGCACCTTTGCGGTTTCTGCCTCTGATATTTAATTCTTAATGATCTCCTTAATATCGTTAATGATCTTGTTGGCTAAACTATCAGCAGTTGACATACTATCGCTTTCGCTGTAAATACGAATGATAGGTTCGGTATTACTTTTGCGTAAATGAACCCACTCATTATCAAATTCTATCTTCACACCGTCAATTAAATTGATTGGTTGCTTAGCGTATTTCAACTTAATGCTATCCAATACCTTATCTACGTTTATAGAAGGTGTTAGTTCGATCTTATTTTTAGAGATAAAATAATTAGGATACGACCTACGAAGCATGGAAACTGGCTTACCATAATTTGCCAAGTGAGTTAAGAAAATAGCGATGCCCACTAAAGCATCGCGGCCATAATGCAACTCGGGAAGAATAATACCTCCATTACCTTCGCCACCAATTATTGCATTGGTTTCTTTCATCATTCGAACCACATTCACTTCACCAACTGCACTCGCCGAATAAGAGCCTCCTTGTTTTTCGGTAACATCGCGCAAAGCACGAGTACTTGATAGGTTACTTACCGTATTTCCTTTTGGGTGATGTTTTAAAACGTAATCGGCTACAGCCACTAAAGTATACTCCTCGCCAAACATTTCGCCATCCTCAGAAACCAGGGCTAAGCGATCTACATCCGGATCAACGCTAATACCTAAATGTGCTTTCTTCTTTAAGATGGTTGCGCTCAATTCGGTTAAATGCTCAGGCAAAGGCTCCGGGTTGTGTGCAAAATGTCCGTTTGCCTCGGCGTTGATCACGTGAATATTGGTTACGCCTAATGCTCGCAATAAAGCAGGCACTGCAAAAGCGCCACTGGAATTTACCGCATCTACCACAATGGAAAAATCCTTTTCCTTGATGGCTTTAATGTTTACGTATGGTAATTTTAATATTTGTTGGATATGAATGGATAGCAGATCTACATTGATATTGTAAGTTCCTACTTGGCCAACTTCGCTGTAATTAAAGTTTTGTTCTTCCGCTAGAGTTAAAATTCTTTGTCCATCGGCTTCACTTATAAATTCACCTTTGCTATTCAATAGCTTTAAAGCGTTCCATTGTTTTGGATTATGACTTGCGGTTAAAATAATACCACCATGAGCCTTTAATTCGGTAACACCAATTTCAACAGTAGGGGTGGTGCTTAAACCGGCATCGATCACATCTATTCCCATGCCCATTAAGGTTCCGGCAACAGTGCGACTCACCATATCACCACTGATTCGCGCATCACGACCGATTAAAACTTTTAAGTTCTTTGAATTATTATTCTCCTTTAACCAAGTGGCATAGGCTGAAGTGAATTTTACAATATCTAATGGACTTAAACCATCGCCGGGTTTACCGCCAATGGTTCCTCTTATTCCTGAAATACTTTTTATTAAGGTCACGGTTTTAAATTTAAGAATACAAAGATAGGGAAGGAATGTTTTTAAGTTCGCTTTATTATGTCCTTTTATTAAGGTTTTTTCAAACATTTTAGCGAATTTTGTCATCATTTAAGCTTTGAATTAGTACCGATTTTTCGTAACTTCATAGCATCAACGTTTAGCTACAAATGAAAATAAAATCGATCGCTATAATTGTTTTGCTTGCGTTCAGCTTTTGTAAAAAAGATAAGATCGAGGAGCCTGAGCCGGTAGTTCCCAATGTTGGAAATTTAAGTGTGAATTACAGGCCAACTATTGATGGAAACACCATGTTGTTTGGCACCCAATACAAAAATGCCCATGGCGATACTTTTACGGTGAACTTGTTCAAGTACTATATCACCAATGTTTTTTTAGTAAAAGACGACGGATCAAAATTCTCGGAAGGAAAATTTCATTTGGTTGATCATAGCCTTGGCGGTGGTTTTAGTATGAGTGGAATTCCTGCAGGAACCTACAAAAGCATGATCTACACACTTGGTGTTGATAGTTCCCGTAATGTTTCCGGAGTTCAAGATGGCGACCTGGCACCTTCAAAAGCCATGTTTTGGGATTGGAATACAGGCTACATTTTTTTAAAACTTGAAGGCACATCTCCTCAAGCTGATAATGGTTCAAAAGATATTGCTTTTCACATTGGCGGCTTTACAAAACCTTATAGTACTATTAGAACCATGACCATAAACTTTGCACAGGATCTTGTAATTGCGAAGGACAAAAATCCACAATTAAAACTGGCAAGTAATGTTAATGAGCTCTTTAAAAATCCTTTTGTTGTAGACTTTTTTACTTATCATACGGTTACATCGCCAGGATTACAAAGTAATTTGGTAGCAAATAATTATACCGACATGATTAGTTATGAAGCAATAGTACCATGAAGTTTTTTAAATACATATTAGTTTTCACTTCACTTGCTTTTTTTCAAGCCTGCAAAGTTGACCCTAAGATCCAAATAATTTCAATTGAACAGTTAAAGGAAGTTCAACCGCAAGGGTGGCCTAATCCAATTTACACTTTCTCAAATAATGCCATTAAACCTGAGGTTTTTAATTTAGGTAGAGAATTATTTTACGATCCCATTTTGTCTTTAGATAATTCCGTTTCTTGCGGATCATGCCACCAACAATTTGCCGCGTTTGCACATGCCGAACATAAATTCAGCCATGGCATCAATGATCTTATTGGAAACAGAAATGCTCCCGGAATGTTTAATTTAACTTGGCATTCGAGTTTTATGCATGATGGAGGGATAAACCATATTGAAGTTCAGCCAATAGGTCCAATTCAAAATCCTATTGAAATGGGCGAGACATTTGCCAACGTTCTAAGTAAACTTCAAAACAGTGCAAAATACCGCCAACTTTTTTTAAAGGCTTATGGCACCGAAGAAGCAACAGATACTCGCATACTAAAATCGATGGCTCAGTTTATGGGCTTGATGTATTCTTATAACAGTAAGTTTGATCTATACAAACGAAACGAGAGTAATGTGAAGCTTTCGGCAGATGAGTTGCGCGGATATGCCGCCTTTCAAGCAAAATGTGGAAGCTGTCATACAGAGCCACTATTTTCTGATTTCAAATTTAGAAGTAATGGAATAGAATTTAATCCACTTCTTAACGATAGTGGAAGAGCACATATTACAGGAATGCCACAAGATCGTTACAAATTCAAAACACCTAGTTTGCGCAACATAGCTTTAACGGGGCCTTATATGCATGATGGACGATTTACAACATTGCAACAGTGTTTAGATCATTATACCGACATTAAAAATCTTGTCAACCTTGATCCAACTATTCCTGCTACAGGCATTCCATTAACTTCTCAAGAGAAAACGGATATTATTTCGTTCTTACAAACGCTTACTGACTACAAATTTATTAACGATCCAAAATTTGCCGATCCAAATGGAAATTAAAATGAGAAGAATTATTACGTTACTAATTGTAGTTTTGACGTTTATTACTTGCAAAAAGAATGATGTGGGTGGCAATGCTGTGATTGAAGGAACAGTGAAACATCATTCAAAGGTTATTAAAGACGCTACCGTGTTTTTAAAGTTCAAAGCAACTGATCAGCCTGCCGGTGATACAACAGTTTATGACGCTAAAGTAAGAGTGGATGCTAATGGCTATTTTAAATTTAATGTGTATAAAGGCCAGTATTATATTTTTGGCCATGGCTTTGATTATGGAATTCCGGCACCGTACATCGTTGCGGGAGGGCAGGGCGTAAAGTTAAGATCGAAAGAAACTACCTCGATCACTTTGTTTGTTACCGAAGGGGATTAGTTTGTTTTTTTGCCACTGAAATAACTGTACCAATTACCATGTGAGCTTTGTTGACTGTAAAACATTGAGTCATTTTTGAATGAGTATATGCCAAATCTTATGTGTCTGTTATGATAATTAAATGTTGAATTATTAATGACAATGGAATTGAACGGACAGTTTTTCGAAACTTCGTAAGTATGAGTACTGTAAGAACTCTGCCATGAGTATGTTGTTGGAGTAGGCATAATTAATTGTGTAAAAGAATATATACCAGTGTAAGTGCCAACGATGCTCTTTCTGTAGTCATAAGTAAGCGAGTCATATTTTTTTCTATCTATTGTATAACTATAAGTTTTTACTTCATTATCTGCATCAGTTACCGTTATGTGATGTGTAACTTTTTTTTTAAACACTGATAAATGTGGTCCTTCACCTGAAAAGGAATTATTATCCCAACTTATGGAATAGGGTTGTTTGCCCCCTATCATTGTAAATTTAACCAACGCGCTGGTAGTATCATAAGGATAACAAACAATATTAGAAACTTCAAAACCCGCAACAGCAGTTAAGGCCTTATCTTTTTTACAAGAAAATAGAGTAAGGAGTAGAATTAGTATACAATTGATGCGAAGCATACTTAAAGATAGTGAAAATAAGAACAGGCTACAAAAGCAATAGATTGCCTGAAAAGTTAAACAGAGGTATTAATTTGTTTTTTTTCCTAGATACACCTTTCTCCAAGCATATCCTCCTGAAATATAATAGGTAAAATTAATACTGTCATTCTTTAACCAGCCTTTAAAATCATATGGGTAGGCGGAATCAGGGACTTGTGGAAAAAAAACACCTTTAAAGGTGCCTAAACGATTATTATAGCTTAAGTCTACATCGCTATTTCCTGTTATCCCAACATTCATAATGATTTTAGAAAAATCAGAAGATTTTTTTACGATCAAATTATAAGGAACAGGGTTATAATGATAAATACTTCCTCCTGGTGATAAAGACCATTGCGTTAGCATACAATCGTAAGATCCTAAAATGTTATTTCTGTGATCGTAAAGTAATGAATCAAAAATTTTACGCTCAACAATATTTGAAAACGTTTTGGTCTGATTATCTGCATCTTTAACAGTAACAAAATATTCAGCTTTTGTTTTGAATGTTAAACTATATTTTTCAGTTCCTTGATTTGTATTTGAGTTCCAAAAGTAAGTGTATGGTGGTTTGCCACCAATAACTTTTACCCTTAGCTCAGTGCTTGTAGTGTCAAATGGATAGCAAATAACATTGTTTATCTCTATGTTACCATCTAATAAACTTTCGCCCTTATCTTTTTTACAAGAAAATAGAGAAACAACGAGAATTAGTATATAACCGACGCGAAGCATAATTAAAGATAGTGAAAATAAGAATAGGCTCCAAAGGTTTAGCCCAAGCGCTTGCTAATTACCTTGCAAACATTACCAAACACTTGGCCCGGCGAGAATTTTCGCCATTCAAATTCGTCGAGTTCGCCACCACTTACAAAATAATAATCAAGGTGTGCTCTTTGGAATTCTTTTAATACATGATCGCGGAAATTTAAAAAAACGATCCATCCGCTTTCGCCATTATCATCAAACCATTCTTCGTAATAGCTATCGTCGCTGCTGTGAAAATTCAAAACATTTTCACCAATGATGATGAATTTATTTACGCCTAAATATCCCAGCTCATCAACAATATCACGTTTTAAATACATGATGTCGTTATTGATCGCGTCGTTCCATTCGCCTATAAGCTCTATGATGGCGTAATTTTCGGTGTAGTCAACAAATAAGATCTTAATATACATGGTTTCACTTCCCATGTCGTCCCATTGCGGGTGAATAAAATAATTGTAAATGGTATTGCTGTATTCAAACTCGCTATACTCGCGCGCATAAAAAGGCGACTGAGGGTCTTCCGCCGCCACGTATAAATGTCGCCAATTATAAAAAGGTTCTATGCTGTGCACACTACAATTCTTACATTGTAAATGTACCATTAAAATTAAAAAGCCGGAATGATTTAAGTCTTTTTTTAATTGTAGCCGCTTGAGTGAAGCGATCTGGAAATAGTGTGTGTGAATGGTAGTCTTGCTTTTTACACAAGACTACCAGATAACACTATGCAAATTTGCTTTCAAATTCTTTCATGGCTTCCACTAAAGCATTTACGCTCTCTAATGGCAAGGCGTTGTATAAAGAAGCACGGTATCCGCCAACATCGCGGTGACCTTTGATGCCGCTGAGGTTATATGTTTTAGCTAATTTATCAAATTCAGCTTCATACTCAGGTTTAGTTGGTAAAAAACAAACATTCATAAAACTTCTGTCTTCTTTTGCAACGGTTCCTACAAAGCATGAATTGCGATCGATCTCATTGTATAATGCATCTGCTTTAGCCTGATTGATCTTTTCGATCCATTCAACACCACCATTTTGTTTTAACCAACGTAAAGTAAGCATGCTTACATACACCGGGAAAACCGGAGGAGTATTGAACATGCTCTCTCCTTTTATGTGAACGTTGTAATCTAGCATAGATAACATTTTGCGGCCTGATTTTCCGAGAATATCTTTTTTTACCATGATCATGGTACTTCCGGCAGGACCCATATTTTTTTGTGCACCTGCATAGATCAAAGAAAAATCTTTTGCATTTACTTTGCGACTAAAAAGATCAGAACTCATATCGCATACCATAGGAACAGGACTTTTTGGGAATGCCTTCATTTGAGTTCCGTATATGGTGTTGTTGGATGTACAGTGAAAATAATCAGCGTCTTTTGGAATCTCATATCCTTTTGGGATGTAAGTAAATTTTTTATCTTCCGAAGAAGCCACAACATTTACATTACCAAGGATCTTAGCTTCTTTAATGGCTTTACTAGCCCAAACTCCTGTGTTCAAATAAGCCGCTGTTCCATTTTGAGTAAGTAAATTATAAGGCACCATAGCAAACTGCATGCTTGCACCACCACCTAAATACATTACTTCGTAATCATCGCCAACTTCAAAAAGATCTTTCACTAATTGACGAGCTTCGTCCATTACTGCAATAAAATTTTTGCTTCGGTGAGAGATCTCTAATAGAGAAAGACCCATATTATCGAAATTAATACAGGCTTCTGACGCTTGTTTTAAAACATCAATTGGTAAAATACCAGGGCCTGCGCTAAAATTGTGGATTTTTGTGCTGGTTGCTATCATAATAAAATAAATGTGAGATTAGAAAGACGAAGGTATAAATAAACTTATGTTCTTACAATTTTTATTTCGCCATTTTCGAGATAGATAATGAGGTATTTTCCGTAAAACTCTAATGAACTAAAGTTAGAGAATAGTGTCTTACCTTTTTTGTCTATCAGTACATTGCCATCTTCAGTTTCTATAAGAAAAATGCCCTTTGCCGTCCTTTCAATCTTAGTAACGGAGCTTACAATCTCTTCGCCTTTTGTGTTGAGTAGCAAATAGCCCTTTTTAGTGGATACAATGGCTAAACTATCTTCAAAATCAGAGGCAGTGTTATATTTTAATGGAATTACTGTATTTAACTTGCGGTCAACAAAGCCATATTTGTTATTCTTTTTGATGCGAATAAGTCCATTTGAGACAAAGCCAATTTCTTGATAGGTGTTAAAGTCGATGCTCATGCGACCATTAAGATCCATCAAGGCCTCGCTCTTCTTTTTAAAGAGTTTAAGAACGTTTCCGTTGGTATAGTGTTTTATGCTTCGTTCTTTTTCGTAGTCGTAATTGATCTCGCTCAAAAAGCAAGCTTTAGAAGAGTAGAAGCCATATGAATTATTAAGAATGATCAAATAAATATCATCGGTACCTGCCTCGCCGGCAGGCAGGCAAAGTTGTATAAGATCATATGTTGGGTCCAGCAAAATCTTTCCGTTGTTCTTTATGAGGCCAAATTTATTGTTGAGTTTATAAATGGCTATTTCATTTTTGCTAAAATCAGAGATCCATTCAAACTCGGGTTTGTGTATGTAGCCGGTTTTTGTAATAAAACCATACTTTCCTTCAAGTTGGTAGTAGGCACATGTGTTTTTAAAATCGCCTAACTTTTCAAATTTACAAGGATAGATCTTTTGTCCGTACTCATCAATAGCACAATAAAAATTACCCTGTTTAATGATATAAAGATCTTCGCTTAATTCATTTACTTCATCAAACGATTCTGATCTAATTTCTCCAAGGCGATCGATCAAAAACCATTTGTCTTTTACCTTCACAGGAGCCAAACCGTTATGAAAGGGTAGAGCATCATTGAAAACTCTCCCAAGGGTGTTTGTATTTTCTTTATTTATAAAGTATACCGAATCATTTTTGTGTACAATACTTAAGCCTTCTGTAAAATCGCTTACTTCATCATAAAAAGGCTGTATGTATATCTTGCCTGTAGTATCTGCAAAGCCAACGCGTTCATTCTTTTCTATTGGAATTAACACAAGGCTATTCAATTGCATTTCCTTTAATATGGAATTACGGAAAGGAAAATTTGGATAAGTTGTAATAAAACTTTCTAGTTCATCTTTGGTAAATGATTTTACACTTTGCGTAAATAGTAATTGCCAGGCTGAAGAGATCTGCATTGCGGTAGGATAATTTTTTATGAAAGCTTCAATTCCGGTTTTATTGTTTGATGATTTATATATTTCAAGTAATGCATCATAGGCATTATTTAAATTGGCGTTATTGCCATAATGTTCAATGAAATTAATATAGCTTTCTGCTTTTCTGTCTTTTGTTAACTCTTCAAATATTTGTCTTTCCATCAACTTAAAGGCATCTGATCTGAAAACGCTTTGCGGATGCAGGATCATAAAAAGTTTGGTACTATCGCTTTTGTTAATATCTAGTACATGGTTATATTCTAATTCATCGCGATTGGTAATTGCGGTCATTCTATATTTCTCCGGTGCCAGATAATTTTTGGAGAGAAAATCGTTATAAGCTTTAATTGAATTCTCTAATAAACACACTTTCAACTGCTTAAAACTAATTGAGTCGAGAAGTTGTTGTATGTTTTTGCGATCGGCGCAAAAGCCCGCTAATACTGGGATCTGTGCCGATTCATCAGTAAGGTTTAGACTTATTTGAACATATTTACATGCACTGTCGGTATTGTAAAACGGATTATTGTTTCGATAAAAGATCACTGCTAATCCATAACATGCTTGAGAATTAAACTGCTTCTTATTGAGAGAATAGAATAATGACCTGGCTTTGAAATAGTCGTGAATACTTAGAGCATCAAAGGCTTTGGAGATAGTTGAGCTCCATAGCACTGAGCACGAAAGGATTAAAACTAAGATTATTTTTGATTTATGTAGTTTCACTAATTATGGGCAAAATTAAATGTTTAGTTTAACTTTGCAGCATGTTTACTTCCGGAAGAATTTTATTCACAGTTATTTTTATTGTTGTTTTTACAGGCGTACTCATTTGGAGTTACCGCAAAGACCTAAAAAACATACGAACACATTATCGCCGAAACTACCTCGTTTTAGTGGGGTTATTAACATTTATTGCACTACTTTACCTTATTGTTAAATTGAGAAAAATGTTGTGATTCGACGATTTTTTGACTACTTTTGTAGGGTAAATTTTACACTATGAAGAATCTCTTAGCATTACTTTTTCTAACCATTTTAGTTGGTCAAACAAATGCCGGTGTTATCATCATTGAGGGAAAGTATCAAAACAAAAACCTCTTCGTGCAAAATTACTTCGGAAATAGCGGAGTTGGTTTTTGCGCTCAGGAGATCAAAGTGAATGGAAAGATCACAACCGACGAAACTAACTCAAGTGCGTTTGAAATTGACCTTGCTGCTTTGCAGTTAAAATTTGGCGAACAGGTTACCATAGAGATCTCACATAAAGAAGGATGTTTACCTAAAGTATTAAATGCCGACGATCTTCTACCGAAACCAACTTTTGATGTTTTAGTGATGAATATTTCTGAAACCGGTTTATTAAAGTGGTCAACTAAGAACGAATCAGGTTCTTTACCATATGTTATTGAAACTTTTAAGTGGAACAAATGGATCCCGATCGGAGAAGTAAGTGGAGTAGGATCTCCTGACAATCACGATTACGCTTTTCAAGTTAAAATGCACAGCGGCGAAAATAAATTTCGTGTAAAGCAAAAAGGTAATGCAAGTTTATCGCGTTTCTCAAAAGAAATATCAGTTAACTCAAGCACTCAAAAACCAAGCTTCGCAGTTTTAAAAAATAAGTCGATTGACTTTAGCGATGAGACTGCTTATGAGGTTTACGACTCTTACGGTGTTGTTGTAAAGAAAGGTTTTGGAAAGAATATCGGAATAGATAATCTTAAAAAAGGAGTTTATTATTTGTGTTACGATAATCTGGTAACAGAATTCTCTAAATAATTAGCTTTTTAAATTCATTCAAGATCATTGCAGTAGCACCCCAAATTATTTCACCCTCTACCTTAAAGTAGGGGGTTTTTAATTTGTAGCCATCACCGCTAACAATTCCATCGTATTCTATCAAAGTATCCTGTTTTAAATGATCGGTGTTCAAGTTGATCAATTGTTTAACTTCACGCGTATCTAAATTAAAATTGATCTCTTCGTGTTCATATACTCCAATATAGGGCTCAACGTAAAAATTACTTACCGGAATATACAGAGGAGTTAGTGCGCCCAGAATTTTTACATCTTGTTTCATGATGCCTATCTCTTCTTGTAATTCCCTTAAAGCAGTGTGCCTTAAACTCTCATCGTTCTCCTCAAATTTTCCTCCCGGAAGTCCTACCTGATTGCTGTGTTTTCCGTCGTACTCATGTCGTTTGAGTAAGGGAATGAAATACGAATCCTTACTCTTATACAATAACAAGATAACTGCACTTTTACGATAGCTATTTGGATCTAAGGTTTTAATGTCATATTTAGCTCTAGTTATAGGAGCCATTTCATATTGAGCCTCAATACCCGGTAAGGGCTTATTTAAACGGTCATTTAGAAGTTTTATGAGGCTTTGCATGCCACAAAATTAGAGGTTTATTAGTACCTTTACCAAACTAATTATGAGTGAATTTAAGATAAACACCATTGAAGAGGCGCTTGCCGACCTTAGGGACGGAAAGGTGATCATTGTGGTTGATGATGAAGATCGTGAGAACGAAGGAGATTTTATTACCGCGGCTGCTAATGTAACGCCTGAAGTTATCAACTTTATGGCAACACATGGCCGAGGTTTGATTTGTGTTTCGATTACTGAAGAAAAGGCTAAAGAATTGCAATTAGACATGATGGTGCCTGCAAACACCTCATTACACGAAACGGCATTTACCGTTTCTATTGATCTTTTAGGACATGGTTGTACAACCGGAATATCAGCGCAAGACAGAAGTAAAACGGTAAAAGCCTTGGTTGATCCAAATATTAAACCGAGCGAGTTTGGAAAGCCCGGACATATTTTTCCATTGAAAGCAAAAAATGGCGGCGTATTAAGAAGAGCAGGGCATACTGAAGCCACCATTGATCTGGCGCGTTTATCAGGCTTTGATCCTTGTGGTGCATTGGTAGAGATCATGAACGAAGATGGTACCATGGCGCGCTTGCCTGATCTTGTAAAAATTGCGGAGCGTTTTGGGTTAAAAATAATTACCATCAAAGATCTGATCAGCTATCGCTTATCAAAGGAAAGTATCATTGATAGAATTGTGGATGTGAATATGCCAACAACGTGGGGAGATTTTAGATTGATCGCTTATCATGTAAAAACCACAGGGCAAGAACACATGGCCTTGATAAAAGGACAGTGGAATAAGGATGAACCTGTTTTAGTTCGCGTTCATTCAAGCTGTGTTACAGGAGATATATTTGGAAGTTGTAGATGTGATTGCGGACCGCAACTTCACGCCGCAATGCAAATGGTTGAAAAGGAAGGTAAAGGTGTGATTGTTTATATGAACCAAGAAGGCAGAGGAATTGGTCTGATGAATAAATTAAAAGCATACAAACTTCAAGAACAAGGCAGAGATACTGTTGAGGCCAATATTGAACTAGGATTTAAGATGGATGAACGAGATTACGGCATTGGTGCGCAAATATTAAGAGATCTTGGCGTAAGTAAGATCAAGTTAATGTCTAATAATCCTAAAAAGCGTGCAGGTCTTATTGGTTACGGTTTAGAGATCATTGAGAATGTTCCAATTATTATTGAATCAAATCCTCACAACGAAAAATATTTGCAAACCAAGAAGGATAAGATGGGTCATTTGTTTTAAGTGTATGAATTCATTTAGATTATTATTTTTCTTTTTTGTTCTATCTACTTTTTCCAATGCTCAAACCGTCTCCATAAAACGAGACAATAAGATCGAACAGCTTTCAAAATTAAAGAGTTTGAAGATCTATCAGAACAAGCAAAGCTTTGGTAAGGATAGCATCAACATCATAACAGAAGTAGATTCAGTTTATAAAAACGGCGAAACATTAGTTGTTCGACCATGGTCGGTGGAGGAAGCATATTACTTGGATTCGAACATGAATATGACTGTTTCAAAAATTTACAAAGAAAGAACAAAGAGTTTGGTGAGCATACCAATTTCAGAAATTGATAAACTCACCGGAAAGAAGAGGACTTTGTCGCGCGTTCTCTCTTACGTTTCTACGGTTGCATTTTTAAGTGTGGCAGCTTCCACAGGTTTGCGATTGAGTAACTCAACCAATCAGGAAATAGGAAATAAGATGTTTTTTGTTTCCGCGCCTACTTTAATTGTAAGTTGGATCTTACAAGCAACGATTGCAAAAAAGAAATATCATTTTGATAAAAACCGTACTGATAAAATGACCTGGATATTTAATTAAAAATTGAATTATGAAAATAGAAGATGTTTTTAAGAATAATAAGGCATGGGTAAATCAAAAATTGGCATTGGATAAAGATTACTTCAATAATTTATCAAAGGGACAAAGTCCGGAGTTTTTATATATTGGCTGCTCGGATAGTCGCGTAACTGCCGAAGATATTATGGGAGTTCAGCCAGGCGAAGTGTTTGTACATCGTAATATTGCAAACTTGGTAAACAATGTTGATCTCAACGTGATGTCGGTTATCAATTATGCAGTTCGTCATTTAAAAGTGAATCATGTGGTTGTTTGCGGGCATTATTATTGTGGTGGTGTAAAAGCTGCTATGCAGCCAAAGGACATGGGTTTACTGAACCCTTGGTTGCGAAACATACGTGATGTATTTCGTATACATAAAGATGAGTTAATAGCAATTAAAGAAGAAGATGCACGATACAATCGTTTAATCGAGTTGAATGTACAAGAACAATGTATTAACTTGATAAAAACCGCTGCAATTCAAGAAGCATATAAGGAAAGAGGTTTAAAAGTTCATGGTTGGGTATTCGACGTTCACAGTGGTGAGTTAATTGACCTGAAGATCGATTTCCCAAAGATCCTGAACAATATCATGGAGATCTATAGGTTGGATTAATAGGCATAAAAAAAGCCCTTCATTTTTGAAGGGCTTTTTTATTGAGTATTAAATAAGCTTATGCTATTGCCTCAATGCGAGGAGCGGCTGACATGATATCAGCATTTGCTGCTGAAGCATATTGATCAAAATTCTTAATGAACAATCCTGCTAAGTTTTGCGCTGTAGTTTTAAATAATTCTTTATCCTTCCAAGCATTTTGTGGCTCTAATATTTCTGTTGGAACGTTAGGACATGTTTTTGGGAAGTGTAATCCAAAGTATGGTGTTCTACCGTATTCCACATTATCAAGTTCGCCATTTAAAGCAGCAGTAATTAAAGCACGTGTGTAAGATAATTTGATACGACTTCCAATACCATATTTTCCGCCAACCCATCCGGTGTTCAATAACCAAACGTTTACTTTATGCTTTTTTAATTTCTCACCTAATAATTCAGCGTATTTGGTTGGATGCAATGGTAAAAATGCTTTTCCAAAACATGCTGAGAAAGTTGTTGTTGGTTCAGTGATACCCATTTCAGTACCCGCAACTTTTGCAGTGTATCCACTGATAAAATGATACATGGCTTGCTCAGTAGTTAACTTACTGATCGGAGGTAAAATGCCAAACGCATCGCAGGTTAAGAAGAAAATGTTCTTAGGAATATCTCCAATGGCAGGTGATACAGCGTTATCAATAAAATTTGACGGATAACTTACGCGTGTATTCTCTGTTTTTGTGATGTTAGCGTAGTCAACCGTAGTTGTTCCTTCATAAAAATTAATATTCTCTAATAAGGAACCAAATTTGATGGCGCTAAAAATTTGCGGCTCTTTTTCTTGAGTTAGATCCACACATTTGGCGTAGCATCCACCTTCAAAATTAAATACACCTTTATCGCTCCATCCGTGCTCATCATCACCGATCAATTTGCGATTAGGATCAGCAGACAAAGTTGTTTTTCCTGTTCCTGATAATCCAAAGAAAATAGCTGTATCATTATTCTTGCCAATATTTGCAGAACAATGCATACTTAATACTTTTTTCTCGTGTGGTAAAATATAGTTCAATACCGCAAAGATCGATTTCTTGATCTCGCCTGTATAACCTGTTCCACCAATTAAAATAACTTTTTTAGTGAAATTAATGATCGCAAAATTATGCTGACGCGTTCCATCAATTTTTGGATCGGCTTTAAAGCCCGGCGCATTGATGATGGTCCAATCATGTTTAAAGGTCTTTATTTCGTCATTAGTAGGGCGTAAGAATAAATTGTAAGCAAATAAATTGCTCCATGGATA
>Ga0068872_10001510_pt1 | contig 18793 bp, 16 predicted proteins | sample NOAtaG_7_FD_66441 | JGI IMG/M metagenome (GOLD analysis project Ga0068872, IMG submission 66441) | Freshwater lake microbial communities from Lake Erie, under a cyanobacterial bloom - NOAA_Erie_Diel1S_2200h metaG | ecosystem: Environmental > Aquatic > Freshwater > Lake | place: USA: Ohio, Lake...
TTTATTTGTGGGAACATAGAGTGTTGGCATACTAAGTCTTCTTAGGCCATCTCTAGAGATAGAGCGAGAGTCATAGAACTGCGAATCTAGCTTAATAGCAGCAGAGTATTCTTCATTAAAGATCATAGACTGATCTAGCTGTATTTCTACAAAATTTATTTTATCTCGCCAGTTAGTTCCAAAACTACTCATAATTACGTCGTCAGAACTTAATTCTATGGTTCTTAGATTTTTAAATTGTGAAAAATTTCTAGCTACGACGTCAACCTTTGATTCTGCGTCTACCTCTGTAAGTCTAGCAGAGCCATCTGTTGAGTTATTTTGTATGTAGTAATCATCCTTTATTACATGATCCACACTAGGACTTATAGCAAACGGCTTTACTCTATTGTAAAGGACAAGCTGAGGATTGTCTCCTTCAAATCTAACATCAGCAACTAGTTCACTTGTAACTTCGTTAAAATTCTGCTGTAGAACTTGCCAAAAATTATGTTCACCAAATATGGTGTTAAAACGTATAAGACCCATGTCGGTTGGCTCACTGTTGCCAGAATAAATGTCTTTACCGACGAGTCTGCCTGAATACTTCTGACACTCTATGAGATCTGCTATCATGCCGCTAGGAAGGCGCATATATCGAGCTACTTCTTCGGGTAATATAAATTGATTAACTGCGCTACCTAAAAGTTTTTTATCTGTTGCTTCGTTTACGTTAGCTGCATCAGTATTGCTACCCCATAGCTCTACAAGTTTCTTAATATTCTTTATTGATGTAGGTATAAAATCTGGATTTGTTTTAGTTATTTGTTCGGCTTGCTTTTTTGAAGCCGCAGCATCCAATTGTTCTATTTTTTTAGCTTCTTCTGTTTGACCAGTTAGAGTTAATTTACTTTCAGCGTCTTGTGTTTTTTGCTGAGCAGTTTTTGCGACGCTTTCTTTTGCGCTCTTTGCGTTACCTAAAGCCCCAGCGGTATCAGCATCTTTAGTAACTGGCTCTTTTTTGCTTGTTTCTTTTGTTTGCGGTTTTTGCCAGTTTGCAATCTGCTCTAGATATTCTCCATAGCCAAATCTGGCAGCCATACCTAGTGCTGTCTCATCTGGAGTTCTATTGAGAGGGTCCACATATAGTGAACTATCGAAGACACAGCCCCAATCAGAGCCTGTAACTAAGTAGTACTTAGTTATTGATCCATCTCTTTGATTAGTAGAGACTACTCCTCTTACAGACTCTATTCTTCCCAGCATTTTGAAAGACTTTGATTTTACCTTTGATGCCCCAGTCTTTGCTCCGTCATCTATTGCAGAATTAGACATGAGTATTATGCACCAGCTACCTGGTGTTATGGCACTGGTCCAGTTTTTATATGGTGCTAACTTTATCTCAAATGAGCCACTAGGCGCATTTTTACCTTTTTGTGTATGTACTGACATGAGCGAAGCAGAGTTAAGTATTATCTGCTCAACCTCATAGCCTGGTCTTCCTGCATATTTAGGATCGTCAGCTAGATAGGAATCGCCAAATCTTTCTCTATAATTATAGATAAAGACTGCGCCATGTGGATTTTTAACTTTGACTTTATTTGCCATCTAAATTATCTTTAATAAAATTAATTCGTTGATACATTAGTATTTCATCTATAGCTTCTTTTTCGTGCTCTAGTCTAGCTGTAGTATTTATAGCAGATAACTTAGAGATAGCGACTATAATTAGAGCTTGAAATAAAAAATACATTATAACAATAAGAGCAGTCATAGATATCCTTTTATGATTTATACGCGCTATCAATCATCTTTTGGTGTATACTCTATGTCAACTCCTGCTTCTTGAAGTTGTTTAGCTACCGCTGACATTATTGCCTCAAAGTTTTTTGCGCCATTATCAAGAGAAGCAACTATTTCACCTGAAGATCTAGCCACAGATGATATCTCGCCACCTTTGCTTATTACAGTTTCTGTTATTTTTTGCATCGCAGTACTTATTGCATCCATGGCGGATTCATGAGTTGCAAAATATTTTTTTGCAGCCTCTGATCCTTGCTCCATTGCCGAGGCCTCAGCTTCTCCAGCCGCTTGCTGCTGCTTAGCTAATGGCGATTCTTTGCCTTTTTTTATGACTTTTTCATATTGTTGCTTCTGCTCTTCTGTTACTCCCTGCTCGACTTGCTTATATCTTATTGCACTGAAAAATGCTGCTCTTGCCTCTTCGTTGGCAAGAATCGCATTACCACCCTGCGGATCATCTACCCATTTTAAAAGCTCATCTGGCGTTTTAGTCTCTATAGCTGACTTCATCGCTTTTGACATGTTTTGTCCATTAACTGACTTACCAATAAGCCTATTAAATGGACTAGTGCTGGCCTCTTTAAGAAAGCCTCTAGCCTTACCGACATCAAATCCGCCTTCTGCATCGCTAAATATACCGGCCAATCCTTTAGTTTTAAGTGCGTTAGTTAATTTATCGGCTGCGCCAGCCTTACCAGCTATAGCGTCCTGTATCATTGCAAGGTCTGTTTCTCCAAATTTTTGAATCTGCAGCACCTGATCTAGGTTTAGTTTCTTGTCTCCAAAAGTTTTTCTTATCGAGTGAAGTTCCATTATATTAGCTAGATTATAGCCAGTATCTTTATACATAGTATCTGACTGTTTAATGGCGTTAACTCCGGCTATTGTTCCAAGATTCTTATTGCCAGTAAATCTAGCAAACAGATCAACTGACGACATGGCTGCGTTTAATGTGCTGTCGTAGCCCGCTCCGCCTTGTGCTACAACATTGCTAGAAATATCTGCCGCAACACCACTTATGTCCCTGGCGTTTCTGCTACCCATATTGTTAACTCTTGTAAATGCCATTAAGTCATCGAAAGACCTGTCCGTTCCGCCAATATAGTTAAGATTTGTTTGCATTGACACTGCTTCGGCATGTGTCATGACTCCAGCAAGCTGTGCTCTACCTCCAGCTAATTGAGATCTACGATAAAAACTATCAGGACCAACAGAGAACTCTCCCGCATTTTGATACATATGTAAAGTATCTCTCATCATAGATGGAGTAACATTTGCCTGTGAATTATAGTATCTAAGTACAGTCATATCGCCTAGTTCTTTGGCAGCAAGTTCGCCAGATACACCTGAACCTATGGCAGACCTTTGATTTGCCATATTAAATGAATAATATTTCTGCATCTGACTTACAACTATGGCTTTATCGGCATCTGCTAGCTGCTTATAGGCCTGATATTTTTCAAATCTAGCACGCATATCAGTTGTACCTCTAAAAGAGTCTATAACGCCTGGCACAGCTGTTGATGCAGCCAAAGCACTGCCTGCGTACATTCCTATCTTTTGCCCAAGCATCGAGCCCATTTCTTGTCCAACTACCACGCCACCTATAGTTCCGCCAGGCCCCAACAGAGATCCTGCTGCACCGCCCAGGAATCCTCCGATCGCACGACCAGCGAGTCTACCAGCAAGTGCTCCACCTGCTCCAGCAATGACACCATGAGCAAGAGCCTGAGGCATATTCACCTCATCTGAGGCTTGTTCATTTGCTATTTTTGCGGCTATATTACTATCTATTACACTTATTAAAGAACCAACATCACCATTCATTACAGCATTTTCTGCATTAAAATACTGACTATTAGCTATAGATGCTATTCCGGCTTTTGCACGTGCCAGCCTAACATCTGATCTACCACCCGCGAACTCGTTATATAGTTCAGCACCCTGAATTACACCTCTAGCAGCAAAAGCAGTAGCAGAAGCCATTCTGTTAAAGTTTTCTTGTTCTTGTCTGTCAAGTCGTGATTTTTCAGCTAGTAGCTTTGCACTTTCTTCTAGTTCGTTATTTAGTTTATTCGCTGTAGCGTTTAAAGTGGTCAACTTAGTTTCAAGTTCTGAAATAGCACTGGCTGTGTCATAGGCAGCATAGCCGGTTTCTTGTGATTTCTTTTGTTTTAATTGGGCAATATTACCTTCTGCGCTCAGCGCGTCTTCTGTAACACTGGTTAAGGCCGCTCTTTTTTTAGTTATTTCTTCTTGAAGTGCAACAGGGTCTACAGTTTCTGCTTTTTTTAGTAAATCAGCAAAGTCATCTTTTTGTTGAAATTTTTCTAGTATTTTCTGAGATCGTTTAGATATTTGTGTAGTCGATAAACCAGCTAATTTTTTTTCTTTTAGTGCTCTTTCGAATACTGAAGCCTCATTTTCAAAAAAAACACCTTTATTGATAAATTCATTTGTCGCCAGTGTACCGATATCTCCGGCAGTAGCCTCTTGTGCTTTTTTGTATGCATTTTCTGCCGCGAGTTTACTTTCAGTGCGTTTTCTTTCAAGGTAAGATTCTGACTGTAGCAAGAGTCTTGTTCTAGCATCCGTGCCTGCAAAAGCGGGATCTTCTTGTCCTGGTAGATTTCTTTGTTTGAATATTTGAGAATACGCTATGTCTCCTTGTGCCATATGCGTAACTCTTTGCGATATATGCGAGTATGAACCTTCTGTTATCATCGCATCAACTAGTGATTTTTTAGATCTATCAATTGCTGCTTTTCTAGATTCTCTGAAAGTTTTTTCCGCGTCATCCTGCAGAGCTTTTCGTTCATTTGATGCAGCGTCTTGTGCTTGCCGCTGCTGAGCTAAATAAGTATTATGCTGCTGCAGTAGTTCTGAGACTGTGCGGTCATATATAGTTCTCCATCTCGAACCTATTATTGATCCACCACCTATATCTTCAGACTGTAATCCCTTACCCAAAAAGGATCTAAATTTGTTGACCTCTTGATCGCTATAACCAAGACTCTCTAAACGACCTTGCGTAGACGCAGGTGCTTCAAAATCCTTCCAGTCAGAAAATTTCTTATTAACTGGACCGCGCTTCTTGTTTACATTGTCATCATCAGCCATAAACTATCCTACATACTTAGATTTAAGTCGTCTCCGTAATCATCACCATACTGCTTCTTTAAGGCTTCGAGCATCCAGCCCTCACTTTGCTGCTCTAAGCGCTTGCGCTCCTCTTCTTCCTCTTGAGCCTTATTTCTGGCCATTTCCAGCTCTGCCTCTTTGCGCTCTTCTTCTGCTGCCCAATCAATCGCAGTTTGGATCTTGTCATCTTCTATTCTATCAGCTTCTTGCTCAGCGACTATTAAAGATGCGTTTTGACGCTCTAATTTATCGTAATATTCATAAATTAGCTCATAAACATGATAGTTTTCTAGTACGGGATCTTTGAGGGGTCTATTGTAGGTTTTAGACCACCAACTTCTAAGATAGAGTTCTAGTGACTCTAGAGAATCTGAGTTGTTGGTGGCCCTATTTATTGCTATTTTTTGGATAGAGTCTATTACGGAGAGTCCATGAAGATCTCCGGCAGTTAGTTTCCCACCGCCGTCTCTCCTACGGAGCGCTTTTTAACTTCAGCTAGCCATTCATCACTCTTACTTAAGCATTTAGAGAATACTTCAATTAGAACGTCTTCATCTAGTATGTCAAGGTTGGAGATAGACTGCTTAAACCAATCTGGTGACTCTACTACTCGTACTCTTAAATTAGAGACAACACTTGCTATTGCGCTTAGATTTTCAGTTGGATTATTTAGATCTGCTGATATGCTTGATCTTTCAATTTCTACTTTTCTTTTATCTGCAAGATTTAAAACACACTTTACTGTAAAAGTGCCTTCATATTTTTTGCCAGTAACTTCACCAATATGGCTTATTTCAAATGATTTTTGATTTTTTGGCAGGTCCATAGTTGCTCCTTATATTAATAGGAGTATTATACCTACATGATGCTAAATAGGTAGTGGCGGTATGTTCACAGGCTTATCATACTGAGGTTCAATAGGTGGCCTTTCATCTCTAAAACCGATAGCTCTAAAAGTAAGAGATAGTTCTGCCATGCTGCCAGACTTAACATTTTCTACTCGCTGAACAACAAGCGCCTTACTTGTTGCAAATATTATATTATCTGTCTGAGAATCTCTTACTTCAATACTAACATATTTTTGATTTAGAAAAGAGAGTGAATCTGGCTGTAATAATTTAGCTCTTTTAGAAGGAAATGGCACGCTGAGTCCAGCTACTGCCAGAGGACTTCCAGGCTCTGTACCAGAATAAGACGGGCTATTGCCTGGTATTCTGAAGCCAGAAATACTGCCAGAAACCGATATTCTAGTAGGTACTAGTTCATGCGCAAGATATGAATCTATTGTCTGTATCTCTTCTGCTGACGTCTGTATATTCCAAGAAACACTTGTAGCAAAAGCTGCTATTTCGCCATTTAATCGAATAATACATCTAGCACCAGTAAAATACTTTGCAACCGGCCTAAGAGAGAATATTGAACCAACACTAGCGACAGCGTTATTTGCTAACTGCTGATCAAATCTAGGGCTACTGTCTATTTTATTTTGTCCACTCATAATTAGTTAAACTGCTGTCCTCTGCCAGAAAAATCTGCTAAAAAACTGTCCTCGTCTGCATAAATGGCCTGAAACGAAAAAGTTTGCTGAGCAAGAGCATCTACTCCAACACTAAAAGCAGCCTGTACTATGCGCGCGTTCCTTATTCTGGCTACAGAAGTGGATCCCTGAAATATTTGTATTTCAAAGCCTACTGCCTGGTCTAGCCTTCCAGGATTAAGCGACTCATTGGCTCTGCCATCGGCTGCATACTTACCCGGCTGTCCTGATGGAGAACTGAAACTTTTCCAATTACCTATACCATTGCCTGTACTGCTGTCAGCCACGTTGTTTATTCCAGTGTTTTTTACATCTGCAACATATCTTATTACTGAAAATTGACCTGAAACATTATAACTTAATGGCTCTATAGAAGTAGCCTCATACATGCCTAGAACTATAGGCGATGCGTGATTAACGATTACTTGATAGCTAACATTGGTTGCGAAGGCTAGTGTCTTGTTGTTGACAACTATCTTAGCATTGGCACCTGTTAAAAAAAATGGTTTTTTACCGCTCATAGAAAATCTTTAAGCTTAGATGCACGACTGCCTAAGTCTTTGTTGCCGCTCTCTGATACTGATATAGATTCGTCATTGTCTACTAGTATTGCGTTAAACATGAAGTTATCTATCATTAAGCCTCTTTTATTAAGAGAACCTGTCTTTCCCGTTATACGACAATCACGTATCTTTAATACTAGCTCAGAATCATTATTTTTATATTTAGAATAGATCTCTAAGTCAAATGTTGCAGATTGTAGTACTGATCCAGGATCCACATGCCTACCTATGTTTCCAGCACGAGCGTCGTTCCATCTATGTATTGAGTTGCCACTTTCCGCAGCGCCAGGTATCGACTTGCCACCTGAGTAAGACTGCGGTCTCTGTTCTATCGTTGGATTTCCATCTTCATCTATGGCCGTTTGTGATTCTACTAGTCTTGTAAGTGTAACCGTATCTGATCCTGCATCTTTAGTATAGCGAATAACACTAAAACTACCAGAAACAGCGTAGGAAGTTGGCTCATTGGCAACTACTTCAACTGTACCCATAACTCTTACAGGTATAGTTGACGTAACTATTTGATAAGAAACGTCAGCAGCAAACGCCATAGTCAAGTTTCCAATCTTGATTTTGGCGTTTGCACCTGTAATAAAAGAAGGCGATATGCCCGACATTAAAGCCTCGTTTTATGCGAACTAGACGCCGCCGTTTAGATCCGGATCTCCAGTACCAGCTGCAGGCACTTCAGAATCGTGATCCATAAGCACAGCAGTAAATGAAAATTGATCTACTATTAGACCGCGCTTAGTAACAGCACCTGTTTTTCTAGTAAATCTACAGTCACGAATTTTAACAATCGACTCGGTTCCTGCAGTATTTAACTTAGAGAACACTTCTAGATCAAATGTTTTTGAAGCAACAATTTGAGCTGGATCAAACTGCCAGCCTACATTGCCACCAGTGGTAGTATCGTTCCAGTTGTTTATTGAGTTACCTGTGGTATTTTGTGCAGCACCTGACAATCCAGCTATAGCCGCAGCATTGCTTGTATAACGGATTACACTAAGTGATCCACTTACGTAATAAGCGATTGGTTCATTAGTTACAACTTCGTAGCGGCCAATAGTTTCAACTGGAATAGTTGAGACTTCAACTGCGTAACTGACATCTTGTGCATACGCCATGGTCATGCTTCCTAGCTTGATTTTGGCATTTGCCCCTGTAATAAAAGAAGGGACTTGTCCTGACATAAAAACTCCTGTGGTTCGGTTCCACTTACCTTGAATTTATACCTACTCATGTAGGCTTAGTATATTATATCATTTAGAAACTTAAGCAAAAACAAAAGCCCACTTTCGTGGGCCCAGTAGCATATCTATAGACATAGAATTTGCGGATTATTGTCTGTCGTTTGAACTAGTGAGAATCCATTGACCGTTAGATCCAGTTGTGAGTTGCTCTTCGCTCTTATAAAGTTTTTTTGGAGGAGCATCTGGAACACTGTTCTTAGGTTGTATTTCAGGTTCATCGTCATCGTAAGGATGATTTGTATCACCAGCCATCGTCTCACGACCGTAGCGATCAGCTGCTGGATCTTTTACTCTTCTACTTGCAATTCCGTCTCTTATTGCTGCCCAATGTTGAGACTCTTCGCCTTCATCGTCATCTTTCTTCTTAAGACCAATGTCTTTTTTAGCAGAATCTTTGTTTTTTGCTTCGCCATGTTTTTTCTCGTTATGACGATCTAGAGCTTCAGCAATCAACTTCTTGTCTTCTTTCTCATCTGGATGTTCTGCTTTCTTCATTTTCTTTTTTTCACGAAGAGCAGCAAGATCATCAGCCTCTATATCACCGTCTTTGTCATGATCAAGCTTGTGCTGACGTCCTTTTAACTCTTTCTTTCCTTCTGCCTTACCAAAACCTATCTGAGAAGCAATTGATGGTCCGCCAGTTGTGTTAACACTTCCTGGGGCTGTCGTGTTAGATGACATAATTTTAGAAAGCTCATCTTCATTAGATAAACTCTTCTGAAGTTCTTCTCTCATGTCTCTAAGTCTTTTTTCAAGCTCTAGTAGTTTATTCATATTTTGTACCGATGTTATTAAGCTTCTGCTCTAGTAATGGTGATGTCGTTCAGTATGAAGTCGATTCCTTCAACAAGAACAGCTGTTACGCTTATATTTATCACGTTACCATTAAGTTGAACACTAAGGTCTTTATAACCATTTGGAGCAGCAGGTGTTGCCACTGTTATACCTTGAGCTAGATATGTGCTCAACAATGAGGCAGCAGTAGATCTAATCTCAGAGACAGAGACAGTATTCTTAACACCGATATAGATATTTTCTAGTTGATTTCTAAAATCAAAGCTTAGAATATCTGCAGCGTACATTACGTTACCACGATTAAGTACCCAGTTACCATCTTTCTGATAAGTAGTGTTATCAAGTAGACAACGAATACCGCCAGACTGCGGCTGCTCAAAGAAAGTTATTCCGTTAAGAATAGCTTGCTCATAGTGAGTATTTGGGTTGAAGTCAATTTCAATATCCTCTTCAGGAGTAGACATCGACTGTTCTGTGTGGCGTATTCCGCTTGTATTGAAAAACTTAAATGTAAGCGGTGTTCCAACTGGAGATCCAGATCTTGCGCCAGCTAGCATACAAGCTTGTGCCCAAGGCTGGAACCACTTTATGTTACCCTGAGAGTCGATGTTTCTTGTGTCCTGAACACTAAGTTGAATTCTAGGATCAGCAAGAAGAGCAGCTCTATCACGACAAGCATCAAAGCTATTTTTATATGATAAGTAAGCCTGTCTTTCGCTTCTATTTTTAGTAGTGCTCATAAAGTTACAATGAGTTTTAACGGCCTGATGAATACCAAGTATTGTATAGGCTGATCCAACATCTGTAAGATTATCAGGAACATCAGCAGATGGAGTATCTGAACCGACGAGTGCGTCTCTAGAGAATAAAGGAACAACTGCGTTTACTCTGATCTCTTCAAATGCTGCAAGAGCTTCTACGATATCTGCAGAAGTTGTAGCACCAAGTACACCACCAGCGAGTGCAGCTTCAGACATAGCGTCCATTAGACCAACTTCTGATTGATCTACTAGCTCTGCTATATTTGATTCTTTTAGCATTTGAGCAACTTCAGCTGAATCTTTCTTGATTCTTGCTGGCTTAATACTAGCAGAATCAGAACATTTAGCTCCAACAGTCACGTGATCTAGAGTGCTAGGTGATAGTGAATTGTATAGAGTGCTAGAAAGAGATGCTTTCCAGCCAGCGTTAAGGTTAATTGCTTCAACTAGCTGTATAAGTGTGCCATAGGCAGCTTTATCAAACGATATGGCTGATCCAGCATTTAAGATTACTTGTGAACTTGTAACTTGTACAGTTGCTGTTGCGCTTGCTCCACTGTAACCAACTTGAAGAACAACGTTTCCACCGACAGTCTCTTGTTCTTGTATAAGATCGCGAGTCTGTTTAACAGTTACAGTCATTGCCGCTTCAACAGATGAAACTTCAATGCCTTCGTCCATATTCATAGCTGCAAGAGGAGATCCTGCGCCATCTTTAAGTTCAATAGATTTACCAGAACCTTTTCTGTTAGCTAGAGCATCAGCATTTGCCTCAACAGATATTGAAGAAGCTCCGTCAACGCCGTCAACAGAAAAACTAACTCCTGCAACAGACCAGCTAGCAACATCAGCGGCTAGTGCAGCATTGTCTGTGTAACCGCCAGCTACAGCAACACTAGATTTAACTCCGTTAACATAAATATCAAATGATCCAGCAACAATTGCTGTTTCATCAAAATCAGAAGATGATTCAATCATTGGGGCAACTTCAGCTGTCTGTATGGCAGAGACAGTGATGGTATTTCCACCGACACCATGTTCTAGTGAACGCACTGTAGCATAAGAATTAGCTAATGCTAATGAAGCTTTAGTGGATGCATTAGTTTTATAGATATAAACAACTTGTGCTCCGCTAGGAATTGCTCCGTCAGATGCAGGAGAGAACAAGAAGCTCATGGCGTCTACAATAGGACCTGATCCATATTTTTGTCGCACTTCAGATATTTGATTAGGCAAGAAGAAATTTCTAGACATATTAGATTCTTCACTGCCAGGCTTACCTCTTGTTGATTCGCCAAATATGGCTACTAGACCCGTAGCTCCAAGCGGGAAATTACCGCCAAGATCTATTGTTAGCTTCGAATAAGCGCCAGGTCTATATATCGTTGCGCCGTTGAAGGATACATTAATTGCCATACTATCTCCTAATTAGATCATTAGTTGTTGCTGTTATTATAACAGGCATATTTAGTTAAAATTTAACACCATAGAGACGAAGTGCACGATCGAACTCTTCCATCGAGGCCTCTAGCCCTAGACCTCTAGATTTAAAGTCTGCAACAAGCACCTCTTTTTTATGAATCTCTGGAATTACATGCTTTCTCTGATTAAACCAGGACTCAAAGTGTACTTTTCTTTGCGAAGGCTCTCCACCTGATTTTTGGCGGCGCTCCTGCTCCATTTTCTTAATCTCTTTCATAATGCTGTCGCTCATAGACCGCTCCCATATTGGCTTGTGTTTGTAGGCAGATCATTTACGGTTCCCGTAACATCTATACTTAGACCCAGTTCCATATTATCTATGTAATTATCGCCATCTAGATAATTCTGTACAGTACATCTGAATCTAACCCACCTAGACCAAACGTTATCTGCCATGTATTTGCTTTCCTTATTGTACTCAGAAGCTCTAAATGTATATAATTGCAGGCCTAATCCGTGGCCCACCATCTTTTCTTTATATAAAATATAGTTAAGTATATAGTAAAGCCAAAGAACATGATCCTTGGATTTATCTGCATGTATGCCTATATCTAGCGACACGCTGCTTACACCTGTCAATATCTCTGCGTCTTCTCCAGCTCCAAAATAGTCAGATATTGCTGCCTTAGACTCGTCCTCACTTTCATCAGCAAGGTGAATACTAAATGACGGTACTTTCGTAGGGTCAAACGACCAGGCCTGCAATACAGGTATTTTTGTAGTCGTAAACCAGTTATAGATCTTGTCTATATGAGCTTGACCATATGACGCACTCATGTCATCTCTTAAAAATTGAGCAAATATACAGTTAAATGCGTCTCTGTTATTCTTAAGATTTGATATACCTATTTGTACGAGTCTTTGTAGGGCAACTTCTGACATTACAAATGCCATTATACACCCCCACTATTAGAAGAATAGGCGTCAATTATGTTTTTTATCGTAGCATCGATACTATCGTGTAGTCCTGAGTTTATTTTATTCAAGCTGCTAGTCATGTCTGCTTTTTTACCAGATCTTACCCACTTACTATTCGGATCTTGTTTTGAGCTAGCTGTTCTAAACTGAGTAGCGTTAGTCTCAATCTGAGTCATGCGCTTCTCTTCAGCAGCCACTATTTCAGTTGTCATGCTGTGGACATCTTCAATAGGATCAGCAGATCCGCCACGTTGTGCAGCAACCCTAGCATCTTTTTGTGCCTTAAGAACTTCTCTTTGCTTATTTATGCTAGCTAAAGCTTTTTCTATAGTTTTAGCTTTACTATCTTCGCTAATCTTATTTTTCATCGGTATGCGCTTGTAGAGTCCGCCGTCATAGCTAACTTTAGCATTTTGCAATAGTCTAGGTAGCATTGGAAATGGAGCCTCAGTGAAATCGGTTCTTCCTGATTTAGTAGTTATATTAAATATAGCGCCGTCTCTAACTGCCATGACTTCTTCAATAAAAAGCGTAGACTTGCTGCCGCCTTCTTGAACTGCTTCTGAAAGCGCATCGCTAACTAAATCTAGTACAGCGTTGCGTATGTCTCCTGCAGCTGCGTCACACACCATCTCAGCTTCCTCTGGAGTGAAGCCCTTTTGCATTAAGCGGACTCTGAGATTATCCAACTCGTGACCAGCATCTATCATTTTTTGGCCTTCTTAACTATTCTGGCCTTCATATCGTTTAGGAAGTTAGTCTTTTCTAGACTAGTCCAGCCTTTTTCAAAAGCTATAGAAATTTCACCGTTGCTGCTTATCTCTATCTTCGGCTTTGGTAGATACATATACTGACTTTCATAGACTTTTTTAGGATCTACCTTCTTAGACTGTACAACATCTACTTTAGATGGCTTTTTACCTAGCTCTTCTATCTTTTGCTGTAGATCCATTAGTCTGCTTTCCAGCATCTCTATTTCTTTTCCAGCATCTGTATTTAGCTTATTATGTTTATCGACTACGTTTAGTAGATTATTTTCAAGCTTATCGAATAAGCTCATTATCTTAGTCTCTACCTGCTGAAGATCAACAGCCATACCGTTACGCATTTCTTTGCGAATGTTGTCCATCTCAGTATATATGTTAGCAAGATTGTGCTTGCGATATTTGTCTACTAGTTTCTCTAGACCGCCATGTATAGCGTCATCTGGAAGATTTTCTTCATCTAGTATTTCAAATAGTTTTTCATCTTCGTCTGAATACCATTCAAATACAGACATTACATCTGCACATAGCTGAGGTAGCGACTTATTAGTGAACTGGTGTATTACTTTGTGACCGTCGCTTATTCTGCCAGAATAAACATCGTTCATATGCTTTCGTAGACTTATAGTATATGTATCTATCTTTACATCACGAAAATCTTCGTCTTCCATATCTTTGACTGCCGCTTGCAGAATTCTAAAACAGCCGTTTCCAACTAGTCTTAGAGCTTCTCCATGGCTTACGTCAAAAGTAGCGCCACGCTGATTTTCTCCGCGCATTATATTCTTGCTTAATTTTTCTACTGCCAGCATGTCAGCTAGCTTATTTGACTTCTTGAGAGAAGAATGTGCGTACATTTCTAGACCAACTCTAGAACAGTCTCGCAGGTCCCAGTCTAATAGGCTGTGAAGCGGTGCAAACTGCAGATCTTTTAGCTCTTCTGTATTCTTTGGATTACCCTGATATTCTGCTACATAGAAAACCTTAGCGTCATTGCCGTTTATTACAGCATGACCTATCTCGCTAAGATTGGCGGCGTCTAGTCCTGTCTCTTCTTTAAGTTCTCTTTTGGCTGCTTGGATAAAATCCTCACCGGGATCAACATGACCGCCTGGTGTCTGCCACTTACCATCATCTCCCATGCCAACCAAAATATGGCCGCTATCGTTGGTAACAACAAGTCCTACCCCCTGTCCTTTATAATATTGCTCAAATGATTTGTTTAGTTTCTTTTTGACTCTTTTCTTTTTACCACTTCTGTACTTTTCGCCTTTACCATGTGCTTTGTGGTGACCTTCAGTCCAGCTTCCGCCACGATCATTGTCTTTGCTTTCAGGCGCATCTTTATTCGAAGAGTATTTAGCAGCAACACTCTTAGGTGGACATCCACGACCATGGCTGCAATTACCTTTACCATGCATGATTGCCATCATGAATCTATATTGTTTTTGACTGGCTGCTTTAGGCATACTACTCCAAATATCTCTTACACTTATATTATATCTCAAATATCAGCTTAGAGCTCCTTGCCATCAGGCTTAAATAAGAAATCTCGTTTAACCATAACATGCTGAGGTAATCTCTTGGCCACCTTTTGGCCATTAACCATCTGCTGTGTGGCTCGTATTTCATGCATGTTATGCATAACATTATACACAGGGTTTGCAGAATATGTTATAGAAAGTACTTCGCCCATCTCTTCTATACTATTGTACGCAGGCTCTTTACCAGGTTCCCATTGTATATTTCCATTTACTATAGTAAAATCAATACCTTGCACATATTTCTTAAGAACACCGCCAACAGCGGAAGATATATCAAACACTCGTATGACTGGATATTTTAGGCTAGTTTGCTTTAGAGAATTATCTTCGTACTCTTTGAGATCAGTTAGTCGTATTTGAAAATCAGGACACAGCACTTTGTCAAACACGTTAAAGTCAGCCTGACTGCCATCTGGGTACTCGGTTGGGAATGTTATGACGGCACTGCCCACTTCCCAGACACCTTGAACTTCAAATAGTTTCTCTAGTGAATTATTGGTAAATACACCAAATATCTCTTTCTCTTGTATGTAGATGATTTGACTGTTATCACATAGCGCACATTCAGGGTCATGATTATTGTCATTTATACTGCGCATATTTGGACAGGGTGCTGCCATGCGATGAACGAAGCGTATACCTCTGTTCTTAACGATCTGATCCCAGGACTCGCCTCTTATGCTTATGTCTGTGATGAGCTCAGGCATCATCGGCGAATATGATTTTGCTGTATTAGGATACGGCTGATTTGGTTTATCTAGTGGTGACACAACCTACATCCTTTTTACTTTATTAAGCTTTTCTTTAAGGTCTTTAATTGTCTTGAATACAGGAGAGTACTGGACTTCATCGTTGTCATCACCAACACCTAGTATTTGTTTTTTAGGTAGATTTTGAAATCCTAGTTTTTTAGGTCTCTTATCATAGGTATTCGTGAAATGAACAGGCAACTTGTAGATTTTATTTTTTGCTTGGCTTTTATCACTATTCATATAAGTATCAACATCGGTCTGATAATTATATGCCGAGTCATTGAGTGCATCAATTTCTGGTATAGACAGTTTTTGAATTTCATCTTTCATATTATTTTTAGCGGCAGACTGGTATATGTGCATAGGTACCCCTCTAGAAGTAGGCGATGACTGTATCAGTTTGCGAAAATTATCAACACCAATTTTTTCTAGAGCAGACTTAAGATTAGGGTTACTTATTTGCGAAGGATCTTTTATAAGGTCTTGCATCTTAGGCCACAGCGCGTCATTTGCCTTGTCTAGGTTGCTATTAAAGTAATCGGAAAATTCACCTTCATCTCTAGTAGACTCGCTACTCAGGTTACTCTGTTCAGCTTGGTCATATGGAGTATCCATTGATAATGAACTTACGCCTTTCTTTCTAGCTAGTGCATTAACTACAGAATGTATGAGATGTTGCGGATCTTCATGTCCATGAGACAGAGTGTTTAACAGCTTATTAGGATCATAGCGTTTTTTGCCATGTTCATTAACTGCCTTCTCATAGGTTTTTGCAGCGTCTGAAGCTTTCTCTCTTAGGTCTGAAAGTTCTTTATTTAAAGACTCTGGGCGCTCCTCGCCGCTGGAGTCTAAGTCCTGTAAATGAGTAAATAACTTATTAAAATTATTTACTGCCTCATGCATTTGGCGCTGAAGTGGTCGAAGTGGGTGACTTTCATCTGCTTGCACCTCTCTATTTATATGTTTTGGGCTGGTCATTGTGAGAGCCGCTATCTTGTCTGTGTTGTTCAAATCACTTTGTATTTCATCTACATGCCAGTGATTAGGTTTGTTAGTATCTATTCTGGCCCAACCAATCTGGTTACCAGTAGCACCCGCTATTAGGTTGTGCTGTTTGCCTAGTGCTTTTCGATCGATTTCTTCTAGAGAAGCCGCAGTATCAGGATGCAGCCCTATTGACACGACGCTTTCTTGTGCATTAGGGTGATGCATTTGCGCACCCCATGTATATGGAGCCGTGGTAACAACTACTTTGTGCTTAGGTAAGCTAGTGATATGATCATCTAGCATCTGAGGAGTGACTCCGCCCTTGGCATCTCTTGGCATAGAGTCTACTATATTCTGTGGAAATCCGCCCTTCTTTATTTCGCTTATTGGCATGGAGGGTTTACCACTTCTGACTATGTGATCCTTGATCCTGTAGAGTTGATCCATGTGTGGATGGACTTCTACTTCATGCGTTTCATTTTGACCAAACAGTTGATTTGATTTAGCTAAAACCCACTGACCGTTGCCTACTAAGTTAATCTTTTCCATAAGATATATTTTATCAGATAGTTAGTCTGAAATGCCAAACTTTATGCGCAGGATCTTTTCTTCTCGTGGAGATAGAGTCTTCAGTATTATCTTTAAGTTGCGTGCTATATCTGCACTATCCAGCGTATCCATAGGGCAAAATATATCTTGTGTTGACAGTTTATCCAGCAGCGATCGATCATCGTTGCCTGACAAGGACTTATCGTCTAGCGACAGTGGAATCCTAGCTAGTCTTAGATTTTCTTTAAGTTTGTCCTCGCTCATACTCATCATCTTGGCTAGTTTAGCCACCGATGGCTCTCTGCCATGTATCTGAACATACTCTCTTATTACTTGAAATATTTTATTTATTGTCTCTACCATGTGAACTGGTAGGCGTATAGTTCTGCCTGTGTCTGCTATAGCTCTGGTAATAGCCTGGCGTATCCACCAGGTAGCATAGGTACTAAACCTGTGACCGCGCTTATATTCAAACTTCTCTGCAGCCTTCATCAGGCCAAGGTTTCCCTCTTGTATAAGATCCAGCAGCTCAATGCCGCTATAGGTGTACTTCTTTGCTATAGAGACTACTAGTCGCAGATTGCACTCCACCAGTCTCTGTCTGGCTTCTAGATCGCCTTCAAAAGCAAGCTTGGCCAAACGCGCTTCCTCTCGCACATCTAGCATTGCTATCGACCCCATCTGCTCTAAGTAAACCTTGAGTCCATTGTTCATGTCTTTATTATACCTTAGTCTAGTATAATATTCTCACGCACTTACCTGATCCGCGAAGCGGTTAGGGGCCCCCTGCTAGTTAGGTTACAACAACTTAACTCACCTAAGAGACCACTATGACTCTATATCTATTTACCGAAGATCAGATACATCGCATGCTCATGCTGTATACACTCTTGAATCTAAACATAGACTGGCGTGCGATCAAATACGGAGAGCCGCTATGCCACAGCGACTACTAAGACTAAACGGCGTGATAAACTCTAATCTTGACATACGTGATATCGTCGAGACCTATGCGCTGCTCAAAATCCTGAAAAAACTAGAAATCTATAGCTATGACGAGGTCTGGTATGACCACATATGAACTCTTACGCGTCGTACTCGCGGCCGCGCAGCTAGTTGCCACACTGGCAGCACCCTGGGTCGTCATATATCTTGATCGGAGACGCAATGACAAACAGTGAACAAGTGCGCATATATTCGGCCGATGAGCTCAGAGCAATCTGCCCGATGCTTCGCATCATGCATCAGCTCGGATTAATCGGCCTGGTCAGTGTGCGCATGGCTGGTTATGTCGATTGGGGTAGCGAAGGCTATATAATATCTAGTTATGACAGACTTTGAAGCGCGCAAAACAATCTGGTCTACTATCAGCAGACTATTTCTTGATGACGAAGTGACACTATGGATCTTCTCATCGGACGACATGATCGAGGCGAACCGACTGCCTGATGGCAGCGGCAGCAGTCTCTGCTATTGCGGCGTGGCGCGAGGAGTGGAGCCATGAGCTGGCGTGAGATGATAGCGGGCGAAGATATGCGAATGGTGCGAGATCTGTTTCTCGTGGTGCAGAGACTTGGTCTGCTTGATCGGGCGACGTCGTTTCAGGAGTTTGTGGACTGGATGGGAGCATTGAGCTGGTATGCAACGACCTATAAGCCTAGATAGTTTTGACGCAATGATGAAGTTGCTGGATGTCTTGAATAGCCTAGAGGTTCTGGGTGGTCTAGAGTATTTGGTAATCTGGGAGAAGAGGCCGAAGTTGACTCTGAACAGGCTGGGTAATTTTGAGTTCGTGAATCCTCAGGAAGTCTATGGTGCACGGTTGACTTTCTGGGACGAGGCTGGCAAGTCGGTGTCGACGAGGAAGTTTGTGTTGGTGGAGCGATTTGATGATGAGTATTGATGATGAGTTCTATGTAGAGTTGAGCATGTGGTTTACGCTGTTGAGGCTGGGGTTGGTTGAAC
>Ga0068872_10001515_pt1 | contig 18756 bp, 15 predicted proteins | sample NOAtaG_7_FD_66441 | JGI IMG/M metagenome (GOLD analysis project Ga0068872, IMG submission 66441) | Freshwater lake microbial communities from Lake Erie, under a cyanobacterial bloom - NOAA_Erie_Diel1S_2200h metaG | ecosystem: Environmental > Aquatic > Freshwater > Lake | place: USA: Ohio, Lake...
CTAAAACAATTGTGGGTCTGCTCACCGGATGTGCACTCAGTGATGGCGCCATTAAAAGCCTCGATGATCCGATAGGTATATACCTGCCTTGGTTTGATGAAACTGCCGGAAAAAAAGTGCGGGTGAGGGATTTATTAACCATGAGTTCGGCTATCAATTTCAAGGAGAATTACTTGAATCCCTTTGGCTTCGCTGCAGAAATTCTATATGGAAACAATCTCAAAAATACACTGAAAGGGCATCAATTGTCCGGCACACCAGGCGAATCTTTTGATTACCAAAGTGGCAATACACAACTGCTTTGTTATCTACTGGAAGCCGCAGTAAAAAAGCCATTGAACCTATATGCTTCCGAAAAATTATGGATTCCTATACATGCCACCAAAAATGCTTTCTGGAGTTTAGATCATCCTAACGGAGATCCAAGGGCATTTTGTTGTTTTAATTCCCATGCCAGAGATTTTGGAAAGATTGGGATGCTGATGCTGCATGGTGGCAAACTTTATGGGAAACATATCATTGATTCAAGCTATATGCAGGAAGCCGTAAGACCTGCAAAAATGAATGGTGGTAAAAACACCAATCCCTCATATGGCTACCATACCTGGTTGCTCTCATTCAGAGGTAGTAAAGTATTTTATGCAAGGGGCATATTAGGACAATACATTTTTTGTATCCCGAAGAAAAACTTGGTTATCGTTCGTCTCGGCCACAAGCGGTCTCCAATCAAATTGGGCGATCATCCCGTGGATGCTTACACATATATTCGTACAGCAATCTCACTTACTGAGCAAAATTAAATATACGGGAAGCGTTTTGTTCGATTTTTTCTGATACTTCTTGCAGGGAACAGTTTTTTATTTCAGCAATTTTTTCAGCAATCAGATTTAGGTATTCAGGCAAATTAGGCTTTCCCCTGTGAGGAACAGGAGCCAGATAAGGCGCATCAGTTTCAAGCACAAGATGATTCAAAGAAACCTGTTTAATTACTTCCGCAACACCTGCATTTTTAAATGTTACCACGCCACCTATACCCAGGTAAAATCCTAAATCAATAATGCTATTGGCTTGTTCGATACTTCCTGTGAAGCAATGAAACACTCCGGTGAAATGGGGAGACGGCGGATTCTCCTTCAGTACCTCTCTGAGCAGCACAATCGTTCTGTCAATAGAGTTTCTGCAGTGCAGTGAAACAGGCATGTTTTTTTCAAGCGCCCATGTAAGCTGTATTTTTAATGCATCCTCCTGTTCCCTGATATAGGTTTTGTCCCAATAAAAATCCAAACCAATTTCACCTACACCAATTACTCCATCATGATGCAGATAGGATTGAATGACCTCAAGTGATTTTTGGTAATTTTCATTCACAGAGCAAGGATGAAGCCCCATGAGCAACCTTGTTTTATTTGGCTGCAGTTTGTGCAAAGCAAGCATTGCCTCAATGGACTCTTCATCAATATTGGGAAGTACAAACCTGTGTATGCCTTTTGCAGATGCTTGTTCCAGCAACTCGCTTATGCGCGGTACAAAAGATTCATGATAAAGATGCGTATGTGTATCGGTAAACAACATCATTTTCCGTTAAATGCAGTCATGCTGAATGAGATTCCACTAAGAGCAAATGCGAGGATGGCTTCGCAACACAGAGAGATGCGCTCGGGCAAAAGTTTGTTTTCTTCGGCATCCCATTTTCCGAGTACATAATCAACTTGCCTGCCTTTTGCAAAATTACTTCCTATCCCAAATCTAAGCCTTGCAAAATTGTTGTGCCCGAGATGCTCAATAATACTATGTAAACCATTGTGCCCGCCATCACTCCCCTTGGGTTTTATCCTAATGGTTCCGAATGGCAAGGCAAGGTCATCGGTAATCACTAGGATTTGCTCCGGAGGCATCTTATATAACTGCATATAATAGGAAATGGACTTCCCGCTCAGATTCATATAGGTGTCGGGTTTGAGTAGGGTAATTTTTTTTCCTTTATGTCTGCCATCAGCAATCCATCCCAGTTTTGTTTTTTCAAACGCTGATTCCAGTTTTGCAGAAAGCGCATCTACCACTTCAAATCCTATGTTATGACGGGTGTCTGTGTATTGTTGTTCAGGATTACCTAGGCCTGCAATTAAAAAGTGCTGCATGAAATTATGGCTTGTTTATACTGAATGTAAATGTTTTGGTTTTTTGCGCATGCAACAAAGTGGCAAAATATATACCCGGATTCAGGTCGCGGAGATTTATTGTTTTTATGTCTCCTGAAAGGTATTCCTGACGCCAGATTCTGCCTGAAATATCATATATATTCAACAGACTGCCGGGGCTTTCTTGAATGGATAGTGTATGGGCATCTATCAGTGAAATACCTGTTCTTTCTATGGGCAATTTTATACCGGTTTGTGTAGATAGAGAAAGATGATCTACCGAGAGGTAAAGACACTCTCCGCTACTTGCTGTATTGCAAAATCCATTCAAGCTTGATACAACCGAAAGCAGAAAGGTATCGGGGATGTCTTGAGAATAGTAATTGATGGGAAACTGAAAAGGAATATACTGCGAAGAAAATCCCAGTTTAATGATTCCGGAACCTATGCTGTCGCTCTGCATTGTTTGGGAATTAAACTTTGTAAGCGTAATTCTTATCCATGCCGAGTCATTACTTCCATTATTGTCGCCTGCAAGATACCGGTAGTATCCCGATACAGATACAGGAGCAAATGTGATGGCTTGTCCGCGATGAAAGGGAAAGATGTTTGATAGGGGCAAGTAATTATTATCGGTATCATTATAAAAGTATCCCTTGCTGTAATAATACCAATTCCATACCCGTATGGCATGATTTCCTAAATAAGCAGTATCAGTTTTTTCTGCACCAACGGGGGATAGGGTCCAGCCGGGAAGTGATTGATCTGTATTCCAGTTTTCAAAATCGAAGGTAATGCCCGGTTGTGCCTGACAGCAGAAGGTAAGCAGAATCAGTGGGTAAAGAAATAGCTTAAATTGATTTGCTTTCATGATCCGACGGATGTAAAAGTAAGCAATATGAAAGCGATAGCAAATCAATAAAAAGGTTTACCTTTGAAAGCCATCATACTTGTTTTGAAAGCTACAGATAAAATTTTCATTGCCGGGCACAGAGGCATGGTAGGCTCAGCCATTGTCCGATTCCTTCAGTCAAAAGGATTCTCTAATTTGTTGATGCGAACATCAGCAGAACTTGATTTAACAAATCAGCATGCAGTAGATCGTTTTTTTGAAAACGAAAAACCTGATTATGTTTTTTTGGCAGCCGCAAAGGTAGGAGGCATACAAGCCAACAATGTGTACAGGGCAGATTTTTTGTATCTCAACCTGATGATAGAATGCAATGTGATTCATTCCTCGTTTAAGCATGGCGTGAAGAAACTATTGTTTCTGGGTTCCTCCTGTATTTATCCCAAAATGGCGCCTCAGCCTTTGAAAGAGGAATATCTTCTTAGCTCCGGACTCGAGCAAACCAACGAACCTTACGCCATTGCCAAAATAGCCGGAATCAAACTTTGCGAATCATACCGAAGGCAGTATGGTTGTAATTTCATCTCGGCTATGCCAACTAATTTGTATGGTCCAAACGACAATTATGACCTGAACAACTCCCATGTATTACCCGCCTTGCTCCGTAAATTTCATACTGCAAAAAACTTGGGATCAACCGAGGTAGAAGTATGGGGAACAGGAAAACCCCTCAGGGAATTTTTACATGTTGATGATCTTGCAGAAGCTTGTTACTTTCTGATGGAAAATTACAATGATGAACTTTTTGTAAATGTGGGAAGTGGTACAGATATCAGTATTGCAGACCTGGCTTATCTTGTTAAAGAAGTGACGGGATTCAAGGGTGAAATTATTTTTAATACATCCAAGCCTGATGGCACTCCTAGGAAATTGATGGATGTTTCAAGGATCAATGGCATGGGATGGTCACACCGCATTTCACTGCATGAGGGAATCACCCGTGTATACAGGGAAATAAATGACAAGGCATATTTTTAGATTGAAAAGTCTGCATAAGATTTCTTTTTTAGTTGCTTTACTCTCCTTTTTTCTTGACAAGAATTTAGTTGCTCAACCTGTGATGCAGCCTTATGAGTTTTTCTCACATATCAGGCATGAAGAATACCACATAAAATCTCAGAATGGAATGTGGGGTCTCTCTTCAAAACCCATGGTAAGATCATTTATAAATTTTAATGCTTACAAGGACTCACTAAGGTATTTCAGTTTTTTTGATACTACAGATAATCTTTTTGAAAGGCATCTTTTTAGAAAAAATTTGATAGAAGTTTCTTCTTCCGATTATCACCTTGCCATCAATCCGGTAATTGTTTTTCAAAGTAATTTCTCAGAAAAGAACAAGGTTCAAACCAATACGCGTGGATTCTGGCTTTATGGTAACATAGGCAAAAAATTTTCCTTCGAAAGCCAGTTTATGGAGAATCAGGTTTTTGCACCGAAGTATCTAACTACTTATATCAAATCAAGCCAGGTTTATCCCGGCAATGGCCGAACCAAGCCGTTTAAAGATACCGGATTCGATTTTGCTATGTCCTCCGGAAGCATTGCCTGGCAACCGGTTTCAGCTTTGGTTATTCAGGCCGGACATGGCAAACATTTCATTGGCAACGGATACCGTTCACTTCTCCTTTCTGATAATTCTTTTAACTATCCGTTTATCAAAACAAGCTTTCAATCCAAGTTTTTCAGATATGAAATTGTTACGGCAAGTCTGATGAATATTTATGGAGGCAGAATAATTACAAACATCAACAGCGAACCTACCTTCCGAAAAAAAACAGCCTCCTTTCAATACCTTACCTTCAAACCAAACAACAACATGGAAATTGGTTTGTTCAATGGAATCATCTGGAGAGCAAGCTCTCCTGCAAATCCCTTTTTTAACTTTTCAATACTCAATCCCTTGCCTTTTTTCAATGCATTGGCCTATGGACTCGATGGAACAAACAATGCGCTGGCAGGATTGAATCTAAATTATCGGATAAAGAAAAAATACCTGCTTTACGGACAGGTACTGTTGGATGAGTATAAGCAAAAAAATACGCTTTCATTCAGTAAAAATGGATGGCAGGCGGGACTGAAAATTTTTAGATTGTTTGGAGTGAAAGGATGTGTGCTGAACATTGAGGAGAACCATGTAAGTGCATACACATATTCTACGGCAAACCATCAACAAAATTATGTGCATTACAACCAATCACTTGCGCATCCCGCAGGTGCAAATTTCCGGGAGAGGCTTTTTGTTTTAACCTATCACTATGGAAATATTTTTGCACAATGTAAATTCACAGGGCTTCTTTCAGGAAGAGATTCTACAGGTTATTTATCGGGAAGCAATGTGCTTTTCTCTGACATTTCTTCTTCGCGCAATTCAACCGAATTTCTCAATGGTAAAAAAGTACGCACCACAACTGCCTTGTTTGAGGTAGGGTATGTGATTAATCCGTCCTTTAATCTTCAGCTTTTTTTATCGCATTTTGTTTATACAACAAATGAAAGTGGGATGCGCAATAGCGAAACTATTTTTTCAATCGGATTGCGCACCGCACTATTCAATACCTACACCGATTTCTAATTAGGGCGTGGGAATGTTTTTCCCGGAGGGATACTTCACTTCATAAACCAGTTTGATGCTTGCAGTTTCTTTGGGCTTGATGTTTAGCTTCCAGTTTATAATGCCCGTGGATTCCTCTAAATTGCCACTTGACTTTTCGAGCGTTTTAACCTCAATTTCTTTGTTTGATGAAAGCGGAACTCTATCAAAAAGATCAAAAACAATGGGTCCGTTCTTTGTATTTCTCACCAGTATATCACAGGTTACAGTTACAATTTTAGAACCTGTAAGTGTTTTGCGTGTCTTGCTGAATTTTTTCCTTTTTACTACTATGCTCTTGTCTCTTCCCAAATCCAGGCTTAGTGTGTCTTCTGTTTCCTGTGGATTGATGTAGGCAGTACCGCCATACGAACCATCTACATACAGTCGTGCGTTTCCGGGCAAAAGATTCAGGTCTTCCCATTGGGTAATACGAGCAGTTAAAAAGGCATCCTGATCGCTCAAAGGAATTCCAAAATAACGGTATTCAGCCGCAAGTTGGTTTTGTCGAATGTTCACCAAATGCGGTTTATTATCCGAAGCAATGTTCGCAGGGGTTTGTATGTCATATTCCACATTATTCGCACCCTCATTTACAGCCACAGGATTGAAGTTGCTGTTGCCTGTAAGCATAGTCTTATCCAGTGTTTCAGCAGTCATCGACTGTGGAATATCACCTGCATCTGTACGGAGTCTTTTGCTTTCATACATCGGTCTCAGAAAATCGAGTACATATGAACCGATTACGGGTTTTGTCTGACCAATCCCAGGATTACCTGTTGACAAAGTGAGTTTGATTTGCTTCCAATCCAATCCGGTATTCTGAGTGATATTTGCATTCATCTGAATACTTACTTTTCCTTCCCCGGCATTGGCTTTTACATCGTAAATAGGTTCCCAAAAAGCCCCCTGTACATAATAATCAAATTGCATGGTACCGGCTCCTGCAGTTTCTGCATGAATGGTAACAATCACTTGGTGCATGGGTTTCAATACCTGCTCTCCCTGATTTCCACCCACTTCGTTTTCCAGTCTTTGCAACTCAGCAAGCCTCAGGCTCATGCGCTCTTTGTTGCGCTGTATATTTGTGTTTTCCTTAGCAGTTTTAAGCAGTTCTGCATTGATGTTGTACATGCGGTCGCGGTAATACTGCATGGCGTCTCTAAGCAAACTCAGAGAATCCTTGCGTGTTTCGCCTTTGATAATCCGATGACCGCTCAACAGTATTTTCTCAGATTCCAGAACAAGTTTTTTGTCATGCAAAGCAGTAAGCAGATAGCCAACTTCTTCAAGAGAATCTTTCAGAGCTTTTATTTTTCCGGCATACTTTCCAGGAATTTTTTGCAGGGCATCTTGGTCAGGATAAACAACATGAAACCTTGATTCCAGAATGGTAAAATTTCCTTTTCCGGAGGTATTGATTGACATGGGATCGAGCCCCGCTGCCACACCTTCAAAAATGAACTCCTGTGTTCCTTCCCTGAAATTGATGGACTGGTTGTAGTACAATTGTGCCCCATTCAAATAAACGATGGCTTTTTCTGGTGTTACCCTGATCCCTTTGGATTGTGCCATCAAAATCTGTGTTGCACACAGACAGATTAAAAAAAGATTCCGTTTCATACGCTTTGTTTTTGGTGTTTCCTTAAGGATGCTGCCCTTGCTGAAATTCCACACGAAATTCATGAAAAAAAACTAACTTGCTCATGTTCAGGTAAAATAATTGGAAGATAGCACACTCATAGAGGCGTTTTGCAAGGGTTCAGGCAAGGCCTTTGACAATCTTTTTAAGCAGCACAGGCAATTCGTGGCAAGTATTTGCATAAAGTATCTGAAAGAGAAAGAAAGCAGCCGAGATGCCTGTATGGAAATCTTCACCAAGCTCTGGCAAAACATCTGCGCACAAAAGATAGATAACTTCCGCCCTTGGTTGTATGTATTCACCAGAAACCACTGCCTTATGCAACTAAGGAAAGAGAACGCCAAAAAAATTTTAAGTGAGGATGTGGAATTAAGCCTTTCTGTTCATCCTTTTGAGGAAGACCAGCTGGAATTACTTCTTCAGAAAATGGAAACATTCATGCATCAATTAACAACTGAACAACAAACTTCTCTGCGTATGTTCTTTTTTGAAGGAATGAGTTATGTAGGAATTGCCCAAAGCCAAGGATGGGAAACCGGAAAGGTAAAAAGTCATATACAAAACGGAAAGCGCATGCTCCTGCAATTGATGAAAGCACATGCATAAACCCTATACCAACATATTATCCTGCCCCAACGATGAACAGATGAAGGCGTATGCCCGGTCCAACATGCCGCAAGACATGATGCACCGGATGGAAAAGCACATGTTGTTTTGTACCATGTGCTCCGACTATGCTGAAGGCATGGAAGCATTGAAAAAAAATGATTTTACCCAAACGCTAAAATTTTCCCCGCCTGAAAAAGGCAAACAAGGCATGTGGCGGTACTACCTCTCTGCCGCAGCAGTTGTTTTTGTTGTGCTTCTTAGCACAAGACTCTGGATCAGGCGTGCAAACGATACTACTTCTCAGCAATCCATGAAGCAGGAAACATCCGGAAGCTTGGCAAGAAATCATTCCACTTCTCAACTTGCTCCTTTGGTAAGCACTGAAACTTTTATTGCAAAGAAGGACGAAAGAGAGAATCTGCAGCAGCATGTTCCCTCACAAAAAAAGCATGCAACTACTTCGCATCCTGCTCATTCTCCAGGCGATGTTGTAAAAGTAATTCCCGAAGAAAAAATTGTCAATGAGGCCAGTCCGGCTCAAGAAAACCAGAAGAAAAACACTTTTGCGGATATGCAAAAAACCACATCTGGGTCAAGCTCATCAGCAATAGATCTTCCTCAACAAAACCTCACTTCTTCTGCAAATACACGGATGGTGATGAAAACACCGATGAGCGGAGAAGAAAGTCATCTTTACCAAAGCGAGGCAATCTCTTCTGCTGAAGATAAGCAAGAGGGGAAAAACCTAAAAGAGCTTGACAAGCCCATGTCGGATATCATGATTGTTGAACAACTCCTTAACAACGCAAAAGTATTTTACGACAAAGGCGAATGGAACAAAGCAGCCCGTTGTTTAGAAAAAGTTTTTTCAAAAATCGAAGCAAAAAAAATTGATGATAACAACCGCTGGATGCTGGCAAACTGTTTTATTCGTCTGGGCAAGATAAACAAGGCGCTTGAACAATATGAACTGCTTCATAAACCAGGTTCCATTTTTGAAAAACAAGCATCGGACAGCCTACTTAAATATAAATAATACCTGAAGTGATTTTGAAGCGTAACTTTCAATAATGCTACTGCTGTTAATAATTCACAAAACGGCTGCCTGCAAACTTTTCGATAAACATTGTCTTCTCATACAAGTTTTATCTTGGTAAAAACTTTCGTTATGAATAACTCTCTTTTTTACTTCCGATGCTTTGCGTCTACATCTTTTGTTCTTTTATTAATACTCATACAGGGCTGCGCTATTATCCGGCCGGGACAAGCCGGCGTCAAACAAAGACTTGGGAAATTATCCGATGTAGTACACACACATGGTGCAGTTTTTTATAATCCATTTACCACCCGCGTGGTCAGGGCTTCCATTCAAACTACCAATCTTGAGCTATCCCTGAGTCTTCCCAGCAAGGAAGGACTGAGCATTACCTCTCAGATATCTATTCTTTACAAAACCGATGTAAAAAAAATACAGGATGTCATTAAAAATATAGGATTATCCTACGAGAACATCATCGCCAATGTATTTCGTTCTGCGGCAGCCGATGTATGTGCGCAGTTTTTTGCAAAAGACATGCATAGCGGCATGCGGGCAGAAATCGAAAAATCTATCTCTAAAAAAATGGCCGAAACATTGTCAGGACAAGGAATCGTTATTGAATCCGTACTTATGAAGAGCATTCAACTTCCTGAAGGGCTTGCCCGCAGTATAGAGCAAAAGTTGCAAGCAGAACAGGATGCCATGCGCATGGAGTTTGTGCTTCAGCAAGAACGCCTGGAGGCAGATCGCAAAGTGATTGAGGCCAAAGGTACCAGAGATGCACAGAAGATTCTCTCGGAGGGGCTTACCGAACAAATCATCAAAATAAGAAGCATTGAAGCCTTTGAGGAGTTAAGTAAATCGGCCAACAGCAAAATCCTGATTACCGATGGAAAAACCCCGATGCTCATCGACTAAACACATTTGTGTTTTTCTGGCAGCGAAGTAGATGTGGTATTCGTCTCAGTTATCGCGTGTGGTAGTGGTCCCGTTGCGAATCGAACGCAAATCTGAGGTTCCGGAGACCTCCGTACTATCCGTTGTACTACGGGACCAATGAATCAATCTAATTTGAGCACAGCCATAAAAGCAGATTGTGGAATTTCCACACTGCCTACCTGACGCATTCTCTTTTTCCCTTCTTTCTGCTTCTCCAGGAGTTTGCGTTTTCTGGAAATGTCACCACCGTAACATTTGGCGGTTACATCTTTTCGCAAAGCCTTGATGGTTTCGCGGGCAATAATTTTGGCACCAATGGCTGCCTGTATGGGGATTTCAAATTGTTGTCGCGGAATCAATTCTTTCAGTTTCTCACAAATCTTTTTCCCAAAATCATAAGCATGATCTCTGTGGATAAGAGCCGAAAGCGCATCCACCTGTTCACTGTTGAGGAGAATATCTAATTTTATGAGGTCACTGCGGCGGTAACCAATCGGAGAGTAATCAAATGAAGCATAGCCTCGGGAGAGGGTTTTGAGCCTGTCGTAAAAATCAAACACAACTTCTGCAAGCGGCATTTCAAAATTCAGTTCAACCCTGTCTTGTGTGAGGTATACCTGGTTTTTAAGAATTCCCCGTTTGTTGATACATAGCGTCATGATTGAGCCAATGTATTCTGCTTTAGTAATGATCTGGGCCTTGATAAAAGGCTCTTCTACAAATTCTAATTTGGATACATCCGGCAAATCGGAAGGATTGTTTACGATGATCAGGTCTTCCTTGGTAGAGTAAGCCTTGTAGGATACATTCGGTACCGTGGTGATCACTGTCATGCCAAATTCCCGTTCTAATCGCTCTTGGATAATTTCCATGTGAAGCATGCCTAAGAAACCACAGCGGAATCCGAATCCAAGGGCTGCAGAGGCCTCAGGTTCCCAGGTAAGGGAAGCATCATTTAGCTGCAGTTTTTCCATGGAAAATCTTAGCTCTTCATAATCTTCAGTATCTACGGGATAAATACCGGCAAACACCATGGGCTTAACATCTTCAAAACCTTGAATGGCATTCCTACAAGGATTTTCAATGGTGGTGATGGTATCACCCACCTTCACTTCACGGGCATCTTTGATACCCGAGATGATATAACCAACATCTCCCGTGCGAATGGTGTCGCGGGGTTCTTGTTTCAACTTGAGCACACCCACCTCGTCGGCTATGTATTCCCAGCCGGTTGCCACAAATTTTACTTTATCGTTTTTACGGATTACACCATTTACAATTTTAAAATAGGCGATGATGCCCCTAAATGGATTATATACGGAATCAAAAATCAGTGCCTGTAAAGGAGCTTCAGGGTCTCCATGAGGAGAAGGAATTCTCTCTACAATGGCCTCGAGTACCTTGTCTACCCCCATCCCTGTTTTTCCGGAGGCCGCCATGATTTCCTCTCTTTTGCAACCCAACAAATCCACAATCTGGTCTTTTACCTCTTCCGGATTTGCAGCAGGTAAATCAATTTTGTTTAATACCGGGATAATCTCAAGGTCGTTGCCCAAGGCGAGGTAAAGGTTGGAAATGGTTTGTGCCTGTATTCCCTGAGCAGCATCCACCACCAGCAAAGCACCTTCGCAGGCAGCAATAGAACGGGATACTTCATAGGAAAAGTCCACATGCCCGGGGGTATCAATCAGGTTGAGGATGTATTTTTCACCCTTGAATTCATAGTTCATTTGGATGGCGTGGCTCTTAATGGTGATGCCCCGCTCGCGCTCCAGATCCATATCGTCCAGCACCTGTGCCTGCAACTCTCTTTGACTCACTGTTTTGGTAATTTCAAGCAAGCGGTCGGCCAAGGTGCTTTTTCCATGGTCGATGTGTGCAATGATGCAAAAGTTGCGGATGTTTTTCATGAATAGACGACAGTGCTTTCAGCAAAGTCCGCAAAGATAAGAAATAGGGCTTTATTGCGACATCAGCGGATGCGGTCGGCACTGCGCACCAATTCCTCGTCGTGTTTAATCCTGGAAACTGCAAGCATGCTCAGGGCAATGCACACCAGTGGCAACATGCTGCCAATACCCCATTGAGTGGTAATCGCTTTGCCCGGAAACAAGCCCTCAAGTGTTTCAATGGCATGCTTGTATAAAAAAGCTTCTGCTGCCACATGCACAAGCACTAACAGAGAACATAGCCTCACCATCTTCATTTGAAACTTCCGGTTTTGAAATAAAAAAATGCAAGCCAAAAAACCCAGCATCGGGATGCCTAAACTTACCAGCATCAGTAAAAATGGAAAGCGTATAGAGACCTGTGTGTTTTGTTCGCTCAGAAGACCAAAGGCTGAGAAGTTAATCGTACTGTCGCCTATGGTGAAAACTGCATTGGCAGAGAGAAGGGATGCCAGTAATACAAGGAATCCCAACAAAAGATAAACAGATTGAATGCGCTGCAACATCTGAATATCAAACTGTCATGATTTCTTTTTCCTTCACTTCAATGTGCTTGTCGGCCTTGGCCGCATAGGCATCCGTAAGTTCCTGCACCTTTTGCTCACCTTGCTTGGTCATGTCCTCCGGCGTGCCGGCTTTTTGCAACTTTTTTATTTCTTCATTCGATTGTTTGCGAATGGTGCGCAGCGAAACCTTGGCGTGTTCGGCTTCCGATTTGGCTTTTTTTACCAGGTCCTTGCGGCGTTCCTCGGTGAGCGGTGGAATGGAAATACGAATCAGCGTGCCATCATTTTGAGGATTAAAGCCCAGATTAGCCATTTGTATGGCTTTCTCTATTGGTGTAATCATGCCTTTTTCCCAGGGTTGAATCAACAGCGTGCGGGGATCGGGAGAGGAGATATTGCCCACATTGGAAAGCGGAACACGATTGCCGTAATAGTCCACCATCACAGCATCCAGCATGGAAGGATTGGCTTTTCCGGCCCTGATTTTGGAAAGTTCCGTTTCGAGGTGACTAATGCTATGCTTCATCTGTTCCTCGGTTGATTGGATTACTTTTTTAAGTTCGTCGGTCATGGTAAAAAGCTTTTTGTGCCTGTGGCAAAGTTACAAGCCACTTTCATAAGTGCAAACCAAAAAAACAATAGCATAATAAGATTCCGGGAAATGCATCAAAGCATCGCAAAAAATATTTTTAGAAATGGAATAGGAATCTGCAAACAATTCGTTTTGTTTTCTTCGAAATTTTTGTGAGATGTTGCAGGTATATTTGGCCGTTCCCCTTTCGGGGCGCGCTTTTCACTCAAACTTTTTTGCAGGCAAAAAAGTAACCGTTGCAATCGCTAACGGGCATCTCAACCCGTATTTTTCTCTTCGGTTTTGTTTGTGAATCTCTTCCTATGTTGTGCTTTTCAGAATGGTGAATCATCCATTTTCTTTCCGGGCATCCTACCTCAACAAGTGAAGTGTGCCACTACGAAAAACAATTTTGTTGAGGGTATTGGTGTAGGTTAGTGTGTAAGCATATACACCTATCTGACATGGAAAGTTGCCTTGGTAATTGCCATCCCAGCCTATTTCGGCATCGTTTGTCTCAAATATCAGTCCACCAAACCGGTTAAAAATTCTGAGCCTATAATTTTCATCATTGGCAAAGATTACTGTGGGAGCGAATATGTCATTTAGCTCATCGTTGTTGGGAGAGAAAGCATTGGGGATAAACAGTTTCGGTTCCTGTTTGATGCATATGATATTTGACCTGCTGGTATCATTAAAAAACAAGATGGGATGCGTGTTGCTGATGGCTTCCACATAATAACAGTACTTGCCATCGTCGGTTATCTCTTCAATAATCTCTTCAGCATATCCGTTTATACCTGCCTGAAGCCTGAATGGAATCACATTCGCATCCAATGAATCCTTGAGTGAGTAAAGTGCATCATGGCGTGTTCCCTGAGGCCATTCCAGGTATGGATTCCAAGAAACAATATTGAGGTAATTTTCCCGGGCTTCTCCTTTGATAAAAATACTGCTTCCTGGATTAGAAGTGATGATCAGATTGCCACAGGTATCAATACATTGAATCCGGTAGAAATAACTCTGTTCATCGGTAAAGGCAAGCGAATCATAAAAGTAAATGGTTCGTGAGAGGGTGCTGAATGGCAGAATGCCAATTTGCTGCAAATCTCCTCCCGGAGCATCTGCCCGCATCACTCTGTATTCCTTGATTGCAGCTAGGGTATCATGATACAGTTTCAGCTCAACCAGAGAGTCGGAGCGCACGGTGGCATGCCTCAGTAGAAAGACATCCGGTTGTCTCGGCAAGGATGGGATAAATGAGACTTCAGGTGATACACTCGCCAGAGAATCGATGGTATCTGTAGCAACTACATATACGCTCAACTGCTGAACGCCAGCCTCAACAGTATAGTCAAATGTATTTTGTGTTGTACTTCCAAGCAGGACATAAGGAAAGTTGTCCTTTTTTAAATAAACCAAATACGCATGCACGCCATTGTCCCAGTTCAAATATGCATTCCAGGAAAAGCTGGCAATCCTGCTGCATCGATCAAGTGAATAATCCAGTTTGATGGTGTTGTGGGTGAGACCGGGATTACTGATTTTGTTGCATGAGTCTATGGCTGCAATCCTAAATTCTTCCGGCTGATTTTGTGGACTTCCGCCTCCATAAGTAAATACGGTATCATTGATGGTATTGGTGGTACCAATCAGCAAAGGCGTTCCTCCGGTAATGGCATACACCTGGTATCCTGTTACATCAGCCGAGACGCTGGGAGACCATACAATATCGATGCTTGATGTGATCGGATTCCAGGTAACATATTGCAATTTTGGTGTATTGGGTTTGGCATTCAGGAAATACCTCGTGATGGTTCCTGACCGTGATGCACAACCCAATGAGTCTTTCATCTCAACATAAAACCTCACCGAGTCATCGCATTGAATGATGGCTTCATTATGCACAAGACCTGCTACGGAGTCGGAGATGAACCAGGAATTGTTGGGCGGAGAAACATATTGCCTGTAGATATTGTAAGATCCTGTGGCAGTGGCCAACAAAGGCTCTGATGCCGTATTCCATGAAAGTGCAGCAATCCCTGCTGTGGCATTAGAAACATTCAGCAAGATACTTGCCATGACATTCGAACTGTCGGGGTTCATTTGCCCGTTAACATACACCTTGGCAAAAAAGTAAAAGATCTGAGCATTGGCATCGGGCGCCGGAATTGTCACCGTACACACCAATGGAGTCAGATAGGGAGGAAGCAGAACTTGGCTTCTATAAAATCCTCCGGAGAGATTATTGGTAAATTCTACCACCACGGAATCAATTACATCGGGTGGGGTAGGAGCAGTGTAGTCAAAAGAAAGTTGAACATCCCCATTAGCGAGTACCTCTGTGCATGTAAGCACAGGCAGCACAGGTTGAGCCTGTAAAGTTGCAAACCTCAAAGCCACATAAAAAAATATGAATGCCAGCTTTTTCAACGCGTTATTTGATGAACATCCAATCAGCGAAAACCAACTAGCCTGTAGGGATGTTTTTTATACATGTGTTTTTCCAACAACCAGTTCACTCATGCTTTCAGGGGAAAGATATTTTGCTGACAGTTGCATGATTTGTTCCGGATGGATGGTTTCTAATATATCCAGATACCTGCGGTAATAGGAGTAATCAAGTCCATACAAATGTACCGACAAAAATCGTTCAGCCTGAGAGAATACCCCATCTGCTCCCCGGAGAAACTGCCCCATTAAGTAATTTTTAACAAGATTCAATTCTTCAGTAGGCACAGGTTCCGTGCACATTTTATGCAACTCTTTATAAACCTCGTCAAGGGCATTTTGGGTTACATCGGCACCCACCTCGGAGGCGATGTAAAAAAATCCACCCAACTGACGAGATACAAGTCCTGAACCGATTCCATAGGTATACCCTTTGTCTTCCCGGATGTTCTTCATCAGCCTTGAACCAAAATAGCCGCCCAATATTGTGTTCACAATGGTGAGTGGAAGGTAATCAGGATGATTTTTTGAGAATAAACGCTTGCCAACACGGATGGCACATTGCAGGGCGCCTTCAACATGAATCTTGCTTTTTGTTTTTTCTGTAGCTTCCGGTTCAGCATTATTAGCAGTTACATTCCCGCCTACAGGGAGCTTACCCAGGATGTTGTCCAAAGTTTTTTCCCAACCAGAAGCGGGCTTTCCTGCAATCACAACAAATGGCTTATGTGCCATGTAAGTGCTACCGAAGAAGTCTTTTACTGCAGCATTGTTCAGTGTATGATAATCTTCTTCAACGGTTCGATAACCATAAAAATGTTTGTTGCCGAAAAGCATCTTGTGAAATTCTGCAGAGGCAATTTCACTTACTTTTTTATTACGGGTTTTAAAACTCTGCAAAGCGTTTTGTCGGTATATGTCAAATTCTTCCTCGGGGAAAATCGGTTCACTCAAAATTTCCGACAAGAGAGAAAGGGTGGGCTCAATATGTTTGCTGAGGCTGTAAAGTGAATAAGCAGCGGTATCGGTATTGCATTCATTTTCGAGGTAGGCACCATAAAAATCAAGGGCCTCTGCAAGTGAAACCGAATCGTGTTTTTTCGTTCCCTCACACATCAGCTTATTGCATGAGATGGACTGTAATGGCATTTGCTGATACCTGCTGCCTGCGGGAAAAACCACCTCGGTTTTTATCACATCCTGTCTGCCTCCTGCAATGGCATATACATGTACACCGTTGGCGAGGCTGAAGTGTTTTGGTTCAAGCAGTGAAACAGAGGAAACTTTTTCAACCTCCGGCTCTATCAATCTGTTTACTTCGGAATTACTCATGATGATTTTTTTGCGTAATAAAGAACGGAAGCATTGTTTTCGGTAAAGTATTTGGCTGCACAATGGGAGAAATCAGCAGCACTCACTTTTCTGTATTGTTCAATCTCTGTATTGATCCTGTTTGCATCGCCAAGCCATTCATAGGTTGCCAATCCAAGTGCCCTGTTCATTAAATTAATTTCGGTGAAGGCATGCAGGCTTTCGGTTTTATTTTTCATTTTTTCCAACTCTCTGCCCTCCGGTGGATTTTCAATGATACCGCGCAATTCTTCATCTAGAGCCGCTTCTGCTTGCTCAAAGCTTACTTCCGGATTCAGTTTTCCGCTGAGCACCAAAAGACCTGGATCACGGTCGCCGGAAACATAAGCCTGAACTTCTGAAAAAAGTTGTTTTTTCTTGATCAGATGTTCGTGAAACCGGGAAGATTGTCCGTTTGATAAGGCATCGGTAATCATATCGAGAACAACATAATCCGGATGATTTCTGTCGCACATATGGTAGCACTTATAAATCGCATCTTGCGGCACTTCTCTCTCAACCCTGAGTGTTCTTTTCTCTGTTTGAGAAGGCTCAGCCGGAAGTTGCCTCAAAGGTTTAGGCGGCGAAGCAATTCCGCCAAACCATTTCTCCGACAATTGTTTTGCTTTTTCAAGATTGATATTGCCGGCTATAACCAAAATGGCATTCGATGGCACATAATGGGTAAAGAAAAAACTTTTCACATCTTCCATCGTTGCATTTTCAATATGCGACAACTCCATGCCAATCGTATTCCATCGGTAAGGATGCACTTTGTAAGCCAATGGTTTCAGCAACAACCATACATCGCCGTAAGGTTGGTTAAGGTAACGCTGTTTAAACTCCTCCATTACCACATTGCGCTGCACATCCAGTCCTTTTTCTGAAAAAGCAAGGGATAACATTCTGTCGGATTCTAGCCAAAATGCAGTTTCCACATTGTTTCGCGGAATGGTTAGATAGTAGTTGGTAATATCATTTGTGGTAAATGCGTTATTCTCTCCACCTGCTTTTTCAAGGTGTTCGTCATAGTTTTCGATGTTTACGGAACCACTGAACATCAGGTGCTCAAAAAGATGGGCAAAACCCGTTTTTTCCGGACGCTCATCCCGGGCTCCCACATCGTACAAAATGTTGACACAAACCAGTTGAGTTGCATCATCAGGATGATGGATTACAGTAAGTCCATTCGATAGCGTAAATTTTTGAAACTGAATCATAAGCCCTGCTAAGGTAAGCTTTTCAGCGTTTTTACAGCAGTTTTTATACAAAGCGATTTTCTATAATCGGTCATTGTATCACTTGTAAGGTCTTTTGATGGATGCATTTTTAGTACCGGGGTATATTTTCTCCAAAACAGAAAACACTCAATGTAAAAACGGGAGATTAATTCTGTTTATAAATCTCAATGAGATTTGCATCCTTCTCAAGCGATTTTATTTCATGTATGATGGCAGTGATTCTGCTGATTTGTTCATCGGCCTGAATAGCTAATTTTTCAAGCTGTAACAATTGTCCCGAGGAAGTATTTGCATTTTTCAACATCGCAATTTTATCCCGAGTTTCCTTTTGTCTGCTGCTATACATTTCGGCAAGCTGGTGCAAAGCATTGGTACCTGCAAGCCTGATATACCATAGGTTTTGGGATACTGCAATGTCTTCAAAAAGCGGAATGGCTCTATTGATGATGCTGTCGTGCCTGTGTAACAAAAAGGTGGAATACATACCCGCAAATGCGTATTTGTCTTTTCCTGAAAATCGTTTGTAGTTTTTGATAAAGTAAGCGTTGTCTGAGTCATCTCCGGTATGAGATAAAACACTTGCTACTGATTTAATCACTTGAAGGCTGCTGTCTGTTAAAAATGTCCTTGCAAAGGCAAGCCCCATTTTCTTGTCCACATAATAAATATTCATCAGGGATTTTGAGACGACCAAAGGAGAGGTATCATCCAAGAGGTTTTGGTAGGTGTCGAGCAGATCGTCAGAATTATAATTTTCTCCAAGACTCTCAAGGGCTTTTCCGCGTATGTGGTTTGATTCATCTTTCAGTACCAACCTG
>Ga0068872_10001518_pt1 | contig 18724 bp, 10 predicted proteins | sample NOAtaG_7_FD_66441 | JGI IMG/M metagenome (GOLD analysis project Ga0068872, IMG submission 66441) | Freshwater lake microbial communities from Lake Erie, under a cyanobacterial bloom - NOAA_Erie_Diel1S_2200h metaG | ecosystem: Environmental > Aquatic > Freshwater > Lake | place: USA: Ohio, Lake...
ATGGCGGGTTTACCTTGGGAATTAAAAATGCCAAAATTGATTGGTATTAAATTAACCGGTAAATTAAATGGTTGGGCAAGCGCAAAAGACGTTATTTTAAAAGTAGCAGGTATCCTTACTGTAAAAGGTGGAACCGATAAAGTGGTAGAATATTTTGGTGATGGCGCTATTAGCTTAAGCTGTACAGGTAAAGGAACCATTTGTAACATGGGTGCTGAGATCGGTGCTACAACTTCTACATTTGGTTATGATGACAGCATGAGCCGTTATTTAAAAGCTACAGGCCGCGCAGATGTTGCTGCTTTAGCAGATGGTATCAAACAACACTTAACAGGAGATGCTGAAGTATATGCTGATCCAAAAAAATATTTTGATGAAGTGATCGAGATCGATCTTTCAACTTTAGAGCCGCATGTGAACGGACCGTTTACTCCGGACTTAGCTACCCCTATCTCAAAATTAAAAGCAGAAGCTGAGAAGAACGGTTGGCCAATGAAAGTACAAGCCGGTTTAATTGGATCTTGTACGAATTCATCTTACGAAGATATTGCACGTGCAGTGAGCATTGCAAAACAAGTAAGTGCAAAAGGTTTAAAATCAAAAGCAGGCTTTATGATCAATCCGGGCTCAGAACAAATTCGTTATACCATTGAGCGAGATGGATTTTTAAAAGTATTCGACGATTGCGGAGCAGTAGTATTTACAAACGCTTGCGGACCGTGTATTGGTATGTGGGATAGAATGGACGCCGAAAAGCAAGAGAAGAATACCATTGTACACTCGTTCAATCGTAACTTTGCTAAACGTGCTGATGGAAATCCAAACACGTATGCATTTGTTGCTTCACCGGAAATTGTTTCGGCATTAGCTATTGCAGGTGATCTTGGTTTTAATCCTTTAACTGATACATTAACCAACGAAAAAGGCGAAAAAGTAAAATTAGATGCGCCATTTGGTGATGAATTACCGCCAAAAGGATTTGATGTTAAAGATGCAGGTTATCAAGCACCCGCTGAAGATGGCAGCAAAGTGCAAGTATTGGTAGCACCTGATTCTAAACGTTTGCAATTATTAGATCCATTTGCAGCGTGGCCTGGCATTGACTTTAAAGGTTTACGTTTATTGATCAAAGCAAAAGGAAAATGTACAACGGATCACATTTCTATGGCTGGTCCATGGTTAAAGTTCCGCGGACATTTAGATAATATTTCGAACAACATGTTGATCGGTGCAGTAAATGCATTCAATGAAAAAACCGATTCAGTAAAAAATCATATCACAGGCGCCTACGAAGGAGTTCCGGTTGTTCAACGTCAATACAAAGCCAAACAAATTGGAAGTATTGTGGTTGGAGATGAGAACTACGGCGAAGGATCTTCACGAGAGCATGCTGCAATGGAGCCACGCCATTTAGGAGTGCGCGCAGTATTGGTAAAATCATTTGCTCGTATTCACGAAACAAACTTAAAGAAACAAGGTATGTTGGCCTTAACGTTTGCAAACAATGCTGATTACGATAAAATTCAAGAAGATGATGTAATTGATATCACAGGATTAACTTCATTTACTCCGGGCACACCTTTAACCATTACATTAAATCATGCCAACGGAAGCAAAGATGAATTTAAAGTGAACCACAGCTACAACGCTCAACAAATTGAGTGGTTCAAAGCAGGTGGAGCTTTGAATATTATTAGAGCGAATGTAAAGGCTTAAGAAGAAAAAAAAATGAAAAAAGCCCATCGGAAGCGGTGGGTTTTTTGTTTAATGGAAGTGATGAAAAAAGTTGAAATATTAGCACCTGCCAAAAACCTTGTACAAGGTATGGGCGCCATCAATGCCGGAGCTGATGCTGTATATATTGGCGCGCCGCAATTTGGAGCCAGAAGCAATGCAACTAATTCGGTGGAAGATATTGCAGAATTGGTGCAATACGCTCATCTTTTTAAAGCGCAAGTGTTTGTGGTGGTAAATACTATTTTGTACGATAATGAATTAGAAGATTGTAAAAACTTAATTCACGAATTATATAATATTGGAGTGGATGCCTTAATTGTGCAAGACATGGCTGTGTTAGAAATGGATCTTCCTCCCATTGTGATTCACGCCAGTACACAAGCCAATAATCGCGATCCCAAACACGTAAAATTTTTGGCTGATGCCGGAATGAAACGTGTGGTTTTAGCACGAGAATTAAATTTAGATCAAATAAAAGATATCCATAAAGCTACAGATGTTGAATTAGAATTTTTTGTTTCGGGAGCATTATGCGTTTCGTTTAGTGGTAATTGCTACATGAGTGTTGCTAACGGCGAACGCAGTGCCAACAGAGGTTCTTGCGCGCAAAATTGCCGTTTACCTTACAATTTAGTGGATGGTACAGGCAAAACATTAATTGCCAACAGTCATTTGTTATCTATTAAAGATCTCGACCTAAGCGATCAATTGCCCAATTTAATTGAAGCAGGTATTACTTCGTTTAAAATTGAAGGCCGTTTAAAAGATATGGTGTATGTAAAAAACAATACATCGTACTTACGAAAAAAATTAGATGCCTTTTTAGAAAATAACGATCAATACATCAAAGCATCTTCAGGGAGAACCTTCTATAATTTCGAAGCAGAAATGGATAGAAGTTTTAATAGAGGTTATACTGATTACTTTGTAAATAAGCGTACTGAAAAAATTGGTTCGTGGGACAGTCCTAAATCACAAGGGCAATTGATAGGAAAAGTCCTCGAAACAAAAGCTAACGGTTACGTGATAGAGAACCAAGAGAAATTAAATAATGGTGATGGACTTTATTTTATAAATGAAGAAGGGATTCCGGATGGAATGCAAATCAATACCATTTCGAATACTTTGGTGATCCCAAACACATACAAAGAAATAAAACCCGGCACCATCATTTTTAGAAACTCTGATGCCTCTTTTAATAAGTTAGTTGAACGAGACGATAGTGCCGTTCGTAAAATTGGTGTGAAATTAATATTCTCTGAAACCAAGAAAGGTTTTCAATTAGAGGCCATTGATGAAGATGGTCATAAAAGCGTTACCTCTTTTCCAGCCGAAAAGGAATTGGCAAAAAGTGCAGAATCAACTATTCCAAACATCAAAAAGAACTTAGCTAAAACCGGTAATACGCCTTTTATTGTAAATGATATTGAGGTTGAGTTTTCAGAGAATTGGTTCTTACCTATCTCCAAAATAAACGAAAGCAGAAGATTAGTTTTAGAACAGTTGATTGATGTTCGTGTAAAGGAATATCACCGCGAAGAATTCCAAATTAAAAAAACGGATCATCCCTACCCTGTTAGTCAATTAGATTTTACATACAACGTTGCCAACAAAATGGCGCGCGAGTTCTATAAACGCCACGGTGTTACCGAAATTGAAAAAGCGTTTGAATTACAATGGGACCCTGGCAAATCGCGAGTAATGGTCACCAAGTACTGCGTAAAATACGAATTAGGAAAATGTGCGCGTTTTCAACGCGATACCATGGGCGAAAAAGTGGTGGAACCTTTAGTGTTAAAACACGGCACCAACGAGTACAAATTAAAATTCAACTGCAAGCCTTGCGAAATGGAAATTTGGGAGAAGGATGCAGAGTTGACCTTTGAAGAGGAAGATTAGCCTTACATCGCTCTTTTTAACCACAGAGAACATAGAGTCTCGATAGCTATCGGGATGCATAGAGGTTCATAGAGAAAACTTTGAATATCCAGATTATACATTAGAATAAATGAAAGGCGCTACCACTCGATAAATGTAACTTTGCAGAACACAATAGTAAAATCAACATGCATAGGCAATTGATGAAAAAAGTAAATGTTTGGACGGATTATTAGATATAATCAGTCAAAATGAAAGATCATCATGCATTTTCCAATGCATTATAATGCATTACTAATTTTTATTTTATATATTCAATGTCAAATAAAGAAGCATGAAGAAGAAGATACTCATTTTGTCGGCAACTGTAATTCAATTATTTTGTGCGGCACAAAAAAACAAACATTATGACTTAATGCTTTCTAGCGGAGTAGTTTCTTTGCCTGCAAATTTTGAAAAGATAAACTCTCTACCTTTATCTCAAGGCGATGTTTTTAATGGCAAGTATTATCGTTATATACAATTTTACCTCATTCCTTCTGCTGAACAAAAAAAACAACTTATTGAAAAGGGTATTGAACTATTACTTTATCTGCCCACAAATACTTATATCGCTAGTTTAAAACAAAATGTAAATTTAAATGAGCTTTCTGCTTTTGGTATTAGAGGAGTTTATTCTATAAAGCCAGAGTACAAATTATTAAATGAACTGAATGTTGCAATTTCTGAAAATAATTTCCCAGGATATGCCGTAAAAGGTAATAATATAGGAATTAGTTTTACTAGTTATGGAAATATTCCTTTTGATGAAATGAAATCGTTCTTAAAAGCAAAAGGGTATAATATTACATTCGAAGATAAGTCCATGCATTGGTTTGTGGTTTGGGTAAAGAAAGACGAAATTCTTGATTTTGTTAACCAAGCTTTTGTTTGTTCGGCCGAATTGGTTGATGATGTTCCTCAACCAGAGAATAATGTTGGTAGAACTTCTCACAGAAGCAACAGTATAGCTACAGATTATTCTGGCGGTAGAAAATATAACGGAACAGGATCAAAATTATGTTACAAGATGATGGTTCTATTGGGCCACATATTGATTATAAGGGCAGATTACCAAATCAGTTTATGACAAATAACAATGGTGATCATGGCGATCATTGCGCCGGGATTATCATGGGTGCAGGTAATCGCAATCCACTTACACGTGGTATGGCTTGGGGTGCCGAACTTTATGTATATAATGCAGCGCCATCTTACCAAGGTTTTGATAGTATTGATAGTCATTATGGTTCATTAGGGATAAGAATTATCTCAACATCCTATTCTGATGGATGTAATACAGGTTACACTACAAGGGCACAAAAATTAGATATTCAAAATCTTAATATGCCAGAGTTGATTCATGTATTTTCTGGAGGAAATAACGGCACATCTAATTGTAATTATGGCGCTGGTGCTGGTTGGGGAAATATAACCGGTGGTCACAAACATTCAAAAAATTCTATTGCAGTTGCAAATTTAGATTACTTAGATATTAGAAATAACTCTTCAAGCAGAGGGCCTGCACACGACGGCCGATTAAAACCGGAAATAAGTGCAGTTGGTACAAATGTAAACTCTACAATTAATCCTGATAATTACGGATTAAAAACCGGAACATCAATGTCATGTCCAGGTATCGCTGGAATATTTGGACAATTGTACGAAGCTTATAGATCAATTAATAGTAACAACAATCCTCCAAGCGCATTAATGAAGGCAATTATTATGAATACTGCCGACGATCTTGGAAATTCTGGTCCTGACTTTAGTTTTGGTTATGGAAGAGTGAATGCCTTAAAAGCAGTTAAAGCAATTGAGAATGCAGAATATTTGAACGCTACTATTAGTAACGCCGGTGTAAATACGCATACCATTTTAGTACCTCCCGGTGTCAAAAAAATGAAAATAATGAACTATTGGCATGATTACCAAGCCGCGGTAAACGCAAGTGTTGCTTTGGTAAATGATTTAAACACAATAGTTACTAATCCAGCTTCGGTAACCTTTAGCCCTTTAATTCTTGACTTTACCCCAAATGCAACTAATTTAAATACAAATGCTGTGCCGGGAGTTGATGTTCGAAATAATCATGAACAAATCACTATCAACAATCCAACTGCTGGTAATTACGTAATTACCATTACAGGAGCTTCTGTGCCAATGGGGCCGCAAACGTATTATGTTACCTGGATTTTTGAAATGGATGGTTACACCATGATTTACCCTATTGGTGGCGAAGGATTTGTGCCAATCGAAACAGAAACTATTCGTTGGGATGCTTTAGAAACTACCGGTACCCAAACATTGCAATACACGATCGATAACGGCTCAACATGGAATACTATAAGCTCAACAATTCCAGGTGCGCAACGTTATTTTAATTGGTCAGTTCCTAATGTATTATCTGGCCAATGTAAAGTGAAAATTAGTCGTGGTATTTATTCTGCAGAAAGTGATACCAATTTTTCTATAATTCCACTACCAACAAATATTAATGTTGCGTGGGCTTGTCCTGATTCGGTAAAACTAACATGGAATCCAGCAGCTGGAGCAACGTCATACGATATTTTTAAATTGGGATATATATGGATTCTGTTGGAACAACAACCGCAACATCTTTTGTAATACCAAATACCATTAGTACACAAACACATTGGTTTAGTGTTCGCTCGCGCGGACCATTATCTTCTATTGGAAGAAGGGCAAATGCCATTGAAAAAACACCGGGAGTATTTTCTTGCCCGCCATTAGTAACAACTGATATTACAAATAATTTAACGATTAACAAAAATATTGGTGTTGCAATTTTTCCAAATCCAGGTTATGGTTTATTCACTGTTGCATTATCAGGGTTAAGCAATGTTGATGTGAGTTACAGGATAATAGACATTAATGGAAAAGAAGTTCAAAATATCGAGTTAGGGAAACTAACAGGAGAATTTAATACCACAATAAATATTGAAGATGTTTCAAACGGAATGTACACATTGATATTAAATCGTGGTGGAGAAAGCAATTACTTTAAATTGTGTAAGCTTTAGTTTTTAATAGAAGTTTCTAATTATTATTTATCATTTCGAAAACCCATTTTAAAGGCGATCGAAATAATAAATTGTTTTACTATTCTAGTGAATAATCGGGGTTTTTAATGTGGCGCATAGTGAGCTCTTTGAAGCTGCCGTCACTTGTAGATAAAAAAATCCTTATCTTAGTTATATGCAAAATCAAATAACCTTTCAATTCATTAGCGAACCGGCTGATGTAAATTACGGTGGTAAAGTTCACGGAGGCGCAGTGATGAAATGGATCGATCAAACCGCCTACGCTTGCGCAAGCTCTTGGGCCGAAGGTTATGCCGTAACCGTTTATGTTGGTGGCATTCGTTTTTTTAAACCTATTCAAATAGGTGATCTGGTAAAAGTTACTGCGCGCATTGTGCTAACGGGTAAAACCAGCATGCACATTGCATGTGATGTATTTTCTCGTCCTATAACCGGCGAGAATTTTGTAAAGACAACCCATTGCATCATTGTTTTTGTAGCTGTAGATCAAGACGGCAAAACTAAAAATGTAAAAAAATGGGAACCTCATACCGATAGAGAAATTGCCCAGGAAAAATATGCCATGTGCTTAAAGGATCTAAGAAAAGGAATTGAGGAAGAGATGAAACCGTTTTTGGAGGATTATTTTTAAACTTTTTAACCACGGAGTAGCCTATTTTTAACCATGGAGTACATAGAGTTTTTCACGGAGACACATAGAGGAAAACTGTATTAAAGACTAGGCAGTTAGTGGGCTCCATGAACCTTTATGCAAACCTCAATGAGCCGCAGGCCTCTATGGTTAATAGAAGCCAAACCTCTAAAACTAAATATTCACCACTCCACATTTTTAGCACCTTTTCACAATAAAAATTCCTAACTTACTTTCGTAAATCACTCTTATGAAAAAATACATTTTATTATCTGCGGCACTAATAGCCGGCATCCAATTTACAAACGCTCAAGAAGAAGATAAATTTTTGTGGCTGGAAGATGTTGACAGTAAGAAATCTTTAGAATGGGTTGAGGCTCAAAATAAAGCAACATTTGATGTGCTAAGCAAACAACCTATTTATCAAAGTGTGTATGATAAAAGTTTAGAAGTATATAACTCAACCGATCGTATTGCCGCCCCTGGTATTTATGGCAATTACGTGTATAATTTTTGGCAAGATCAAACCAATCCAAGAGGAATTTTGCGCAGAACTACAAAGGAAGATTACCTGGCTGGAAATCCAAAATGGGAATTAGTTTTGGATATTGATGCATTATCAAAAAAAGATAATATCAAATGGGTTTACAAGGGTTCAGATGCATTATACCCAAAGTACGAACGCTTCTTAATGAATCTTTCAAATGGTGGTGGAGATGCAGTTACCGTAAAAGAATTTGATGCTGTGAAGAAAGAATTTGTAAAGGATGGTTTTGTAATGCCGGAGGCTAAAGGTAGTTTAAGTTATTTGGATGAGAATACTGTTATCGTTTCTACCGATTTTGGAAAAGGAACCATCACCACTTCCGGCTACGCTCGACAAGTTAAATTATGGAAGCGCGGTACGCCATTAAAAGATGCTAAGTTGATCTTTGAAGGTAAAGAAACAGATGTTTGGGCTTCAGGTTTCAATATGCGTGATGGCGATAAAAAACATTTGTTCTTAAGTCGCGGTATCACCTTTTACACTTCTGAATCATCGGTAATGGTAAACGATAAGCTTGTAAAATTGGATATTCCAAATGATGCGGATATTTCTGACCTGATCAACGATCAATTGGTGTTAAGTTTAAAATCCAACTGGGTAATTAATGCAGATACATTTAAACAAGGCTCTTTGATCAGTTTAAATTTCCCAAAACTTATTCAAGGTAAAAAAGAAGCTCAAACGATCTACCAACCTGATGAATTTTCAAGTTTATCGGGAGTTGCGAGTACAAAAAATAAATTATTGGTTTGTGTATTAAATAATGTAAAAAGCGAACTCTATATTTATTCGTTCGATAAAGCATGGAGTAAAGTTAAAGTTAACGCACCTGATTTTGGAACTATTAGTTTAGCAGCTACAGATGAAAATTCTGATCAATACTTTTTCTACTTTCAAAATTTCCTAACGCCTTCATCTCTTTTTGTAGCTGATGCTTCGGCTAACACAATTAAAACGTATAAATCCTTACCTGCATATTTTGATGCTAGTAAATACGCCGTAGAGCAGATCAAAGCTAAATCGAACGATGGAACAATGGTTCCCTATTTTATTGTGTACAGAAAAGATTTTGAAATGAATGGTAAGAACCCTACTCTACTTTACGCTTACGGTGGTTTTGAATCTTCTATGTTGCCTTATTACTCAGGCGTGATGGGAAAAGGCTGGTTGGATAATGGTGGTGTTTATGTTCTGGCAAATATTCGCGGAGGCAGCGAGTATGGTCCTAAATGGCACCAAGCCGGATTAAAAGAGAAGCGTCAGAATATTTATAATGATTTTCACTCAGTTGCGCAAGACTTAATTACCCGTAATGTTGCTTCAGCAAAAACACTTGGTATTATGGGTGGAAGCAATGGTGGTTTATTAATGGGTGTTTCATTTACGCAACGTCCTGATCTTTATAATGCCGTTGTTTGTCAGGTACCTTTATTGGATATGAAGCGTTACAGCAAATTATTAGCGGGAGCCAGTTGGATGGGCGAATATGGCGATCCGGATACAAAAGATTGGGATTTTATTAAAAAGTATTCTCCTTACCAAAACTTAAAAAAAGATGCTAAATATCCTGAGGTATTTTTCACAACTTCTACTCGCGATGACCGTGTTCATCCTGGTCACGCTCGCAAAATGGCTGCAAAAATGATCGACATGGGTTATAAGATCTATTATTACGAAAATACCGAAGGCGGTCATGCCGGTTCATCTACAAATGAGCAACGTGCAAAGACTGCGGCACTTCAGTATTCTTATTTGATGATGAAGTTGAAAGGGTAAACTCCTTTTCTAAAACACCAAGACACAAAGACACGGTTTTTCAACCTCATAAAGAATGTCACTCTTAAGAGACTAACTAATTCAAAACAAAAAACCCGTTCAAAAATGAACGGGTTTTTTTATAGATATTTATTTTAAGCTAAAACTTATGGCAATGTTATTGCGTAAGTTACACCGTTTACTGTTACAGTTGCATTAAGATCGCATCCGCCGTTACCATAATCAAATAAGCGATTAGGGCGAGTGCCTGGTTTGTAATCTAATGTACCGCTAATAAAAGGGTGACGATTTGGATAATTAGTACTTGGCGTACACGTAAAATCACGTACCAGATCAGTTGCAACCACTGTGTAGCTTTCACCTTTTGCATTGGTTCCACTTGCCGTACCATTGATCTTAATTTTCGCTTTTTTCCAAGTAATCGGAAGTGTTTGTCCGTTGTAACATTGCACATCATTTGTATTGATCAACTCTTTTGTGCGGCTACACGACCAAGTTACAGTTCCTCCATTATTTGGCTTAACAACCGAAATGTTTGCGGTGATGCTCCATTTTAGATTAGTTCCTGGATTTGTTCCAGATGGAATTGTTAAAGGTGTGGTATTTGTAATAGTTTTATTTGCAATAGTTACTGAATGACCTTCCACCACATAATTTTGTGAAGTAACAATGAGCTTAAACCCAGGATTACGATAATAAGTAGCTGTAGTTGGCGTACTTTGAGAAAGATCGTAGAATAATTTACCTGAACGAGTTCTACCATCTTTACATAATGTACCGGTTCCAAAATCAACGGTGATGGTTGATGTACCAAAACCTGTAACGGTAGCTCCTGGTGTCATTGAAAGCATTTCAGTTCCGTTACCTTTAAATTCACCTACAGTACCTGTTTCTGCAGCCTCACTACCCATAGCATCCATATCGCTACTGATATTCTCCATGTTGGCATTATCGCTTACAGTATTGGTTTCTTGATCTGGTTGCTCTTCTTCTTTATCGCGTTTACGACAGCTGGTAAACATTAGGGATCCTACAACCAATAGTGTGGTTATCCCAAAAAATAATCTGTTTGTTTTTCTCATGGCTTTTGTTTTTAAATTAAAATATTCTTGAATGTTCGTTTTCATAAATTCGGTGTTGTTTTAATATAAGACGTTTGAAACCCACAAAGGTTTAGTTCAAATATAAAAAATAATCAAAAAAAGGTGTTTTTAACCTTTCGTTACCCTTTAAAGCCCTTATCTTTACTGAGAAAACGGCCAAAACCCCGTAAATTTGTTAAATGAAGTCATTAAAGGCCCTAAACCACTTTTTTGTTAAATATAAATGGCACTTTTTGGGTGGGGTACTATTCGTTACACTATCAACCATTTTTAGAGCTTACCAAGGTGTTATTGTGAGAGATGGCACCAACGACGTATTAAAAGCTATTGATGCCGGAACTACCTCCGATCCTATGCAATTTTTATGGTACGGAATAAAAATGATAGCATTTGCATTGATCAGTGGTGGCTTTCTGTTTCTTACTCGTCAAACTTTAATAGTAATGAGTAGACATATTGAATACGATCAAAAAAACGAGATCTATGATCATTACCAAAAATTAGACATTAAATTTTATAAGCAAAATACCACCGGCGATCTAATGAATCGTATTAGCGAAGATGTTGGTAAAGTAAGAATGTACACAGGCCCTGCTATTATGTACTTGGTAAATACTACCGCAACAATTATTACTGTACTCTCATTTATGTTGAATGTAAACCAATCCTTAACCTGGTTGGTGTTTCTCCCCTTGCCTATTTTAGCGTACATTATTTATGTAATTTCTGATCTAATTAATAAACGAAGTTTGGAAGTACAAGCAAAACTTTCAGATCTCACATCACAAGCGCAAGAAACATTTAGTGGCATTAGATTAATTAAAGCCTATAGCCGTGAGAATTATTACGGAGATGAAATGCTGGAAAAAAGCGAGGATTATAAAGGTATTGCCCTGCGTTTAGCAAAAATACAGGCCATGTTTGCCCCAACTATGTTATTTCTGGTAGCCTTAAGTACGTTAATTACCATTTGGTATGGCGGCAAATTAGTGATCGAAAATAAAATTCAATACGGAAACATCACTGAGTTCATTTACTACATCTTTCAACTTACGTGGCCTTTTGCATCTTTGGGATGGGTAAGTTCATTGATACAAAGAGCGGCAGCTTCACAACAGCGTATTAATGAATTCTTAGATACCGAACCCAATATTAAGAATCCAAGCAATGAGGTTTATACTGTTGAAGGAAACATTGAATTTAAAGACGTAAACTTTACATATCCCGAAAACAACGTAGTTGCTTTGAAGAACTTTAGTTTCAAAATTAAAAGTGGGCAAACACTCGGCGTAACAGGTTCTGTTGGAAGTGGAAAATCTACCTTATTGAATTTATTGGCTCGACAATATGATGTCACATCCGGAAGTATTTCTATTGACGGAAAAGACATTAGAGAACATAATTTGCAATTGGTAAGAAGCAGTATGGGGTTTGTACCGCAAGAGGTTTTATTATTTAGCGATAGTATAAAGAATAATATTGCCTTTGGTTTAAAAGGAACTGTACCAAAAGAAGAAGATATCATCACAAGTGCTAAATTAGCTCAGGTACATGACAATATTATTAACTTCCCAGATAAATACGAAACCATCATTGGCGAAAGAGGAATAACTTTATCTGGAGGACAAAAACAAAGGATCTCCATTGCAAGAGCCATCTTAAGCTCTCCAAAAATATTAGTGTTTGATGATTGTTTATCGGCAGTTGACAGTGAAACAGAACATCTGATCTTAGAAGAATTAAAAAAGTTGATGCTTGGTCGTACTTCCTTGATCGTAAGCCATCGTATCTCAAGTATCAAGCACGCCGATCTTATTTTATATTTAAAGGATGGAGAAATAATTGAAAGCGGTACACATGAACAATTACTTTCTCAAAAAGGTGAGTATTATAAATTAAACCAATTACAAAATAACTAATGCGCTTAATTACACTCTTTATCTTTGTAACAAGCTTTTGTTTTGCGCAAACTGACACTCTACCCTACGTTCAGGTTTTAGGCCTTGCTCAGGATGGTGGTTATCCTCATTTTGGTTGCGAAAAAACATGTTGCAAAATGGCATGGAAAGACACAAGCAAAAGAAAATTTGTGGTAGCCTTAGCTATTGTAGATCCTAGATCAAAAAAATGGTGGTTAATGGAAGCCACACCGGATATTAAAGCGCAAATAGAATATTTCAAAGAGCTTTCAGGAGGCAAATTCAATTATTTACCGGATGGTATTTTTATTACACATGCACATATAGGACATTATGCGGGTTTGATAAATTTAGGACGTGAGGTAATGAATACCAATAATATTCCGGTGTATGTAATGCCAAAAATGAAAAGTTTCATTGAAACCAATGGTCCATGGAGCCAATTAGTAAAACTAAATAACATTAAACTCATTGAGTTAAAAGAAGATCTCCCTGTAAAATTATCTGATCAGATCGTAATAAGCTCCATGTTAGTGCCACACCGTGATGAGTTTTCAGAAACCGTTGGGTTTAGAATTGCTACTTCAGTAAAAAGTTATTTGTTCATTCCAGATATTGATAAATGGGAAAAATGGAAACGAGCAATTATAAAAGAAGTAGATAAAGTAGATATTGCCTTTTTAGACGCCACCTTTAACGATATAAATGAATTAAAGAACAGAAAAATGAGTGAGGTGCCTCACCCTTTCATTGAAGAAACCATGGAACTTTTTAAAACTACAAGCGATAAAACAAAGGCTAAGATCCACTTCATTCACTTTAATCACACCAACGCGGTGATGTGGGATAAATCAATAAAAACTGAAGTTGAACAAAAAATGTTTAATGTTTCTGTTCAAGGTGCGGTTTACTGAGTTAATACTTTAAGATGATAGTCATAATTCATATGAATGGATGTATGATCTATCGATATAAACTCACATTGCCCTTCATATCATATTCTTGTCCATCAAATCCGGTAGCCTTGATGATATAAAAGAAAGTTCCTGCAGCACAATTTTTACCGTATAGATTTGTTCCATCCCATGCAAAGTTACCGGTATCGCTTGTTAACTCATATACCTTCGTTCCCCATCTATCATAAATAATTATATAGATCTCTTTTAAATTGGTTGAAATCAATCTAAAAACATCATTTGCCTTATCACCGTTTGGCGTAAATACATTAGGCACCTCAAGTTTCGAAGGAAGATCCACAATAATTGTTCGCATCGCAGTATCTATACAATTTCCCTTTTTTACTTTGAGGATGACGCTAAACGTTCCAGAACTTGTGTAAGTAGCAGACGTCGGAGAAGTATTGTATACAGTTTGAGTTACGGCACCATTTCCATATCCCCAGGTGGATATTATACTGCTAGCTCCGGTGCTTGTGCTACTTAAGTTATTGAATGTAACAGCTAATGGTGCAAAACCTTTTTCTGGGGTAGCCTTAAAGTTTGCCGTAATAGTTCCATTAAGAACAGGGATACCAATTTCAGATTCACATCCATTAATTGTGTTGGTTACAGTAACATGATAATCTCCTGGCATATTTGTTACAAGCATTGAAGAAGTTAAGTTAGAAGTTAATGCTCCTGGAGGAACAGCCCATTGATATATAAAACCAGTTGTAGTACCAGTAACTGTTGCAAATATTCCAACTGTAGGACTTGGCGCACAATCCAATGTAAAAATATTTGACGACACTGGAGGAGGTGTAAAATCACTGGCAACAATATAAGTTGCTGAATACGTACAACCGTTTACAGTCGACATTGAAATAGAGGTGTGCGTACCGGCTGCAGTTGTATTAAATTGCGAGCCGGGCACTCCTTGGCCAACCGGTGGGTACCACGTATACGTAGGGACTAAAGCCATCGCTAATGTTGGTGTAATAATAGGAACTATTACTACATCGGCGTTATTACAATTGATAACCGAGTTTGTTAGAGCGCTAATGGTAAATCTTGGTAGCCGCACGTCTTGATTTATTTGTACAGTTTTACTCGATATGCATTTATTCCAATTATCAACTGCTCCAACTGTGTAAATTCCAACCACAGTTATATTATTGGTTGCACCTGTTATTGCAGAATTAATACTTACAGTTGTGTTTGGCGTAGGATTGATAGAATTTGAAGGAGTTGATGGCACTGTCCAAGTAATTGTTGTATTTGTATTACTGCTGATGCCATTTAATACCATGCTTGGGTCTTTACAACTTAAAATACTTAAAGGCTGAATTAGATCGATGTTTGGGCTTAAAGTATTTTGAATAATAGAGATCGACTGACTTGAAATACAATTATTAGTGATGTCTTTCACATAAACTACATATGTTCCTGGAACAGTAATATTATTTAAATTCGGATTGATCGAGAAAGTAGTTGGTGTAGATGTAACCGGCGGTGTCATAATTGTATAATTAACCGGAGCATTTAGTGTTGGTGAAGTGGCTACATAAGTTATTTGAATACTTGTTACACTTGTACTTGCACAACCGATGGTAAAATTGGTTGGACTGGTAACCGTAAATACGGGAACGCCTAAAGATGCTGTAACTAAAACAGATTGTGTGGTTTTACATCCCGTTAAATTATAAACCGATTCAAACCAATAAACCCCAGGTTGGCCAGGTGAAAATATATTTATTGTACCTTGTGGAACACCTACATAAACCGTATTTGTTCCTATCACTTGATACCAATTTGTTGTAACATTAGGTCCCAATGTACTAGTACCGGTAAAAGTTCCCGGAGGTGTACCACATATAATATTCATTACACTTGGTGTAACCGCAACCACCGGAGCCGTATAGTTTTGATAAACTGTAAATGTTTTTCCGGCATTACATCCTGTTGAACTTGTGCCAACAACCTGACCTATACATTGAGTTGTAAAATTAAAACTAGGACCTGCAACTGTTGGCGAACACGCACTCCATACAAAAGTTAACGGAACACCATTTGTAACACTAGTGGTTAATAAAACGTTAGGATTCATACACGTAATGGTATAATCATTACTAGGATTAATTACTATAAAATCAGCCACTTGTTGAATGGGTGTTACTGAGTAATTCACAACCGTTTTGCAACCGTGTTCGGTGGTAATGGTTGCTGAATTTGGACCTGGTAATAATCCCGAAGCCGTTGCAGAATTTACAGAAGAATAATTAGCCGGTAACGGACTCCATGTAGTTGTGTAATTAGGCGAACCATTAGGAAGAAATCCAACCGATATACTAACACTATTATTTGTGTTGGTACATGTGCTGTTCAGCACTACAGGATTCGCTACCGGTGACGGATAAACTGTTCCGTTTGCAATAGTTGAATACGTTACAAGTACACTAGCGCTATTTAAACCTGTAATATACAAAGTGTAGGTTGTATTTGTAAGCGGAGAAACCGTAAAGTTTGGACTTGATTGTACCAAGGCCCCTGGTTGTATTGAATAACTAGGATTAGTTAAGTTATAAAGGTTAGGCATTGTAATAACCGTGCTACTGCAATGACAAAGAAAAAAGTTGAATGAATTTACTGAACAACTTGCAATTTGAAATTTAGCTATAAAAAAATCATCGGCATCTACATTGGTTTTATTGTATGCGCCGGTTACAGCTAAATAAGCATTGCTGTTACTATAAAAACACCAATATCCTACAATGAAAAGATTTCCATTGTTATCTACTTTTAAAGACGTTCCTTTTTCATCGAATCCGGGCGTTCCGCAATATGTTGACCATAACATACCGTTCATAGGTGTGAATGAGGCATACCAAACATCATCCGAGGCAAGTTTTGTTGGAATATAAAAAGCTCCATTTCCAGGATCAAGAACAGGAAGATCGGTTGATTCTGTATTTCCTGTGGCGTAAATATGCCCACAATTATCACTGACAATTGCACAGCCGTCATCATCAGAACTTCCACCATGATAAGTTGACCACACCAAAACTCCTGGATTAGTGAACCTGATATAAAATATGTCACTTGTTGTTCCAAAGCCTGCTTTTGTAGGCTGATAATATGCGCCGCTTCCTGGATTTGCCAATGGGAAATTAGTTGAAGCAGTTTGGCCAATAACATAAATAGCACCTCCGGAACTTACGTTGGTTCCTCTTGCAATGTCATTACTTGAACCTCCATAATAGGTGCTCCAATTCAGTACACCGGCATTATTTATTTTTACAACAAACGCATCTATTTGACCTGCATTTGCAGCCTGAAAATAAGCGCCGCCCCCTGGATTTTGAGTTGGGAAATTTGTAGATTGTGTTTCACCAACAAATGTCATCCCTACAGCCATATCTCTGGTGATATAATGCGCAATATCATCTCCATTGCCACCATAATAGCTCGACCAAACTTGTGCACCCGCAGGGTTAAACTTTACAATAAAAGCATCTCTACCTCCACCGTTTGATCCTTGGTAAAATGTTCCTCCACCCGGATTATTTAGAGGAAAATTGTTGGAGAGTGTCCAACCAACCATAAACACATTTCCGGTAGCATCAGTTACCACACCTCGAGCGCCTTCGCTTGCAGTACCTCCATAATATGTTGCCCAAAGTAAATTACCGTTATTAGTAAATTTCATTATTACCGCATCGCCACCTTCGTCATTAATATTTGTACCCCCTGCGTAAACACTTTGGTTATAGGAGCCCGCCTGATTTTGAAGAGGAAAATTATTTGATAAAGAACAGCCGGCAACATAAACGTTATTGTTGTTGTCAACAGTAATGGATGCTCCATTATCTTGGTCGCTTCCGCCATAATAAGTACACCAAATAAGCGCACCTAAATTTGTGAATTTGAAAATACAAATATCACCTCCATGACCATCTATACCCGATCCGCCAGCATAAACTCCTTGAAAATAGGCACCACCGCCCGGATTTACCAAAGGCATGTTTGCCGAAGAAAAAGTATTACCAACTACAAATACATTACCATTAGCATCAATAGCATTAGAAACATCTGTATTTTTTTCCCACCATGTACCGCCAAAATAAGTACCCCAAATTAAATTTAAAGGAGGGTCGATGGTTAGAGTTTGCGAATGATCATAATCTTCGAGTTGATACAAAACAACGTTGTCCTTAATTACATATGATGTAGTCACTTCAATTCCACCTGAAAAACTTTTAGCCTCACCTTCTTTTACTTCTCTTAATGGTGTTTTAATTGTAATAGCATTATTACTTTCTATTATCACATCTGCCCACTTATACAACATTTGTATTTGTGAAGGATCAGCATTTGGATGAACAATAAAATCGTATTTGATCAATCCGCCATTTTCTTTTTCGTTCACGTACCAAACCCAATCAATTCCCTTGTAAATATTTTTAAATGTTAATTTCTGATATTGCTTTACATTTTCAATGTGTTTATTTGAAATATAATAGTTAGAGAAAAAAACTAATTCCTTCTCTGCTAAAATATTATCTTTTTCAATTCTTGCGCCAACTAGATCAACATCTACCCTGCTATACAAAATTGAATCATGTGCACTTTCACCTTTTTTATGTGGTTTGTGTTCACCAGCAGATTTAAAAAGCAAATATGTAATACCGTTTTGGCCTAGATAAATATCAGCGTCCTTTGTTTTAAATCGAAAAAAATAATTAGCGATCGAATTTCCTTTTTCATCAATAAATTGACCTTTATTCTCTTCAAAACCAATGGCGGCTTTATTATCACCTGCTCCAAACGCATTAGACATAGAAAACTTTGGATCTTCACTAAGTGAAATTCCGTCCAATGCTAGCATAATTAAAAACATGATCAATCTAAAAACCTTCGCATTCATAGTATGTATTTTTTGATATGATTTAGTAAGTGACGTATTAAATTTGAACTTATAATAACCTTTACAAAACAAGTTTAGTGCCAAGAATTGTTAAACAGAAATATGGATTGTTTTAAAGCTTATACATATTACCTGAACAAACTCACATTACCTTTTGCTTCGAACTC
>Ga0068872_10001521_pt1 | contig 18710 bp, 17 predicted proteins | sample NOAtaG_7_FD_66441 | JGI IMG/M metagenome (GOLD analysis project Ga0068872, IMG submission 66441) | Freshwater lake microbial communities from Lake Erie, under a cyanobacterial bloom - NOAA_Erie_Diel1S_2200h metaG | ecosystem: Environmental > Aquatic > Freshwater > Lake | place: USA: Ohio, Lake...
TTTAGAACCTGAAGGGGGAAGGTCTCCCAAAAAATCGCTAAATTCGCAGGCTCAACAAAATCAATTCCATGGAAGCGACCGAAGTCAAGAAAACAGCCCTTTACGACACGCATGTGGCAGCCGGTGCCAAAATCATCCCATTTGCGGGTTACGACATGCCCGTCCGCTACACGGGGGACAAAGAGGAGCATTTTGCCGTTCGCAATGCTGCGGGCGTATTCGACGTGAGCCACATGGGTGAGTTCATCGTGAAAGGTCCCAAGGCGCTAGAATTGATTCAGAAAGTCACCAGCAACGATGCCTCCAAATTGGTGGACGGAAAGGCTCAATATTCATGTTTGCCCAACCTCGACGGTGGCATCGTGGATGATTTGATTGTGTATCGTTTTGCCCCCGAGCATTACATGTTGGTGGTCAATGCCTCCAACATCGAAAATGATTGGAATTGGATTTCATCATTCAATAAAGAAATCGGAGCTGACCTCACCAACATTTCCGAAGAGACCGCATTGCTTGCGCTTTCAGGCCCAAAAGGAACTGAAATCCTTCAGAAATTAACCTCGGCTCCCATTGGCGATTTGGTCACTTACGGATTTCTTCGGGGAGAAGTGGCCGGGATGAAGGATATTTTGGTGGCTACGACCGGATACACCGGGGAGCGCACCTATGAGATTTTCGTTCGCCCTGACCAAGCCAAGCGACTTTGGGATGCACTGTTTGAAGCGGGCTCACCCCTTGGGTTGATTCCGACCGGTTTGGGCGCACGCGACACCTTGCGTTTGGAAATGGGATACATGCTCTATGGCAATGACATCAATGATACCACATCCCCCCTTGAAGCGGGCCTAGGTTGGATCACCAAACTTCAAAAAGGTGATTTCAACGGCCGTGACTGGATGCTCAAGCAAAAAGAAGAAGGGCTCAAACGCAAATTGGTGGGATTTGTCATGGAAGGTAAGGGAATTCCCCGTGGGCATTATCCGATTTCGCACAACGGAAAAGTGGTGGGAGAAGTTACCTCCGGCACCATCAGCCCCATGTTGAACGTTGGCATCGGCATGGGCTACGTCCCAACGGAATTGGCAGCCGAGGGCACTTTGATCGACATCATGGTTCGGGACAAGGCCAATCCTGCCAAGGTTGTGAATCCCCCGTTCATCCGTAAGTAACAATACCCCGCTATGTTCAAGTCAGCAAAACCGGATTCCAGCAAGAAATGGGTAGCTGTCTGCCTGAGCCCAGCTCTCATCGACCAATTCAAGGTAGATGAAGCCATCGTGGTGGTGATTGACGTGCTTCGTGCCACCACCGCCATGTGTGCCGCGTTCGACCATGGTGTGAGGTCGATGATCCCCGTATTGACCGTAGAAGAGGGTCGCGAGGCCAAAGAAAATGGATGCTTGGTTGCTGGGGAACGAAACGGCGAGCAAATCGAGGGGTTTGACTTCGGAAATTCACCCCTTCAATTCCGCACCAAAGCCATAGCAGGAAAGGACATCGTCATCACAACCACCAACGGTACCAAGGCCATCAAGGCAGCGGTGGCGCGTGGAGCATTGGAAGTGGTGGTGGGAGCATTTTCCAACTACAGCATTTTGGCCCACTACCTGCTTTCTCGCAATGAAAACGTAATCCTGCTTTGTTCGGGGTGGAAAGACCAACCCAACCTAGAGGACACGATTTTCGCCGGTGCCATGGTGAATCGCCTGCGCAAAAACTATCGGCTTTATGAAGACACTGCACTCATGGCCGAGACTGTTTACAGGGTTGCAAACAGACGTAAGCGTTATTTCTTGCGCAGTTCAAGCCACTTCAACCGTTTGTTTCACATCCTCCAAATCCAAAAGGACGTGAAATATTCCTTGCGGCGCGACACCCACCCCGTGATTCCCAAACTGTACGGTGACCGATTGATTTTGATGGACTCCCCCTATGTGCAGGAGGTGGGCCATATCCCGTTTGATTTACCCCAATTCAAGCGCCGTGACACCGGACTGAAAGAAGGGGAAAGCCTCCCTAAATAAGATGAATTCCTACCCAAGATTGGTCCTGAAAAAGGGTCGCGACCGGGCCGTCAGAAACCGACATCCATGGGTGTTCAGCGGTGCGGTTGAATCCAAGCCTCAAGCAGCCTTGGGCGCGATTGTTCAAGTGCATGCATCGGATGGACAACTGCTCGGATATGGCCATTATGCCCCCAATGCCACCCTGATTTGCCGGATGTTTCATTTCGGGCAGGAAGGAATTAACGTGGACGCTGGGTTCTGGGTGGGAAAACTCGCCGCCGCCAAAGATTACCGCCATCAGGTAATGGGCACGGAAATTACAGCGGGTTTGACCGATGGTTATCGTTTGGTGCATGCTGAGGGGGATGGATTGCCCGGAGTGGTGATTGATCTGTATGGAGATGCTGCCTCGGTTCAGCTCCGCTCAGCAGGTGCACAATCCCTTCAAATCCTCATTTGTGGTTTTTTGGAGGACGAATGCGGCGCCCGTCACATTTATGTCAGCACGGACAAAAAAGAGGGAAAAGAAGATTTGTCTGGAAATTGGATCAAGGGTGAGCCGCAGGCAAGAACCTTCTTGGAAAACGGACTGAAATTTTGGGTGGACATTGCCCAAGGGCAAAAGACCGGTTTCTTCCTGGACCAACGGGAAAACAGGGTATGGGTGGGTAAGCATGCTGGTGGTGCGAAGATCCTCAATGCCTTCAGTTACAGCGGTGCTTTTTCATCCTACGCACTCCAAGGGGGTGCCAAGCATGTCACTTCCGTTGACATCAGTGCTTCCGCCACGGAATATGCTACCCAGAATGTAGCCTTGAATATACCCGATAGCGCAGACCGCCATTTGGCTTTGAAGGCCGACTGCTTTCAATACCTCAAGGACATGCCAGATGGCGCCTTCGACCAAATCATCTTGGACCCTCCCGCCTTTACCAAGCATGCCTCAACCGTCGACAAAGCCGCGAGGGGGTACAAGGAAATCAACTTGAAAGCCATCCAAAAAATTGCACCGGGCGGATTGGTATACACGTTTTCTTGCTCCCAACATATTTCACCGGACCTGTTCCGTAAAATCGTGTTCGGTGCCGCGGCAGATGCAGGCCGGGACGTTAGGATCGTGAGGCTTCTGAGCCAAAGTCCCGACCACCCCATCAACATCTACCACCCTGAAGGGGAATACCTCAAAGGCTTGATGTTGCAGGTGGTCTGAACCAACCCTAAGATGTAATCAGGCAGCCCCATTCATGGGCAACTCCTCCGGCAGACGGATGGAGTAAATGATTTTGCGAACCGTATCGTATTGCAGATAAGGATATTGGCGCAACAAAGCATCGATGGCTTCGGCAGATTTCAATCCTTGGCAACGCAATGATTTGTAGCTGCGCTTGATTTCAAAATCACGCAGGGTCTTGGTGTTGATCAGGCCAAGCTCCAACAACGTATTGAAGACATCATCTGGAAGAATCTGACAAATCGGATTACGCATAATACAACCTCCTTCGTTTCAGTAAGCTCTTAAAAATTAGAAGGTAGATTTATTTCATGCAGCCAATTCTGGGTTAGAATGTGAATCCGATGGTGGTGTACAAATTGCCAATTGAATTGCGTCTAATAAGCTCCGGAGAATAGGCATTTACATCTTGAACCAGATAATAAATGCGCCTATCGGAAGCCAATTCATGGACGTAAGCAAGGTCAATATAGAAAGATTCAGCCTTATAGCCAATACCAGCCGTAACAAAATGGCGGTTTCCGGAGATATTTTGAATGGTATTTGACGGCAAATCGACAAACTGAAGGAATTCGGATTTCAAAATGGAGCCATACAAAGCATAGCCAGCCCTGAATCTTGCCTGATTCAAACGTAACTCACCGCCCAGACGAAAATTGAAAGCGGCAGCAAACAGCTCCCGTATGCGTTGATTTTCGGTTCTGAAGTCATAAAACTGTGCGTCATCCGGCGTCCTGTAAGTAGAGGAAGCATAGTCCTGGAATTCGAAATCTGCCGTGATGAATCCGGATTTTCGGAACAAGACCATAGCACCCGCCGTGACCTTGAAAGGAGTCGTCAGGTTGTAACTGAAAGTCCCCGACTCAGCCGCCCTCCCGTAGTTGGTGGGATCCTGATCGAAGTTTCCAGTGATTTCATAGATGTATTCATCATCCAGACTCACAACAGTAGGGGATTGAAAGGAAACCCCAATCCGGAAAAAGTCTGCGGGCTTGAAAATCACACCCAACTTGGCATTGATTCCCGAGCCGGAAACATCATAAAAATCCGTGTAGCTCATGGCCGCCAAAGGGGTGCTGTCGTTGGCCCAAGTTTGGTGCACGTCGTTCACATCGGACTCGTCATGGTAAAGCTCTTGGCCGTATTTCACATCCAGAATCCCGATGGAAAGGCCCACATAAAATTTGTCGTCCAGGTTGATTGCCCCTGCCAAATCCCATTCGTTGATTCTACCAGTTTCGATGATGGTGATATCTTGTTGCATTTCACCACCCAAAGCGGCTGGTACATAGTTCCCATCCGTGCCCGAGGTGTCAATCAAGCCCGCCTGCCAAGCCGAACCGGCAATTCCAAATGAGTTTGCCAGGAGTGCATAGCTCTGGCCCGATGCCAAACCGGCATAATAGTCGGTGATGCTGTTGGCATTGTTGTAGGCCGACACCTGCGTGAACCGGTTGAAATTGGCCAACTGAGTTACACCGACAGCGAATGCATAGGATTTCAATCCTCTTTCAGGTTCCCTTGAAGTGTTGGCCGATGGGTCCCACTTTTCTATGCGTGACGCTCCAACGTACCCAACGTTGGCAAACCCCACTTTGGAGGCGGCATGCTTTTCACGGACATCCAAGTATTGTGCCTCCGTATTGGCAAACCTCATCCTTGGTGTGAGCATGAAGTCAGACCGACGGTATAGGGCCAATCCCGCAGGATTCAAATAAGCCGACGAGTAATCTGCCCCAACCGCGGAAAAAGCACCTCCAGCCCCAACCGCGCGAGCCGTGCCCGTGATGCCGATGCTGTTGTAGCGCAAGGCATCCAACTCATTTTGGGCAAACAAGGACGAAGATGCCAGCATGACCACCCAAAACAGCTTGAAAAACCTGAAGCGAATTTGATTCATGGATAAAATCATCTTTTGGTGGGTTTACCGGCTGGAGCGGTAGAATTGCCCGATGGTCTGCTTATTCCCGGGTTGTTCGAGGATGGGGCGGGCCGATTGAAAGAAGGCGAAGGTTCGGGCCTTGAATTGTATTGGGGTCTGGGCTTAGGATTCTCCATGGGCCTGGTTTCCTGGTCTTGCGGCCGAGGTTTGGGTGTGGGCCTGGGAGATACCTGGTTGGGGCGGTCTTGAACGTCAGGTTTGGGTTGGGAAACATTGGGCTTCACCACAGGCTGTGTGGAGGGTCTGCTCACGGGGTTTGGATCGGGTCTGCCAATGGGTTGTACGGGATTGATTGAAGGCTTGCCGGGTTGAACCTCGGGCTTTGACTTGACCGGCCGCTCGTTCACCACGGGGCGATCGGAAACCTCTCCTTGATCCTGATAGGGACGAACGGTACCCCCAGAGGTTGCAGGTCCTTTGCCGGGAAGATTGTTTACACCCATGGAAGAAGGAGAGGGCCTGGGGCCGACATGACCGGGAGGGTTGTTATCGTTGCCATTCCATCCGCCATTGCCACCTCCGTAAAACAAGCCCGGAGGACAGTAAGGATTGTACCCGTAATATCCAAATCCTCCCGGACCACCATACCACCCACTGTACCAACCCCAAGAAGACCCAAAAGGTTGCGCCCAAGGGTTGTACCAAAAGCTTTGATAAGGCAGGTAATACCACGAAGGGTACCCCCAACCGAAAGTCCAAGAATAGGACGGTCCATTGTAGAAAAACGGATCGTAAAACCATGGATCGTTGGCGTAATAGGCCCAAGTGGTGGTTCCCATCACGAAATAAGGGTCGTAGGCGAAGTAAGGGTCGTAATATCCCCAAGAATTGGTGGTAAATCGACGGACCCTTCGTGAGAAATAAAAGTCATCATCCTCATACGGATCCAGGTCACCTGCATACAAATGATCCTCGTCACGACCATGTTTGGAATCCCTGCCCGCTTCGTAATCCTCTGCATCCACTGCACGGGGCTCCCTGCCGGGTTCCTCCGTAGCATCCTCTTCAGCCTTGTTGACGTTCTCCTGGAGTTTGACATCGGAGGATGAAAAGTACACATCGTCAGTTTCGTTGCCTATGACCGAAACAGGTCTCAATGAGCCACATCCTGCCAAAAACAGAATGGATGCCAACAATGAGATGAATGATAGACGAATGGACATGGCGGACCTCCTTATTTCGATTTCAATATCCGATGAAAGGCGTTAAATTTGCGCGCTTTCCGCAGACATGTAAAGTTACGTCAGGCTGTGGAAACATGCGAAAACTAGCAAAAATCATTCCATCAGGTTGTCATGTCCCAAAAACTCCCCAAACGCTCCGAAGACTACTCGCAGTGGTACATTGAATTGGTGAAGCGCGCCGATTTGGCACAACACAGCCCCACCCGAGGATGCATGGTCATCAAGCCCTATGGATATGCCATTTGGGAGCGTATGCAACAGCAATTGGACGGCATGTTCAAAGCCACCGGGCACGTCAATGCCTACTTCCCTTTGCTCATTCCAAAGTCTTTCCTCAGCCGTGAAGCCGAGCACGTGGACGGTTTTGCCATGGAATGCGCCGTGGTAACCCACCACCGACTCAAGCGGGACCCCAACGGAACAGGAGTCATCGTGGACCCTGAAGCCAAGCTGGAAGAGGAATACGTGATTCGCCCCACCTCCGAAACCATCATTTGGGACACCTACAAAGATTGGATCCAATCCTACCGCGACCTGCCTCTGCTCATCAACCAATGGGCCAACGTGATGCGCTGGGAAATGAAACCCCGTTTGTTTTTGCGCACGGCAGAATTCCTTTGGCAAGAGGGCCATACCGCCCATGCCACAGCCGAAGAAGCCGTGGAAGAAACCCTCAAAATGCTGGAGGTGTACACCCAATTCTCCGAAGAGTTTTTGGCCATTCCGGTCATCCAAGGCATCAAACCCGAACATGAAAAATTCCCCGGCGCAGTCGATACCTACTGCATTGAGGCCATGATGCAGGATGGGAAAGCCCTCCAAGCCGGAACCAGCCACTTCTTGGGCCAAAATTTCGCCAAAGCCTTCGACGTTACCTTTTTGGATGCGGAAAACAAACGCGACTTCGTATGGGCCACCTCTTGGGGAGTTTCCACCCGATTGGTTGGCGCACTCATCATGGCCCACTCTGACGACGACGGTTTGGTGTTGCCACCCTCCGTGGCTCCCTACCAAGTGGTCATCGTGCCGTTGGCCAACAAACCCGAGGAACAAGAAAAAGTCCTTCCGGTTGCCAAAAACCTCGAAAATCACCTCCGGCAAGCGGGCATCAGGGTCAAATTGGACGACGATGATTCCAAACGCCCCGGATGGAAATTCGCCGAATGGGAACTCAAAGGTGTGCCCGTCAGGATTGTATTGGGCAGCCGCGACATCGAAAACAAAACTTTGGAAATCGCCCGCCGCGACACCCGCGAGAAGGAAAGCGTGGCCATGGAAGGCTCTTTGACCTACATTCAAAACTTGCTTTCTTCAATTCAGACCGGATTGTTGGACAAAGCGAAAGCACTCCGAACGGCGAACTTCCATACGGTGGACAGTTACGAGGAAATGAAAAATGTCCTCCAAGGTGACAAAGGCGGATTCGTCTTGGCGCATTGGGACGGCAAACGCGAGACCGCGGAAAAAATCAAGGAAGAACTCAAGGCCACCATCCGGTGCATCCCACGTGACATGCCCGAAGAAGAAGGCAAATGCATCTTGACCGGTGCTCCCTCCAAACGCAGGGTGATTTTCGCCAAAGCATATTGATACAAGCGCCTGTGCCCGTGGATCAAAATTGGATGGAAAAGGCCGTGGAGTTGGCCAAACAAAGCGTGGTTTCTAACCAAGGAGGACCATTTGGAGCCATCGTGGTGAAAAACGGATTGATCGTCGGAAAAGGAAGTAATCAAGTCACATCCACCAACGACCCCACCGCCCACGCCGAAGTGGTGGCCATCCGGGAAGCCTGCCGTACTTTGGGAACTTTCCAATTGGATGGCTGCGAAATTTATACCTCCTGCGAACCCTGTCCCATGTGCTTGGGAGCCATCTATTGGGCCAGACCTTCCAAAGTGTATTTTGCCTGCACCAAGGAGGACGCTGCCTCATCCGGGTTCGACGACCAATTCATCTACGACGAAATCCAAATTCCCTTGCCTGAACGCCGGATTCCGTTTGTGCAGGTCGGAAGGGATTCGGCTTTGGAAGCATTTCGGTTGTGGGACCAAAAGCCCGACAAAATTGAATATTGAGACCATTTGTGAGCGGCAGCAATTTCGGCCTGACCTTAGTATTTGACCTTGGGCTTACACCCCTTATTTTTGATTCATGCAAGACCTAGAATTGACCGTGGCCGATGTAGCCCGACAGCTTGATGCTTGGGCGCCGCCCTCCTTGGCTGAATCCTACGACAACGTGGGTCTGTTGGTAGGCATACCGGGGCAAAAGCTATCCGGGATTCTAGTTACCTTGGACATGACGGAAGAAGTGGTTTGCGAAGCCCTCAGCACTGGCTGCAACATGGTCGTGGCTCACCATCCGATTTGGTTCACTGCCCGCAAAAGACTCAATGGCGAGGACCACGTGAGCCGTACCATCATGTTGGCGGTAAAGCATGACATCGCCTTGTACGCTTGCCACACCAACCTAGACGCAGTAAAACATGGTGTGAATGCCGTGATTGGTCAAAAACTGGGCGTCAGCAACATGAGGAGCCTTGCACCTGCCAAGGATGCATGGTCGGTATTGGTGGCCACAAGCACAAAGGAAGCAGCTGAAAAGGCTGCCGGCCTCCTCGAAGCGGAAGGATTGCGGCCCCGATTGACCGCAGATGCCGTTTCTGTCACAAGATTGGAATGCTTGATACCCAACGAACGACGGGTGGCATTGTCGGCCATGGTGACGACGACCCTGCCGGGCGCAGAGGTGTATACCCATCCCATCGGACTTTCCAACCACGGCCTGCCAACTCCAGGAAGCGGAATGGTGGGCGAACTGTCGCATCCGATGTCCAAATCCGATTTCATGGCACATGTAAAACATACTTTCAGGTGCGGAGGGGTTCGTTATGCCGACTTCGGAGGAGATTCCATACAAAGGGTTGCTTGGTGCGGCGGGGCAGGTAGCTTCTTGATTCACAACGCCCTGCAAGCTGGAGCAGACGCCTTCGTGACGGCCGACATCACTTACCACAAGTTCTTCGACGCGGAAGGGAGAATGCTCCTGATGGACATCGGACATTTTGAGTCCGAACAATTTACTTCCGAACTGATTGCTCGTTTTTTGTCGGAAAAATTTCCTACTTTTGCGGTTCGTTTGTCAAAAGTGATCACAAATCCCGTCAAATACTACTGAACGGCCCATGGATAAAACAGTTGAAAAACTCAAAGCGCTGGCCAAACTGCAATATGTGGACTCCAAGCTGGACAAAATCGTGACCCTTCGTGGCTCCTTGCCGGACGAAGTGGATGAATTGGAGTTCGAAATCCAAGGTCTCGAGCAAAAAATCGCCAAGATTGGGGAAGACATCAAAGAAATCGAAGGTGAAATCGGTAAGCGTAAAGCCGGCATCAAAGATTTCAACGCCCAAATTCGCAAATACGAGGAGCAACTCAACACGGTGAAAAACAACCGTGAATATGAAGCCCTTACCAAAGAAATCGAGTTCGCCAACTTGGAAATCTTGACTTCGGAAAAGAAAATCAAGCAGTTCGAAGATCAGATTGCCCTGCGCCAAGGGTTGATGGAAGAAACCCAAAACCAAATCAATGATCGCAGCTTGGACCTCAATGCCAAGCGTCAGGAATTGGAAGACATCGTTCGCGAAACGGAAACCGAGGAAAAACGCCTTCGCGGTCTTTCCAGCGACGCAGAAGGACATGTGGAGGAACGCATCCTGCAAGCTTATCGCAAGATTCGTCGCAACATGCGTAATGGTCTCGCCGTGGTTGCCACAGACCGTGAAGCCTGCGGCGGATGCTTCGCCATCGTTCCCCCCCAAACCCAATTGGAAATCCGCCAAAAGAAAAAATTGCTCATCTGCGAAAACTGCGGACGCATGATCGTGGACCAGTCTTTCTTTTTGGAATTCGAGCAAGAAGTTTCCGAAAAAGCAAAAGCCTGATCCTTTGGGGTAGGCTCAAAACGATAAACGGCTGCCATTTGGGTGGCCGTTTTCATTTTACCGATTGCCCTCCAACCCATTGGATAGATTCAGCGATATTTGTTCACGAATGAGATTGACTTGGTGCATACCCTTTTTGTTGCTGCTTTGCTACCATCATTTGATGGCCGCAGAAAGGCCACAAACGCCCGGTAATCAACCCATCGAGCAAGCCATCGAGCATTTGCAATTGGAGGCCGCAGCCCAACTCAATGCGCAAATCCAAGATGTCAAATTGCGGCTGTATTACCAGTCCAGACTCCTCTTCATCCCATACCTCGTCTCCGAGCCAGCCGGCCAATACGATAGGTTCATCGAGTTTTCCAAACTTGCCGCAACTCAGCTCGACAAATTGCCCGATGCCGATGCCGACAAAAAATGGATGATGGCCGAGATATTTTTCATGCGCGGAGTCCTGAGGGCCCTCAACCAACAAAATGTAACTTCCGCCATCGACATGAAATCTGCCTGCAGCCTGATTTTGGAGAGCAGGAATTCACATCCCAAATCTTTTGAAAACCGAAAACTGCTCGGGGTTTTCCAAGTGGCCATGGCGGCAATGCCCAAGAAATTGCAATGGATCGGCAAAGTGTTGTGCCTCGGTGGAGACCTTGTGTCCGGACTGAACAACCTGGAATTGGCCGCACAAAATGGCAAAATGCTGCCGCGAGAATCACAAACCCTGTTGTTTTACTTTGAAAAGAACTTGCTCGAAAGACCTGAAAGTGCTCACCACAGGGCCAGGCTCCTCCATGAAAAGCATCCCCAATCCAAGATCTTTTCCTATTTGCTTCTGACCAGCCTCATCGAGCTCAGACAAATCGACGATGCCATCCGTTTTGCAGAATCACAAGAAGCAACAGCCACTCAAAAAGCGGGGCAAATGCCCCTTCCCATTTGGAATTACACTTTAGGGAAAGCCTATTTCTTTCGTTTGGACTACGCCCTGGCCATCGGTCAATTCGACCGCTTCCTAAACACCTACAAAGGAAAAAACCTCAAAGCTGACGCCCTTTACCGAAAGGGAATGGCCTACCTTCTCCAAGGGAAGTCCAGGCAGGCCCGTGAAACCTTGACCGCATTCGCAAACTTGCCCAAATCAGAATTCGATGCCGATGAATATGCCCGTCAACAATCCCTGAACTACCTGCTTGCGGCACCAACCCCCACCGACAAATGCCTGTACGCAGCAAGAAATCTATTCGATGGCGGCTATTACATCCGAGCATTGGACTCCATCAATTCCATCGATGTGACCTTTCCCAATTTGTCCACTGCACAAAAAACCGAATATCATTACCGATTGGGTCGTATCCACGATGCAATGGGCAAGAAAGATGCAGCCAAAGAATCATACCAACAATGCATTTCATATTCAGTTTCCTCTGCGCAATGGATGCGGGTTTATGCCCTTTACTACCTGGGTCGCATCGAAGCCGAACAAGGCAACACGGAGAGGGCGCGTATTTTCTACAAAACAGCCTTGACATTTGACCACTATCCCTACCAAAGCGGACTGGAACAGCGGGCAAAATCTGCCCTGGAATCCCTTAAACTTGCCAAATGAAAACTGGCATATTTTGTATTAAATTCCTGCCATTCAATTATTTAAACATTTAACAACTGTTAATCTTCTGCACCTAAGCAGGTAAGCACCCAACTTTGCTTCCAAATGCAGCTTTCGTGGCCGAACTTTGCCTTCGCATGAGATTAAGTACACGTTTGTTGTTGTTCGTGATGATGGTAACAGGATTGGCCGCCTGCGAATCCCCAGTTCACATCGAATTCCGGTCCACGACAACGGCCGAACAGTTTCAACTTTCCATCCCTGCCAATTTTTCAGAGGTCAAAGACCTGAATCCACAGGCCCAAATCCAGGCGTTGGATGAAAAAAATGGTTTTTTCCTGATTGGAATTCGCGAGGACAAATCTGAATTGAAAGCCATGCGGGCGCGCTACGAATTGGCGGACTATGCTTGGTTTGTTGAACGCAAACTCACAGAAGGGATCGATACCACGGAAGTTACCCGCTTGGGCGAAACGGAAATTGGTGGAATGCAAGCCCTACGCTTCAGTTTCAAAGGTCTTCAAACCACTTCCCATGGAACCCTTGACATGTGGATGCGGGCCTGCGTGATTGAAACCCCCATGGCATTTTATCAAATCGTATCTTGGACCAGTGCCGACAGGGCTTCGGAATTGGATCCGACCATGGCTTTGGTGGAGCAATCCTTTCAAGAGTTGTGGCCTTCCAAACAAGGCGGTGGTGCACAAGGAGCTGGTGCTGAAAGCGCTTCCATTTAATCTTCCTATCTTGGGACATGGAAAAGTCCCTTCCGCCTGAAATCGACCAATACCTTTCGGCATTCAAACCCGAAGTGCAACAACGTTTTGCACACATCCGCGGTTTGATTCTGGAAATCGTTCCCGAATCGACCGAAGGAATTCGGTACGGAGTCCCTACTTGGATCTGCAAGAAAAACCTCATCCACGTAGGACTTTATCCCCATCATATCGGCATATACCCAGCCCCACGAACACATCCCGATTTTGAGTCAGAATTGAAAAACTTCAAAGGAGGGAAAGGCACACTCCAGATTCCCCACGGGCAGCCCCTGCCCGTCGACCTATTGAAACGAATCGTATTGTATCGATTGGAGGTCATTCAAAACAAAGGCCGGGGATGAGTGGCGGGGACTCTTGGAAAATTTGGTCCCATGATAAAAAAACGACTCCCAAAAGGTATCTTTGGCCTTTCCAAAATTGCCTTCTGCCATGCAACTTGAAACATTGACGGCCATTTCGCCCATCGACGGACGCTACAGAAACAAGTTAGCTCCATTGGCCCACTATTTTTCGGAAATGGGTTTCATGCGCTACCGAGTGCAAGTGGAAGTGGAGTATTTCATTGCCTTGGCGACGGCAGGGATTCCAGCCTTGAGAAAGTTGGGATCCACCCAATTTGAAAAGGCAAGACGATTGTACTTGGACTTTTCTGTGGAGGATGCTGAGAAAATCAAATCCATCGAGAATGTGACCAATCACGACGTGAAAGCGGTGGAGTATTTCATCAAGGAACGTTTTGACCATTTGGACCCGCTTTTGTCTGATGCACGCGAATACGTTCATTTCGGCCTTACAAGCCAAGACATCAACAACACCTCCACGCCCATGATGCTCAGGGATGCAGTAGAGCACGTTTGGGTCCCTGCATGCCACCTTTTGTTGGAGAAACTTGAGTCCTTGGCCGAATCATGGCAAAACATCCCGATGCTTGCCCGCACCCACGGACAGCCGGCCTCCCCTACCCTGTTGAGCAAGGAAATACACGTTTTCACCCACCGACTGAAGGGTCAGTTGGCAGCCTTGGAGAGCCTGGCCTACCCAGGTAAATTCGGGGGTGCTACCGGTAACCTCAATGCGCATTTTGTGGCCTTCCCCAACACGGATTGGCATGCCTTTGCTACTGACTTCCTCCAATCCAGACTGGGCCTTCAACGCAGCCGTCCTACCACCCAAATAGACCATTATGATGGCTTAGCTGCTGTTTTCGACAACATCAAGCGAATCAATACCATCCTCATCGATTTGGCGGTGGACATGTGGCTGTACATCAGCCAAGATTACTTCAAACAAAAAACCGTGGCCAATGAAGTGGGATCTTCGGCCATGCCACACAAGGTGAACCCCATCGACTTTGAAAATGCGGAGGGCAATCTGGGCGTGGCTAATGCCATGTTGGAATTCATGAGCCGGAAACTTCCTGTCTCAAGACTTCAGCGGGACCTCACCGACAGCACCGTACTCCGAAATGTCGGAGTGGCCATGGCACATGCTTATTTGGCCGTGCTCTCACTCCAAAAGGGCTTGGGTAAATTGGAAGTGAACCAAGCCAAAATTGCCCAAGACTTGGAAGACAACTGGGCCGTGGTGGCAGAAGCCATACAGACGGTGTTGAGACGGGAGAATTATCCCAATCCGTACGAAGCCTTGAAAGCTTTGACGCGGGGCAAAGGAAAAATCGATGCGGAACTCATCCGTGAATTCATTTCTGGTTTGGATGTTTCGGCGCATGTGAAGGCAGAACTGGCCGGCATTACCCCGGCAACTTTCGTAGGAAAAGAAGACCGCCCTTAAGATTCCGTCGAGGAAGGAGGGTCGACCTTGGTTTTGACTTTGGCTGAAAATGGCTTACCCCCATAAAGGTCAAGTGCGGTCAAGATAGCCAATGCGGTGAGGTAAGTCCCCCCCACTTTGTCTTGGTCCAAGAAGTTGTTTACCCAGGCATGGATGCCATAAGTCACAATGCCGAAGGAGACTGCCAAATACAACATTTTGAGGGTCGGGTCAACCTGCCTCCGGAACCCTCTGAGCCCAACCACGATGGGAACCACGAAATAGGCCAACATCAGAAATCCGCCAAGGGTGCCAGTTTCAGACATCGCCAACAAAAATTCATTATGGGCAGTACCGTTGTCACCACGGTTGGTGGAAACCGGTGTTCGTACTGACGCTTTTTGATAGTCCCCATATACAAACATGTAAGTTCCGGGACCATACCCGAAAAAGGGTTTGTCTTTCCACATTTCCCAAGCACAATACCAACGGTTGATGCGCTCGGCATTGGAATAATCTGTCCTGAAATTGGTGATTGAGGCCACGTGTTCGGTGAAACTCTTTCGACTCACGGCATTGTTTTTGGCGCGAACGTTTCCTTGACCCAAATACCACATCACCACAACGACTGCAAAACCCACCACCAAGGAAGGAATCACCAACCTACGAACCCATTTGTTCATGACGTAAAGGCCCATGAGCCCCAACCCTGCCAAACAGCTGGCCCAAGCTCCGCGGGAGTATGAGAAAAACAGAGCTGCCAAGAAAAAAAACAAGGCCGACCTGAAAATGAATTTACTATGTGAGCTAAGGGGGGTGAAAAAGCCCAACACCACCATGATGGGAACCCATGTCGCCGTGAAGCCCCCGAAGACCGTATGGTCCAAGAAAAACGGTCCTGGGTTGAACCTCAAGCCAAAAAGACTGCGGCCTGTGCTCATGTACAACATCATGATGATGACGAATGCGATGCTGAAAGAGATGGCAATCAGTTCAAAAAAGCGAATCATGGGCTGCGTTCCACCGTTCCTGAACATGGTGACGGGTATTAGGTAGAATCCCGCAATCAGCCAAGTTGCTGCCAATGTGGCCTTCCAAGACACAACCGGCATGTAGGAAGCGGTGCTCGTGAATAGTAGCCACAACAGCTGCAGACCGATGAGAATGGGAACAGGATGGGCCAAAAAGGTGAGCATATTGGTGCGCTCCGAAACCATTTTGAACACAAAAACCGCCAATAGGAGCAAGCAAAGAAGGTCTGTTGGAAAGGTAAGGCCTCCTATGCTTCCGAAAAATTCGTGATCGGTGATGGACAACGGCATGAGGAAAACAAGGCCGTACCACACGTATTTGTAATCGGTGATGGTGATGTAGGCGAAAATCACCACGAGCGGCAAGCCGAACAAAAACAGATTTACCGACTTGGTCGCAAACCATACCACACCCATGAACAAGGCTGTGAACAACAAATACCAAAGTTGGACGCGGTATTTCTGGGTGTATTGAATGAATGCAGCCATAGGCGGGTCGGCGAATTTACCAAAAAAAGAGCGTACTTTACCTCTCGACTCCGGATGTAAAATTCCCTGCACCATCGGCAACCTGTTCAAAAATATCAGCCTGGCAGTCCTGCTGAATTTATTCGTGAAGGTCGCGTGGATCTTTGCTAACAATATTTTTCAGGACCGGGTGGGCCATGAAGCTTTCGGTTTGTTTTTGGCGTTATACTCCCTCGGATTCCTTTTCCTGGTTTTGGCTGACATGGGAATCGCGCAGTATGCCACTGTAACCTTGGCGCAGCAACCTGAGCTTTTGCGGAGACTTTTCCCTGACCTGTTGGGATTGAAAATTTTCCTAAGTGGGATTTATCCCTTTTTCATGGTAGGTGTGGGGTGGCTGCTGGGTTACGAATCCCAGGAATTGTATTTGTTGTTTTTGCTTTGTGCCGTTCAGGGAATTTTGCAGGTCAACGCATTTTTCCGGGCAAATTTCCAAGCCTTCCAACAATTCGGGATGGATGCGGTGGCCTCCGTACTTGACCGTGCGGTGATGTTGGTGATCGTGGTGGTGATGCTGCTCACGAGGGTGACCTTGGAATCCTATGTGTGGGCTTACCTGATTTCTGCCGTGGTGGCCATGGGGTTGATGTACGGTGCCATCGGTCGATTGCATGGATGGATGTTGCCTCGTCTGAGCCGAATGCAGGCTGGGAAAATGTTGAAAGCAAGTTTTCCGTTCGCAGTCATCACCATCTTGTACAGCCTGAACGACAAAATCGACCAAGTCATGTTGGAAAGGATATTGGGCGGCGAAACTGGAAAACATGAAACCGGATTGTATGGGGGTGCCTACCGGTGGGTGGATACATCCATGATGTACCTGTGGACCATCCTGCCCATCTTTTTCGCCAAATTTGCCAAAGCTCGTCACCGTCCCGAAGAACTGAACAAACTGCTTAGGTTCGGACAGCCACTGGCAGCATTACCCATGATTTTTGCAGCAGGATTCGTGTTTTTTCATGGTGAAAAATTGCTTTTCCTGTTTCAAAACAGCACGAGCGCCGAACTTTCCACCATGCAGGACACCCTGAAAATTTTGTTTTTGGCGGTCCTCGTCAACGGAATTTGTGCCATTTACTCCACATTGCTCACCTCCACGGGTCATGAACGGTTTGTGAGCATCATGATTGGCGTTTCGATTTTGCTCAATGTGACCTTGAACAGCATTTTCATCCCCCAATATGGCGCCTATGCCTGCGCTTGGGCTACCGTCACCAGCTTTAGCTTTCTTTCGTTGAGCTACATCGTTTACATCCATTTCAAATTGGAAGCGGGCTTGCCTTGGGTGCCATTGGCCAAACTCTGCCTCCTGACCTTATTGTACGGGTCTGCATACCATTTCCTGGAACTATCTTCCCTGCCTTGGTGGCTTACCAGCACATTGGCAGGTTGCGTTTTGCTTGTTTTAGCACTGATTTTGCGACTGATCCCTTTGCGAAATGAGCACTAAACCACTCCGACATATCAGCGTGAACACGCGGCTCTTGCTTGGCAAAAACCTGGAAGGAATCGGAAGGTTCAGCGTGGAAATATTGAGGAGAATGGTGCTCGCCCATCCGAACGTGGAATTTTCATTCTTGTTCGACCGACCCTTCGACCCCAAATTCATCTTTGCAGACAATGTGACCCCTCATGTATTGTTCCCCCCAGCAAGGCATGCTTTCCTGTTCGTGGCATTTTTCGAGTACGCCATGCCTCACAAATTGTCGCGTTTGAAGCCCGATATTCATTTCAGCCCCGACGGATACCTTTCCTTGCGCTCCCAAGTGCCACAAGTGCCCGTTTTCCATGACCTAGCGTTCGAGCATTTCCCTCAAGACGTAAGCAGGCTTTTTTCTTGGCACTACCGCAGGTATTTCCCCCGTTATGCTCAAAAGGCGCAAAAAATCATCACCGTTTCGGAATTCACCAAACAGGATGTGGTTTCCCATTACGGGGTGGATGGTAACAAGATTGAAGTGGTGCACAACGCTTGTGCTTCATTTTTCGGCGCAGCCGACGAGCACAGAAAAATCCTAACCCGCCATCGATTTGCAAGTGACAAGCGGTATTTCCATACGGTCGGGGCCATCCAACCACGGAAAAATTTGGCGCGTCTCATCGAAGCGTTCGACCAATTCAAGACCCACAGCGGCAGCGATTGGAAACTGCTCATCGTGGGCCGCAAGGCTTGGAACTTTGACGAAGTTATCCACAGCTACGCCCAATCACCCCACAAGGATGACATTGTTTTCACTGGATTCCTGTCAGATGAAGAACTCAACGAAGTCTACGGAGCATCGGAAGGCTTGGTGTATGTACCCTTGTTTGAAGGTTTCGGCATTCCCATCATCGAAGCCATGCAATGCGAGGTGCCCGTGATTTGCAGCAACACTTCTTCCATGCCGGAAGTAGCGGGTGATGCGGCCATTTTGGTAAACCCTCACAGCATGGAAGAAATCGCAAATGCCATGCATTCACTCCATCGGAATGACGAATTGGCGTCTACCTTGATAGACAAGGGCAGGCAGCAAAGACAGCGGTTTTCTTGGGATGTGTCGGCGGACCGAGTTTGGAATGTGCTTTCGGAATGTTAACTTACCTTGAGTTGATTTCAAACCATGGGCGACCGATTTCCATCCCATCAAGCGAGGGTATACCTCCACCACAACCGCGTCACTTACCAATTGGATGACCGGTCCATGGAT
>Ga0068872_10001523_pt1 | contig 18707 bp, 13 predicted proteins | sample NOAtaG_7_FD_66441 | JGI IMG/M metagenome (GOLD analysis project Ga0068872, IMG submission 66441) | Freshwater lake microbial communities from Lake Erie, under a cyanobacterial bloom - NOAA_Erie_Diel1S_2200h metaG | ecosystem: Environmental > Aquatic > Freshwater > Lake | place: USA: Ohio, Lake...
GAATAAAATTCCTTAATTTCGCACAACATTCATGAAAAAGATCATTATAGGCACCCGCGGCAGCGACTTAGCATTGTGGCAAGCAAACTACACTAAAGAATTATTAGAAGGTAAAGGATGTAATGTAGAGATAAAGATCATAGAAACAAGTGGCGATAAAAGCCAAGAGTGGAATACAAGCTTTGATAAGATGGAGGGAAAAGGTTTTTTCACCAAAGAGTTAGAAGATGCTTTATTAAAAAAAGAAATTGACCTCGCAGTTCACTCACATAAAGATCTACTCACAACAAATCCTGAGGGCTTAATTATTGCAGGTGTTTCCAAAAGAGCGAACCCTTCAGAATTGTTACTTATTAAAAAAACATCGGTTGATGCCGACAAACAATTCTCATTAAAAAAAGGCGCAGTTGTTGGAACTTCTTCGGCACGCCGTAAATCTCAACTATTAGCATTTAGGCCTGATGTAGAACTAAAAGATCTTAGAGGAAATGTACCTACACGCATAAAAAAATTAAAAGAGGGTGAGTTAGATGCTATCTTAATTGCTGCAGCTGGTCCTGAAAGATTAGAGTTAGATCTAAGTGAGTTTCATGAAGAAATATTAGATCCAAAAGTTTTTGTTCCCGCTCCGGCACAAGGAGTTTTAGCCTGGCAAATTCGTGAAGACGATGATGATCTTTTTAACACGTTTGATGATCTAACTGATATTGATGTGCAAACACAAGTGCGCATTGAACGTGGTGTTTTAAGTTTAATGGATGGTGGTTGTCAATTACCGCTAGGAGTTTATGTGGATACTGAATTTGATCATGAAGACAGGCCGGTATTTCATACGCATGTGAGTATTGCTAAAAAATGGGACGAACAACCGGTACAGTTATACATTGCCACCGGAAATTCGGAAGACCTTTCAGAGAGAATTGTAAATCACTTCAACGGACTTAAGCCGCAAAAAGTTTTTGTATCAAAGGATTTTAAGGAAAAAGATTATTTACCAAGCGCCTTAGGTAAATTGAAATTTGAAGTGGTTGGAAAAAGTTTGATCGAATTCAAAGAAATTAAAATAAGATTATTACCTGTTACAGAATGGATATTTTTTAGCAGCAAGCATGCCGTAAAATATTTCATGGGACAAAAACCTGATATAGGTAAAGTAAAATTTGGTTGCATTGGATCATCAACTTCTGCTGAATTAAGATCGTATGGACACAGAGCTGAATTTATTGGCCAAGGCACAGACACAAAATTAATTGGCAAACAATTCGCATCAAAAGTAGGAAGCAGCAAAGTGCTTTTCCCAATTGCAAAAGATAGTATGCGCACCGTGCAATGGCAAATGCCTAAAAGTGATAATGCTATTGATTTGAATGTTTATTATACAGTAAAGCATAGCATTGAATTAGATGATTCATTTAATATTTTAGTGTTTACCAGCCCAAGTAATGTAGAAGCTTTCTTTGAAAAAAATAAACCAAAGCCTCATCAAAAACTAATTGCGATGGGCGATGCTACTGAACTAGCATTAAAAAAACTGAAGATGAAGGATATCACAAAGCCTGCATCTTTTGATGATCTTGGATTGGTTCAGGCCATTTTGGGAAGATCAGTTTGATTTTTATCCACTTTTGCAGAACATGATTTGGTTTAACCAAGGAGACGCGAAAACTCTAATTGGATTACCGATGTTTACTAGACATAAAAGATTGCTGATACTTCAACTGGATAGATTGCAGATTTTTTTTCATTCTTTTATTATTTTCCTAACCACACTATTTACCCTTACAAAATAAATCCCCATCGGTTCTTTATTCAGGTCAACCAAAGTTTTACTTTCTTTGATCTTTGTATTGCAAATAAGTTGTCCCATAGAATTGTAAATCGTTAGCGTTGTTCCTTCTGCACCAATTATAGTTACCATTCCTGAAAATGGATTAGGATAAACCAATACATCAGCATTTTCTATATCAGCTTCTAATGATCCCGTGCAATCCACTGCACTCTGTGAAAGAGTAGTTGAACTCGAGCAACCATTAGCAGCTATTCCTGTAACTGTATAAACGGTGCTTGTGCTTGGGGTAATGCTAATGCTCGCGCCAGTTGCTGCGCCGGGATTCCAGGTATAGTTTACTGCACCACTAGCCGTAAGTATTGCCATTTGCCCCAAGCAAATTAAGGTGTTGTTTGTATTTGCTGTAATGCTTGGCGAAGGATTAACGGTAACATTTAATGTTTGTTGCAGTGAAGGGCCGCAAGGATTAACTGCTGTAACAGTTATAATTCCTGCTGCACCGGGTGTTGTTAGAATTATATTAGTTGAACTTGAACCACTCCATCCTCCAGGCAAAGACCATAAATAAGAAGTGGCAATGGGATCATTTGTAACTGAATATGTTTGTTGTGTACCTGAGCAAACCAAAACAGAACCGGTAATAGTTGAAGGCTGCATTGGACCACCGCAATTATCAAATTTTACCAAAAATGCTTCAGTACTTCCTGCTACTGAATTCTGATGGCTTCCTGCCGTTGCTATTACTGTTCCGGTAGAGCCTTGTGTAATACCTGCCATAAAAATTTTTCCGGATGGATCGATGACGCAACATTGGCCAAACTCATCTAATATTCCCCCGTAATAGGTGCCGCTTTGACGCACCCCGCTACTATTGAATTTTACTAAAAAAGCATCGTTAGTTACTGGTCCGCCAATAACACTTTGATGACTACCCGCAGTGGCTATTGCAGTTCCACCAATGGTTTCTGTAAACCCCGACATATACACATTTCCAAAGGCATCAGTCGCACAGAAAAGCCCTCCGTCATCTCCCGTTCCCCCATAATAAGTACCCCATAAGCGCAGCCCACTACTGTTGAATTTCACCAAAAAACCATCACGAACGCCTCCAAAATTACTCTGGTGGCAGCCAAAAGTTGCTATCTGTGACACTAAAGTAGTATCCGCAACTCCCGCCATATACACATTCCCTAATCCATCTGTAGCGCAACCGTATCCAGCTTCATCAAATATTCCACCATAATAAGTGCCCCACTGCCTCACGCCACTACTACTAAATTGAACCAAAAAAGCATCTACTGGTCCGCCGCCATAAGTATTCTGATGACCACCCGAAGTGGCAATAACCGTACCTGAATTACTATTTGTGCTTCCTGACATGTATACATTTCCTCCGGCATCAGTTGCACACACCAAGCCTGCTTCTCCCCCTGTTCCTCCATAATACATACCCCACTGACGAATTCCAGCGCTATTGAATTTTACTAAAAACGCATCGCCGGTTCCGCCTCCATAAGTATCTTGATGGCTGCCGGCGCTTGCAATTGCTGTTCCGACACTACTGGTTGTTGCTCCTACTATGTATACATTCCCCGAGGCGTCTGTAGAACAACTACGGCTAATATCATCTCCTATTCCTCCATAATAAGTACCCCACAGGCGTACTCCACTGTTATCGAATTTTACTAAAAAGGCATCTTGATTACCACCACCATAAACACTTTGGTGGCAACCAAGGGTAGCTATCACGTTAACAAGATTACTATCCGTGTATCCGCTCACATATACATTGCCACTTAAGTCAACTGCGCAAGAATTGGCGCCATCAAGTAATACCCCTCCATAATAAGTACTCCATAGTCGCACACCATTGCTATTGAATTTTACCAAAAAAGCATCATCACCACCCCCTCCAAAAGTTTGTTGGTGGCTTCCGGTGGTAGCTATTACTGTGCCGGAAGAGCTGCTTGAAACCCCCGTCATGTATACATTAGCTGATGCATCTGTGGTACAACAGTAACCTTCTTCATTTGATGTTCCCCCATAGTACGTACCCCAAAGACGAGTTACGGGATCAATTATAAGTTCGTAATTACTATCGTAATTTTCCACTTCAAAAGAAACATAATTGTTTTTAATGATGTAACGGGCTTTTAATTTTTTGCCATTTTGAAAGACTATTGGTGCTTGTTCCTGGATCTTGCCCAATGGAGTTTCTATCAATAAGCTCCCATCCTTCAATAATTTTAATGTTGCGCCTTCCACCTTTAATTGTATTTGTTTGTAATCGGCATAAGGTGCTACAATAAAGTCGTATTTTAACTGTCCTTTTTTTTCATAGTAATGCAGATCAGTGTTGTTGTAAATGTTTTGAAGAGTTATGCCCTTATAGCTTTTTACTTGTAGAGCTCCATTGGGGCATTGCTCCAAATAATAATTAGAATAGCCCTGCAAAGCTTCATCAGTTTTTATGGTCGGATCTGGATTCGCATTTAACCATTTGATATCTGTACGATAAATAGTTTGTTGATCTATTTCCTTCCTTTTCTTTTTTGTTTTTGGGTCTTCTACCTCTTTGTATTTATCTGCCCTGTACAATTGATAACTTATACCTTTTCCGGTGATATGAAAAGCCATCTGACCGTCGCTTCCGCCGAATAAAACATCAGGGCGGGGACTGTAATTCTGGTCGGCAAATTGTCCTTTGTTTTCGGTAAAACTAACTGTTCTTTGATTTTGCCCTTTGAAATCTAATGAGGGATTTTCTTTAGCGATAACGACTAAAGAAACAAGAGAAGTGACAATTAATAAAAGGAATTTCTTAGTCATGGTTAATTGGATTCCTGATTTTCTAATACTATAAATGTAATACAAAAGAGTTGGAATAAAAAGAGAGGGTTTGGTATTAGTTAGCGTTTGCATAGTCCAACAAATTTTGTAGATTTACTAATCATGTCTAAGAGAAAGATAATATATATTCTCTCGTATATTACCCTGACCAATTTTATTTCGGCACAGTGTAATTGGTTGCCAATGGAGTTTGATGATTTTAATCAGGCTGCTCATCGTGCTTGCACTAATCTAGCGATTACCTGTAATAGTTCGGGAGTTCCTTACTCAGTTCTTTCAAAGAATGGTTTTGCAGGAATTTATAGGGCTGAAGTTTCAAAATTCAATGGTACAGCATGGGAGCCAGTAGGATCTCCATCAATTTCAATTGGAACTGCTAATTATGACAATATTGCCATTGATGCTGCCGGTACACCATACATTGCCTTTGCAGATGCCGGAATTGGTAATAGGACATCGGTTTATAAGTTTAACGGAATATCTTGGGTTGCTGTTGGCAGTATAAGTGTATCTCCCGGTCAATCAAAGGATGTATCACTTGCTCTGGATGCATCGTCAACTCCTTATGTAGCTTATGCCGATGGAACCGCACTTGGTAAACTCTCAGTTAAAAAGTTTGATGGAACAAACTGGGTTTATGTTGGAACCCCAACGCTTTCTATAGGAACCGCAACCTGCGTTTCGATGGTTATTGATGGCTCAGGAAATCCAATGGTGGCATTTTGTGATGGTGGTAACTTGGATAAAATCACAGTTTTAAGTTTTAATGGAACTACATGGTTAACTGTTGGCCCGGCAGGGTTTTCAGCAGCCAACTCCATTTATGTTTCTTTGAAACTTGATAATACTGGTGTACCCCATGTATCATTTTTAGACAACTCAGCGCTTGGTAAAGCTTCAGTAATGAAGTTTAATGGAGCATCATGGACATATTTAGGAACGCCGGGATTTTCTTCAAATATCGCCAAGTTTACTTCATTAAATATTAGTCCTACAGGCTCGATCTATGTTTCTTACATTCAGCAAGCATCCCCGCAAAGTACGGTTGAATTAATGACATTCAACGGAGCAACGTGGGTAAGTCTAGGAAGTGTTATAAGTGCCCCAAGTAATATTTTTTGCACCTCTACATTGGACGGGCCAAATAGTATACCTTATATCTCTTATTTAGATTCTTATCATAATGGAATGCCTATTGTGAGAAAATATACTGGTGCGGGACTTACTTTAGTTGGTCACCAAGGTTTTGCCAATTATAATTCAAACTACGAAGGATCAAACATAGCAATTGATCCTTCTGGAATTTCTTATTTGTGTTATGCAGATCCTACACCGTTAAGCGGAATCTTTGATATTCGAGTAGTTAAATTTAACGGTACAAATTGGATACCGGTTGGGGGTGTTGCTTATTCAGGTGCAGTTGCATATCCATCATTATGCATAGATAATTTTGGGATGCCCTATGTAGTATTTAGACAAAATACACAGTTAGGGGTCGTAAAATTCAATGGTTCGTCATGGACAAGTTTACCTTTCATTAGTACAGGTACTCCATTTACAACTTCTATGTTAATTAAAACTGACCAAATAGGCACTCCATATGTAATATATCGCGATCAGGGAGTAAACCCAAATAAGTTGTGGGCTTACGCCTATGTTAACAATGCTTGGGTGAATTTAGGTACAGTTGATAATTGTAGCTCCGCTAGTTCTTACGAGCATGATCTAGCGTTTAACAGTATAGGCGAACTATACGTTTCCTACGGAATAGGTGGTGCAAAAGTGAAAAAATATAATGGTGCTAACTGGCTAAGCGTTGGAAATACGAGTACTTTGCCCGGATTTCCCGATCATGTTCATATCGCAATTGGACCAGGTGACGAGCCATTCATTTTTTTCCCGGGTGGAACACCTATGGTTTTTAAATTCAATGGAAGTGTCTGGTCACAAGTTGGTCCCAATCTTAGCAATGGAACCATCGGAAAAATTGCAGTTGATGATACGGGGATGCCTATTGTTATGATGAGTTCCGAATTTTCATCTCAAGCAAATGTACTGAAGTTCAATGGTGCAAATTGGTCAAATATTGGAGATCCAAATTTCTCTGCTGGGGTTTCTATTAATAATAGTATGTGCATGGATGACAACGGAGGAATTTATGTTTCATATGCCTATGGTTACATTTGGACAAAAATGTACAAATCTTATATCAACATTACATCAGATCCTACAAATGTAGCGGCTTGTCCAAACAGCACTGTAACTTTTGCTGCGTCAGCAACAGGATCAATAACAAATATTCAATGGCAAAAGAGTTCGGGAGCCGGTTACGTCAATTTAACCAATGCCGGAATGTATAGCGGTGTTAATGCAAATACGCTTACAGTGTCTGCCATTAACTCATCTATCAACGGACATAAATTCAGATGCGTTTACACAGATACTTGTGGCAGCAAGCACACATCATTTGCTGTTCTAACGTGTTATGGTAATACTATCTCTATTCTAGCCTCAAGTCCTTCGCTTTGCGTTGGACAAAGTGCAACTTTAAATGTTGTTGGTGCTAACAGTTATACTTGGAATACTAGTGCTACAACCAATAGTATAGTTATTAATCCTACAATTACCACAACTTATTCGGTTGCAACAATCAATTCAAATAATTGCGTTAATTCTGCCGGTCAGTTAATTGCAGTGAGTCCTTTACCAGCTATAAGCGTTTCTACGAATGATAGTTTAATTTGTGTCAATCAAACAACAACATTAACGGCAACCGGTGGTGTAAGTTATACATGGGCATCCAACAATTGGGGCGACCAGGAAGTAATTACACCAACGATTACCACAAGCTATACTGTAGTGGGTTCGGATGCGAATGGTTGCCAAGACACCGCAGTGTTCACTCAATTAGTTGATCCTTGTGCGGGAATAAAAGAGAATATTTATTTGGGTGCATCTTTTAGTTTATATCCAAATCCATCGCATAACGAATTTTATTTTGAAAGTAAAATTGGTCTTGATGCAGATTTGATACTATACAATTCCGTTGGCCAAAAAACATTACAACTAAGAGTAGTAAAGGGGAAAAATCATATCATTACTAACGGAATATCAAGTGGACTTTACTATTGCGTTCTCATAAATGATCAAAAACAAATACCCATAGGTAAATTGGTTGTGGAGTAATTCCTTTCCCCGAATAGGGGCACGCCCAAATGTTTTAGTTAATCTATACTCTCTTCTTTGTTTTCTTGGTGGAGAAACTCTACCAACTCTGTTGTTATCGCCTCTAAAAGTTCAATAATTAGCCTAATTTTTAGCCCAAATAAGCCTAAACTACTGATAGAGAGCTCTTAATTACTGGTTTTATAGCAAAATAGTTGTATCTTTGCGGCCTTAAAAAGTACACACATGTCTGAAATCAGAAACATTGCCATTATTGCCCACGTTGACCACGGTAAAACAACCTTGGTAGATAAAATTTTACATCAGTGTAATTTGTTCCGTGAAAATCAAGCTACAGGAGAATTGATCCTAGATAATAACGATCTAGAACGTGAGCGTGGTATTACCATTCTTGCTAAAAACGTTTCCGTTAAATATAAAGGAACTAAAATTAATATTATTGATACTCCTGGTCACGCCGATTTTGGTGGTGAGGTTGAGCGTGTGATGAACATGGCTGATGGTGTTATTTTATTAGTGGATGCTTTTGAAGGACCAATGCCACAAACGCGTTTCGTTTTACAAAAAGCAATTGCTGCTGGTAAAAAAGCAATTTTAGTTATTAATAAGGTTGATAAACCAAATTGTCGTCCTGAAGAAGTTCATGATAATGTTTTCGACTTGTTCTTTAATTTAGATGCAACAGAAGATCAATTAAATTTCCCAACGGTTTACGGTTCAAGTAAGCAAGGTTGGATGGGCCCAGATTGGAAAACGCCTACTGCTGATATTACACATTTACTAGATGTGATCATTGGAAATATTCCTACAGCACCAAAAAGAGAAGGTACTTTACAAATTCAAATTACATCTTTAGATTATTCTTCATTTATTGGTCGTATTGCTGTTGGTCGTATTTATCGTGGAGTTATAAAAGAAAATATGCCTGTGAGCGTTGTAAAACGTGACGGTAAAATTCAAAAATCACGTATTAAAGAATTATTTGTGTTTGAAGGCTTAGGTAAAATGAAAGTTGCTGAAGCTGAAACCGGAGATATTTGTGCATTTACAGGAATTGAAGGATTTGAAATTGGCGACACGGTTGCTGATTTTGAGAATCCGGAAGGCATGCCTACGATGAGCATTGATGAACCAACGATGAGTATGTTGTTTACCATTAACAACTCTCCGTTCTTTGGTAAAGATGGAAAATATGTAACATCTCGTCACTTACGCGATCGTTTATATAAAGAATTAGAAAAGAATTTAGCAATGCGAATTGAAGAAACACCTTCTCCTGATTCGTATTTAGTATTTGGTCGTGGTATCCTTCACTTATCGGTTTTAATTGAAACCATGCGTAGAGAAGGTTACGAATTACAATTAGGTCAACCACAAGTTATCATTAAAGAAATTGATGGTGAGAAATGTGAGCCAATTGAGGTGTTAACTGTAGATGTTCCGCAAGAATCATCAAGTAAGGTAATCGACCTAGTAACACAACGTAAAGGAAATTTATTGATCATGGAACCAAAAGGAGATCTAACTCATATTGAGTTTGAAATCCCTTCTCGTGGAATTATTGGTTTACGTAATAACGTTTTAACAGCAACTGCTGGTGAGGCTATTATGGCACATCGTTTTAAGGCTTATGAGCCTTGGAAGGGACATATTCCTAGCCGTATTGCCGGAGTATTGATCAGTAAAGATAAAGGTACTGCTGTAGCTTATAGTATTGATAAATTACAAGATAGAGGTAAGTTCTTTATTGAGGCTGGAGAAGAAATTTATCCGGGAATGATCATTGGAGAGCATATTCGTCCTGATGATCTAGTAGTGAATGTTTGTACTGAAAAGCAATTAACAAACATGCGCGCTAGTGGAACAGATGAGAAAATGCGTATTGTTCCAAAGATAAAATTCAGTTTAGAAGAATCAATGGAATACATTCAGGCAGATGAGTACGTTGAGATCACTCCGTTGCACATTCGCTTACGTAAAATTCATTTAGATGAAAATACACGTAAACGTATGACGAAGTCGGTAGAAGCGCAGTAAATAAATTAAAATTTCAAAAAAGAGAACTTAGTTTTAAGTTCTCTTTTTTTATGCTCAATAGTTTCTTTGAATATTTTCGCCTCATTACTTTCAGGAAATAAGATCTTATGATCTTCAGAAGTGTTTATTGATTGTAATTCTGAGTTAATATTTTTTGTTTCCTCAGTAAAATAAGTATCCGAGAATTTTTCCCAAACGTATTTAGTGGCTTCTGAATTAGGGTGAGCCATATCGTTCTTGTAGAAACGGTAGTCGCGCAGATCATCATTCACCAATTCGTAAGCTGGGAAATATTCTACGTTAAATTTCTTTTTTAATTCGTTGATGGCCAGAAGAAGAGTTGCTTTGCTGAGGTTATTTTCTTCGACCCCATCTTTTAAATATTTTACAGGGGAAACGGTGAAAATGATCTTTAGTTTTGAATTGAAGTTTTGAAGTTTATTGATGAGATCAGAAAGATCGCGAATGATGTCATTTACCGATAAAAGTGTTTTCTCAAAGGTATTTGAAGATTGTTTGTGGCAATTGGCAACCGTGATCTGATGTTCTATATGAACGTACGAATAGGCTGTTCCAAGGGTTAAGATCAACACATCCGCTTCTTTTAAAAAATGATGGGCTTCGCTCTGCTTTTTAATTAATTCCGTTCTTAATTTATCTTTATCGTTTTCAAAATTACTGCTGTGATGAAGAAAGGATAAATAAATACCGTTGCGCTCTAAGATATAAGAAGTAACCTCTTTGTCATTCTCCATAAATAGTAACAAGGAGTTATAGATGCTTGAAGGATTAAATAGGATGCCGTTAGGATTAATGAGTGTGTTAAAATGAAATTTCTCTAAGATGCTTCCAATTTCTTCGGCAAAACATGAGCCAATAAGCATCAATTTTTGTTGATGGCCGATTGTATTTTCGGAATGCTTTGGTTTATAATTTAAATGGAATTTCATCACTTCTTCAAAATGCTAAATTTCTTATCTAAAAATACTTTGGCACTGTCGTAATTATTTTCTACCACACCATCTAAAATAGCATCTCTCAAAGAATTCTTTAAGATTCCAATTTCTCTTCCCGGTTTTAAATTATATAAAGTCATGATCTCTTCTCCGCCTATAGGAGGTTGCCAATTACGAAGGTGATCCTTCTCTTCGATCTCTACGAGTTTTTTTCGTACGATCTCAAAGTTTTGCATGTAACGTTTTACCTTGTTAGGATTTTTGGTGGTGATATCCGCTTCGCATAAAGCCATTAGGTCATCCACATCATCGCCTGCTTCAAATAAAACTCTTCTTACGGCGCTATCGGTCACTTCTGTTTTAGCTAATACAATAGGACGTAAATGCAATTGTACCAATTTCTGAACGTATTTCATTTTTTCGTTCAAAGGCAATTTTAAATTCGCAAATATCTTTGGCACCATTCGGGCGCCTTTATCTTCGTGTCCGTGAAATGTAAATCCTTTTCCTTCTTCAAAACGTTTGGTAGCCGGTTTGGCGATGTCATGCAAAATAGCACTCCATCTCAACCATAGGTCGTTTGTTTTTTTCGAGAGATTATCTAAAACTTCCAACGTATGATAAAAATTATCTTTGTGTGATAAACCTTTAATGGTATCTACACCTTGTAATTTTACCATTTCAGGAAATATCAAATGCAATAAGCCTGTATCGAATAATAATTTAAATCCGTAAGATGGAGTAGGAGAAAGAATGATCTTGTTTAACTCATCGGTAATTCTTTCTTTACTTACAATTTCAATTCGTTGTTTGTTTTCGCTAATGGCTTTAAAGGAATTTTCTTCAATTGTAAATCCTAACTGACTTGCAAAACGTATAGCGCGCATCATACGCAAAGGATCATCGCTGTACGTAATTGCAGGATCTAAAGGTGTGCGAATGATCTTGCTGTTCATATCATTCATGCCATCAAATGGATCCAATAGTTTTCCGAAATTCAATTTAGAAACGCCAATTGCCAAGGCATTAATTGTAAAATCTCGTCGTAGCTGATCATCTCTTAAACTTCCATCTTCAACAACCGGCTTACGCGAATTGCGATCGTAACTTTCTTTACGAGCCCCAACAAATTCGATCTCTAACTCTTTGTATTTTATTTGAGCTGTACCAAAATTCTTGAAAATAGATAAATGCGCTTCATCACCTAAATTCTCTTTTACTTTTGTGGCAAGATCAATTCCTCTGCCAACCGCAACAATATCAATATCCTTACTCTGCCTTTCCAAAAAAATATCGCGCACAAAACCACCAATTAAATAAGCTTCCACGCCAAGTTCATCGGCGCATTTTCCTATCAATTGATAAATTGGTTCGTTTAAAAACGCGAATTGCATAGCCTAAAGATAATCTTTTGGCAGGAATTGAAGAACTAGTCTTTCGACTTTAACCATCTGAAACCAAGGGCTGTAAAGCACAGTAATCCTCCCAATGCGATAAACATTACATTAAAGCTACTGGCTTCAACCAGTTTTGAGCAGGCAAAAGGACCGATGGTTTGTCCAATGCTCCATGCAATAGTAACAAGTGCTGCATATTGACCTCGGTTTTTATCATTTGCTCTTGCTGCCCAATAGGAGTTCATAAATGGCATGGAGATAATTTCGCCAAAGGTGATCATGAGGATCATAGAAAGAGAAATGATTTTTGCAGGAAGCGGAAGTAATAATAAAAGAAATGCAATGGCACAGATGAAAGTTCCAAACGAAATATAAATCATGATATGCCGCTTGCCTTCTAAAAAATTAATAAGTACCATTTCTATTAAAACAATTAGCAATCCATTTAAAGCCATAATGGCGCCAATATACTTTTCGCTTAAGTGTAAGCTATCTCTAAAGTAACTTGGTACGGTAGAGAACATTTGGAAGAAGCAAAAACCAAATAACATGGTGAAGAACGCGAACGCCAAGAAATTTTTGTCCTTGTATACCGATTGTTGTATGGGTTGTAAAACAAGTTCCTTTGCTTTGTCTTCTTTTTTTTGTGAAACAGGCTTTAAAAAATAAAATAAGCTTAAAGCTGCAAGTATATTTGTGATACCATCTACCCAAAATAATAAAGTGTAACTATAGCTTGCAATTATGCCACCAACTGAAACGCCTAATGCCCATCCTAAATTTATAGCAAGCCTGTTCAACGAATTAGAACGTGTACGATTTTCGGGTTTGCTGTAAACCGCTACAGCCGTGGCATTGGCAGGTCTGAATGCCTCGTTTACCATACTCAAAATAAACGTGAATAAACAAATGAGTGGATACGAACGAATTTGTCCTAGAATAATGAATAAAATACCTCCGCAAAATAATGTGATGAGTTGTACTTTATGAAAGCCGATCTTGTCGGTAAGTTTACCGCCGAAAAAAGCGCCGATGATAGCGCCTAATCCCCATAAGCCAACTACAGTTCCGGCTTCGCTTAAGCTTCGGTCAACACCTTTGCTGGTTAAATAAAGCGTCATAAATGGTAATACCATTGTTCCACTTCGGTTAATAAGCATGATAACCGAAAGCAACCATGTTTCGCGCGAAAGCCCGGTGAAGGAAGATCTGTATAAATTTAAACCGCGTTTAAACATTTAAAAATCATCAAACGATTGAAATGCCGTTTACATCTGTTGTAAGTACTTCGCTCATGTAATTCAAAAAAGGACGCATGGCTTTAAAGCTCTCATTTACTTGTTTTAAAAAATCAGTACTCATTACTTCTTTATCGGTAAAACGTTTAATGAGTAAAAATTGTTTGTAGCGCAAAAGATCAATGGCTTTATCATCAGCATCAAAACCTTTTGGCGTTGTTTTTATTTGCTCGCCGGTTAAACTGCCAAAGGTTTTTATAAATGTTTTGTTTTTTAGGATCTTTCGAAAGGGCTCGCCATCAAAAGCAAATTCATCACGAATGCGTTTTAGGTCTGCCGGTTCCGGTCCCCAAAAACCTCCTGCAATAAAAGAATTGCCCGGTTCAAAATGAAAATAATATGAGCCACGGCGAAGTTTGGTTGCTCTGCTAAAACTTCCTCCCCAATGGGTATTATACGGTGTTTTATTTTTCGAGAAACGTACATCACGGTAAATACGATGCAAACTTTTTTTACCACTTAATGTTTCGATCACATCATGTTTGTTCATTTGCGCTAATAGAGCATCTGCATATAATTCAATATGTTTTAGTTCGGTTAAGTAACGTTCTTTATGTGCATTGAACCAATCGCGATCGTTGTTTTTTGAAAGTAGTTTTAAAAAGTCGAAACTGCTTTTTGGGATAAGAGGGTTGCTCATGATGTAAAGTTAGGTAATAAGTGAAGATGAAAAAAACCGTTTATCCTAATAGATCACGAAGCTTTTCTTTCAGTTCTGCAACTTCCGCCTCTAGCGCCGAAACTCTGGATTCAAGTTCGTTTGATGAAGAACGAACAGGTTCATTGTAAGAACTTACGTTTTCAGTTTCTAATGGCACTTCGCCAAGTAAATGAATAAAGCGCGTTTCTTTTTGTCCAGCTTGACGTGGAAGTTCTTTTACAAAACCAGTTCCGTACGTTCTTAAGGTATCAAGTGCTTCGTGCACGGAGCCTGATGAACTGAATTCGTGTAATCGTCCTGAATTTGTATTTAATTCGCCCGGAGTTTGCGGTCCACGTAAAAGCAATAAACAAATGATAGCCAATTGTCCTTCGGTTAAAGGATATACTGTTGTAAAATTATGTTTGTATTTAGCTGTTCTAATGCTGGCGCCAACGGCGGTAGAAACAAGACTCTGCGATTTTAAACTATTGAGCGCATTCATTACTGTTTGTTCGTCGTATTCAACCACAGGTTTACGCGATGACTTTTGATTACACGCTGCTGTTAATGAATTTAAGGTCATTGGGTAGTAATCGGGCGTAACCACACTCTTTTCAATGAGCGAACCTAAAACTCTTTGTTCAACAGCATTTAAAATTGGTAACTCTTTTGAACTGTCCATTTTATTTTGGAGCTAAATTCTTATTTACGATCTCTAACTTTGATGTAGCGTATGCATCGTCTTTTTTATAACCTAAGGCCTCTTCGTAAGCAGTTTTTGCTTCGGCCCAACGTTTCATTTTAAACAGATCATCAGCACGTTTAATTGTAGCTTTGTATTTGTCGGCACCAAGCACGCCCGGAATGTGATACTTACTATTTCCGTGACCAACGGAAGGATCTTTATCACTTCCACTGGTTTCATATTTCAATTTTTTAGCTTCTTCTTCTTTGGCTAATCTTTCAGCTTCTCTTTTATCTGCTAAAGCTTTTGCTTCGGCTTCATCTTCGGCTTTGGCCTTAGCCATACCTTCTTTTTGTTTGCGCTCTTTCTCTTTCTTTTCTTCTGCTTTTGCTTTAGCATCGGCTAGTGCTTCTTCTTTGGCTTTTGCTTCAGCTTCAGCGCGTTCTTTTTCTTTTTGTTTACGTTTATCTTCCGCTGCTTTTATGGCGGCATCATCTTCTGCTTTTGATTTTGCTAAACCTTCTTTTTGTTTACGTTCTTTTTCCGCTTTTTCATTTGCTAATGCTTTTGCGGCTTCGTCGGCCTTTGCTTTTGCTGCAGCTTCTTTTTCTTGTGCGGCTTTATTAGCTGCTGCTGCTTTGTCGGCTGCTGCTTTTGCTGCGGCGTCTGCATCCGCTTTTGCTTTGGCAACTGCGTCAGCAATAGCTTTTTCTTTTGCTGCTTGTTCTGCCGCTGCTTTTTTTGCTGCTTCTTCTGCAGCTTTAGCTTGAGCTTCGTTCGCGTTCTTTAAACATTCTCCAACTTTAGCCAACTGCATGGGAGGATAAGTTTCAAAAGGGATCAAAGCCATTGCTTCTTGGTATAATTTTTTAGCAAGAGGGCAATCAGGTTTTGCTAAAGCAGCATCGCCGGCTTTATTAGTGTTACAAAATTTTGTGATGAGTGCATTTTCGGCCTCATATATTTTCATAACAGTGTTTAACCCATTTTCTGTAACATCTTCATCCGCGTTAAATAGTTTTTTCTTTGGAAAGAATATAACCTTTACCAAGGGTTGTTCCAATCCCGAATAGTCAATGCCAGGATAGGGTCTTGCCATAATAAATCCACCAATACTAAAGGTTGGTTTCCAATCGTCTTTAGCAAAATCTTCAGGAACTCCTTTTGTGCTCACTGCAAATCGTTTGGTATTATAGCCTGGATATGAAACCGTAAGTAGGAATTCGCCATCTGCAGGAACATTCACAGAAAAATCGCCGCGACTGTCGGTTGTAGTTTCAACTACCACAGCGCCGGCCTTTGAAAGAACTATTTTTGCACCCCCTAACGACTTTTCTTCTTTTTCGTAGGTACTGGTTAGTTTCCAATTACGGATCTCAACATTGCTGCTTAGTTTTAGCGTCCAGCCTTGACTCCAAACATTGAGGCTAAATACTAAACCGGTTGCAATAAGCGAAATTCTCTTTAACATAGCGAGGGCCAAATTACATATTCTACACTAGTAATAAAAGCCAATATGGCCACGAATAAGGGTTAAATGGGCGATTTATAAGCTGATTTACCATAGTAATTAACAAGTGATGAACATTTTAGTTAAGCTGTTAATTAGCTGTTGAATTAAAAGACCCTAATTTAACCCTTAATAACACTCTGCACACGTATACATAATGGAATCATAACAAATTGGCATTAGCTTTGTAATGGTTATAGGTATATGCCTGCTTTTACCACACGCCGACACCTGACGCTTAAGCTAAGGTGGGATACGGTTTCTTGTTTTTGGGCATATTTAGATTAAGAATCATAAAGCCGGATTAAGTGAATCCGGCTTTTTATTTTCCATTTTTTAGCCATGAATTACACTGCTAGGCACTGATAGACAATCAATAGATCACCAAGAGATTAATGAAAATTCGCTCAATTTGTGGCAAAAGAGCTTTGCTAAACCTTATATTTGCAGCTCAAAATTATGTTCAAATTTATCGGCGCCATTGTTGGCTATTTTTTATTCGGCAGACATTTTTTCGGGATCATGATTGGTTTTGTTGTTGGATCTGTTATTGATAATTATGTAACTGTTTCAGGCAAGATCAAATCGGGGGCAAAGCCTGAAGATATTTTTGAATACTATAGGCAGCATTCACATACGCAAGGTAAAAGTGATTTTGCAACCATGCTGGTTGTTTTATCGGCAGCCGTAATGCGCGCTGATGGAAAGGTATTGAAGAGTGAGTTAGAGTATTTGAAGTCATTTTTTTCGCAACAATTTGGTCCGAGTTTTACCACAGAACATTTAAGCACTTTAAAACATTTTTTAGACGGTGGAACCATTCCCCTTGTGCAAGTTTGCGGTGATATTCGCGCAAGAACACAGATAGAGATCCGTATTCAATTGTTGCATTTTTTATTTGGATTAGCAAAGGCAGATGGGCATGTGGCCGAGCAAGAGATAAATGTGATCAAGAACATTGCCGATCTTTTAGAGATCCCCGGATCAGATTTTGAAAGCGTGAAGAATATGTTCTACCGCAATGTGAATTCTGATTACTCGGTTTTAGGAATTACATCTTCAGCAACTGAAGAAGAAATTAAAAAAGCATACCGACAAATGGCCATTCGTTATCATCCTGATAAAGTAGCTTCTATGGGAGAAGAATATCAAAAAGGTGCCAAAGAAAAATTCCAGAAGATACAAGAGGCTTACGAGAATATTAAAAAGTCGAGAGGGATAAACTAATTTTTAAACATCAATAAATATCTCTGATACTTTTTGATTATCGAAGAAAACAGTTACCCCTGCTTCCGAAAACACCAATTGTTTTTCGCCCCAATCTTTATCTAGTTCATGATCTTTAAATCCATTTTTTGTAAAAAGTGCTATCAATCCCTCTTCACTAAGTTTAAAAATTTCTTCGCCAAATAATTTAAAAGAAGGGTTTGATACTGCAATGCAAAGCAAATTCTGAATATTGAAAAACAGCGTTAATTGAAGGCTATTAAAATGGTAGGTAAATGAAGGTTCACCAAAGTTGTTGTTTTCGTTAGGTTCTATTTCATCCGGTTCTTGCAAAAGTTTACCAACTGTGGATGGGGTGATCTGCTCTAAAGCCACGCCACACAAGGATCTGGTGGGTTCAAATTCAAAAAAAATATCCATGCGCTTGTTGTTGAAAATGCGTTAAAAACTAAACTAAGTTAAGACTTAAAATAACCCCAAAATAATTTTTGTAGATTAAATAATGATGGTATATTTGCACTCCGATTTTAACAATCGTGATGATTCCGTAGCTCAGCTGGTAGAGCATTACACTTTTAATGTAGGGGTCCTGGGTTCGAATCCCAGCGGGATCACAGAAAATGCAAAAAGCCACTCTTAGAGTGGCTTTTTGTTTTGTATGCGCAAGAAGTTTTTAAACCCCGATGTGTTCTCAGCAATAATGGCCACAAAGTTCCGTTCTTTATAAATCGTATATTTGTATCACAAAAACACACACCATGCCAGGAACAGAATTATTTGGCGCCGAAGAGCGCAAAGAAATTGAAGATGTTTTATCAACTGGGATCATGTTTCGATTCAATCATGATGCACAGCGTAATAATATTTGGAAAGCCAAAGATTTTGAAGCAGAAGCCAAAAAAATTACGGGCGCAAAATATGCATTGGCAGTATCTAATGGATCGGCTGCTATTTTAGCTGCCTTAGCGTCGAGCGGTATTGGCGCAGGCGATGAGGTGATCTGTCCTCCATTCACATATATTGCTACAATTGAAGCTGTATTAATGTTAGGCGCATTACCTGTATTTGCTGAAATAGATGAGACCTTATGTTTAAGTGCAGATGGCATCAAAAAAGCAATTACACCAAA
>Ga0068872_10001526_pt1 | contig 18679 bp, 24 predicted proteins | sample NOAtaG_7_FD_66441 | JGI IMG/M metagenome (GOLD analysis project Ga0068872, IMG submission 66441) | Freshwater lake microbial communities from Lake Erie, under a cyanobacterial bloom - NOAA_Erie_Diel1S_2200h metaG | ecosystem: Environmental > Aquatic > Freshwater > Lake | place: USA: Ohio, Lake...
TAGCCATTGCTTCTGCCCTCCGTATGGGTGCCGAAGGAATCAAGATCAAGTTGAGCGGTCGTTTGGCCGGTGCCGAGATCGCCCGTAGCGAGGAGTTCAAGCAAGGTCGTGTACCCCTGCATACTTTCCGTATGGACATCGATTATGCCAACGTATTTGCACAGACGGTTTATGGTAAGATCGGTATCAAAGTATGGATCTGTAAAGGTGAGGTATTGGCCAAGCGTGACCTTAACCCCAACTTCGTCGGTGGTAAATCGGAAATGACCGAACGCAGAGGTGGTCGCGAAGAAGTCCGCGGAGATCGTCGTGATGACAGAAGGGGAGGAGGTGCCGGTGATCGCGGTCGTGGTGGAAGAGACCGTCGTGGGTAATAAATAATTGATTAAAGAAACTTGAAATAGACTAGCATGTTACAGCCAAAAAGAACCAAGCACAGAAAAATGCAAAAGGGACGCATGAAGGGTGATGCCAAGCGTGGCGCTACCATCTCCTTCGGATCGTATGCCCTCAAAGCACTGGACCAGCATTGGATCACCGATCGTCAGATCGAAGCCGCCCGTCAGGCCTTGACCCGCGAGATGAAGCGTGAGGGTAACGTATGGATACGGATCTTCCCAGACAAGCCAATTACGCGTAAGCCTGCCGAGGTGAGAATGGGTAAGGGTAAAGGTAACCTGGAGTTCTGGGCTGCCGTTGTTAAGCCCGGTCGTATCTTATTTGAAGTAGATGGAGTGAGCGAGCAAGTGGCCCGCGCCTCTTTATCGTTGGCCGCCGGCAAACTGCCCATCAAAACTAAATTCATTGTACGCCGTGACCTGGTCACTGCCTAACCAATAAACGCTTATTACGATGTCTAAGAAAGCAGAATTTGTAAAGAGTATTCACGGCATGAACGAGCAAGATCTTCGCGCCCGTTTGTCCGAAGACCAGCTACGACTCAAGAAGCTCGAGTTCGCACATGCGATCTCTCCGCTCGAGAATCCTATGACGATCCGCGGACTGCGTCGTGATATCGCTCGTCTCAAGACCGAAATCAAGTTAAAGCAACAGCAAGCCTGATAAAAACCCCAACATGGAAGCCAGAAATTTAAGAAAGACCAGGATCGGTGTCGTAACCAGCAATAAGATGGCAAAGACCATCACTGTTGCGGTCGAAAGAAAAGTAAAGCACCCTATCTATGGTAAGTTCGTAAAGAAAACCACCAAGTTCCATGCGCATGACGATAAGAACGAATGCAGCATCGGAGATGTGGTCAAGATCATGGAGACGCGTCCGCTCAGTAAGACAAAGCGGTGGCGCCTGATCGAAGTGGTTGAAAAAGTGAAGTAATATTGGATCCCAACGTAAATTATTAAAATTAGTCAGTATGATACAACAAGAAAGCCGGTTGAACGTAGCCGATAACAGCGGTGCCAAAGAGGTGCTCTGTATTCGTGTTCTCGGTAACAGCGGACAGCGTTATGCCCGAATCGGAGATAAGATCGTCGTTACCGTTAAGGACGCATTACCTGCCGGTGGTATCAAAAAGGGGACTGTGGCCAAGGCTGTAATTGTTCGCACCACCAATAAGCTGCGCCGTAAGGACGGATCGTACATCCGTTTTGACGACAACGCCGTGGTCATCTTGAACCAATCCGACGACCCTCGCGGTACGCGCATCTTCGGGCCCGTCGCTCGTGAACTACGTGATAAAGGATACATGAAAATCATTTCACTGGCCCCTGAGGTACTCTAAAATTGTCAACGGGTTACAACCCACAACGAATACATTATGAAAGCAAGATTCAAAGCCAAGTTCAACATTCGCAAGGGTGACACCGTTGTGGTGATCGCCGGCGACGACAAAGACCTGGCTAAACCCCGCACGGTACGCGAAGTGCTCGTCGAAAAAGGTAAGGTGATCGTAGAGGGCGTCAACATCATCACCAAGCATTCCAAACCTACTGCCCAAAATACCAAAGGCGGTATTGTCAAGAAAGAAGCTCCTATCAGCATCAGTAATGTGATGTTATGGGATGCCAAGGCCAAGGCTCCTACGCGTGTAAAGCGCGAAAGGGAGAATGGCAAGACGCTCAGAATTTCTAAAAAATCAGGAGAAAAGATATGAGTACTACAACCTATACCCCCAGATTGGCTTCCAAGTACAAGCAGGAAGTGGTACCTGCCTTGGTCAAGAAGTTCAACTATGAGACCGTTATGCAGGCCCCCCGTCTTGAGAAGATCTGTATCAACCGCGGTGTAAATGGTGCGGTATCCGACAAGAAGATGATCGATATCGCCATCGACGAGCTTACAACTATCGCCGGCCAAAAAGCCGTGCCTACGATGTCGAAGAAGGATATCTCGAATTTCAAGCTGCGTAAGAACATGCCCATCGGTGCCAAAGTAACACTGCGTGGAAACAGAATGTACGAGTTCCTTGACCGTTTGATCGCCGTGGCATTACCCCGTGTGCGTGACTTCAAGGGTGTCAATGACAAGTCGTTTGACGGACGCGGCAATTACACCCTGGGCGTAACGGAGCAGATCATCTTTCCCGAGATCGATATCGATAAGGTAAGCAAGATCACCGGAATGGATATCACTTTTGTGACCACGGCCAACACCGATCAGGAAGCCTACGAGTTGCTTAAAGAGATGGGAATGCCTTTTAAAAATGCAAAAACAACAACTAATTAAATAGTACAAAAACATGGCAAAAACATCCGTAAAAGCCAGACAGCGCAAACGCGAGCAGATGGTAGACCATTACGCTGCCAAGCGCGAGGCGCTGAAAAAGGCCGGCGACTGGAAAGCACTCGACGAAATGCCCCGCAATGGCTCTAAGGTGCGTCTGAAAAACCGTTGCCAACTCAGCGGTCGTCCCAAGGGATATGTTCGCTTCTTCGGCATTTCTCGTGTGGCGCTGCGCGACATGGCACTGAATGGAAAGATCCCCGGGCTCAAAAAAGCAAGCTGGTAATCCTTTAAAAAACGAATTATGGTAACAGATCCTATAGCAGACTTTCTAACAAGAATCCGTAACGCCCAGATGGCAGGTCACCGTGTGGTGGATATTCCTGCATCCAATCTCAAAAAGCGTATGACGGAGATCCTCTACAATCAAGGGTACATCCTTAAGTACAAATTTGAGGATGATGCGAAGCAAGGTGTCATCAAGATCGCTTTAAAGTACGATCCCAACACCAAGCAACCTGCCATTCAGCGCATGGAACGCATCAGTCGTCCCGGTCTTCGTCAGTATGCGAAGCCCGCTGATTTTCGTAGAGTAAAATCCGGTTTGGGTGTCGCGATCCTTTCTACCTCGAAAGGTGTGATGACCGACAAGGATGCCAAGGCACAAAATGTAGGAGGAGAGGTACTCTGTCACATCTATTAAAAAAATAATTTACTATGTCTCGTATAGGTAAAAAAGCGGTAGCAGTTCCCTCGGGTGTAACCATCACGGTGGGTAAAGACAATGTGATCGCGGTAAAGGGTCCCAAGGGTGAGCTCAAGCAGTCCATCGATCGCGATATCACGGTCGAGGTAAAGGACGGAGAGGTAAACTTCGTGCGTCCCACCGACCAGATCCGCCATCGTGCCTTGCACGGACTTTATCGTGCAATTGTAGCCAACTTGGTGAAAGGCGTTACACAGGGATACGAAAGAAAGCTCGAATTGATCGGGGTGGGTTTCAAGGCCTCCAATGCCGGAAACGTACTGGATCTTACGCTTGGCTATTCGCACAATATCATTTTCGAAGTTCCCAAAGAGATAAAGGTGGCCACCGCCCAAGAGAAAGGGCAGAACCCCATCATCACCCTCGAGGGTATCGACAAGCAATTGATCGGTCAGGTAGCCGCTAAACTGCGCAGCTTGCGTAAGCCCGAGCCATACAAGGGTAAAGGGGTACGCTATGTAGGTGAAGTGGTTCGTAAGAAGGCCGGAAAAGCAGCAGGTAAATAATTGAGTAAACAGCAGTATTAAATTTTTATATCGATGACACCACAATTCAAAACTCAGCGCAGACAGAACATACGTTATCGTATTCGTCGCAAGATCTCTGGCACGGCGGCCAAGCCCCGTCTCTCTATCTTTCGCAGCAACGCTGACATCTACGCGCAGCTGATCGACGATGTAAGTGGTCAGACACTCGCCTCGGCTTCCTCTCGCGACAAGGACATTGCCGCTCAAAAGGGATCCAAGATCGAAAAGAGTAAATTGGTAGGTGCTGCCATTGCCCGTAAGGCCGGTGAACTCAATATCACTGATGTTACGTTCGATCGCGGAGGGTATCTCTATCACGGACGTGTAAAGTCTGTGGCCGACGGAGCTCGTGAGGGAGGATTACAGTTCTAATTGAACCCAATCAAACAACGACAAAAAAAACATACATGTCAAAACTCAATGTAAACAGAGTGAAGGCCGGTGATCTGGAGCTGAAAGACAAGGTGGTGGCCATTAACCGCGTGGTGAAGACCACTAAGGGTGGACGCGCATTCAGTTTCTCTGCCCTAGTGGTAGTAGGTAACGGAAATGGCGTGGTTGGCCATGGTCTGGGTAAAGCCAAGGAGGTGCAAGAAGCCATCACCAAGGGTATCGAAGATGCTAAAAAGAACCTGATAAAGGTGCCTGTCATGAAAGGAACTGTTCCTCATGATCAGTGGGCCAAAGAGGGTGCTGCCAAAGTTCTAATCAAGCCTGCGGCTCATGGTACCGGTGTAATTGCCGGAGGTTCTATGCGCGCCGTGCTCGAGAGCGCTGGTGTAACCGACGTACTGGCCAAGTCGCTGGGTTCTGCCAATCCTCACAATGTGGTAAAAGCCACATTTAAGGCACTGGCGCTACTTCGCGAGCCGATCCACGTTGCCAAGACACGTACCATTGGCCTGAAGAAAGTATTTAACGGATAAAATCAGCAACATGAAGAAGATTAAGATAACATTGGTCAAAAGTCCCATCGATCGTCCGGAGCGCCAAAAGTTGACGCTGCAGGCACTGGGTCTGAATAAAACCAATTCTTCTCGCGAATTGGAGGCCACGCCTCAAGTACTGGGTATGGTACGTAAAGTAACACATCTGGTTAAAGTAGAAGAAACCAAGTAAACGGATTGGTTCCGCAAGGAGCCATTCTATTTTTTAAGCGAGCCCCGTGTAAAATGCTTTCGGGGCGATAAGTAAACAATAAAAGCCATGAAACTTCATCAGTTAAAGCCCGCCAAAGGAGCTACTCACAAGACAAAACGTATCGGCCGCGGAGATGGCTCCGGACACGGGGGTACTTCTACAAAAGGAACCAAGGGAGCGCAAAGCCGCACCGGTTTCAAAAGCAAGATGGCCCACGAAGGAGGCCAGATGCCAATTCAGCGCCGGGTTCCCAAGCGCGGATTCAAGAATCCTCATCGCGTTTCGTACAAAGTATTAAATCTTGGACAGATCGAGCAATTGGCTGCCAAGTACAACATCACCGAGTTTTCGCTCGAGAATCTTTACATCAACGGACTTATTGCCCAGACCGATCTGGTCAAGCTCCTTGGTAACGGAGAGCTTAAAGGAAAATACAGTTTCCGTATCAATGCTGTCAGCGAAAAGGCCAAGGCCGCAGTAGAAGCTGCCGGTGGAACGGTCGAAATCGTAAAATAAATTAGCGGACTAAAACACCCATAGCCCCGTGAAGAATTTTTTTCAAACACTTAAGAATATCTGGAGCATCGAGGAGTTGCGCAGTAAGATCCTGTTTACGTTGCTGATGATCACGATCTATCGGATCGGGGCCCACATTGCTCTGCCCGGTATCGATCCTATCAAGTTGTCGGCCACTGCCGAGAACAGTACCGGTATTTTGGGTCTTATCGATGCCTTCTCTGGAGGTGCCTTTAACCAGGCCTCTATTTTTGCGCTGGGTATCATGCCCTATATCTCTGCCTCTATCTTCGTACAGCTGTTGACCGTTTTGGTACCCCGCTTTCAGAAGATGCAAAAAGAAGGGGAGAGCGGAAGAAAGAAGATCAATCAATACACGCGCTATCTCACCGTTGTTGTTACCTTATTGCAGGCTTCTGCTTATGTTACTTATTTGCAAGGACTGACCCAGCAGGGCGGTGGCATCATAGCCGGCTTTGCTCCCTATTTCTGGTTGACGACCGTGGTTGTACTGACCGCCGGTACGTTGTTCGTAATGTGGATGGGAGAGAAGATCACAGATAAAGGGCTTGGTAATGGAACATCGCTCATCATCATGATCGGTATCTTGGCTCGTCTGCCTCAGTCCTTCTTACAAGAGTTGAGTGCCAAATCGGTGCGTAATGGTCAGATACTGGTCTTTATCGTAGAGATGGCCATTCTGATCGCTATCATCATGGGTTGTATCTTGCTGGTGCAGGGTGTTCGTAAAGTGCCAGTCAATTATGCGAAGCAGATCGTGGGTAGTCGCCAATTTGGAGGTGCCCGCCAGTTTCTTCCTCTCAAGGTCAACAGTGCCGGTGTAATGCCCATCATCTTTGCGCAGGCCATCATCTTTATTCCAACTATTTTCGCCAATTACAATACGCAAAACAATGCGTTTTTGCAAGCCATCACCGACCAGAGCAATATCTGGTACATGGTCATTTACTCGGTGGTCGTAATCGGGTTTACCTTTTTGTATACGGCTCTTATCTTCAATCCCAAGCAGATCGCCGATAATCTCAAGCAGAACAACGGCTTCGTTCCCGGCGTAAAACCCGGACAACCCACTGCCGATTATATTGGGGCCATTATGGATCGGATCACTTTTCCGGGAGCCATCTTATTGGCGCTGGTAGGTATTCTGCCCGGTATCGCCGAGCGTTTGGGAGTAACACAGCAGTTCTCTACTTTTTTTGGAGGTACTTCGCTGTTGATCATGGTAGGCGTAATACTCGATACCTTGCAACAGATCGAAACGCAATTATTGATGCGTCAGTACGACGGACTCATGAAGAGTGGTCGTATACAAGGGCGTCAAACGGCAGCACCAGTAGACATGTAAAATATTGTTTTGTGAATAGCTAAGCCCGGTCGGTCAAACGGCCGGGTTTTATTTTTTTAAAGGATATTTGCTCCCATGATCATTAAGTCGTCTTCAGAGATCGAGTGTATGCGTCAGTCGGCGCTGCTGGTAAGTCGTACCCTAACGGAGGTGGCCGGCGTGCTTCGTTCCGGTATCACCACTTTATGGCTCGATCAGATGATCGGCACTTTTATTCGGGATAATGGGGCCATCCCTTCTTTTTTGAATTATCATGGCTATCCTTATAATTCTTGCCTATCGGTAAATGATGTGGTCGTGCATGGTTTTCCGACCAAGCAGGAGCTGAAGGAGGGGGATATTATTTCGGTCGATGTCGGGGTGTATTATCAGGGGTGGCATGGCGATCATGCCTATTGTTTCGCCATCGGCGACCCGGGCGCTGAGGTGATGCAGTTGATCAAGGTTACGAAAGAGTCATTATATCTGGGAATAGAAAAGGCCGTGGCCGGAAACCGGGTGGGCGATATCTCGTTCGCCATTCAGTCACATACCGAAAGAAAGTATGGCTATGGCGTGGTCAGAGAATTGGTGGGTCATGGATTGGGAAGAGACTTGCACGAGGATCCTCAAGTTCCTAATTATGGAAAAAGAGGAACAGGTCCAAAGCTAAAAGAGGGCTTGGTGCTAGCCATTGAGCCTATGATCAATTTGGGCAAAAAAGAAGTGTATACTGCTTCGGATGGTTGGACAGTCCGTACCAAGGATGGAAAGCCCTCCGTGCATTTCGAGCACGATGTGTGCGTCCAAAAAGATCGGGCAGATGTCTTATCGGATTATAGGGCGATCGAGGCGGCTGAAAAGGCCAATACAAATTTATTTACCGCCTAATTTATAACAGCAACAGTGTCGGCATGGATCAACCGGTAGCACAAACATTGGTCGTGATCGGGGGTGGGGCTGCAGGGTTATTTTGTGCGGTCAATGCGGCGCGGCTGGCTCCCACGTTACAGGTGATCTTAGTAGAGAAGTCCAACAAATTATTGGCCAAGGTCAAGATAAGCGGCGGTGGTCGCTGCAATGTAACGCACGCCTGCTTTGATAGGCAGTCACTACCGGGGTACTATCCACGAGGCGCTCAATTTGTAAAACGGTATCAGCATTCTTTTTTTACGACAGATACTATCGATTGGTTCGCTGCCCGAAAGGTCAATGTTAAGACAGAGGCCGATGGTAGAATGTTTCCCGTAACGGATAGCTCTCAGACCATCATCGATGTCTTGTTGCAAGAAGCGGCCGTCTACGGAGTGCAGATCAGATTGAAGACCGGCGTGCAGCGCATCGAAACCAATGCGCTTTCTCCATCAACTCCGTTTATTGTGCACACCCAGCAAGGAGAATCGATAAGTGCCGATTTCTGCTGTATTGCCTGCGGTGGCTACTCACAGTCTGCTCAATTCGATTGGATCAGACAGCTGGGGCATACCATCGAAGAGCCGGTACCTTCTCTATTTACGTTCAATGCGCCTACGCATCCCATAGTCTCGTTGCAGGGTGTTTCGGTGCCCGAGGTAAGTGTAAAGATCAGTGGCACCAAATTGATACAGACGGGTCCAGTACTAATTACCCACTGGGGTTTGAGTGGTCCGGCCGTGTTGAAGTTGAGCGCCTATGGTGCTCGAGAGTTGGCCCAGCGAAACTATAGCTTTACTATACAGATCAACTGGCTGGGCAGGTCCGATCTTACGGCCACATCGCTCTCGGATTTTTTTGCCGATCAACGTCGGCAGCATCCCACTCAAAAGATCAGCAATGGAAAATTGCAGCCAATCCCTCAGCGGCTGTGGGATTTCTTTTTATCGCAAGCCGGCATCGTAGCCGATCGAAGATGGACCGATCTCTCTCGCAGAGAGGAAAATCTGCTGATACGCCTGTTGACCGATATGTCTATGCATATAGAGGGAAAGACCACGTTCAAAGAAGAATTTGTAACAGCAGGCGGGGTAGTGGTTGCTGAGATCGACCCGGCCACCATGATGAGCAAGAAAGTTCCTCAGTTGTACTTCGCAGGTGAGATCATGAACGTAGACGGCATTACGGGCGGGTTTAATTTTCAGCATGCCTGGAGTAGTGGTATGCTGGCGGCTCGTGCTATTGCTGCTGCGCAGGCTTCACGGAAGCCGGACGGTCAAACTGTGGCTTGATACGTATTCGGCACCAGGCACAGAACGGTGCCAGTATCAAAAGGGCGGCTGCAAGTGGCACAGAATTCGTATACCACCACAATAATCCACTCATCGACAATAAATAGATCGGATACAGCAATAGCAACAAGCTGCTGACCACCGAATCGTAGTGTCCTGTCTTATCAAAATAGCGCAATGCGACCACTTGGATCGGTTTGTATAGTGGCCAATGCAAAAGCTGTCCTATCAGGGCCGGTAAAAACCAAATGATCTTTTCAAAAAACGATACCCTGACACCCAGCTTTTGTTGGAGTGTTTCGTTATCGTTCTTTTCAATTTCGTAGACCAAGGGTTGTAGTCGTTGCAACAGTACTTGGTTAAAGCTATTGAGTCGTTGTCCGTCACTGCTCTCCATGGGAATGTCGTGCGCATAGATCGGCTCACCGATATTGATGTCCACGTTTTTTCCAAGGCTGCGAAATGAGCTATAGTTAAGGCCTACTGGCAGAACGGTAAGCGGAATCCCCGCTTCCCAGGTTTGTATGGCTAAGCGGGCGGTACCTTTTCTTAGCGGACGCAGATGCCACTCGTTCACACAACGAGCCTCGCTATAGATGGTCACAATTTGATCTTGGCGAAATAAGTTTACGCATGCATCAAAGGTTTGATAGTTGATGCTAAGATTGGAGACTCCTTCGCTGCTGCGATAAACAGGAAGTATGTTCAGTTTATGCAACATGCGGGCATGCGTCTTATTTCGAAACGCATCCCCTCTGGCCAGCGCCCAGACCGGGGCTTCAAAGAGAAGGTCCAATAAAATTGAGTCCAAAAAGGAGTTAGGGTGATTGACGGCCAAAAGCATCGGTCCGCCACGCCGGAGCATCTCCGGGTTACTCACCCGGATCCTTCTACATAAAATATTGATTGCCAGTCTTCCAAGAAGCTTTATCGAGGCGTATAGCAAGGGTCGATTTTTCGTGAAAATAGCGATAATAGCCGTATCTTTGCAACCCCGAAATAAAACCCTCGGGATTGATATCATGTTTGAAAACAAAATTCCCAAACAACTAAACGCTGATGCACAGGAGCAGGCTACCGATATGTCGGACGCCGCTGCAGCGACAACAACAGCACCTGTGTCGAGTGTCTCCAGTGCGCATGATGATTTTGACTGGAGTGTCGATAAGCGCAACGTGACCACTTACTCCGAAGCGGAGAAGGAAAAGTATCACAAAGTTTACGAGAACACCTTCATTCAGTTGAGCGATGGAGAACTGATCAAAGGAATCGTCGTTGGTCTTACCAAGACCGATGTGGTCCTGAACATCGGATTCAAAAGTGATGGACTTATTTCCCTCAATGAATTTCGTGATCTCCCTGCATTGGCCGTTGGCGATGAGGTAGAGGTCATGATCGTTGAAAAAGAAGATAGGGACGGACATCTGAATCTCAGCCGTCGTCAGGCTAGAATCACTCGTGCCTGGGAGCGTATCGTAGAGGTACATAAGACCGGAGAGGTCATCACAGGAACGGTCACTTCTAAGACCAAAGGAGGATTGATCGTGGATGTGTTCGGCATGGAAACTTTCTTGCCCGGATCACAGATCGATGTGAAGCCCGTTACCGATTACGACCAGTTCGTGGGTAAGACCATGGAGTTCAAGGTCGTTAAGATCAATGAAGCCATCAAGAACGCCGTTGTCTCTCACAAGGCGCTTATTGAAAGTGATATAGAGGCCCAGCGCGCGCAGATAATGAGCAAGCTGGAGAAAGGACAGGTACTCGAAGGAACCGTCAAGAATATTACCGATTTCGGGGCCTTTATGGACCTGGGTGGTCTCGACGGATTGCTGTACATCACCGATATTTCATGGGGACGTATCTCTCATCCCTCCGAAGTGCTCAAGCTTGATCAAAAGATCAATGTGGTGGTGCTCGATTTCGATGATGAGAAGCGCCGCATCAGCCTAGGTCTGAAGCAGCTGACCCCGCATCCTTGGGATGTGTTGGGTGGAGCTATCGCCGAGGGGAATGTGGTAAAAGGTCGCGTAGTGAACATCGAAGACTATGGTGCCTTCCTCGAAATTCAGCCCGGTGTGGAAGGATTGGTGCACGTGTCGGAGATCACATGGGCCAACACCCCAATCAATGCAAAAGAATTCTTTAAGCTTGGCGACGAGCACGAAGCCAAGATCGTAACTCTCGATAAAGACAGTCGCAAGATGAGCTTGTCTATTAAGCAGCTCACGGCCGATCCCTGGAACGATATCGAGACAAAATTCCCAGAAGGAAGTCGCCATGACGGACTGGTCAAGAACATCACCAATTATGGTGTGTTCGTAGAATTGGCCCCCGGTATAGGTGGTATGATTCACATCAGCGACCTAAGCTGGCTCAAGCGTTTCAATCATCCTACCGAATACACCAAGGTCGGTCAACACATCGATGTGATGATCTTGGGTATCGACAAGGATAATCGCAAACTGCAACTCGGACATAAGCAACTCGAAGAAGATCCATGGAACCAACTGCAGGAAACGTTCGCCATTGGCACCCTGCACGAGGGATTGGTGATTCGCCGCGACGATAAAGGTGCTACCATACAGCTTCCTTACGGACTGGAAGGGTTTGCCCCCAACCGTCATCTGGCCAAGCAGGATGGCAAGAGCATCGCTGCCGACGAAACGGCATCTTTCATGGTCATTGAATTCGATCGCAACGAAAAGCGCATCGTGCTGTCTCATACCCGCATTTGGGAGCAAGGAAAGGAGGACGAGGCAGAACTAGCGAAGAAAGAGGTGCGTGCCGATGCCGAGAAGACCAAGAAAGCGGTCAAGAACATTCAAGGTAAAGTAGAGAAAGCCACATTAGGAGACCTTGGTGTACTGGCCGATCTCAAGAAAAAAATGCAAGAGGGCGGAGAAGAAAAAGCTCCCGAGTAAACTCTCTTGTTCAAGTAGATCAAAGGCTGTCTCGCAAGAGGCAGCCTTTTGTTTTAGTCAATAGGGCGGGGCTCGTTATATTTGTTGACCAGTAGTTACAGCATGGCATCCATTTTAGACAGGCTCCTCACATTCAATCCCGTCCGAAAACTAGTTTTTTTGGTGGTGGGGCTGGCCAGTTATCCTGGTCTTGCCTGGGTCAATCGCCTAACGATCAGCGGTACCGAGCACCTCAAAAATCTGCCAAAGCAAAAAGTACTCTTTGTGAGCAATCACCAAACGTATTTTGCCGATGTCATCACCTTCTTTCATATTTTCTGTGCGGTCAAATGGGGTAAACGAAACCGGTTGGGCTTGCCGTATTATTTATTGAATCCCTTTACTCGTGTCAATTACGTGGCAGCGGTAGAGACCATGAAAAACAATTTGCTGTCCCGGTTATTTTTACTGGCAGGAGGTGTTACGGTAAAGAGAACCTGGAGAGCCGAGGGTAAAGACGTTCGCAGGGGATTGGATCCGTCCGATACGCGCAAGATCACCCGGGCACTCGATAGAAACTGGGTCATTACCTTTCCGCAAGGAACCACCAAGCCGTTTGCCCCCGGAAGAAAAGGAACGGCCCTTATCATTAAAGAGGTACGGCCCATCGTTATACCGGTGGTGATCGGCGGATTTTGGCGCGCCTTCAATAAAAAGGGATTGCGCTTTAAGAAAAAGGGAACAAGATTGAGTGTACAGTTCAAGGCACCTTTGTCTATCGATTATGACGCTTCGGCCGAGCAGATCATGGATCAGATCATGGATGCCATTGAGCAAAGCAAGCAGTATATGCTGCAAGGCCGGCATCATCGGCTGGCAGTGGCGGACGGTAACTAGTCTTTCAGGAAAAGGGCTTTTAACTCTGCCGCATCATCGGGTTTCATTTTACCTCCGAGTATCAATCGCAATTGTCTGCGTCGAAGGGCGCCCTCGAAAAGTTTCTTCTCTTCTTCGGTCTCAGCTATTACGGGTGGAACAGGCCTTGGTTTTCTATTGGGGTCAAGGGCTACAAACGTATAATAGGCCTCGTTGCTCTTGTAGCGGTACTGTTGGATCAAGTCTTCGCCCCACACGCTCAAATGTATTTCCATCGAACTATTGAAAGCGCGGGTGATCTTAGCTTCAATATGAACCGTGTTGCCGAGTTTTATGGGGTTTTCGAAAGAGATATTATCGACCGAGGCTGTTACGCAGGGAACATTGCAATGTTTTTGAGCGGCCAGGGCTGCGGCAATATCCATCCAATACATTAGTCTTCCGCCCATCAAATTACCAAAGAGGTTGGTGTCATTGGGCAATACCAACTCGGTCATGAGGGTCAGACTGTCGATCGCTCTTTTGGGGTCCATTTGATTGTTTTCGCAAAGATAGTAGTAGCCGATCGATCGGAGCTTACTATACTGTTACGGTCTGCGAAGAGGTGACTGCTAGTTTCTTCAGGTGAGGTGTCGCTTTTTTCCAAAACCCAAAGAACGAGGGGTAAAAGCGGGTGACCTCCGGGAACATCCAGTCGCGTGCATCTTTGATACCCGGTATATGCTGATAGGCAGGGTGCTCACGGGTGTAGACTCCAGGTACCTGATAAGCAGCGGGAATATCGCTGAACTCCCCACAAAATACTTGCAGGCCTTCGATATTGCCGGCCAGTGCAATGATAAAGTCGATCACTTTATTACTTACGGGGTGCTCCTTAAAATGAGAAGGTTCCAATAGTAGTACTCGGTTGGCCGCTTCCGCAGATCTCCAGTTGGGGTCCAGGTGATAGGGATGATAAATAAAGAGTGGTAGGGAAGGATCGATGGAGGGTGCTGCCGTATCGGGTAATGTTGTGGTCAGTGCAGGCCGTTCGGTGGCTTGTAAGATCTCGGGGCACTCCAGGTGGGGGATCGCGCTATAATCGTGGTCCAGCAATGTATTGCGCTGGTCGGTGTGACAATATTTGTTGATGTTCTCTTGATTGCAGTAATATTTTTTGGAAGAGAAACTGCCGGCTACCCACTGCCAGCTACAGGTGTTACTGGCCAGATCGCCGTCGAGCAGATGATAGTACATCCATTGAGAAGGGAGTTTCCAATATGAACGGGCAATGTTGCAGGCAAGGCTGGCCGTGTACATGCGAAGGTGATTATGCATGTAGCCCGAGCTGTACAAGTTTTCTATTCCCTTGTCAATGGCCTCTATGCCAGTACAGGCATTGGCAATGGCAGCAGGGAGGGAGGAAGAGTTCAAGGAAGTTCTATTGACACGAATATCGTCGAACATGTCATCACCGAGGTTTTGCCATACACGCTGAAAGTATTCACGCCAAGCCAGCTCTTGCAAGAACCGTTGAATTTGCTCGGGTGAGTAGCCCTTGGCAAGTACCGAAGCGGCCACCTGGCGCGTAGAGATGACACCCCGAGAGAGATAAGGCGATAGATAGGTTACATCACCATCTACATAATTACGGGTCTGGCCATAGGCCACAGGATCGATGCGGTCGATTCTGTCCAAGATAGAGGCTATGTCGGTAGGAAATGTCATACTGAGATAAATAACAATCGGCTTGCTATTTAGTTGCGTCTAGTTGCTGTAAGAATTGACCGGCCAACCGCAGGTGGGTGGCTTTTTTATCGGGATCCATTTTATCCCAGGTCTTTAGCAGCATACCGAGGCGGGGATTTTTCGAAAAGAAATCGCGGTGCGTATGCATAAAACGCCAGAAGAGTCCGTCCCACACTGCTGTCCAGCTGACCGTCTCTTTATTAGGAAGAGTGAGGGTGCATTTCTTATCCCAATCACCCATTTTAAGCAAGTAATTGCTGCCGCTGATATAGGGTTTGGTGGTCATGATACCGCCATCGGCAAATTGGGTCATGCCATACACATTTGGAACCATCACCCAATCGTAGCTGTCAATGAAAAAGACCATAAACCACTCATAGACCTGATCGGGATCAAATTCACATAGCAGCATAAAATTACCCAGTACCATCAGCCTCTCTATGTGATGCGTGTAGGCGTAGCGTTGCAGCCTTTCGATCAATAGGTCGATGGGTCTGATACCCGTATTGCCCGTCCAAAAAGAGGAGGGGATCTTTCGGGTAAACTTCCAGTAATTGCGGGTACGTTGCCGAACGCCCTCTCGCTCGTAGACGATGCGAATGAATTCTCTCCATCCCATAATCTGTCTTCCAAAACCTTCGAGAGAGGCCATGGCAACGTCATGTTGCTGGGCGTAGCGTGTGGCTTTGTCTAGTATCTCTTGGGGTGTCAGCAGTCCAATGTTAAGTGAAGGGGAGAGTACGGAGTGATGCAACCACACTTCTTTTTCTTGCATGGCGTCTTCGTATGCGCCAAACTCTTCGAAGCGTTGTTTTAAAAAAAGATCGAGTTGTTGGAGCGCTTCTTTTCGGGTAACCGGGTAGCAGAATTGATCGGTAGTACCCGGGTGAGAGGCGAAATTTTCGCGCGCATACAGCACTGCCTCTTTTATAAATTGGGTAGTTGTTGTTGGATAAGCTTCCGGTGCTTTTTTACCCTTGGGATAGGGCTTTCTGTTATCGGTGTCGAATGTCCATTTGTCTCCAACGGGCTCCTTATCGTTTTTCAGCAGCCATTTTCGCTGTTTACGTTGCTGTATGTAAAAATCGGTCTGAAAATAGGTCTTACGCTTATCGAAGTAATCCTTCACATCCTGCATTTTGTTAAGAAACGCAGGAGAGGGGTAGGTGGTAAGTGTTATTCCGGTTGAAGTGGCTGATTGACGCAGTCGTTTTTCGAGCCAGTGATCGACAGTGTCTGCATAGTGAATGGTCTTGATCTTTTTGGCAGCCAGCGATCGTATCAGCTCGCTAATTGCAGCTATTTTTTGAAGGGCCTCTACATAGTGTACTGTGTATCCTTGCTGTTCTAGTGCGTGTGCATAGGCCTTCATAGACGCCCGGTGCAGTACGATCTTTTGTTGGTGAAAGGGATACTGTGTAAAGAACAACGACTCCTCGACCAGCCATACAGCCCGGTCCTTTTGCAAGGCAGGGCTTGCTTCAAAAAGCTGATGGGGAAAAACGAGGGTGATGTCAGACATACAAAGGATGTCTAAACAATTGATCGTGGTAATTGTTCTTTTGAAAACGACACTATGGAAACCATCAAGGGCAAACAGATCTTATTGACCGGAGCCACCGGTGGTATCGGCGCACAAACGGCGCGTCTGCTGGTCGCAGGCGGTGCCCGTCTGTTTGTGACCGGCCGCAATGCCGCCAAGCTCAATGCCCTGGCAGCCGAATTACACCTACCCCCTACACAGTGCTGTTGTGCCGACTTATCCGACGAATCTCAGGTGCAGGCACTCCACCAGCAATACTTTTCCGTCTTCGAGGGTATCGATATTCTGATCAACGCTTCTGGGGTAGGTATAATCCGTCCGATCGATCAATTGACGGAATCGGACCTGCTGCAAAGTCTGCGTTCAAACTTGATCGCTCCCTTCTTGCTCATCAAATCTTTTTTACCGGCTATGAAAGAGGTTAAAAAAGGTCTTGTTATCAACATTCCAGGCGTACTGGGAAAGGTGCCTATGGCGGGTGCCGCTGCCTATTGTGCCTCTAAATATGGTTTGGTAGGCATGATGCAAAGCATCCGTGAAGAGGTCAAGCGCACCGAGATACGATTCACCAATATTTATTTGGGTGGGGTAGACTCTGCCTTTTGGGATACCATCGATCTGCGCGTTCAACGCGATAAGATGATTCAGGCCGAAGAGGCTGCGCGCGCCATATGGTTTCTTTGTCAACAGCCCGCCAGCGGAGTAGTCAGCGAGATGGTTCTACAGCCTTTCAATCACCAGGCGATCTGATTTTTTGACCACTAATACGGCTTGCATCAATTATTTTTGCGCAGTCAAACAGAGGGCTCTTTCCTCAGTGGACACAAATTGCTTGCCATGGCGTTAACCGATCCCGTTATTTCTTTCGATAATACCGAGTATGCGTTCGAGTATAAGTCTGATAGCGCTCTTCGTAAGGCTCGGTTTCTTTTTTCCGTTATGTCCTATCCCTGGCTGGTCTCGCTAGGTACACGATTAACACCTTGGGCCATACGAGTGGGACTTCCCATCAAGGGCCTTTTACGAAAAACATTGTTCGCTCAATTTGTTGGGGGAGAAACCCTGGAGAGTACCCAAAGAGTGGCCGCAACGCTAAAGCAATATGGGGTGCAGGTGATCTTGGACTATGGTGTAGAGGGAAAGGAGGGAGAGGAAAATTTTGATAAGGCGGTTCAGGAATTTGGCAGGGTCATCGATCATGCTGCCCTTTCGTCGATTCCTTTTATGAGCATCAAGGTGACTGGCTTTGCCCGTTTTGGTTTGTTGGAGCAACTCCATCAATCGATGGTCGGACAGTCGGGCAGCCTGCTGGATCGTTACGAAGCCATGCTTGCCGGGCTAGACCCAACCCTACGGGGGGAGTGGCAAAAAGTATGCGATCGCGTGGAACACCTTTGCACCCGGGCAGCTCGGCAGCAGGTAGGGGTCGCCATCGATGCAGAAGAAAGTTGGATCCAAGAGCCGATCGATGCGCTGTCAATGCAAATGATGCAGCAATTCAATCAAAGTTGTCCTGTGGTGTACAATACGGTACAACTCTACCGGCACGATCGATACCGGTTCTTGCAAGATTGCGCTACTGTTTCTTCTGCTAAAAATTATATACTGGCCGTAAAACTGGTGCGAGGGGCTTACATGGAGAAGGAGCGCAAAAGAGCCCTCGAAAAGGGATATGCGTCTCCAATTCATGCCAATAAACAGGCGGTAGATCAGGATTATGACCAGGCGTTACGTTTTTGTATAGATCGGATCGAACGTACGGCTCTGATCGTGGCTTCTCATAATGAGCAAAGTAATCTGTTGGCCACCCAGCTAATGCAACGCAAGGGGCAGTCTCTGCATCATCCGCATATTCACTGGAGTCAGCTCTATGGAATGAGCGATAACATTACGTTCAATCTATCCAAGGCAGGTGCCAGTGTCAGCAAGTATCTCCCTTTTGGTCCTATCGAGGATGTAATTCCTTATCTCATGCGAAGGGCACAAGAAAACACCTCGGTAAAAGGACAGACCGGGCGGGAGCTGGGTCTTATTCAAAAAGAGTTGGACAGAAGAAGGCATTCCGCTTAATTTGCGGTATGCAACAATATCACCAGCTGCTTCGGCATATTCTTGATAACGGCGTGCAAAAGACCGATCGAACCGGTACAGGAACGCAGAGTGTATTTGGTTATCAATTTCGCTTTAATCTCGAAGAAGGATTTCCACTGGTGACCACGAAAAAACTGCATCTCAAAAGTATCATCTATGAGCTGCTGTGGTTCTTGAAAGGAGCGACCAATATTGCCTACCTCAAAGAGAATGGCGTTAGAATTTGGGACGAATGGGCCAATGAACAAGGTGAGTTGGGTCCTGTTTACGGAAAACAGTGGCGCAGTTGGGAAGGAAAGGATGGAAAGGTAGTGGACCAGATCAAGGATCTCATTGCTCAAATTAAAAGTAATCCCGACA
>Ga0068872_10001528_pt1 | contig 18663 bp, 13 predicted proteins | sample NOAtaG_7_FD_66441 | JGI IMG/M metagenome (GOLD analysis project Ga0068872, IMG submission 66441) | Freshwater lake microbial communities from Lake Erie, under a cyanobacterial bloom - NOAA_Erie_Diel1S_2200h metaG | ecosystem: Environmental > Aquatic > Freshwater > Lake | place: USA: Ohio, Lake...
GCCTCTGCCTCGCGGACCTGGACCCACTTGGGAAGCTCCCCCGAATCGAATGCCGGGACATCGTACCCTTCCTGGCGATGAAACAATGGGCTTGGCTGCACCAGCCAGTGGCGAGTGCCAAGACGTCGCGAAAGCCCTTCCATTACACTTCGACAGCGCAGGTACATCGCCATCGAAAAAACCTCGGCGCTCAAGATATCGCCGTAGCGATCGACGGCCAGCCCTGGGAATCCATCCGCCTCCGCATGGATCACCCGATAGGCATCCGTCAGCTTGGGCAATCCCAACCACTGGTGGCGCAGTTCCACGGCCTGATCCAATAGACGATCCCAATAGGCCTCATCAGGCCGCTGGCCCCACCAGCTAGCAAGACGCACAGGGATCTCAGATCGTTCGTTATACAGTCCGTAGGCAAAAACCTTCGCTTCCGGTTGCTCCAAATGGCAGACGCGGACCCAGTCGCCCGTCGCCATCGTTCCCTCCACCCGCTCAATCCTCTTGCGAAACACGTTCGGCTGCATCGTCGCACGCCCCAGATAAACCGTCGCCATCGATTCGTCCGATGGACAACCCAAGGGTTGCTGGTCGAGGCAAAGAGGGACCGATCGACCCCGCGCTGGCAGGCCAGAGGTCGGCGGCCGATCGGATGGCATGTACCGTTCGGTGGGCATCGGAAGATCGGACTGCGTCCTGGATCGATCGAAGTTTTCGGCATCCGAATCGCTACCCGATCCAGGCCGACCCGGTCGGTCCCCCTGGGGTCCACGACGATAGGGATTTGGCCTCTTGGCTGGTGGCCCATACTTGGATGGCCGATTCGGGCCCTGCCCTTTGGGGCCAGGTTTTCGGGGTGGTCGGTCGCCGGACATGTGGCGATCCTTTATCTGGAAGTGTTGGCCAACGGGAGCGGTCAGGAGGAGGCAGCAATAGGCCTTTGTGTTTGGTTCCGGTCCAGTCGCCAAGCGACTGCTGCGCTGGCGATCGCCTTAACCAGAATCTCGCCAGCCACCAGGCTGAGCAGAACCTTCCAGGGGAAAACTCCCGCGAACGCGATGGCGTTGAAAATCATGCTGTCCAGCGGGATGCTGAGGGCATTGGAACTTGCCACGCGCATCCACCACGATCGGTGCAGCAGGCGATGATAGATCTCAGTATCAGCCGTTTCGCTCAGCACAATTGCCACCAGCGAAGCCAGGACGATACGAAGCGGTACCTGAAGAAACAGATTTTGAAGAACCATTCCCAGCGCTGCGACGGCGATCATCGCGTACACCCAGCGTTTGCCTTGATGATGCACCCGATCCCGCAGCGTGAAGGTCGCACCAAAAACCAGCGTCCCGGCTGCCACCATTCCAATTCCGGGAATCGGAAGAAAAACAGTCGCCAGAAGATTGGCAACCCAAACCGCAATGCAATACAGAACCGATGCAGCCACGCGACGAAACAACCCAGGGAAACTCCAGATCCAACCCTCCGCCACTCCATCAGAATGACCCTGAGCCGCTGGTGTTGCAATGCCAAACTTCAGCTGGCCCAGCGAACGCCCTGGCATCCGTCCTGGTTTTTCTCTCGACGTCGACCGGTTTTGCGATTGAAGATCATTCGGAGGCAGCCGTAGGGAATGGCTGGTTTCCGAATGCTTCCTTCGGCGGATCAGATCGATCATCCATCTGCGTCCTCAAACCTTCCAGCCGCTCCTTCAGCTCCTGGACGACGTCGGCATATTGCGGATCTTCGTAAAAGCTGCGAGTTTCTTCCGGATTGGCCAACCGATCGAGCAGCTCCCAGGAATCCCCATCGGTGTAGTAATGGACCAGCTTGTACCGTTCGGTGATCACTCCCCGGTGCGGCTGGACTCGATGGGGTGCTGGGTACTCGTAGTAGTGGTAGTAGAGTGCATCGCGCCAGGCAGTACCCTGTGGATCGGCAAGCAAAGGCCGTAGGCTGGTTCCCTGCATCGGCTGAGGCGGCTTCACACCGGCGGCATCGAGAAACGTCGGCGCAAAATCGATCAGGGAAACGATCCTGTCGGAGTGGGATCCCGGGCGAGTCACTCCGGGCCAGCGCACCAGGAGGGGCGTGCGCGCCGATTCCTCGAAGATCCACCGCTTGTCAAACCAGCCATGCTCGCCAAGGAAAAATCCCTGATCCGACGTGCAGACAACCAAGGTGTTTTCCGCAAGTCCATGCTGGTCGAGATATTCCAGGACTCGGCCTACGCTTTCATCGACCGCTTTGACGCAGCCCAGATAATCGTGCATGTAGCGTTGGTAGCGCCACTTGATCAGTTCCTTCCCCTGAAGATTCTTTTCGATGAACGCCTGATTCCTCGAAGCATAGTACGCATTCCATTCCTCCAGTTCCTTGGGGCGCATGCCGGTGGGAGTGCGCAACTTCGCATCCAGATCGGTGAACGTCCTGTCGATTCCCATGTCGTGATCCTTGACGGCGCGCTGTCGCCCCTCCAGATCGTCGAACAGTGTTGGTGGTTCGGCGAAAGGTTGATCCCCATTGAATCCCAGGTGGCGAATCGGTGGCGCCCATTCGCGATGGGGAGCCTTGTGCTGCAACATCAGAAGGAATGGCTTGTCGGGGTCGCGCTGATCCAGCCACTCAAGACTCAGGTCGGTGATCCGGTCGGTGACATAACCTACCTCAGTCAACTTCTCTCCCATCCGATTCATCGGTGGGTTGTAGTAGATCCCCTGACCCGGAAGAATCTGCCAGTGATCAAATCCGGTCGGTTCCGAGACCAGATGCCATTTGCCGATCAGTGCCGTCTGGTAGCCAGCCTTCTGCAGCAGCTTGGGAAATGTCTGCTGCTGCGCATCGAAGCGACTGTTCGTGTTGTTGAAAAAGCCATTCTTGTGAGAGTACAAGCCCGTCAGCACCGTCGCTCGACTAGGTCCGCAGATCGAGTTGGTGACCATGCAGCGATCGAAACGCATCCCCTCGCGTGCGATGCGATCCATGTGAGGGGTTTGCAGAAGTTTACGAGCTTCCCCGTAGGCGCTGATCGCCTGGCAGGTCAGGTCATCCGAAAAAATGAAAACGATGTTGGGGCGCTTCAAGTCAGGTTGAGCACCAGAAGGCTGGTCGGCCAGGACCATCGGGATGGGGAGCGACAACAGCAGCAGCGTGATGCAGAGCAGGCAATGGGCCAGAGGGCTTTGCCGGCAGCAGCCTGGGAGTCGATCGAACATCGCGCAACCTTTCTGATTTACATGTTTCGTGCAAGACAACCCACTGGCGGCATGGACCAGCAGCAGGAATCTTTCCGCCAATTTAGCCTAACAGATCTGCCGGAGCGAATTTCACGATGGAACCCCCACTGGAGGCTCTGCGTTCGTTGCGATCGGACTGTTCGCGTTATTCGGCATTCTCCCGCGTCGATTTCGGACTATTCTGACATCGTAGGTGATGTGGCGCAAGGTGACAGACGATGCTCCGGTCGAAGCGGTGTGTAAGTCATTCGGCGCACGCTTGCGCTTCCAGGCGGTATGGATGGGTGGTGGAGGCAGGGCGATTTTGTGCGGTAGCCAGTCGTTGGATTGGGCGGGCTGGGGATCCATGGGAATCGAGGTGGGAGCAGGCAAGATGGCCGCCTCCGCTCGAAAATGAAAGTCGAAATGGATGGGAGAGAGTCCTTCGCGCAGCGGCGTTTTTGATTCGGGTACAGACCAGCGTCTGGCGCGCTTCAGTGAAAGCATCAGCCAGGATCACCGGCTGGCCCCCCACGATCTGCGTGGCTCGATCGCCCATGCGCTGATGCTCGCCCGCCAAGGTATTCTCACCGAATCGGAAGCTGCCCAGATCGTCACGGCCCTGGAGGAGATCGGCGGCAGGATCGAACGAGGGGACCTGCAGCATCGGATCGAACTGGAAGATATCCACATGCATGTGGAGCAGGCGTTGATCGACCAGTTGGGAGATGTGGGACGGAAACTACACACAGGCAGGTCCCGCAATGACCAAGTCTCGACCGACCTGCGGCTCTGGACGCGCGATGCGATCGATCGCGTGGTCCGTTTGTTGACCGATCTGCAGCGAGCCTTCCTGGACCGATGCCAGATCGATGAAGGCACTGTGCTTCCCGCCTACACCCATCTGCAGCGCGCCCAGCCGGTATTGGCGGCTCATTACTGGCTGGCCTACATCGAGAAGCTGGAGCGGGATCGCCAGAGGCTTCTGGACGCGCGAAGGCGAGTCAATCAGTGTCCCCTGGGAGGGGCCGCCGTCGCTGGCACCAGCCTACCGATCGATCGCCACTGGGTTGCCAGGGAACTGGGGTTCGAGGGGGTCGCCGCGAATAGCATCGATATCAGCAGCGATCGGGATTTCGCTATCGAGTCGACCTTCGCTTTGTCGCTGATCGCGGCGCACTTGAGCGGCTGGGCGGAGGAGTGGATTTTGTGGTCGACCGTCGAATACGGATTCCTCAAGCTGCCCCATCGCTTCTGCACCGGCAGTTCGATCATGCCTCAGAAAATCAATCCGGACACCTTGGAGCTGACCCGTGGCAAGTCGGCGCGAGTGATCGGACATCTCCAAACGCTGTTGGTGCTGATCAAGGGACTCCCGTTGGCTTACAACCGAGATTTGCAGGAAGACAAGTTTCCGCTTTTCGATTCCTTCGACACGGTCGAAGCCTGCCTGGAACTGGCGATACCAATCGTCCAGCAGTCGACGCTCCAGAAACCGGCGATCCAGGCTCGGCTGGAGCACGGGTATTTGGATGCCACGACGGTCATGGAGAAACTGATCGTCCTGGGAATGCCTCAGCGCACCGCTCATCACATTGTGGGCGCCTTGGTGCACGCCGCAATGCAGCGCAACGTTCCGCTCGCGGAACTGCCGCCCGATGCGATCGGTGCGATTGATCCAAGGCTGGGCGATGCCACATGGCAGCAGGCGCTCCGCGCGGCGATGGGCGCCGATGCTGCAGTCCACGCCTACCAAAGCTACGGGTCCAGTCACCCTCAGCAGGTAGCCCATCAGATCGCCGCCTGGACCGCCCGCTTGGATGCTCGACCCAACGATGCCAATCCCGAAAAACTTGGGACGCTCCAGAACTGAAAGCAGTCAGACCCAAGAGATTCTCTAGAGAGATTTTTCTGATCATGCTGAAACAACTTTACAGGTCGCTTCCGGGCTTCCCAATCCCTCCGGCGGTTCGATGCAACACCACGCGATGCCGTAGTCGTTTTTATGCGATCTTGGGATGGCGTCTGCTGGCCATCCCCCTGACGCTTCATGCCACAGGGGTGATTCAGGCGCAGGAGGATCCATTTGGAGAGCCGGCAGCTAACGCAGCAGAAGACCCGTTTGGGGCGCCGGCAACGGCTACGGGCACGGCTGCACCGCAGGGAGCTGCCGGGAATCGAGCCTCGCTGCCAGGCGAAGCGGAGTGGTCTCCTGATCCAGTCATTCGAAATCTTCGCCAGCAACCGGCACGCAATCACCGCGAACTGGCACGGGGGGTGCTTTACCTCAGTCGCCTTCAGGCGTGGGAGGATCTGGCCAATTGGATTGCCCCATGGATCGATCGGCCCCTGACCCCCGACCAAGCGGCCGACATGGTATCGGAGATTGGAGCCGATGGCTGGCTGGCGACTGGCCGCGTCGCCGGATCGTCGCTTTCAGAGGAGCAGCGACGATGGATCGATGGCGTCCTCGAGCAGGCCAGCCTGTCGGCGCGGGATCCAAAGAAGCTGAAGCAGCAGTGGGACAAACTTTCGGATAGCCGATTGGTCACCCGGAAGGAAGGAGCCCTCGGGCTGATGTCGGCTGGATCGACGGGACTGGCGTACCTGTTGCAACAGTCGATGACCGAGCCCAAGGTGCCGATTCAGGCAGTGGGTGGGACGCTTCGGGAATTTCAATCAGAGGGAGTCGCTGCGGCCAAGGCGGCCCATGCGCTGGCCATCCCCGAAGCCCGCCAGCGTCTTCTTCCAATCCTCGCCGCGATGCCTGGGGCCAGTTATCTTCCCGAACTGGTCTCGGGGATCTACGATGCCCAACTGGATCCCCCGACGCGCAGTTACCTGGCCAGTGTGATGGAATCACGGCTTGGCCATCTTCCCGGCCAGACGGAAACGCTCAACTGGCTAGGGCAGCAGTTGAAGGATCAGTTTCACACCTGGAAAATCGCTTCGCAAACCGATGTCCCAGCCGACCGAACTGTCTGGCGGATCGATGGAGGCAAGTTGCAGGATGTGGTGGGTGATGAGCGGCAGTTGGCGGCTGGTCAGACGTTGCAGACTGCGTTGATGATGCTTCGCAGCGCCGATCTTCCAGAAGACATTGCCGCACTGCCGATGGCACTTGCCCTCGAAGCGCTGGCGCAATTCCCTCCGGCCTCGCAATCCGACCCCATCGTCGCACTCAAGTCGCTGGTGCCCCACGACCGATGGAACTCGGTGACCCTCTGGCCGCAGGTCTATCAGGCGGCTGGCGATTCGGTTCTGCCACGGGCTGCCTACCAGGCGCTGCGCCAGATGGAGTCGCTCCAGAGCAACGATCAGGTCCCCTCGGATGCCATTGCCGGAAGTCTAGTCGATGCCGCGCGGCATGGTGCGATGGCGATTCGCTATGCGGCCACCAGTCAATTGGCTCCACGCTGGCTTGCGGGTGCTGGAACGGTGGCGGGAGCCAGCCAGTCGATCGCCGACAATCTCCAGGAGATGTCGAGGTTGGAAGGGGCGCCACTGGTGCTGATCGCCGGTCGCGATGCGTCGCTGCGAAGCATCGCAACCAGAGCTCTGAAGCCACTGGGAATTCGCACCGCCGAAGTGAACGATGCTCGTGAACTCCTGCGATGGGTGGAACAGCCAAATCCGGTGGAAGCGATCCTTGCGGTCGATCGAATCGGAATTGGGGATCTGAGCGAAGCGCAGTGGGTTCAGAAACTGAGGGCTCATCGAAGGACGCGCGATATCCCGATCGGGTTGCTGTCGAACGATATTCCCGAGGCGCAAGACTGGGTACTGGCCGAAACACCTCGACTTTTTCGAGCCCCCATGCCTGGTTCGATTGAAGCGATGGATCAGATCTGGCAGCAGTGTCAGCGGCTTGCCGGGGGGGCTCCCGTCGACGCCGCGCAGCGATGGCAGTGGAAGTCAGTCGCCGACCGCATTTTGGCCGAAGTGGCCAGAAAGCCCCCCAATCAGCGTCCGGCGGGCACCGACCGCTGGCCGCTGGAACCCTGGGATGGACGGGTTGAATGGGAACCCAATCAACTGGATCATGACAAGAAGATCCTTCCGGTCTCCCAGACATCGAAGAACACCTCCAACTGACACAGGCCCCTTTCGCTCATGGTGCGCTACGGTTCGAATGCCTACCCCGAGGATGGACCGCCGCTGGCGGGGATCATCGGCGCCGGGCCTGCCATGCAGGCGGTCTTCGAGAAAACGCGTCGCGTGGCGCAAAGCAACGCTTCGGTGCTGCTCTTAGGCGAAACTGGCACCGGGAAAGAACTGATTGCGACGGCGATCCATCGGCTGAGCCGACGGGCTTCGGCACCTTTTGTGAAAGTCAACTGCGGGGCGCTCAGCGAAAGCCTTCTGGAGAGCGAGTTATTCGGTCACGTGCGTGGGTCGTTCACCGGAGCGGTCAACAATCGCACTGGAAGATTCGAAGCCGCGCATACGGGAAGTATCTTTCTCGACGAAATCAACAGCACCTCCCTGCTGCTGCAGGTGAAGCTTCTACGCGTTTTGCAGGAACGGGAATTTGAACGTGTCGGGGATACCCAGACGATCACCGTCGACACGCGCGTGATTGCGGCCAGCAATCGCAACCTAGCCGATGAGGTCGCCGCAGGACGTTTTCGCGAAGACCTTTACTGGCGTCTAAACGTCGTGCCAATCGATATCCCTCCATTGCGCGATCGGCGCGAGGATATCCCCGATCTGGTCGCTTTTTTTCTTCGACACTACAACCAAGCCAACGACCGAAAGATCGAGGAGGTGGATCCCGAGGCGCTGAATGCTCTTCAGGCCTATCACTGGCCAGGCAATGTGCGCGAGCTGCAGAACTACATCGAACGGGCGGTGGTGATGGCGCAGTCGGATAGGCTGTCGATCGATCTGCTGCCGGAGTATCTGGCTGGCTCCAAAGCGAATCCGACGGGGGACGCCGCATGGTTGGCAGGAGCTGATTTCGAGCAATTGGTGCCTTTGGTGGTTCGGCGTGGTCTGGAGGAAGCACCCGGCGATGCCGAGGATCTCCATGCAAAGGTGGTCGACCGCATCGAGAAGGAACTGATCGCGCAGGTGCTGGATGCATGCCAGCAGGTACAGACAAAGACGGCGACGCGACTGGGAATCAACAGAAATACATTGCATAAGAAAATGAAGGATTACTCGCTTGGTGATTCGGATTCCCCCTGACCAGACTGGATCTGGTTTCGGTTCGAGGCCGCACCGCCGTCGCGATCGATTTCCTTAGGTCGTCTACTTCGGTTGAAGTGGTCAGGTTGATCGGGAGCTGCTCCAAAAGCCGACAGGAAGATCGCCTGGAACCATTGGTATGCAGGGGCGATCTGGGAAAACTTTGTTGGCATCATCCATGCAAAGGTCGAATGGAGAGCCATGAGACGCTATGTGGTAACAGGCGGCGCAGGATTCATCGGGTCCAACCTCGTCCGGTACTTAATCGGACTGGGGCATCATGTCCTCAATATCGATGCATTGACGTATGCCGGTAACCTGCAGTCGCTAAGCGACATTCAGGAGCATCCGAGCTATCGGTTTGTGCGTCTAGATCTTCGCTCCAGCGATGGACTCTTCGATCTTCTGCATGGCTTTCAGCCTGATGCGGTCTTGCACCTGGCGGCAGAAAGTCATGTCGATCGATCGATCGAAGGTCCCGCCCCGTTCATTCATACCAACATCGTCGGGACGTTTCATCTGCTGCACGCCAGCGCCCGGTATCTCGCACAGGCCGACCGTTCCAAAGCCGATGCGTTTCGTTTTCTCCATGTCTCTACCGACGAAGTCTTTGGCACACTGGGCGCTACGGGGTTGTTTTCGGAGCGGTCTCCTTACGATCCTAGGTCGCCCTACTCGGCCACCAAAGCTGCCTCCGACCATCTGGTCAGAGCGTGGCATTGCACCTACGGTTTACCCACCCTCATCACCAATTGTTCCAATAACTACGGTCCCTATCAGTTTCCTGAAAAACTGATACCGACCGTGATTCTCAAGTGCCTTCGAAGAGAATCGATTCCCATCTACGGTCAAGGCGACAACGTGCGCGATTGGCTTTATGTTCTCGATCACTGCAAGGCGATCGAAAGAATCGTCGAAAGGGGACGCATCGGTGAGACCTACCTCGTAGGAGGCAACAACGAGATGACCAATCTGGCGCTGGCCAGGAAGATTTGCGGGATCATGGATCAATTGAGGCCGATAGCGGATGGAAGCAGGCACGATGCGCTCATCACCTTCGTGCCCGATCGTCCAGGTCATGATCATCGCTATGCGGTGGACGCCAGCAAGCTGAAAGCCGAACTCGACTGGCAAACCGATTCAAATCACCATGGACTGCTGAAGGAAACGGTGCAATGGTACCTGGACCACCAGGAGTGGTGGCAGGCGATCCTGTCAGGACAGTACTCTCTGGAACGCCAGGGATTGCAGTTGCGATGGGAGGAATGACAGATGGTTCAAAACACACAGTCGAACTGCTTTCTGGCTGCAGGCGATGAAGCGACTGGGTTTCGAGTTGGTTGCGACAGGGAAGATCGATGGACTCCCGCGATCGAAATGAGGAACGGATGAACGAGTCAAAGAAGGGAAGTCCTGGCGTCCAGCGAGTCGGCATCATCCTGGCAGGTGGAAGCGGAACGCGGCTTCATCCGGTCACCATGGCTGTCTCCAAGCAGCTGCTGCCGATCTATGACAAGCCGATGATCTACTACCCAATGTCGGTGCTAATGCTGGCAGGGATTCGAGAGATCCTCATCATCACCACCCCGCATGACCAAGCCGCCTTTCAAAGGTTGCTGGGGGATGGAAGTCAGTTCGGGATCCAATTGTCCTGGTGCGTGCAGCCGAAGCCCGAGGGGCTGGCACAGGCATTCACGCTGGGTGAACCGTTTATCGATGGTCGGCAATCCTGCCTGATTTTGGGGGATAACCTCTTTTATGGTGAAGGATTCAATCAGCTGCTTCAGTCGGTGAGTCGAAGCACGGACGAGGGGGCGACGATCTTTGCCTATCCCGTACGCGACCCCGAACGTTATGGCGTGGTCCAATACGATCCGGCTACCGGAGTGGTCCAATCCCTTGAGGAAAAGCCGAAGAAACCCAAGAGTAGTTTCGCGGTTCCAGGGCTCTATTTCTATGACCACCGCGTCTGTCAGTTTGCGAACTCTCTTCGCCCTTCGCCCCGAGGGGAACTGGAAATCACCGATCTGAATCGGATCTACATGGAGCTGGGTCAGTTGAAGGTCCGTGAGCTTGGCCGTGGGTTTGCATGGCTGGACACCGGAACCCACCGCAGTCTCATCGAGGCCAGCAATTTCGTGGAAGCGCTTCAGGAGAGGCAAGGATTGCAAATCGCCTGCCTGGAAGAGATCGCATGGGATAACCGGTGGATCACCGACCAACAACTGCAAACCGCTGCTCAGGCGATGGGAAAAAGCAAGTACGCGGAGTACCTGAACCAACTGACGGAAAAGCGAAGCGCCAACTGACGCGACAGGAATATCTGACAACCGTAGGAGGTTCGCGCGACGCGATGCCTAACAGTCGATCGGCAGATGCTTCGATCAGAAAATCGACTCGACCACCTTACCGCCACCGGCGAAGTGAGGACGACCTTCGCGATCGTAGAGTGTCTGGGTCGGTTCAATTCCCAGAGCATGCAGCATCGTGGTGGCGAAGTCGAGCGGGCTGACCGGATACTCTTTGGGGTAAGCCCCATGTCGGTCGCTGGCGCCATAGACGACTCCACCGCGCACCGGCCCACCGGCTAGGATGCCACTGTAACAGTAGGGCCAATGCTCGCGGCCCGCGTTGGCTGCTGTGATCTGTGGTCGCCGACCGAACTCCCCTACCCAGGCCACCAGCGTGTCTTCCAGCATCCCTCGTTCCCTCAGATCGCTCAGCAAAGCCGTGAACGCCAAATCCGCCGGCGGCGCTAACTCGTTCTTCAATCGATTGAAGTTGTCTCCGTGGGTATCCCAGAAGTTCTTTCCGTCGTTGTGCCAGTTCACTGAAACCAGTGGCACTTCATGTTCGATCAATCTTCGGGCCAGCAGAACCGACTGGCCATGAATGTTCCTACCATAGCGATCCCGCGTCGCTTCCGATTCGCGACTCAAATCAAACGCCTCGCGCGCACGCGACGATCCCAGGATCGCCAAAGCCTGTTGCTGGTGATTCTGCAGGCTGGACTGCGAGGCAGCCTGCTGATCCATGCGGCGCTGAGCTGAAGATAGCAACTGATGGAGCTGGGCGCGCGACTGGAGGCGATCCAGCGACAAGTTGTCAGGTAGGGAGATGCCAGGGGGCTTCCATTGAGGCTGACTGGGGTCCCCCGTTAGCAACATCCCGTCGTGCGCCGAACCCAACCAACCTCCATGCTGTCCAGGGGCCTGACCGCCAGGAGCTGCAGGATGGTACGCCTTCCAAGGGAGCGACACCCAGGAGGGCATGTCCACCGCTCCTGGACGCAAGGAACTGAACAGCGCTCCCAAATGAGGCGAATCCTTCGGGCCCGGCGGAACATCATCACTCTTGACGACTGGCGCCCACTGGCCGGTCAATGTCGCATGTCCGCTGGATAGGTGAGCGGGATCGCCGTGCGACATCGATCGGATCAAGGCGAACTGGTCGTTGACCTGCGCCATGCGAGGCAGAATCTCGCTGAATCGTATCCCTGGAAGCTTCGTGGCGATCGTCCGAAAATGACCCCGTATCTCGTCCGGCGCCTCCGGCTTGGGATCCAGCGTATCGAGGTGGCTGGGACCACCCCAGAGAAAGATAAAGATGCATCGTTTGGCGCGACCGAAGCCATCAGAAGCCCCGAGGCTGGAGGCCCGACTTCGCGCCAGCAGCCAATCGGACATCGACAGACCGAGCGCCGATAGCCCGCCAGCCTGCAGTAGCGACCGACGGCTATGGCGTTGAGCTTGCTGGAAGGAGCGACATCCGCGCGATGCATCCATGGCGAGGCGCCTGAGCGGAAATGGGGGGAGGCAGGTGATGGTGGGAGATTCAAGCTGTTCTATAGTATGGTCGAGAGGTTTTGGGAAGGGAAGTTCCGAAACGCTCACTCCCGATGGCCGCCAAAACCACAGCACCACCGGCTTCAACCTCCCAAACTAAAGATCCAGCCATCGTCGAACGAACGGATCTTCAGATCAAAGGAGCCCGGAAAAAAAAAGGAATCCAGCCGGCTCATCCATCATCTCTTGGTAGCCACCACTTCTTCGTAGCCACCGCGGGCACGCGGTGGATGGCACCGAACGTCCACCATGCAGCTGGTCCACCATCTGGTGATGGTGTCTACGGGGATAGCGCAGGCATCTCTTCGTAGCCACCGCGGGCACGCGGTGGATGGCACCGAACGTCCACCATGCAGCTGGTCCACCATCTGGTGATGGTGTCTACGGGGATAGCGCAGGCATCTCTTCGTAGCCACCGCGGCCACGCGGTGGATGGCACCGAACGTCCACCATGCAGTTGGTCCACCATCTGGCGATGGTGGCTACAATGCAAAATCGAATTTTGGTTTTCCACCATGGAGGAAGGCTACTCCGTGGAATCCTGCTTTGGGCCTTCGTTTCAAATTCGCTGGTTTCGAGGGAAGCCGGAGTTTTTGCGATTCCCACAGGTCCGTGTTCCAAGGAAGAAAGCGGCATGGTACTCCATGAGTTGGAATTTAGATGGCCTGCCAGTGACGATCTGGCGATGCCAGAAGTGCGGTTACCTGGAGCACTACGCGGATGGCCGATCTGAAGAATCCTAGGCTGCTTTATCTGAAGGGATGTTTGATGCTGGCTACCGGTCTTCTGGCCGGTGCATTGCTGCTGTTGAAGCATCCCAAGTGGAGCACTGCGTTTCTTCTGGCGATCGCTATTTGGGGTTGCTGTCGCGCGTACTATTTTGCCTTTTACGTGATCGAACACTACATCGATAGCGGCTTTCGTTACGCCGGTCTGATCGATTTTCTCCAGCGCCTGCAGCGAGGAGACTTGCCGCCACGAAAGCGCGAAGACTGACGTCGACGGAACACTCCACCGCCTCGCGGCGGCAGCTACGAGGAGAAGATGGCTACGTGAAGATTGTGGAGGCGAGGAAATATCGGTGACGAAAAGTCGTGCGGGAAAAAGATCTCCCACGCGCTTCCCGTAACCATCCATCGCCAGATGGTGGATGAGCGGGGCAGACGAATTGGGTAGCTGCATCAGGGAAGTGTTTGGTCCTGAGTGGTAGCATCCTCAAACCAGATACTTCGGTGGGCGAACCATTCGTAGGTTGCCTGCATCCCAAAGAGACCGGCCCATCCAACTGCCATCCAAGGAAGATATTTGGGAAGCATCGCTTCTGGCGCTAGAAAGTATGCGAGGATCGCTAGGTAGAGGATCGATCGACTAGCGACGTGAAGGAGAAAACGACGGACGGGTCGCACCGCTCGATGAGAAGCCCATAAGGTTGCGGGGTAGGCCGAAAACAGCGCCGTGAAAATCCAAGTCCACAAGAACCATCCGCGTTCTAGTGCGGCTTGTTGAGGCACTTTCGGGTTGTAGTGGACCGGAATTCTTTCCCCCTTTTGATACCAGTGCCCGCGACCGCTGGAAACGAAATAGCGGTGCATCCACCCAGCCATTTTTTGTCGAGATTCGTACGTCCGGGAACCGACCTCATACGAAAATGCCACGTCGACCCGGCCAATTCCATTCCGATTTTTTGATCGGGTTCCGGGCCAGAAATGAACCTCTGAAATGACTGCATCGGTTGTGGCTCTCAACTGAAGTAGCTCGATCGTCTCCAGGAAAAGAACTCCAGGAAAAAAAAGAAATCCAATCCAGGCGAACCCCAACCGCAAAATGCGCCCCATCGACGGCTCCTCATTGGAAGAATCAACAAACATCAATTCTTTGATGGCCGATTTTTATTGGAAGAATAAAAAAGCAATGTCGTCCCAACAGGCCGGCGACGATGCCAACGCAGGATCCCAACCATTGCTCCCAAGTTAAACTATCGAAGGGGTCTGCCTGTCTGCCATCGGTGCGAGATTCCTTTCGGGGAGAAAAAAGCTATGTTCGAACTGGACCGCTTGCAGCAGATCGCTCAACGTCATGGGGTCGCCTGGGATCAGGTCCAGCCCCGGTCGCTGGAAGAGAGGGTTCGGGATCTTTCCGAGACGCTGCAAAGAAGGGACGTTCCTTTCCCAATCGATCCCAGTCGGGGTCGTCTTTACCTAGCTGCAGCCAAAGCGGGAAGGCCTTTTGAGCAGGGGACTTTGGGAGAGGATTTGGTAGATCTTGGCGAGTATCACAACCAGCAGCATTACGATCGCTACACGGTGGAAGAGCATTTGAGCTGGGCGGTGCTGGTGGCCGAGCAGCAGAAGACGAAGCATCAGTACGCTTGCAGAGAGTATTTGGACGGGGAGCATACTTTTGCCATCGGTGGCAGTGTGATTCCCGATTACTACCTGCTGAATGCACGCATTTACCAGCAGACGGGATGGCAACTGGCGACCGTCAGTACGATCATTCCGGCGGAACTGTTCTTCACCTGCCACAGCAAGCGATTTTTTCCTGTGACGACATTCATGCGACCGTTGGAGCAGGATTATCTGCAGGAGCCCGACATCGGACATGATGTCGCAGGCCATGTATCGACCTTTACGATTCCTGTGGTGGCTCATGTGATGCAGCATCATGGCGTGGCGCGCAATCTGATTTATGCGGAGCGCAATGAGCGATGGGAGCTGGAAACCGATCCGAAAATTCGAGCTGCGATCCAGAAGCGGGCGGATGAACTGCTGCTCTATGCTGAACGAATTTATTGGTTCACGGTCGAATTCGGCCTAGTGATGCAGCATGGCCAGTGCCGTGCCTTTGGCGCTGGAATTCTCTCGTCGCCCGGGGAAACCACCTTCAGCATCGACTCGCCCATCCCCAATCGGATCCTCATCGACCCCAGTCAGGACAAGGAGCTGCTGCGTCTGGCGACAACCGATTACCTGATCAGCGAATTTCAAAAGAGCTATTTCGTGACCGAGCGGTTTGATCTTCTGGAGTCGCTGACTCCGGAGCGCATCGTGGCGGCTGCCAAAGCAGCAGCCAAGCTACCTCATTTTTCCTGGCGCGATCTGGTGCCAGGGGATCGAGTGCTGCAGGTAGGGCAGACAGCCGTATCAACCAATGAAAAATACCTGAGGCTTTTAGCCGATGCCCGCTGCGACGACTGCCTGACGCGGACCGCCATAAGGAACCTCCAATGGCTGATCAAGCATCCAAGCGACGGTTCCGAATTGGATCGGGTATGGAACGGCCCGGTCGCAGCGGTACCCAAACAGGTTTTGGAGTGGTTTCAAAACCATGCTAATGATCCCGCGATGAGCATTCCGCTGCGACCGTTGAGCGACTGACCGACCGATGCAGTCGATCCAGTAGGTTGCTTTCCAGGGTCACTCGCCGCCTACCCAGGTTGTCGCCTCGGAGAAGGGTTGAACCCCCGTCATTTTTGAAAAAGTCCTTTTCATTCAACGACTGCTCGTCGCCACATTCTTCTGTAGCCATTTCCTCTGTAGCCACCTCTTCTGTAGCCACCTCTTCTGTAGCCACCGCGGCCACGCGGTGGATGGCTTCGATCGACGTCCAACCCGCTCATCCACCATCTGGCGATTGATGGCTACCTAGAAAATGCATGCCACCTCTTCTGTAGCCATTTCCTCTGTAGCCACCGCGGCCACGCGGTGGATGACTTCGATCGACGTCCAACCCGCTCATCCACCATCTGGCGATGGTGGCTACCTAGAAAATGCATGCTATCTCCTCTGTAGCCATTTCCTCTGTAGCCATCGCGGCCACGCGGTGGATGACTTCGAACGATCTCCAACCCGCTCATCCACCATCTGGCGATGGTGGCTACATAGAATGCATGCCACCTCTTCTGTAGCCATTTCCTCTGTAGCCACCGCGGCCACGCGGTGGATGGCTTCGAACGACGTCCAACCCGCTCATCCACCATCTGGCGATGGTGGCTACCTAGAAAATGCATGCCACCTCTTCTGTAGCCATTTCCTCTGTAGCCACCGCAGCCACGCGGTGGATGGCTTCGAACGATCTCCAACCCGCTCATCCACCATCTGGCGATGGTGGCTACCTAGAAAATGCATGCCACCTCTTCTGTAGCCATTTCCTCTGTAGCCACCGCGGCCACGCGGTGGATGACAACGTTTGCCCTCCATCCCGCTCATCCACCATCTGGCAATGGATGGCTACGAAGAGAGGTCACCATGCGACGCATCACTAGCGAGCGACCGAGAGGGGCTGGCTGGGAGCGATTCGCTGCAGACTTCGGTAAAGTCGATCGGCATCGACGAAGTAGTCGTGATCTTTGAAGGCATCCTGATTGAGCAGCGCCTGCATGCGGAGGATCGCTTCGCGGATGGTAGACGATCGCGGTTCGTCACGCGAAGCCCGCTGCAGTTGCTCCCAGGCGGCCGACAGCTGCTGGCTCAACTCACCGGCTTTGCCGGTCCCTCGGCTGCTGGAATGATCCAGTCGGTCGAGCAGGTGCGTCAGTTGAATTCCGACTTGAAAAAACTGCCAACCGCTGGGCAATTCCCGAAACCAAGAAACTTCGGTGGAGGGGAACGGCAAAAGCTCCCGGGACCGACTTGTTTCAACCCCCAATGGCTGGACGATGGCTGCCGAGGTTCCTTTCGATCCTGGCTGCTTCGACGGGATTTCTTCAAGAGGAAGGACTACCGAGAAGATTTGGCTGGGGCCCTGGTCCTCTTCGCGATCGGTGTTCTGGCCTGGTCTCTTGCTGGCGGTCCAGTTGCTGTTGCTGCGGTGGGAGGCAGGCATCGATCCCAGCACCAACGACTCAGCTTCCTCCTGGCTGCTCCAGGCATCGATCTGGAAGGCATAGGCATCTTCCATGTGGCATTCGTCCATCCGCCAGAAGGTGATGGCATTCTCTTCCTTCATCCACTGGCACATGGGGCAATCGCAGCTAAACCAATCCTGCTGATCGACTGGTACCGCATCGGGCAATCGCCTCCTCTCCCGCTCGATGACCTCCCTAGGGGACCGATCCAGAAGATGGGGTTGCGGATCTTCCATCCAACACCTCTGCAACTGCTCCATCCATCGCGCCAGCCCCTCCAGCGACTTTGGTTCTGCTTCCAAACCCTGCGATGACGAACATGGCTCTCTCTTCCTATCGTCCTGCTCCAGTTCCTGCAGCGATCCGTCGATCCAGTGCCATCCAAGCTCCAGAAGGCAACGGACCAAGTCGTAGTAAAGAATCCATTCGTTGGATCCAAAAAGCGCTTCTCGGAATGCACGCGAAGCGCGGGGGACCGATGCGGGCTGACGGGAGATAGCCGACCAGGCGATCTGACGGTCCTCCATCATGGCATCGACCGCGCCAATCGCTTCGGTCATCACCTGGCGCGGGCTTCGGCACCCCAAATCCTCTCGACGTCGCAACAACCATTTTTGGTGGATCAGAGAAATCGCCTCTTCCTTCCCTTGCGGTCCAGCCACCCCATCGGCGGCATCGTTGCTTCCTCCCATCGGGTCGCGCGACGCTTCCTGGCTGTTGGACGAAAGATTCCAAAGCTCTTCGGCGAGAAATTGCCGCATCGCCGAGCCGTAAAGAATTCGACGAAACGAGGGAATAGGATCTTGAGCCGCCAAAGCCCTTCGCTGGCGCACGGTCGGATCCCAGTCACCCCTACCTATCCGCACGTCCCAGCGTGGGTCGATGTGGTAGGGAAGACGCACGGGCCGATCTTGCCCCACCCGATCCACTAGCACCGCTCCTGAACGAAGCATCTTCAGGCCATCATCGATTCGATCCCGATTCTTCGCGCTACCTGGACGCTGCACCGACTCCCCACAGGACTCAGCCCACAGCCGGCTGACAACCACCGTTCGCCCCGGCAAATCGATTGCCAGATCGCAACCACTGGGATCGACCCCCGTGGTTTGGATCTGCATTCCCAATGCCTCCAGCCCCAATCCCCCCTTTCCTGCCCCGGCCGGCTCGCAAGCCGCTTCGGTCCGCAAGTGCGCCACGGCCGCCTCCACTTCCTCCAGCGATTCCGGGTCGGCAGAAAGAGCGGCCAGCAACAGCCATGCGTCTTCCTGGTCGATGCCCCCCGCTAGCGTCTGCGACTCATCGGCCACCTGAGCAAAAATCTTGGTCTCCCGCTGATGCAGTGGCCGCCGAGCATTGGAAGCGTGCATCGGCTTGTTCATTCCAGGGGCCTCTTGAAATCCCCCTGGCCTCGAATTGGCTCCCTTATCGCCAGCGGATTTCCCCTTAGCCAACTTATTGCGTGCCATCCTGTTGCGTGCCATCGATCGCGACTCCCTTTGAGCAATTTCCAGATCGATCGGCGCCGGCGATCCCTGCGCGACGTCAACCGGTTCCCGATCACCGCGATCGGGCGGGGGTT
>Ga0068872_10001531_pt1 | contig 18645 bp, 5 predicted proteins | sample NOAtaG_7_FD_66441 | JGI IMG/M metagenome (GOLD analysis project Ga0068872, IMG submission 66441) | Freshwater lake microbial communities from Lake Erie, under a cyanobacterial bloom - NOAA_Erie_Diel1S_2200h metaG | ecosystem: Environmental > Aquatic > Freshwater > Lake | place: USA: Ohio, Lake...
CAACTCAGTCCGCTTTATACACTTGCCACCGGCTACCCGGGAAGCTCATTCACTTTTGAAGTAGCAGAAAAAGCAGGCATACCAGAAGCAGTTCTTAACAGGGCCAAAAAGAAAGTAGCCAAGAGCAAACTCAAACTCAACAGCCTGCTGGGCGAGCTGCAGAAAAATAAAAATACCCTGCAAGAACAAATTGAAAAGATGGAAATTGCGAAAAAGGAAGCGGAAAAAGAAAAGGAGAGATACAATCAACTCTTGCAAAAAATAACCAAGAAGTCAGCCATCGAAAAAGAAAAACAGGCAGAAAACGAAAAACTACTGGAAATGGGACGGAAATTTTCAGAACTTTCGGAAGAATGGAATGAAACAAAAAACAAAAAAGAAATCATCCAGAAATTTGTTGCCCGTCTCACTGCAGAAAAACATAGAAAAATAGCCCGAGAAGCGGAAGAAAAAGCACGAAATACAAAAGAGAAAAGAATTGAGAGAATCATGAAGAAAATCAGCATCGGCAGTCGCGTAAGAATCCTTAACAGCCGCGAAACAGGCATAGTGCAGGAGATAAAAAAACAAAAAGCACGCATCCTCACCGGCTCATTGATCAGTACCGTTTCACTCGAAAACATTGAAATCGCAGATGAAAAATAAAAACCACCTCACCCGACGCAACTTTGTGCGAAACACCACTCTCCTAATGGGTGGTATTTTTGGAGGAATCGTTCATGCAAATTCTCGGGCCCAAGAGAAAAGTCTTCTGGTTTTTTTGGAAGGAGGGGTAAGAAAAAAAGACATGGAGGATGCCCTTGCCAAAACCGGAATTGCGCATAAACTGCAAGTGATGAAAATCTCTTGTGATGCAAATTTACTCTGTCACTCCCAGGCCATTTGCAAACTCTTCTCCGATGTACATCATGTAAATACTTCGCTCTCTCAGATTTTGAAAATGCAGGGATTCCGTGAAAGAGAATCTGCTTTTTATGTTAAAAAGAATTTTGAGATTCAAGTTATTTCAGGCTTTGATTGCGCGCATTACAACGATCAGGCATACCATGAATTACTTCAAAGTAGCTCTAAAAAATTGAATTATCTGATACAAAAAGGCATATATAAAAACATCCTTTGCTGCTCGGAGTTTGGCAGAAACGAAAATACAGGCAACCATGATGGATATCCTGATGGATATATTCATCACCACGAAGAAAATGCGCGCGAAACTTTTCTCCTTTTCTACCAAAAAAACGCAGAATTGCCTGCTGATGTAAAGCAAGTATCATATACATCAGAAATAAAACAGTTGATTAACCTCATCAACAGTCAATCCATTTTCCTGCCAAGCACCTGAAGCCTTGAGCTCTCCTCGCATCTGGTTTGTACGAAGCTATTACAGCCTGAGATTCGGCACACTCTCACCTGAGAGATTGATAGAACTTGCAATCATCTGTAAAGTACAACACCTGGTGCTTATTGACATCAACAATTGTACAGGATTTTTTGATCTGCTCAAACTTGCCAATGCTGCCGGAATAAAAGCTACACCCGGAATGGAAATCCGGAATGGAAACGACTGCCTCTATTTTCTGATTGCAAAAAACAACATCGGATTTCAGGAAATCAACCGCTTTGTAAGTGAATGCCTCATCAGGCAGGAAGACTTTCCGGAGCAGGCTCCAAGTTTGGATGAGGTAGTTGCCATCTATCCAACCGAGAGACATGCACTTGCCCGCAAAGATGCTTTTATTGCACTTGCCCCGCATGCGCTAAACAAGATGATGGGAAATGCACTGAAAAACAAATTTGAAAAACTGTTCTACTTTCCACTGCTTACGCTCGAGGAGCCAAATGATCTCTTATTGCATCATCATCTGAGGTGTATTCAAAACAATTGTTTGCTCAGCATGATGCCTCAAACAGGCAATGCAAACACCGAAGAAAATCCTGCTTTTCTGCTCTCCGCAGAGAAACGCATTCAAACAGATGAAAAATATTTTTTGAACTACCTGCATACACTTTCCTCTCTGTCTTTCGATTTTATTTTTCGCAGCAACAAAAACAAAGCGGTTTTTTCCGGTTCAGGAACGGAAGACAAACAACAACTGGAAAGTCTATGCCTGCAAGGCTTAGAAAAAAGGTACGGAAAGCGAAATAAAGATGCATTAAAGCGATTGTATCATGAATTGGATATCATCGAAAAACTTAATTTCAATGCCTATTTTTTAATTACGCATGACATAGTGAGTTTCGCCAAGCACCGCAACTTTTATCATGTAGGCAGGGGTAGCGGTGCCAATAGCATTGCTGCCTATTGTCTGGGAATTACTGATGTAGATCCCATCGAACTAGATCTGTATTTTGAGCGATTTCTCAACCCTAAACGCAGCTCTCCCCCGGACTTTGATATAGACTTTTCATGGAAAGAAAGAGATGAAGTCCTGCACTATATTTTTGATAAATACACCTATAGGTATGCCGCTCTTTTGGGAACCATCAGTACCTTTAAAGACAGCAGCCCGATAAGAGAGTTAGGAAAAGTAGCGGGACTGCCAAAACAGGAAATAGATACGCTTGCCGATAATCCCCGTCAAGAGCCCGGAAATTTACTTTCACAACAGGTTTTGAAACTTTCATCTCGCCTGCAGTCATTTCCGAATCACCTGAGTATCCATGCCGGAGGCGTGCTTATCAGCGAGGAACCAATCTATGCATACAGCGCCACACACATGCCTCCCAAAGGATTTCCAACAGTACAATGGGACATGTATATCGCAGAAGACATTGGCTTTGAAAAATTCGACATCCTCAGCCAGAGAGGAATTGGCCACATTAAAGAAGCAGCGCAGATCATCAAAGAAAATTGTGGCTTAGATGTAGATGTACACCGCATTGCAGAATTTAAACAAGATGAAGCCATTAAAAAACAACTTCGTTCAGCGGATACGATTGGTTGCTTTTATATTGAGAGTCCTGCCATGCGCGGTCTACTGCAGAAATTACACTGCTCAGACTATCTTACGCTGGTAGCAGCAAGCTCGATTATTCGTCCGGGCGTATCCAGCTCGGGCATGATGCAGGCATATATTGAAAGACATAACCGGCCTGATTCATTTTCTTACCTGCATCCGGTAATGAAAGAACAACTGAGTGAAACTTATGGCATCATGGTTTATCAGGAGGATGTATTGAAGGTATGTCATCATTTTGCCGGACTCGATCTTGCAGATGCGGATGTGCTTCGTCGTGCCATGAGCGGGAAATATCGCTCGAAGACTGAGTTCCTGAAAATCACCGAAAAATTCTTTGCAAACTGCCGTGCAAAAGGATATTCTGATTCACTTGCAGCAGAAGTATGGCGTCAGATAGAATCCTTTGCGGGTTATAGTTTTTCCAAAGCACATTCAGCAAGTTTTGCCGCCGAGAGTTTTCAGAGTTTATATCTCAAAACTTATTTTCCAAGAGAGTTCATGGTAGCCGTGATTAACAATTTTGGAGGATTTTACCGTACATGGGTATACATTACGGAAGCAGCAAAAGCAGGTGCAGAAATCACATTGCCATGTGTGAACTATTCTCGTTTGCATACAAGTATGAAGAGCAAAAAAATCTGGCTTGGCTTCATTCATATCGAATCATTGCGGCATAGCCTCATCGAAAAATTATTAAAAAGCCGCGAGAGGCTTGGTCCGTTTGTATCCCTTGAAGATTTTATCGATCGCACGGGTGCGGGTGCAGAACAGATGCAGATTCTTATTCGTACAGGGGCTCTGCGTTTTACCGGCAGCTCCAAAGAGTCATTACTTTGGCAGACATATACCTATATAAACCGGAGAGGGCACGCACAGGTGCATGACAAACTTTTTCCGGTGAGCACAAAAAAGTACAGTCTTCCGGAATTTGAAAGAAACCTGCTATGCGATGCCTACGATGAAATTGAACTACTGGGCTTTTCAATAAGCATGGATGATTTTGATCTCCTTCGTACACCTGTGAGAGAGCCTTTAAAAGCCACTGATCTCAAACAGCTCCTAGGGCAAGAAGTGCGCATCATGGGCTTGCTCGTTACCTGGAAACCGGTGCGCACATCCAAAGGAGAAAACATGTGCTTTGGCACATTTTATGACATGGAAAAAAACTTTTTTGATACGGTGCATTTTCCACCTGTCTTCAGAGAATATCCATTAAGCGGAAAAGGCGTCTACCTGATCAAAGGAAAAGTGAGTGAGTCGTTCGGCCAATTTACCATTGAGGTTAGCAGGATTGCCAAACTTCCGCTCAAGCCTGATCCAAGGAATGGATGATTTGACCAAATAACTTCTCTCTTACATAGAGGCGAAATATTCGATTAATTAAGCAACAGACAGCTTGTGATGAATGGAAAATTCAACAACAAAACTTAAACCACCACAGGCTCTGGTTCCTTTTCAATCCGCAGGTTGCCGATGATAAATTCCTGTCGTGCAGGTGTATTTTTTCCCATGTAATACGAAAGGATATCATCCAGGCTGGTATTGCGGTCTATCAATACCGGCTCAAGACGCATATCCTTCCCGATAAAGTGTTTGAACTCATCAGGAGAAATTTCTCCCAATCCTTTAAAGCGTGTAATTTCGGGTTTAGGTGAAAGGTCATGAATGGCATTCACCCTTTCCTGCTCATTGTAACAATACCTTGTTTCTTTCTTGTTTCTTACGCGAAACAGGGGTGTTTGCAAAATATACACATGACCATTTTTAATTAGGTCAGGAAAGAACTGAAGAAAAAAAGTGAGCATGAGCAGACGGATATGCATGCCGTCTACATCTGCATCGGTAGCAATCACAATATTGTTGTATCGAAGATCATCCAACCCATCTTCAATATTTAGTGCACTCTGCAACAAATTGAATTCTTCATTTTCATACACAACTTTTTTAGTAAGACCATAACAGTTAAGGGGTTTTCCTTTTAAACTAAAAACAGCCTGTGTAAGCACATCGCGTGATTTGGTGATGCTTCCGCTTGCAGAATCGCCCTCGGTAATAAACAGCGTGGATTCCAGTTTGCGTGGATCGGAACTATTGAAATGTATTTTGCAATCCCTGAGTTTTCGGTTGTGCAGACTGGCTTTTTTTGCACGCTCACGAGCCAATTTGCGGATACCCGAAAGCTCTTTCCGTTCTTTTTCCGACTGGATGATTTTTTGCAAAAGCAAATCGGCAGTTTCCGGATTTTTATGCAAATAATTATCCAATTCCTGCTTTACAAAATCACCAATAAAACTGCGGATACTCGGTCCACCAGGTGCAATGTCTTGAGAACCTAATTTGGTTTTGGTCTGAGACTCAAACACCGGCTCCTGCACCTTGATGCTGATGGCAGCCACAATACTGGTGCGAATGTCTGAAGCATCGAAATCTTTCTTATAAAAATCCCTCACTGTTTTTACGAGCGCCTCTCTAAATGCACCCTGATGTGTTCCACCCTGTGTGGTGTGCTGACCATTTACGAATGAATAGTATTCTTCTCCATACTGAGAACCATGTGTAAAGGCAATTTCAATATCATTCCCTCTGAGGTGAATAAGTGGATAAAGAATATTGCCACTGAGATTGCGCGACAATAAATCGTGCAATCCTTTTTCCGATACATAAGGTTTGCCATTGTACTCAAGAATTAGACCTGTATTCAGATAAGCATAATTCCAGATCATCTGCTCCAGATACTCATGCATAAAATGAAAGTTACCGAAAATGGCATCATCAGGCATAAATGTTACACAGGTTCCATCTTTCTCGTGGGTAGAGGCAACAGGAGCATCCTTCACCAATAGCCCCCTTTTAAATTCGGCAGTTTTTATTTTTCCTTCTCTGGCAGATTGGATTCGAAATGAAGCAGAGAGTGCATTTACAGCTTTTGTACCAACACCGTTCAAGCCCACTGATTTTTTAAAAACCTCAGAATCGTATTTGGCTCCGGTATTAATTTTGGATACGCAATCAATCACTTTACCCAAAGGAATACCTCTTCCAAAATCTCTGATGCTCACCGCTTTTTCCCTGACAGTTATCTCAATCTTCTTGCCATAGCCCATCACATACTCATCAATGCAATTGTCGATTACTTCCTTGATCAGAATATAAATACCATCATCGTGAGAAGTTCCATCTCCCAGCTTACCAATATACATGCCGGGACGAAGACGGATATGCTCTTTCCAATCAAGCGAGCGGATGCTGTCGTCGTTATATGCGTTTTGTTTTGCCATTATCTATTTGATTTTTTGTTTGTACCATTCAGAAAAAGCCCGCATGGCATGAGCCCTGTGGCTGATTTTATTTTTCTCTTCGAAGTACATTTCTGCAAATGTATGTTTATATCCTGCCGGAATAAATAGGGAATCATAACCAAATCCATCTTTGCCCGCTTCTTTGAGTGCAATCGATCCGGATACTGCTCCCACAAAATACACTTCTGTATCCGCATCGATGTAACAAAGCACACAAACAAACCTGGCCGTGCGTCGGATATCAGTCTGCATGGCTTCCAGAAGTTTTGTTCGATTTTCGCTGTCTGAGGCAGCATGCCCGGCATATCGAGCAGAGTAGATTCCGGGGCTGTTACACAAAGAAATTACCTCTAACCCTGAATCATCAGCAAGGGAAGGCATACCCGATTTCGAAAAAGCTTCCATCGCTTTGATTCTTGCGTTTTGCAGATAGGAAATTCCCGTCTCATCAGGGAAAGTAGAAATACCTGCATGCTTTAAGTCAATAAAGGTTATCGGCAATCGCAAATCATAGGCAATGTCATTAAACTCACTTAGTTTATGATGATTGCCGGTGGCAAGCAGTATTTTTTTTTCAGCAGGCATCAGTTTGGTAGAATGTAGAACTCTGTTCTTCTGTTCCGGTTTCTTCCTTCTTCGGTTTCGTTGGATACAAGAGGTACCTTATCACCAAAACCTTTGAAAGATATTTGTTTGTTTGAAATCCCTTTCGACAGGAGATACGAATATACGGCAAATGCCCGGTCAGCAGAGAGAGCAAGGTTATCTGCCGGGTTGCCTCGGTTGTCGGTATGCCCGCGTATTTCCATTTTCAAACCGGATTGCTCACGCAGATAATCTGCAAATGCATCCAGGATATACTTACTTTCTTGCAGCAGTTCAGATGAATTAACCCCATAATTGATATTGTCCATTCGGAAAGCTTTTCCCTTCTCAACTTTTTCTAAAGTTTTGGTTCCTGTATGTATGATAGGACTTGCATCCAACTCTAAGGATTTCACCAACCTGCTGTTGAATGCAGCATCCGGCGCAATAAAACTCACAACCGCATCTTCATTTTTCTCCAGTGTGTAAATCCCTGCATAGCCTCCTGTGAGTGAATCTACTTCTATGCGCGTAATTTTTTTTGATTTTACACCTTTTATTTCAATGTGTGTTTTTGCAAGTGGCAGCGCATCCGCAGCAAGATTGCCCTTTAATAACAATACTTTTTCAGGCCTTGCTTCAGGATATAAATCAAAAGTGAATACATCCCATCCTCCGGCACCTTTCCCTCTTAGCTTGCTGCTGGAGAAGTATCCCTTTTTGCCATCGAGACTCACAAAAAAACCCGCTTCATCTTCCGGTGTGTTGATGGGATATCCTAGGTTCAGCGGTTTCTTGAAGGCTCCTGATGAATCTGTTTTTACATAAAATATATCATATCCGCCCAAACCAATATGTCCGTCGGAAGAGAAGTAAAGCGTCTTGCTATCGGAATGGATAAAAGGTGACTTTTCATTCTTGTCTGTATTTATTTCCGGACCCAGTAGCTTTGCCTTGCTCCAACTTCCATCTTCTTTTTTTGAAGAGTAATAAATATCCATACCCTTACTTCCTTCCCGTGCTGAAGCAAAATAGAGGCTACTTCCATCCCCCGATAAACTGGGTTGAGATTCCCATCCATCAACAGTATTCACAGAATCACCAAGATTGAAAAATTCAGTCCATACACCATCTTTCATGGTACTACCATATAAATCACAATTCACTTTTCCATACTTGTTTTGCTTACATATTGTAATAATAAGTTGCTTGTTACTAAGTGCAAATGTTACGCCCCCATAGCCTTCCCCGGGAGCATTAAATGGTGCATCAAGAGCTTTCGGCGGATTGTACACTTCACCATCTTTACTTGCGCAATAAAACTCTTCCACCTGCCTGGGCGTTAATTCATTTCTTCCCTGTTTTGTGTAACGACGCGTATAGTACAACATGCTATTGTCGGGCGTTAACATGGGTAAAAACTCATCTTCATAAGTATTCACAGCACTTATCGATTGAGGACTAAATGGGACAGGCTTTGCATAGACCTCTGCAAGGAATGACGCCAAGGGTTTGATCTTTTCTGCATCACTCAATTCTTTTTCATCCTTTGCATCCTCATGCTTCAAATAAACCTGCAGGTAATCATTGCATTGGGCATATAATTTTTTCGAAAATGCAATTTTCCCTAAAAGATAATACACCCTTGCGTTGTAAAAAGGACAGATCTCAATGGCATTTAAAAAATATTTTTCTGCCGTGAGATATCCGTTTCCCTCCATTTGTGCGAGCATTACATAGGCATTTCCCAGAGCATACCAGGCAGACGCAAACTGCGGGTCTTCTTCTGTGGCTTGTTTCAAAAAAGCGATTCGGCGATGGATATCAAAATTTTTATGGTCCAGCCCCTTTTCCATCAGTTTGCCTGTCTGTTTTGATGGAGTTTCCTCACAACGCTGAGCATGCAAGTTGAATGGAACAAACCACACTAAAAAAGCCAACAGAATAAGTGCTGATTTACCTTCCTCTATCATCTCCATGAAGCACAAAAATAAAAAGCCGCAGAACGGAGTCTGCGGCTTTAGTTAAAGTTTTTACAATATTTTATCTCATGATTTTGGCAGTCATGACCCTGTCGCCATACTGCACATTTACAAAGTACATGCCTTCGCTGAGGTTATTAATCATTGGCAGATAAACTTTTCCGGTTTGACCAAAGTAGGATCCTGCAGGAACAACAACTTGTCCCATGGCATTGGCAATGGATACATTGAAACTGCGCTCACGATCAAAGTTAAACTTTGCATAGAATCCTCCGGCATCGCGGAACACAGCTACTTGTGATTCGTCACGAACACCCGCATTCAAACTTGTGATCAGCGGATTGCTGAACCTGAGGGTGAGGTCCATCAGGGTATCGTTAGATCCGGTGTTGAAAGAATACAAATTGCTGTTGCTGAGGTCATATGTTGCACCGGTTTGGTTGTCAACAATCACCAGATGATCACTTGCAAAAGGAGCAGGATAAGATGCTGCAAGTTGAGCAATACCGGTAAAATTGATGGCATATGCAGTGTTGGGCTGAACCTTGGCGCGCAATGGAATCATCAGCGACTGGTCTAAAGTTGCCTGAGAGTAGATAGAGAGTGCAGAGGCAGCCTTTATTGCATAAAGGTTGATACTGCTACTGGTGCCAAGGAAATCATATGCATCCAGGTTATCATCAACCGTGGCAGTAATAGCATTCTGATTGAAACGAACAACCACTTCGTCACTTTGATTGGTACCAAGAGTCATCAGGTTTAGACGAAGCAATGATTCATTGTCGAGCGTTGTTTCAGCCTGACGCAGGAATGCAGCAGTATTGGCTGTTTTTACATTCTCTGTGGCAATCAGTGAAGGAGAGGCTGAAGTGGCTTTTACCATGAAGCCCTGTGAAGAATTGATGTAGCGTGATCCACCATTGGTGGCAACACCAGATACATAGGAAGCCATGGAACTGGTAGCTGCGTTATAGATGTAAACAGCATTGGCAACATTGGTCTTTGTCCAGCCTGCCGCATCCCAGTCAATATTAGATGGATATGGATTGGCAATCAGATTCCATCCGTCCTCATTGATACCTCCGCTGTTGGTGTAAGAAATACTAAAGTTCTTATTACCTACAGTATGTGTTCCTGTAACATCAAACTTGATGTCGTTGGTAGTTTGGAAACCGGTTGACATGTAAGCCCAGTATCCTCTTCCGTTCACAAGGGTATTTGATCCGTTTGTTGGTGGGGTGAAACCATTGTTTGAAACACCCGTGGTTGTTTCATCATACCAGTAAACAGAGGTGAATGAAGGGAAGGTGTTTGCAGTTGCTCCGGGGAATCCTGAAGTAGGGAAGTTATTCGTCCAGTCGTTGATGGTGGCATCATTCACACAAGAGCCAAGCAATGCCCATCCCGGACCTGAGGTAGAACGAGGTGCATATCTTTCCATCGTGATGCGACCGGTAATACTTCCGGAAGCAACAGGCGCAAGGCGGGCTGTTTGGGTATTGGTTGACACAAATATCATGGAATCACCGGTGTTTACATTAAAGGTACCTGATGTGATTGTCATTGTATTGCGCACACGATTTACGCCTGAAGTTCTCACTACACCGGTTCCGGTGCGGTTGATGGTGAGATTCTCATAGCTAAATGGTCCTCCGGCAAGTTGATTAGAAGCACCTGAGCCATTGTATTCCACCGTTGTTCCGGTTGTTGTGTAAGTGTTGGTACCGGGAGTAAAGCTTCCGCTCAGGCGAATGTTGCCGGTATTGCTCAGGGTTCTGGCACCTGAAGAAGAGCTACTCAGGTTAAAGTATTGGAAAGCAGGAATGGTTTGTGCTGCACTTCCATTAAAGTTAACTGTACTGCCGGTAACCGAATAGGTATTGGTTCCGGGTGTGAATGTTCCTGCAATACCAATGGTACCTATTGAAGCAAGCGTACGATTACCTGTTGAAGAACTACTCAGGTTGAAATAGTTGAAAGCAGGGATGGTTTGTGCGCTTGTACCATTGAAGTTGATGGTGCTGTTTGTGGTAGTGTATGTGTTGGTGAATGGAGTAAATGTTCCGGAAATGTTAACGGTAGAACCGTCAGGGAAAATCCTTGCACCTGTATTTTCAGAGGAAAGATTGTGATAATCAATGGCCCTGATGGTTTGGCTTCCTGATCCTCTGTACACGAATGTGCTGGTTCCTTTGTTAAAGATTCCGGTGAAATTGTTTGCTCCTGAAAGATTGATGGTTCCTGTGGTGGCAGTGATGGAAGTACTTCCATTGAAATCACCACCGATGGTAAGTGTTCTGAGGTTTACATCAAAATCGCCGGCAGTGAGGGTGAGGTTTCCTGTTTGAACCAGGTTACAAAGTAACTGCACACCTGCGGTGTTATTGATGGTGAGATTATTCATCGTTTCACCCACTGATGCAGAGCGATAGAGGCTTTGTGAACCAGTTCCGTTGAAGACAACGGAACCGGTACTTACAAATGTACCACCGCTGTTGTTCCAGTTGCCTTTGATGTTCACAGTGAAAGCACCTCCGTTCATGCTGCTCCTTGCCGTAAGAATCTCAAGATTGCCATCGATGTTGATGTTGGATGCGAGCGAAACAACTTTATTAATAGCACCTGAGTTCGACATACGCAAAGTATGGAATGGCTGACTGCTCGATGAAGTAATGGTTTGGGTACCACTGTTTTTATTAAAGAGTACAACACCCGAACCATGCAGGAAATTACCCGTGCTTGTCCAGTTGCCACCTATGGTAACTTGATGTAAGGAATTAGCAACTAGGAAAGTACCTGCAGAAATCAGAAGATTTCCGGTGATTGTAAGGCTGGTACTGGTCTGGAAAGTAGCTGCACCATTGAGGGTTAGGTTGTTAAATGATCCGGTACCACCACCCACAGGCTTGAATCCTGAGGTAGCTGTCATGACAACAGTTGAAGCACCGGCATTAAATGTTCCGGTATTTGCCCAGGTATTGGTAACTGTAATTACCGATGTAGAACCACTAGTAACGGTAAGTGTTCCTGTGTTTGCCAAACTTCCGTTAATGTTCAGGGATTGGTTTTCCTGAATAGTAAGAGTGGCTCCGGAATTGATGGTGATATTGCCGCAAGAACTCGGACCAGAAGAAGTTTTAATCACAGGGAAGTTGCCTGAAGCACCACTCACATTGGGAATTACCACATTCACGGTATCGAAAGGACCGAAGGTGGCAGGGAAACCAAATACATCGTTCCAGTTGGCAAGATTTGCCCACTCGGTGTCTGCAGCTCCTGTCCATGTAAGCAGGGGATTGGTATATGTCCAGCGCACCGTACCAGTGTTCGGACTGGCATCATCATTCTCATAAGGGGCACCGGCCAATGGTCCGTAAGAATCTCTGAAGGTAAGCACACCAGTGCCGAATGTGCGGGTCACATTGTAAGTTGGACCGGACTCAAACAATACTGAATCAATCGTGAAATCTGCGAAGTTGTTCTGGATATCAAGGTAAGTTCCACCCGGAGCACCATTGGTAAAGTTACCGTCAGTAAGACGATTAGTAGCATGAATAATGGCTCCCGGCTTGATGAGTAATCCGGAAGCGTTGAGGAAACCAAACTGATAGTATTGTGCCTGAATGGTTCCTCCTGCATTCACAGAGAAGGTGTAGAATCCGGTGCTCTGTCTGCTGATGTTGTTGAGCACATTGGCTGAACTTCCCACAGCTTTGAACAAACCGCCATTGTTAACAGCAATGCTTGAAGAAGCACCGTTTAGCAATTGCCCGCTAGTTCCCATGTCGAAAGTACCATTGATGGTAAATCCGTCAACACCCACATTGTCTCCGTTGAAGAAGGTGAGGTTGTTCATTCTGAGCGTTCCGGAGGCTATATTGGTATTTCCACCGGTACGAAGCGGGTTTGTAACAACATCAAAAATGGTGCTGGAAGTACCGCTGAGTGTAAGGTTGAAGAATGAAGATGCACCGTTATTAATGGTTCTGCTTGCAGCAGAAGTATTAAAGTTTACAGTACCACCGCGAGGCACAAAAGTAGACTGATTCAGCCAGTTGCCTCCAAGTAAGATGTTGAAGTTGCTTGAGGTCACATCAAGAGAACCCTGTTTAATTTGGAGATTGCCGTTAAGTGTGGTGTTTGAGCCAAGCTGGAAAATAGCATTGCCATCAACCACCAGGTTGTTGAAGGTGGATGTACCATTGTTAATGGTCTTGGTTCCACCTGCGGCGTTAAAAATCACAGTTGATGCACCCGGCAGCAGGTTTCCTGTTCCGCCTTTGGCCCAGTTGCCTTTCACTTCGATGGTATCTCCGGCGCCTGTGGAAACAATGTTACCATTGAGGAAAAAGTCTCCATTGATGACTAAATCAGGTGCTGAAGCAAATGGGGTATTTACAGTAAGGGTTGCGCCGCTTGTGATGGTCAGCTTGTTGGTAACTGCTCCATCCTGATTAATCACAGGCTGGTTGGTTACCAGAGGAATAATTACATCCTCGGCACCTGTAGGCACAATGTTCGGACCTGCACTGGCAGTCCAGTTGTTTGCATTATACCAGTTTGTACCGCTGCTTCCGTTCCATGTCAAAGAGATAGGACCAGTCCAGTTAATCCTGCCATTGGGGTCATTTTCAAAACTGGGACCTGAGAATGAACCTAGGAAATTATTAAATGTGATGTTACCGGTATTTACCGTTTTGGAAGCATTCCTGGCTGTTCCTCCCGGATTCACGCTGAAAGCAACGCTCTCCATGGTGAGGGTTTGGGAGTTGTTAATGACGAAATAAGTTCCATTGGAGGCGCCATTTGTAAATGTTCCGTTGCTGAAATTATTTGTTGCATTAATTGTGGCAGATGAATTAATCTGGATACCGGTTGCATTCATGAACTCAAACACATAGTGCTGAGCCGAGATGTTACCATTCACCACAAAATTGTATCGTCCACCGCTGCTGTTATTCGTAACCCTTGCGAGGTTTCCGGCTGTTCCAACAACTGATAAACTTCCTGTTGATGATACGGTGAGCGTAACACCATTACCCAATCCAATTCTTCCGCCGGCTCCAACGATATAGGTTCCATTGATATTTACTGCCTGGTTATTTGTACCCAGATTCACCTGGTTTCCATTTCCATTGAATGTGCCCGAAGTCAGGTTGAATGAACCATTTACAGCGAGGTTATCAGCAGCAGTATAGGTAGCACCCGGAGCATTAATGGTCAGGTTGTTAAGTGAAGAACCATTGAGTCGGATTGTACCTGTACCGGTAGTACCTGTAAGGATATAAGAACCTGATGTAGTAATTGAACCGCCGTTGTTTTCTAAACTTCTTCCAACAGTTGCTGTGTTACCATTTAAGTCAAGCGTACCGGAAATAACCTTCAGGTTATTCTGAATGTTGGGAGAACCATTGTTTAACTGCGCCAGTTGTCCGCTCAAGCGATTAATCGTAAGGTTGTAGAAAGACTTGTTACCTGTACCACCGATATAAACATATTGGATAGCAGAACTTGTACCATTAAGAATCACTTCTCCTTGGTTGGCGATGAAAGAACCATTGCTGTTGTTATTAAAGATACCACCAACAAGCAAGGTGTAGTTTGAAGGCGAACAATCGAGCGTTGTGGAATTAATGGTCAGGTTACCTTTCACAGTGGTGTTTTCACCAAGGGTTTTTGTAAATACTCCTCCACCAAGGATAAGATTTCCATAGCTGATACCTGCAATGGTTTGATTGAGCGCACCATCATAGTAGGTATTTGAGGTCACATCAACATCATAGGCTCCAAAATTGGTTGGGCCGTTATTTGCTCCCCTGATATATAGATTGGTACTTGGCTCTGATGAAAAAGTAGCAAGAGGATTGATGCAATTCATCGTAAAGGTCTGGAAGTTCAGGTATTGTGTGGCTGTCAATACATTCACATCTCCATTCACGGTCACATTACCTGAGAGGATTTTTGCCCCTCCCACTTCAAAAGACAACTGGTTAAAGTTACCACCAATAATAGACTGGGTTCCGAGACGCATGAAACGGATACCGCCGGTATTTGAAATACAAGTACCACTTCCTGTCCAGGTAGTTCCTGTGTATTGATGCAGGTTACCACCGTCATCATAAGAACTTCCTGCATTCATGGTTACATTGCCTCGCAGGTCCCATATACTAGCAGCACTGGCAGTAAGGGTGGAACCTGTGTTAAGGGTAAGGGTATTAATCACAATAAAAGTTCCTACAGTGGTCTTTGTGGAAGTTCCACTGGTGGTCATGTTGGAAAATTCTCCGTTTGTGATGGTTTGAGGTGAGTTACCATTGAAATTGATGGTTCCTGAAACAGAGCTGATAAACTGAGCAGTGTTGCTATAGTTTCCTTTAACAAAATACAGGTAACCTGCGTTTACAGGAGCCAGTGTTCCGTTGGTGATGGATAATGAGCCATCAATAAATACAGTGGTTCCTGAAAGGTTAAAAGTAGAATTGTTACCGTTGATATTCAGATTGAAGAACGCAGAGGTAAGAGGAGCGATGCTGAAGGTACCCGAAACACCGGTAAATGTTACCGTACCGGATCCGTGCACGAAAGTTCCGTTGGTACCTCTGTACCAAGAACCTTGAACAGTGATGTCCGAGGTAGGGTCAATGACTGCTAGAACCCCATTACTGCTTCCTGTTCCAATGATGATATCGCCGGTTACAACTAGGTCATATCCATTTTGAAGACCTAGATTACCATTAGTAATGGTGATGTTCTTACAAGTGGCGTTGGCGGAATTGACAAGTGGATTATTGGTAACCGCAGGAATCTGTACATTGTCAACAGAGGTTGGCACAGATGCAGGAGACCAATTACCGGGGATATTCCAATCCCTGTTTACTGCTCCTGTCCAAACCAAATTCTGAGTGATCGGCCAGCGCATAAATCCGTCTGTGGCGGAGGCAGGACCTGCACCATCCGACTCATATTGGAAGTTGCCCAATGTACCCGAAATTAACTCATTGAATTGAACAGTCGTACCGGTTGTTCTTTGCACATTAAAATGCACACCAACAGTAGGTGAGCCAACAAAATTGAAAATCAAATTTTGGATGGGTGAAGTTACTGTACCATTTAAAACGAGGTAGTATTTGGGAACACCACCCGCTGTATTAATAAATGACCAAGTACCGTCTGAGAGATTGTTTGTATTGTCAACGGTAGCACCTGCTGCAATATTCATACCTGCATCCGACATGTATTCATAAGCATAATACTGTGCTTTGATCAGTGAACCTGACAGCATATTAAGTTGCAAGCGACCTGTTCCGGTTGCACGCGTAATCTTGGCAGGGTAAATATTGTTTCCGATGGTTTCGAGGGTACCATTCACATTGAGCACAGAAGTACCATTGTCACAGTTCAAACGAAGGGTTGAGTTACTGTTTACCTTTAGGGTTGCTCCTGCTGCAACCGTATGTGTTTCAATGAGTGCATTGTTGGAACCCAGTGTAAGAATGTTTCCATTAAGGTTAATCGTTGCACCATTACCTATTGTCAGCTGACGGTTAAAGATGGTGTTTGCTGCCAAGAGCGTATATGTTCTAGCATTGGTGAGTGTGCTGTTAAAAAATACATCCCTCAATTGTTGTGTACCTAAATCGATGGTTTTGGAACTTGCATCACTACTTTCAAAAAACACAGAGGAAGAATTGACAGCAAACCCTCCGGGAGATGACCAATTGCCTCTACAAGTTAGATTGAAGTTGTTCGTTGATGTATTCAGCGTGGTTCCGAAGTTGATGGTGATGTTGTTCACATTCCAGTCGGAATTCAACAGTTTTGTGCCGTTCCCACCAACAGTCAGGTTTTGGAAGGTAAAACCACCGGGCATATTGAAGGTTTGGTTACCACCGTCGAAAATAAAATTCGCAGCTGAACAGTTGAATGTACCATCATTGAAAATAGATCCGCGGATGGTATGTGTTAAGCTACCCATGTTTACAACCGCTCCAACAGCTATGGTAACACCGGGGAAAAGGTAACCATTGTTGTAATGGAAATTTACCCCGTTGTTAAGGAATGTAACAGGGCCTGCCGTGTTGTTGAAATTCATCACACCCTGATAAATGTTGGATGCACCTACATTGATATTTTGTGCTCCGGTACCTACGAAATTGAAAATGTTATTACAACAAGAATTCAAATGATTAAAGGAACCGTTGTTTGTCCATGTAGCACCACTAAAGTTGATGGTGCGGTTGGTACAATTTACAGTTACTCCAGTGTTAATGGTCACATTTCCTGAGATATTAATGATGTTATTTACATTCACTGCAATGGTCTTGATGCCTGTGTTGGCAAATATTATGTTGCCTATATCCAGCGCTCCACCCGAAAAATCTGCAATGTTTTGAGCCGCTCCATTCATGGTGATGGTAGTGCCCACAGTAGGCGTATAAAGCCTGATATCCATCGTTGCACCACTGAAATTGATGTTCTGACCGTTATCGATGAAAGTGGAACTATTGGTGGCTAGGTTTCCGGTTATATTTAGTGCAGCACCCGACTGAATGGTTGAGGTAGAAGTATTGGAAAGTGTGAGGTTGCCATAGGTTGGCACATTGAAGATGGTCTGGGGATTGGTTCCGCCATTGAGATTTACTGTACTGGTTTGGTTGAGAGCATAAGAACTGAAGCCCTGAGGGAAAGCCAGACCGGTAGAAGAAGGGATGGCACAATTAAGTGTGGCACCGCCTTGCAGGTTGAAGTTTCCACCCGCACCTGTCATAAGGAAAGTTCCGGTGGTAAGAGAAACTCCGTTTTGTACTACCACATCACCTGCGACATTGAGGTTGGCAAGCATGGTTTTGGCGCCCGAACCGGCAAGCGTAATGTTTCTGAAAGCTATAGGGAATCCGGTGTAATCAACATCAAAGTTGTATCCGGGTCCATTGTGTGTGAATGTTCCTGTTGTTCCCCAGAGAATTACCCTTCCAGTGGGGGGAAATGCAAGATTTCCTGCAAGGGTAAGATTCCTGTCGCTTGCATCCAATTGGGTGTTTACATCATTTATGGTAAGTCCTCCGGCAATAGTAATGTTGCCCGTGAGTACTTTGGTGCAAAGACCCGCTGTGGTACTTAAAATCAAGTTGCCATAATTGGTGGTAAAAATGGTTTGTGTAGGTATTGTTGCTCCATTGGCAACAGTATATTGTACAGTACAAGAAGTATTTAAGGTTACTGTTCCAAAACCGCTTGGAAAATTAGAGGCACCCCTGAAGATAAGGGTATTCACTGCAGTAACGGAAAATAGTTTTGAAGGTGTTCCAGTCAATTGAAAAGTTGAGAAATCAACAGTTCCGGAAGCAGCACCAATGGTGAAGTCGCCGATGGTACTAAAATCCCTGAAAACAGTCTTGGCTGCTGCACCTGTAATCAGCACATTGCTGAAAGTGGTGCTGTTTGTACCATTGTCAATTTGCTGGGTTCCGCTGGTACCGCCAAACTGCACCAGTCCGGAAGTAGTCTGGGTAAATCCGGTAGCCGAGTTGTTAATCCAGTTGCCATTGACAAAAATAATGTTCTGGCCGGCATCAATAGTTGTGCCCGATCCAATGGTGATGTTATTGATGGTTACATTGGAGAGGATACTTTTTGTACCACCACCGGAAGTGACAAAATTGAAGAATGACCCTCCACTGATACTTTGGTTACCTGCACCTGAGAATGTGAGCGTACCGCTTCTGGGAACAAAAACCCCATTAGTACCAATATTCCAGTTGCCCTGCACGGTAATGCCGAAGCTAGAAGATGTTACATCCAATGTACCATTGCTCAGATCCA
>Ga0068872_10001533_pt1 | contig 18627 bp, 18 predicted proteins | sample NOAtaG_7_FD_66441 | JGI IMG/M metagenome (GOLD analysis project Ga0068872, IMG submission 66441) | Freshwater lake microbial communities from Lake Erie, under a cyanobacterial bloom - NOAA_Erie_Diel1S_2200h metaG | ecosystem: Environmental > Aquatic > Freshwater > Lake | place: USA: Ohio, Lake...
TCAAATTCGCAGTTGCCCGCGACACCCTTGCTCTTAGCTAATGATATGCACTTCAGCACTCATTCGGGACTTGCACCCTATAGCCAGTAAACATGCCTGACGCACAAAGAAAAAAAGACCGGCAATGCCGGTCTTTTTCTAATTTCAATTACCTCAATCCTGTTACGAAACTGCAGCCGCTGACTCTTGCAGTTTTGACGTGAATTTAAGAGCAACCACCTTCTTGGCCTTGTAGCCACAGTAACCGCACTCGTAGTGCTTCATCAATTCGCCCTCCGAAGATGGGGATGGTTGCGTAATCACTTCTTCCCTCACAACTTTGAACGTCTGGTAATTACATTCGGGGCACTGTAAGGCATGCAGGTGACCTGCATATTTCTCAATTTTGATATACCCGGTTTCCTCGTCCTTCCAAACGTCATAATCAACGGAGAAAACATTTTCTTCCGCTATCATACCCTCGTCCATGTAGGCATCTTCCTCCTCCTCACTCAACAGCTTCATGGCCTTACCCGTTTTGGGTGAAACCCGAGGCTTGTAGCGCAGTACTTTCAGGCGCTTCTCAATAAAGAAAGGATAATAGAAGTTAAGCAGGTTCTGGATCACCAGCCCTACGAGCATTCCAAACGCTACCGTCATAAACACCCGCACAAAAATCCACACCGGGGTAAGCTCCGTTATGTTCGCATTAAAGAAGAAGCAGCCACCCAGAATCAGGATGATGGATGCGATCCACAGGAATTTGATTTCGTGCTTATTAATGAAATCATATTTATCCTTGTTGTCTACGATCAGGCTCAATCGGATGAAATATCCCAAGGCAACCAGAATACCTAAGCCCCAGCAAATGTAGGCGAGGTTCAAAGCCAGACTATTCCAGGAGGCGTACTTGTTCGGGTCTACAACTTCTTCCATAAATCGGTGTTAGCGGGTCTAAGTTAGTGAACTAACAAATATAGGCAATGCTTCATGTCTCTGCGAGGAAGCAAGTAACCAAAAAAGCAATAAAATTTCATGTTTTTAGCGGTTTTTCCGCGCAAATGAAACGATTGCCGTGGCGCAGGCTTCAGGTGCTTCCAGCATGCCCATGTGACCAACCCCGGAAAGAAGAGTAAAAACTGCGTTTTTGGCCAAACCGGCCATCTGGCGGCTGACGGCTTCAGGCACAACGGTGTCTTGCTGGCCGGCAATAATCAACAAGTTGGCTGATAATGCCGACAGCAATCCGGACCTATCCGGCCGGTCGCGCATGGCAGCGGCATATCCCGTAACAGTAGAATCCGGTGTTTGATAGCCAATGTCCAGGGCTGTTTTCATCGGGTTATTGCTTTTATCGGCAAACAGATTGGGGATGAGGCTATCAATAAAGGGTCTCGCCCCGTTTCGGTTCACAAATTCGATAGCCTTGTTCCGATTCGCCTTCTTTTCCTCCGAATCGGCAAATGCCGTAGAATGAAAAAGCCCGGCACCAGCAAACAGATCGAGATAACGGGCAACCATCGACAGTACCACATAGCCGCCCAACGAATGGCCAATCGGTAGGGGCTTTTCGGTAAAATGTTGAGACTTGATAAAATCGGTTACGATATCCGCTACCTCATCAACGGTAAACGGCTGCCGCAGCGCGGGCGACCTGCCAAATCCAGGCAGGTCAAGAGTAGTTACATCAAGATGATTCGTAAGAAGCGGCACGAAATCGCGCCAGATCTCAAGCGTTTCGCAGTAGCCGTGAATCAGAATCACCGGAAAGCCCGTGCCTGTCCGTTGGAAATGTAGTGCCGGCATCATGGGTTGCCTTACCGGTTAGCCAGGCTTGGCTCCAGCATCGCGAGGGCCGCTTTCTCAATTCCGTCCGGATCGAATCCACACTCGCGATGAAGTTCAATTTGTTCACCGTGTTCAATGATGGCATCCGGTATGCCCAGCCGCTTTACTTCTGCCGTGTAGTGGTGGTCCGCCATGAACTCGAGAATGGCACTACCGAAGCCGCCTTGGATACATCCATCTTCAATGGTGATCACTTTTTTGTATTGGCTAAAAATTTCATGCAGCAGCTTTTCATCCAACGGTTTTACGAACCGCATATCCACATGCCCTGCTTCAATGCCACGCGCAGCCAAACGTTCACAAACTTCGGTGGCGTAGTTACCGATGTGACCCAGGGTGAGAAATACCAACTCTTCGCCTTCGCGCAACTTGCGGCCTTTCCCTATTTCGATTTCTTCAAATGGGGTACGCCAGTCCGGCATCACACCCTGGCCCCGGGGGTAACGAATGGAGAAAGCTTTCTCGGTTCGCGGAAGTTGCGCCACATACATGAGGTTGCGCAGCTCCTGTTCATTCATAGGCGCAGCCACAATCATATTGGGCAAGCAGCGGAAATAGGCAATGTCGTAGGCTCCGTGGTGCGTTGGACCATCGGCACCGGCAAAGCCTGCCCGGTCAAGACAAAGATTCACCGGCAAATTCTGGATACACACATCATGCACCACCTGATCATAGGCACGTTGCATGAAGGAACTGTAGATGTTGCAAAACGGCACCAATCCCTGCGTGGCCAGTCCTGCCGAAAATGTAACGGCATGCTGTTCGGCAATACCCACATCAAAGGCGCGGTCGGGCATCTCTTTCATCATGATGTTCATCGATGAGCCCGAGGGCATGGCGGGCGTAATACCCACGATCTTTTCGTTTTGCCTGGCCAACTCAACCAGCGTATGGCCAAAAACGTCTTGGTATTTTGGAGCCTGTGGCTTTTCCGGTGTCTTTTTATAAATCTCGCCCGTGATCTTATCAAACAGCCCGGGTGCATGCCAGGTAGTGGCATTGCCCTTTTCGGCAGGACCATAACCTTTGCCCTTCACCGTAACACAATGAAGCAGTTTGGGGCCCTTGATTTCTTTCAAATCACTGAGCACATGCACCAGGTGGTCAACGTCATGGCCATCAACCGGACCGAAGTACCGGAGGTTAAGCGACTCGAAGAAATTACTTTGACTAAGCAACGTAGCTTTGATGCCGTGCTCCACCTTCGATACGATTTCCTGCGCACTCTTGCCAAAGGTGGAGAGTTTACCCAAGGCCGTCCAGACATCATTCTTCAACTTGTTGTACGTGCGCGAGGTTGTGATGTCGGTGAGGTAGTCTTTCAGGGCACCCACATTCGGATCGATTGACATGCAGTTGTCGTTGAGGATAATGAGAATGTTGGAGTCTGATACCCCGGCATGGTTCATGCCTTCAAACGCGATACCACCGGTCATCGCACCATCCCCGATCACCGCAATGTGTTGTTTATCATCAATTCCCTGATACTTGGAGGCCACTGCCATGCCCAACGCAGCCGACACGGACGTGGAGGAGTGCCCGACTCCAAAGGTGTCGTAGATGCTTTCTTTGCGCTTGGGAAAACCCGAGATCCCTTTATACACGCGGTTGGTGTGAAAAACATCCCTTCGCCCGGTGAGAATTTTATGGCCGTAGGCCTGATGGCCCACATCCCACACCAGTTGATCATAGGGCGTTTTGAACACATAATGCAATGCTACGGTCAATTCGACTACGCCCAGGCTGGCGCCAAAATGCCCACCGTAGACCGACACATTGTCGATGATAAAGTGTCGCAATTCATCGCAAAGCTGAACCAATTGCGCCTGGTCGAGTTTTTTCACATCGTCAGGGCCGTTGATATTGGCCAACAGTTTTCCGGGTTCGATTAACATGGGGTGAAAAAGCGGGTATTGATGATTAAAACAGACCGTGAAGGTAAGTGTTTTGCGCAACCCGCCCAATTTTGGGCTTTTCCACGGCACCGGGTGAATAGTTTGTGGGAAACTGAGACGATAACCTGAGCCGGAAATGGGGGAAACCCGGTATTTTTGCAACTTCATGACGACTACCGAAAACTTCGAAATTCGCCTGCCCCTCTTCGAAGGGCCCTTTGACCTGCTGCTGTTTTTCATCGAACGCGATGAACTGGATATCTACGATATTCCGATCTCCAAAATCACCAATGATTTTTTGGAGTACATGCATCGGCTGGAGGAACTGAACGTAGAACTGGCCAGCGAATTTATTCTGGTGGCTGCCACGCTCATGCGCATCAAGTCTAAAATGCTATTGCCCCGGCCGCAACTGGATGAAGCCGGCAATGAGATTGATCCGCGTGAAGAGCTCGTGAAGCATTTGCTCGAGTACAAAAAGTACAAATCGGTGATCGATCAATTCCACAAGATGGAAGAGACCGAGATCATGAAAGAAAAGCGCGGCAACCTGATGAAGGAGTTGCGCCAATTGGCCGAGAGTACCAACGTGGAAGCTGAGCTGCAGGATGTAGATCTCTTCAAGCTGCTGATGGTTTTTGAAAAGGTGATGAAGCGGGCCGAAGAGGAAAAGAATAAACCCGTGCATCAGGTGATTCAATACCCGTACACCATCGAAGAACGGAAAGAATTTATTCTGAGTGAAGTGCGCACCCGTGGCCGCATTGCGTTCACCGATTTACTGCATCAGTCACCGACACGCATTACATTGATTTTTAATTTTCTGGCCATCCTGGAAATGCTGGCGAACAGCTTGTTAAGCATTCAAGTGGGCGAAGGGTACAACAATTTTTGGATCAGTACCCGGGAAGAGGTGGCGGCTGAGAATAATGGCACAGTTGGTACTAACGGCTGATTTTGATAAGTTTATCCCTATGAATCTTGACGACAAAGTGAATCAATTGACTGATCTGATGGCGGATTTGGTTCCCGCGGTGGATCGCTTGACAAAGGTAGTCTCTGAGTCACAACGCAGTCAAGAAAAGACCAATGTGGAGTTTCAGGAATTGCGATTGTCGAACATCAAACTTGCTGACGCTATTGATAAGCTCTCGGCAAAGTTAGACACGCTCGGGGATCTTGAGTCGCGAATTAGCCGACTAGAAAAACTGGTGATAAAATAAACTCGGTTGGCCGATTCAACTCCGTACCTTCAACTCTGACCCGAGAAACTTGCCGGTAAAACTCGCAGCATTTTTAGCTACCTGCTCGGGGGTTCCTTTGGCAACGATCTTTCCGCCACCGGCTCCACCCTCTGGGCCAAGGTCAACCAGGTAATCAGCCGACTTAATGACATCCAGATTGTGTTCGATCACCAATACGGTGTTACCTTTGTCAACTAATTTCTGAAGCACGGCCAATAAATGCGCGATGTCCTGGAAATGTAAACCGGTGGTCGGCTCATCCAAAATGTAAAGCGTCTTACCGGTATCACGTTTCGACAGTTCAGTCGCCAGCTTTACGCGTTGTGCTTCACCGCCCGATAACGTTGTCGCATGCTGCCCAAGGGATATATAGCCCAATCCTACGTCATTGAGCGTTTCAATCTTGCGCAGAATTTTCGGCTGATGCTCAAAGAAGGTAACGGCCTCCTCCACGGTCATATCCAGCACATCAGAAATGGACTTGCCTTTAAACCGTACTTCAAGCGTTTCGCGGTTGTACCGTTTGCCTTTACAGGTTTCGCAGGGCACGTACACATCGGGCAAAAACTCCATCTCGATGTGTCGCAAACCGGCTCCTTCACAAGTCTCACAGCGCCCACCCTTTACATTGAACGAGAACCGGCCGGTTTTATAACCCCGGATCTTCGCCTCGGGCATTTGCGAAAACAAATCGCGAATGTCGGTGAATACACCCGTATACGTGGCCGGGTTTGAGCGGGGCGTGCGGCCGATGGGCGACTGGTCCACCTCGATCACTTTGTCAACCAACTTCAGGCCGTCAATTTTCTTATAGGGCAGTGGCTCTTTTCGGGCATTAAAAAAATGCCGGTTGAGGATCGGGAAAAGGGTATCGTGAATGAGCGTGGATTTACCGCTGCCCGACACACCGGTAACACAGGTGAACGTCCCCAACGGAATTTCGAGGTCAACATTTTGCAGATTGTTTCCATTGGCGCCCGTGAGCGACAGCCACTCACCCGATCCTTTTCTCCGATTCTTCGAAAAGGGTATAGTCAATTCGCCACTCAGGTAGCGGGCCGTAGTGCTGTTGTTGCGCAGAAACTGCTGCGGACTGCCCTCGGCCACGATAACGCCACCATGACGGCCCGCGCCCGGACCAATATCCACAATGTAGTCGCTCTCGAGCATCATTTCCTTGTCGTGTTCGACTACTACCACGGTGTTGCCAAGGTCCCGCAAATCTTTCAGGGCTTTAATCAGGCGGGCGTTGTCGCGGGCATGCAACCCAATACTTGGTTCGTCCAAAATATACAGCACGCCCACCAGTTGCGTACCAATCTGGGTAGCCAATCGTATCCGTTGCGACTCACCACCGCTCAAGGTGTTAATCGGGCGGTTCAGGTGGAGATAGTCCAGCCCGACATCCAACAGGAAACCAATCCGCTTGCGAATTTCTTTCAACACTTCAGTGGCAATCACCCGCTGCTTTTCATTGAGTCGGCCTTCCAAGCCGTCAAACCATCGGCTAAGCGCTGAAATATTCAGTTCAGCCAGTTGGGCGATGTTGGTGTTGTCGAGCTTAAAATGAAGAGATTCTTTTTTCAGACGAGCGCCCAGACATTCCGGGCACGTGCGGGTGATGGTAAAATCCTCCGTCCACTTTCGGGTAAAGTCCGACCCGTCCTCACGCATCTTATTGATAAAACTGATGATGCCTTCGAATTTGGTATTCCATTCAGTACCCGGATACTTCACGGATGCGACCGCCACGGGCACATCATCTCCGTACAACAATATCCGCATCACTTCTTTCGGAATGTCTTTGATGGGTGTGGCCAGCGATACCTTGTATCGTTTTAATATCGCCTCCACTTTTTTAAAGATCCAGATGTCGCGGTATTCACCAAGCGGCAAAATGCCTCCGCGGCTGATGCTTAGCTTTTTGTCCGGAATAACCGACTCCTCAGTAATTTCTTCGATAACACCCAACCCGTTGCACACCGGGCAGGCTCCATAGGGTGAGTTGAATGAAAACAAATTGGGGGCAGGCTCGTCATACGAAAGGCCCGTGGCCGGATCCATCAGGAACCTGGAAAAGTGATGCACTTTACCCGACTCCTCCATGGCCATCATCACGCCTTTGCCTTCTTTCATGGCTCGTGCCACCGACCGGCTGATCCGGAATCGATCCTGGGGATCAGCAACTATCCGGTCAACAACGATTTCAATGTCGTGTATCTTAAAGCGATCCACCTGCATTTTGGCGGTGATCTCCGCTAACTTCCCATCGATTCGCACCTTGGTAAATCCCTGCTTTCGAATCTGAACGAATAACTCGCGATAGTGGCCCTTTCGGCCTTTGACCACCGGAGCCAGCAGGGTGAGTTTTTTGCCTGCGAAATTCCCCAGCAGGGCATCCAGTATCTGATCTTCCGATTGGCGGATCATTTTTTGCCCACTCAGGTACGAGTATGCTTCACCCGCGCGGGCAAAGAGCAGGCGCATGAAATCATAAATTTCGGTAACGGTGCCAACCGTTGAACGCGGATTGCGCGAAGTGGTCTTCTGCTCGATGGAAATAACCGGGCTTAAGCCGTTGATCTTGTCCACATCGGGGCGCTCGAGGTTACCGATAAAGCTGCGTGCATAGGCAGAGAAACTCTCCATGTAGCGCCTTTGCCCTTCGGCATAAATGGTATCAAACGCGAGCGATGATTTGCCGCTACCGCTAATGCCGGTGATAACCACCAGTTTGTTGCGCGGCAACGCCACCGACACATTCTTCAAATTGTGCTCACGAGCCCCGATCACTTCGATGTGGTCGTGCCCGGTAGGGTCATTTGAAAGAACATTTTCAGATTTTGTCATTGCCGCAAACCAATCGGCAAGAAATACAAATTTGAACTACGGATTGTTTCCGAACTAAAAAATAATTTGATCGATGAAGACTGGAACTAAAATACTAACTGGCAGCCCAGTAACCGGGATTCAATCTTTCCTTGATCGCTCGGCAATTGGATAAACCGGGCAACTTGGAGAAAGAAACCGGTCACATCTTTTGTCAAGGGGTCAACCACCCAATATTCTTTGACACCAAACGTCTCGTAAAGGTCTCGCTTCTTAACCAGATCATAATGGCTATTGCCGGGCGAAAGTACCTCGACAATCAAATCCGGAGTACCAAAAAAAGACTGATCCAACTTGCCTGGGTTACCCTTCAAGATTACCGTAATGTCAGGCTGAACAGCATTACCCGTATTATCTAAAAAAACATCGAATGGAGCCGGCACGACAAAGCCCAATCCCTGATCCTCAACCCATTGATCTAATGCTCGGGTAATTTTCTTTTGAATCTGTTGATGGATAAACTGCGGTGCAGGCGACATAATCAAATTATTATCAATCAACTCCGCCAGCGTACCCTCTGGTAAACTCTGATAAACCTGCATTAGGGAACGGGGCGGTGTCTCGATCGTTCTCATTGATCAAAGATACAAATTTGTCAAGCCACGTCCTTACCCGTGGCCCAGCGCAACATTTCGAACCAATCTTGCCGATCTAACTGAATAGAAAGGGCTTTGGCTGATTCGACAATGCGATCGGGCTGTGTCGTACCGATAATGGGAAAGATTCCGCTGGGGTGCTGCATTAGCCAGGCCAGTGCCAACTGGCTATACGAGGCATTGTGCCTGGCCGCCATCGCGAACCAGTCGCGCTCATCGCCTACCCGTTTGCCACCACCCAGGGGCGACCAGGCCATGGCCCGCACCCGGTGAAGCATCAGGTTATCCAAATCACCGTTGAACAACGGATCAACCCGTGATAACGAGATTTCAATCTGGTTGGTGACCAGCGGAAAATCCAGCGCTTGCTGAAGAACATCAAATTGGGAAGGCGTGAAATTGGAAACGCCAACGTGGAGCACTTTGCCTTGTTGCTTCAAATCCGCAAACGTCTCAGCCAGCTCCGCGGGATTGAGCAGGGGATCGGGCCGATGAATCAACAGAAGATCCAGGTAGTCCGTGCCCAGTGCCGCCAGTGAATGGTCAACTGACCAGGTGACGTGCGCGCGAGTGGTGTCGTAGTGCTTCAGTCGCGTGGCGGGGCGTTTGGCCGATAAGAGTTTGATACCACACTTGGTCACCAGTTCCATCTGGGCGCGGAGCGCGGGCTGTTTTTTTAAAACCTGCCCAAAAATCTCCTCGTTGCCATGGTCTCCATAAATATCCGCATGATCGAAGGTTGAAATGCCCTGATCCAGGGCTGTTCGAACCAATCGGTCCACCGTTTCGGGCGAAACGGTATGCCAGCGCCATACTCCGGCAACGAGGCGGCTGATCTCCGGCCCGTCTGGATGCAATTTATCCCGTTGCATTACGTGGTCGTGTGCTGAAAGCACTCCTTGGTTTTATTTCCGGTCATGCGCTTACAGCGGGTGCCATCTTTGGTTTTGCCTTCGCACCGGTTCAGTTTTGCTTTGCCCAGATCATCGGGCTTGCAGATGTCACAGGCTTTTTTGCCCGCCTTTTTTGCCGAAGCCAGCGTCCTGTCTTTGGCATCGCCCGACATCCGGCAATCGGCCGTGTGGTATTTTTCACCTTTATCCGAAGAATAGACGGTTTGTGCTTTGGCGGCCAAGGCAAAAAAGAAACCAAACGACAGCAGAAGGAGAATTTTTTTCATATCGATTCAGTTTGGCTATCAGGAATCAGCTTGTCATCGTAAATTTAGCAAATCACACCAACCGGTATATGGAAGTCTCCGATCTTTTTCATGACCCCAAACTCATTGACGGTCTTCAGCGGTTTGGGGTATTGAAGAAAGTGCAAGCAGGGGCCAAAGTCATTTCTTCGGGCGACCCTGTGGTGTTTACGCCTCTGGTGTTAGCCGGCAGTCTGCGCATTATGCGCGAAGACGAAGAAGGCCGCGATGTCTTCCTTTATCATTTATACCCCGGTGATACCTGTGCCATGTCGCTCACCTGTTGCCAGTCCGGCCAGAAGAGTATGGTCAATGCCGTGGTGGAAGAAGATGCCCGTATACTCTTCATTCCCGCTAATCAACTGGAGGACTGGTTTCAGTCAGCCGAATGGCGCCAGTTTATGCACACCACCTATTCCAATCGCTTTGCCGAGCTGCTTCGAGTGATTGATCTCATTGCGTTTCACAATTTCGACAAACAGATACTGCACTACCTGCAGGAGCGGTCCAAAGCGCAACGCACCCGCGTACTCCATATCACCCATCAACAAATCGCTGACGAATTGCACACGCACCGGGAGGCAGTCAGCCGTTTGCTGCGAACCATGGAAACCAAGGGATTGGTAAAACTGGGCCGCAATACCATCGAAATTCTGACTGGCCTGTAACATTTGTTCCTGACGCAGAGAGCGCCTCGCTTTAGATTTGCATAAAAAAAGACGATGAGGTGGCCAACGCGATGGGAATGGATGGGATTGGCAACTGGACTGGCGGCCGGTTGGGCCTATTGGTATTATGTCGGGTGTTACTCCGGCACCTGCCCCATTACTTCCAGCCCGTTCAACAGCACGCTGTATGGCGGTGTACTGGGCTGGTTAGCCGGGGGCATGATCAAGTCGTCTGAAAAAACAACAAAAACAGAAAACCAATCTAATTCAAACTCATGATGGAACTATTGAAAAACATGCTGGGCCTTGGCCCCAAAGTAGATTACGCGGAATTAATCAAAAACGGTGCGGCTGTGGTGGATGTACGCTCGCGGGGCGAGTTTGCCGGAGGTCATGCCAAAGGCGCAGTAAATATTCCGCTGGATCAATTGAATGCTAATCTGAGGCGATTCAAGAGCAAAGACCAGGTGATCATCACCTGTTGTGCATCAGGTATGCGCAGTTCTTCTGCCAAACAAATTCTAAAGCAGGCCGGATTCGTGAACGTGCATAACGCAGGCCCGTGGCAAAATGTAGCGTAGCGTATGGCACAACCCACGTTCTCCGAACTCATTCGCTCACCTCAACCGGTACTGGTTGATTTTTCAGCCGAATGGTGCGGCCCTTGCAAAATGCTCGCCCCCATTTTGGAGCAACTGAAAACAGTTGTGGGTGAAAAAGCAAAAATTGTAAAAATTGATGTGGACCGTAATCCGCTGGCGGCCCAGGCGTACCACATTCAGGGAGTACCCACGCTGATCTTGTTTAAGAATGGCGAAGTGAAGTGGCGGCAGTCCGGGGTTATGCCCCTGGCCCAACTGCAGCGGGTGATTGAACAACACCTATAAGTATGGAACATTATTATGATGTGAACGTCATGTGGGAAGCCGACCGCCAAGGCGTGTTGAGTTCCACCGTATTGCCCCAAACGATTGACGTAGCTACCCCGCCCGAGTTCCCAAAAGGCATGGCGGGTATTTGGTCGCCCGAACATTTGCTCGTGGGCGCAGTGAGCAGTTGCCTGATGACAACTTTCCTGGCCATTGCGGAAAACTCTAAACTTGAGTTTAAGGCGTTTCAGTGTGCGGCCACCGGCAAACTGGAGTTGATTGAGGGTAAGTACATGATTTCAGAAATTGAACTGAAACCCGTGGTTACCCTGAAAGAGGGGAAAGACCGTGAACGGGCCGAACGCATTGTGCAAAAAGCCGAAGCCGCCTGCCTGATTACGAATTCGATAAAGTCGAAGGTGACGATGTTAACTCGCACAGAGGTAAAAGACCCAGCAAGCGTTTAACTCGAAAGTACCCCCGATGGTCAGAAAGTCGAACCAGATTCATGGAGGATTTGAAGCTTTTGTATCGACTATCATCTGTCATTTTGGCAATCCCATCTTAATTTATTTCAAATCACAAGGAGAGCAAATGAAAAGGAGTAGCATAAAGCTGCTACTCCTTCTGGGAACCTCAATGTTGAATTAAGCTGCTTTCACCATTCCTGGCGGCATCGCATGAACAAGATTCAGTTTCAAGCCACTTCGAAATTCACCATCAAAGTAAAACTCGAAGGCATATTTACCAGCTTTATCAAGTTTTAGATTGTTAAGGTTCATCACGAAATTGTGAGTACTATAGTCATTATGCGGATTGGCTTTCATGTCGCCATTGCCCTTTACCGAATGAAGCACTTTTCCATCCGGTGCAAGTGCCCTGATTTCAAACTCATGCTTCCCAGCTTCTGTATTCGCTATGCGCATTCGAGCTGCAATAGAGCAATGAGGATGCATATAAGGTAATTGGGGTGAAAAGATGGTGTCAAACGTTCCATCGATTGTTAGTTTTCCACGGCCATGATCTGAGGCGTGGTCTGCAAGTGTAAAGATTTCTAACTCCATATTAATTAATGTTTTTGAAAAAAAAATTTAAGGATTGAAAAGGGAAAGGGCAGACTTCCGCCTGCCCAATCAGGGTTAACAATAGACGGCTACTTTATTCAAAATGCGATTCAATGAATCCCATTTTGTTTTCGTTAGCCATCCGAGTCCTTTTGCTGCCATCTGAGCAAAGTAGAACTCATAATGATTCTCGTTCGCAATATGCTTCGCGAAAATCGCCTTCAGCTTGTCAAACAAACCGGCTTGCGATGTAACGATAACATACGTTGTGTTGAGAATTTTTTCCGAATCCGGAAACTGAGCCTTGATGTCTTCCTCAATCTGAGTGTAGACATCGGTTGACTTGACGCTGTGCAAGTCGAATGAAAACATGTACGCTTTTGCCATTTTTTATATTGTTTAAAGTTTTATGGCTTTGGCATCTTGCGAAATGCCGCTTACTCCACACACCATGTGGGCAGTCGTGTACACTATTCATTCAACTCTTTATTTAATTTTATTTTTAAATAAATTCTCCTAAATTGAACAAACCTTTTTACTTTTGCAGCTGTTTTGAAAACGCAAGTAATCAACAACACAAAAGCCCGCAAAGCATAAAGTCGGTGGTAAGCCGTTTATTGTCAGGGAAGAAAGTTGCGTACAAGCAAAACCCTGACAAGCCATGCGGAGTTAATGATCAGATGTCAGGGGCCAAATCCTGACATTTGTCATTTATAGGGGTCGTCTACCCATTTTTTTTAGCTACCCTTTATTGCAAAAATCATACCGAAGTTTGATTCCTGACATTTGTACCAATATTCCCTCATGTCTCATTAGAGGGCTCCCCCGAAGTATTAGTTCGTTTCTTTCTTCTAATTAGTTTGTAATACTTGTTACCGTCCTCGTTTATCTCGTCAATTTCAAAGCTTACGCTTTCTCCATCCGCGGCCCTATAGTCTATTCCCAATTGCGTCAGCAGGCGTTTTGTTTTCAAATAATAGTACCCTCCCGCTTTAAGCGCAGTAAAAGTCATATCATCCTTATCCTTTATAGGTATCATGTACAGAATATCACTGTTTGAACCTGTATCGGTCTTTTTACGGCCTATTTTGAACATTGTATTAGCCTCAAAATCAATCAATTTCGCAGCTCCTTGGGTAAATCCCAATTTTCCGCTTCGATGCACTGTGGCCTTTATTGAGCCATATTTATCCTCTGGTTCAAAAAATTCTATATCTAACATATCAGTATTACCCTAAAATTGCTCATGCAAAATTAGCATGTCTTTTTTGTTAATACAAACTTTCGTTTAATTTTATTTACGATTTCTTTACATATTCGTTACGATTTCTTCTTTGTGGATTGATCCTTCTATTCGCATTTATATATTCTTAATGAACTGATGCGGATTCCTTTAAAGAGTGTATTTTGATGTGTTTAATTGGATATACGCATCCCAACACATTGGTTTTACATTCGGATTATAAAATATAGGGGGCTGGAGGAAATTGAGAGTAAGGGATTTTAACCCAATTACGAGCCCCACCCTGGGCCCATTAAGGCTATTGTAGATGCCAATTAGTGGGCTTCCGAGGCCAATCCGGCCAATTAACGGCCTATTTCCAGTCATCATGAGCCTATATGTAAGCCGATTGCCAGCCCATTGAAGCTAATCCCCGGCCAATTCGGCCAATTCGCGGCCAATTACTTTTCCAATTCGTACTTACTCCCTCTGCCTTTTGAGCCTATTTGTTTCATGACACTTTTCTCAATCAATCCCTGAAGTTCTTCGGTAGCTACAGTTTTTCCAACCTCATTTAACTGCTGGTATTGCGAGTTAGTAATACTTCCATTTTCAACCACATACAACACAGCTTTCACCTGCCGTTCATTCAATCCCATTTTCCTTAGCTGCTCTTCGGTATAACGATCTTTGAAAAGCGTTATCATCACTCCTCCAAATTCCTCCTTCATTTCAGGTTCAGGGAGTTCTGCCTCTCTGCATGCAGTTATAATCTTTAAAGTTCCGCGTCCCCATGCATCAATATAACCACCCTTGAAACAGACGTCTGCAATAATGGGATTTCTTGGTTTTGATGGATGATTTCCTCTTAAATTGGCAAAAGTGATTCCAGCAGGTAAAGTACCTTCATTCCAGATACTCAATTTATTATCATAGATTCTGATCTGGATCATAGCTCCCATATAATTCCGGTGAACTAAGGCATTCAATAACATTTCGCGTAAAGCTGCTTCTGGATATTCACCCTTTTCTATTCTCAATAATCCTTCAAACCTTATATTTTTAATCAGGAACTTATGCCCGAGTTGCTTAGGTACTTCCTGAAGAAGTTGTATCAAATTACCCTCTTCTGTTTCCTGAAATTTCAAGTCATCATCAGCCTTGCCAAACCTGCCCATCTTTACCGTCAGGTTCGGATAAAATCTTCCGGGATCTTTGCCAAATAGAATGAGTGCTGCACGTTTTAGTTTCGAGCCATCAGCCACTCGAAATTTCTCCAATAATTCTATCAGGCTTAAGCCTTTTACATCAGGCATGCGACCTGACTTTTCCGAAGCTTCCAAAAAAAGATCAACTGACTTTTGATCAATATCCTCAATGCTGGCGCGTGACTCAATAATCTCGTCCCAAGTCTGACCAGACTTTCTTAGGAGAAAATCGGTCAATGCAGTTCCTATCAATTCTGTATTGGTGCTTCCACTGCGTTGGTAATACCGACCTCTTAATGAAACAGCTACGGTGTATGGTGGGGTGATAATTTCAATGAAGTATTTCCCCTCTTCACTATGAAGATTCACTTCAGCAATTATTCCTAAATGGCTTTTGACCTTACTTGGAATATCATCCATCAGCTTTTTATGGTCAGAAACCCCAACTACCTCTCCTTTGTCGTTCTTGCCAATAAAGATTGTTCCTCCGGTGGCATTGGCAAAACCGCATACCCATTTTAAATAGTCATCATGCCAGGAGGATTTATATTCTATAGCTTGAGTTTCATTCATTTTCTTGAGGTATTCAGCCCAAAGTTCACCAATCTTCTTTTTAGTTGTGGCGAAAAGATACAAATTTGATAAGAATAGCCTTCCGTAATTTAATAGAATGATATATTCATCAGACAATTTTCAATTAGCCGCTACCGATTTATCCAATCACCTGAGTTGTTCTCATCTCACTCAACTTCAACGTAAAGTTGCTTTGGATGAGATCAAAAAACCAAGTTGGCATGACCCATCCTTGGACGTTTTGATCAAACGAGGTCAGGAGCATGAGGCAGCTTACGTTGAATTTCTTTCTAAGAAAGGACTGAAGGTTGTGAATCTAAATGGTCAATCTACTGAAGGAGTTGTTGAGGCAATGAAACAGGGGACAGATGTTCTTGTTCAGGCAAGTCTTCAAGAAGGTCAATGGATGGGGTATGCTGATATATTATTGAAGGTGGCTGGTGAAAGCAAGTTCGGCAACTGGTCTTATGAAGTACAGGATACCAAGCTCGCCCAAAACACTCGGGCAGCTACTATTCTTCAGCTATGTTTATACACTGACTTGCTTGCAACATTGCAAGGAAGTTTGCCTGAGAAAATGTACGTAGTAAAACCTGGGGACAATTTTCCTACAGAAGAATATCGCTTCGCAGAATTTCATGCTTACTACAGACTTGTAAAGAAAAACTTCGAACAAGTAATGGCTGGATCAGCATTGCCTACTTATCCTGATCCAGTTGAGCATTGTAATATTTGCCGGTGGTGGCAAGTGTGTGATAAGAAGCGGCACGATGATGATCACCTTTCCTTGGTTGCCGGCATTCGCTCACTTCATATTGTTGAATTACAGCGACAAAAAATTGAAACGCTTGAGCAATTTGCTAAAGCTGTTAAACTCGAAAAGCCAGAGCGAGGCAACAGAGAGACATTCAACAAAAAGCAATCACAAGCAAAGGTTCAATTGGATGGCCGTTACCAAAATAAATTACTTCATGAACTTCTTCCAATAGAAGCAGGGCGTGGTCTCAACCGCTTACCTGAACCAAATGAGGGAGACATCTATTTTGATATAGAGGGTGATGCTTTTTATCAGGATGGTGGACTCGAATATGTTCTTGGTTATGCCTACAAAGAGAAAGGCAATTTGGTTTATAAGAGGTCATGGTCAACGAATCGTGGTGATGAGAAAAAGGCATTTGAACAATTCATGCGATTTATATTAGACCGCTGGACGCGCTTCCCTAAAATGTACATTTATCATTTTGCTCCTTATGAACCATCTGCAATAAAACGATTAGCCCGTGTTCATGCACGCTTTGAGAAGGAAGTTGATGATTTGCTCCGCGCGGAACGATTTATTGATCTCCACGCGGTGTTTAAAGAAGCTTTGTTGGCAAGTGTTGAAAGTTACTCCTTAAAGGAATTAGAAAAATTTACTCAATACATCCGCAAGGTAGTATTACATGATGCGAGCGTTGCCAGAAAATCTGTAGAGGTAGCACTGGAATTGAATGATTTCAAATCACTATCGAAAGAGACCATTCAAAAAGTTGAAGATTATAACGAAGATGATTGTCTGGCAACAGAAGCACTACACAAATGGCTGGAGAATTTAAGGGCAAATCTTGTTAAATCAGGAACGGAACTTCAAAGGCCTGAATTAAAGACCGGTGAAGCAAGCGAAAATATCCAACAGTTGGATACGAGGTCACTGGCTCTTTTTAAAGCTTTAACGGAAAAACTACCCGAAGACAGATCCATATGGGATGAAATGCACAAAGCAAAGTGGTTGCTGGCTCACCAGATTGAATATTTCAGAAGAGAGGATAAAAGTGCATGGTGGGAGTTTTTCAGGGTGCATGAACTGGAACACGAAGATCTTCTGGATGAGCGAAAGGCAATTACTGGCCTTCAATTCGTAGCTGTACTTCCTAAAGAAGGTAAAGAGAGAAACGTGACACATCGCTATAGGTATCCCCCACAGGAAGTTAGCATTGACGAGGGCGATGAGGTAATTGAAGTGAAAGGTGAAAAGGTTGGCTCAGTAAGGTCGATCTCACTTGAAAATTACACGATAGATATAAAAAAGACAGCAAACACAGAAAAAGTCCATCCTCATGCGGTGCATGTATCTGAGCGAGTTGATCCGGGATCGCTGGCTACGTCCCTAATGGATTTGGCTGCTGCCATTGATGAATATGGATTGGATCACAATTGGCCTTACCATGCGTCAAAAGATTTGCTCATGAAGAAAAAACCAAGGTTGGTTGGAGGAAATGACGGTGCATACTTGTTGCCTAGCGAAGACCTGGTTGCTGGAGCAGTACGCATTGCATCTGCTCTTGACCGAAGTGTACTCGCTATACAAGGCCCTCCGGGTTCTGGCAAGACATTCACAGGCGCAACAATGATCACAGAGTTAGTGAAAGCCGGAAAGAAAATTGGAATCACTGCGGTAAGTCATAAAGTAATACGCAACCTGGCACTGGCTACTCTGAAGCGAAGCAGCGAATTAAATGTCAAAGTTTCATTCGTTCATAAAAACAGTGAAAAGAGTGATAACCTTCCTGACGAAATCATTGAGGTTGACAAATCCGATAAAGCTAGAGCGGCATTGAGCGAAGGGAAAGTTGTATGTGGCACAGCCTGGTTGTGGGCTGAAGATAATTCAAGGGAAGTTCTTGATTATTTGTTTGTAGATGAAGCCGGACAAATGTCGCTTACACAAGTGCTGGCGGCTTCGCGTGCAGCGAAGAATCTTATTCTCTTGGGCGATCCTCAACAATTGGAGCAACCCCAGCGCGGATCGCACCCGGAGGGAAGCGATGTTGCTGCACTTACGTATTTACTTGATAGACATCCCACCATGCCTGAGGGTAAGGGTTTGTTCTTAGGTGTTACCAGAAGGCTACATCCACACATTTGCCAGTTTACTTCTGAAATATTTTATGAGGGTCGTTTGACATCACTGCCCGGTTTGGAAAAACAAGTGATCAGTGGCGAAACTCCTTTTGATGGTGCCGGACTTTTTTACGTTCCTGTTGATCATCGTGGCAATCAAAATAAATCTTCAGAGGAAGTGAAGGCAGTGGCGGATATTATTGCCAAACTTCTTTCTGGTGGACAATGGACAAATAATAAAGGGGAGACTAAGGCATTACGAAAGGAAGATATTTTGATAGTAGCTCCCTACAATGCACAAGTGGCAGCGCTGCTTGAGAAACTACCCGAGATGCGAATAGGAACTGTTGATAAATTTCAAGGCCAAGAGGCACCCGTTGTAATTTATAGCATGACCGCTTCATCTGTTGAAGATGCACCAAAAGGAATGTCTTTCCTGTTTAACCCGAATAGATTGAATGTGGCTACCAGTCGGGCTAAGAGTGTTTGCATTT